>Ga0207657_10009062_pt1 | contig 10049 bp, 12 predicted proteins | sample KBSC33metaG_FD_184316 | JGI IMG/M metagenome (GOLD analysis project Ga0207657, IMG submission 184316) | Corn rhizosphere microbial communities from Kellogg Biological Station, Michigan, USA - KBS C3-3 metaG (SPAdes) (version 2) | ecosystem: Host-associated > Plants > Roots > Rhizosphere > Soil ... | reverse complement strand
GGCCCGCATGGCCGAGCTTCAACGGGCGCCATTTGCCGATGGCGAGCCCTGGCCGGTGGCGCATCGCGTCTTCCGGCAGAGTGATCATCTATCGAATGAGGACAGGATATGAACAGACTGGCGTGCAAGCGCGCCCTCGTGACCGGAGCGGCGCAGGGGATTGGCCGCGCGACGGTGGAATTGTTCCTGCGCGAAGGCGCGGAGGTGATCGCACTGGACGTGCAGGCGGAGGCGCTGGCGACGCTGGCCGGGTGCCGGACGAAGGTGGTCGACCTGCTCGACGCCGTGGCGGTCGACGCCTTGGGCGCGGAGGTCGGGACGATCGACGTGCTGGTCAATTGCGCGGGCTATGTCGACGCCGGCGACCTGCTCTCGACCGGGGAACGGGGCTATCGCCTGTCGTTCGACCTCAACGTCGATGCCGCGATGCGGATGATCCGCACCTTCCTGCCCGGCATGATCGCCGCGGGTGGCGGGTCCATCGTCAACGTCGCGTCGGTGGCGGGAGCGATGATCGGCGTTCCTGACCGCTTCGCCTATTGCGTGTCCAAGGGCGCGCTGGGTGGGCTGACCAGATCGGTGGCCGTGGATTATGTGCGGCACGGCGTCCGCTGCAACGCGATCTGCCCTGGCACCGTGCAGTCCCCGTCGCTCGACCAGCGGCTTGCGGCGACCGGCGATGCCGAGGCTGCGCGCGCGGCCTTCATTGCGCGCCAGCCGATGGGACGGATCGGCACCGCTGAAGAGATTGCCGCACTGGCCCTCTATCTCGCCTCCGACGAAAGCAGCTATATCACCGGGAGCCTGATGGCGATCGATGGCGGCTGGACGATGGCCTGAGCCGCCCGATGACGATCATCGCCTCCATCGACGACTTCCGCACCGCCGCCCGGCGGCGGCTGCCGCGTTTCCTGTTCGACTATGCCGATGGGGCCGCCTTTTCGGAGGTCACCTGCCGCCGCAACGTCGACGACCTGCACGCCACGGTGCTGCGCCAGCGCGTGTTGCAGGACGTGGCCGCGCTCGACCTGCGCACGACGCTGTTCGGTCGCGACCAGCCGCTGCCGGTGGTACTGGGTCCGATCGGCATCGCCGGCATGTTCCGCCGACGCGGCGAAACGCAGGCGGCGCGGGGAGCGCATCGGCACGGCGTGCCCTTCACGCTGTCGACCGTCGGCATTTGCAGCATGAAGGAACTGCGCGGCGCGACATCGGACGGGCCGTTGTGGTTCCAACTCTACGTCATCCGAGACCGCGGCTTCATGCGGGAACTTCTTGCGCGGGCGAAAGAAGCGGGCGCGCAGGCGCTGGTGTTTACCGTCGACATGCCCATACCCGGCATCCGTTATCGCGACGCCCATTCGGGCATGTCGGGGCCGGGCGCCGCAATGAAGCGCGTCGCCCAGGCGATCGGCAAGCCAGGGTGGGCATGGGACGTCGGACTGCGTGGTCGTCCGCACCGGCTCGGCAATCTGGAGCCGGTGCTGGGCAATGCCAGCGGCCTGAACGATTACATGGGCTGGCTGGGCGCGAACTTCGATCCCGGCATCCGCTGGAACGACCTCGACTGGCTGCGCGCCGAATGGGACGGGTCACTCATCATCAAGGGCATCCTCGATCCGGAGGATGCCCGCGCCGCCGCCGATTACGGCGCGGACGGCATCGTGGTGTCGAACCATGGCGGACGACAACTTGATGGCGTGATGTCGACCGCCGCCGCTTTGCCGCGTATCGCCGCCGCAGTAGGCGACCAGTTGACCGTGCTCGCCGATTCCGGTGTCCGCTCCGGCCTTGACGTCGTCCGCCTGCTGGCGCTGGGGGCGAAGGGCGTGCTGCTCGGCCGGGCATGGCTGTGGGCGCTCGCCGCCGAAGGCGAGGCGGGCGTTGCGCGGATGCTCGCCATGCTCGCGCATGAGATGCGGGTTGCCATGACGCTGACCGGCGTCAATGCCGTTTCCGCAATCGACCACCGCATCCTCGCCAATGTTTCCAACAATTTTTCGACAAAGGAATAGCCATGAAACTCTGCCGCTTCGGCACCGCCGGTCACGAGAAGCCGGGCATGATCGATACCGCCGGCCGCATCCGCGACCTGTCCGGGCATGTCGCCGACATCGATACCGCCGCGATCTCGGTGGAGGGACTGCGCCGCCTCGCCGCGCTCTCCGCAGACGATCTGCCGCTGGTCGATGCGGGGGTCCGCTACGGTCCGCCGGTCACCGGCACCCGCAAGTTCATCGCGATCGGCCTGAACTATGCCGACCACGCCGCTGAATCGAACCTGCCGATCCCGGAAGAGCCGGTCGTGTTCAACAAATGGGTGAACTGCATCCAGGGCCCGAACGACCCGGTCGTGATCCCGCGCGGATCGAAGAAGACCGATTGGGAGGTCGAACTGGGCATCGTCATCGGCACCCCGGGGCAGGACGTTCCGGTCGACAAGGCGCTGGATCATGTCGCCGGCTATCTGGTCGTCAACGACGTGTCGGAACGCGAATGGCAGACAGAGCGCGGCGCCACCTGGGACAAGGGCAAGGGCTTCCCGACCTTCGGACCGATCGGCCCGTGGCTGGTCACCGCCGACGAGGTTGGCGACCCGCAGGCATTGTCGATGTGGCTCGACGTCAACGGCAAGCGGATGCAGACCGGCAGCACCGCGACGATGATATTCCCCATCGCCGAGATCGTCGCTTATTGTTCGCAGTTCATGGCGCTGGAACCCGGCGACATCATCACCACCGGTACCCCGCCGGGTGTCGGGCTCGGCCAGAAGCCCGAGCCCTGGTATCTGAAGGCGGGCGACGTGGTGACGCTCGGCATCGAGGGGCTGGGCGAGCAGCGCCAGGACTTCGTCGCCGCGGCGAACGGCTGAACGGGACCGGCGCGATGACCCTTCCGACCCGCCCGCTCGGACAAACAAAGATCCGGCTGACCGAGATCGGCTTCGGCGCCGCCTCGCTCGGCAACCTCAACCGGCGGATCGACGATGCGACCGGGCGGGCGGCGATCGACGCGGCGATCGCGGCGGGGTTCGGCTTCGTCGACACCGCCCCTTTCTACGGACGGGGCCTGAGCGAGCGGCGCGTCGGTGACGCGCTGCGGGAAGCGGACCGCGCGATCATCCTGTCGACCAAGGTCGGGCGGCTGCTGACGCCCGATGCGTCGGCGACCGCGGAGGAAGCGCGCGACGGCTTCCTCTCTCCAATGCCGTTCCAGGTCGTGTACGACTATAGCCGCGAGGGCATATTGCGCTCGTTCGAGGCGAGCCTGCACCGCCTCGGGCTCGACCGGGTCGACATGCTGTTCGTCCATGACATCGGTCGGATGGTGCAGGGCGACGCGCATGATCGTCACTGGGCCGAACTGACGACGGGCGGCGGGTTCGACGCGCTGGAGTCATTGCGTGACCAGGGGGCGATCGGTGCGTTCGGACTGGGCGTGAACGAGGTCGAGGTCTGCATCGACGCGATCCACGCCGCGCCGCTCGACGTCCTCCTGCTCGCCAACCGCTACACGCTGCTCGAACAGACGCCGCTCGACACCCTGTTTCCGCTGTGCGCGAAGAACGGCGTGTCGGTGATCGCCGGCGCACCGTACAACAGCGGTATTCTCGCGACCGGGACGCGCACCGGCGGTACGCCCTATTACGACTATGGCGCGGCACCGGACGAGATCGTCGCACGCGTCCGGCGGATCGAGGCCGTTGCCGACGCGTGGCAGGTGCCGCTGGCCGCCGCCGCGCTGCAATTCCCGCTTGCCCATCCCTGCGTCGTCAGCGTCCTCCCCGGCATCGGTGATCCGCGCCGGCTGGCGCAGACGCTGGACCTGTATCGCCACGCGATACCCGGAGGCTTCTGGCAGGCGCTGGTGACGGAGGGCCTGTTGCGAAGCGACGCGCCAGTGCCGACGGCGCGGGACGAAGCGGTTCGGGCATGACAGCGGCGCATCCCTCCATCCGCGTGATGCGCCGGCTGCCGACGGAGGTCGAACGCGTGCTCGTGGAGCGGCTTGGTGCGCGGCTGAACCCGGACGACATACCGCTCGACCGGTCGCAGCTGGCCGACGCCATGCGGGACGCCGACATCCTCGTCCCGACGATCACCGATCGCATCGATGCGGAACTGCTGACGGTGCCGGGACGCCGGGTGCGGCTGATCGCCAGCTACGGCGCCGGCGTCGACCACATCGACCTGGCCGCCGCGCGCGATGCCGGGATCGCGGTCACCAACACGCCCGACGCGCTGACCGAGGCGACGGCCGAACTCGCCATCCTGCTGATGCTGATGGCGGCTCGCCGCGCGGGCGAGGGCGAACGCGAGGTTCGCGCCGGCGCGTGGACAGGCTGGCGTCCCACCCATCTGGTCGGGAACGGGCTGCACGGCCGCGTCCTCGCGCTCGTTGGCTTCGGCCGTATCGCGCAAGCCACGGCCGCGAAGGCGCGCGGTCTCGGCATGACGATCCGCTACTTCAATCGCTCCCCGGTCGATCCGGCGGTGACGGCGCGGCTCGCCGCAGAGCCGGTCGACACGCTGGTCGATCTGGTCCGAGGCGCAGATGTGGTGTCGCTGCATATGCCGGGCGGCGCGGCGACGCGCCAGATGATCGACCGGGGGATCCTGCGCGCGATGCAACCCCATGCGATCCTGGTGAACACGGCGCGTGGGTCGGTGATCGACGAGGCCGCGCTCGTCGAGGCGCTGGAGGCGGGCTGGATCGGTGCCGCCGCCCTGGATGTCTATGCGGAGGAGCCGCTGGTGCATCCCGGATTGCTTACCCATTCGCGCTCCGTCCTGCTGCCTCATCTCGGCAGTGCGACGATCGAGGCGCGCAACGCGATGGGAATGCAGGCCATCGCCAACATCGACGCATTCCTGTCAGGCAAGGCGCTGCCCAACCGTGTCGCCTGACGATCGGCTGATCGCCGCGATCGAGGCGGCGGCGGCGCAGAGCCCCGACCGTCCGCTTGTCGTGGGCATTTGCGGCGCGCAGGGAAGTGGCAAGTCGACGCTGGTGGCCCGCCTCGCGCAGTATCTGGACCGTGTCGCCACGCTCTCGCTCGACGATCTCTACCTCACGCGGGCGGAGCGCGAGGCATTGGCCCGGGATGTTCATCCGCTGCTCCGCACACGCGGCGTGCCGGGCACCCATGACATCGACCTGGGCATGACCGTAATGGCGTCGCTGGATCGCGGCGCCGCGGTTCGGCTGCCCCGTTTCGACAAGGCGATCGACGATCGATCACCGGAAACGTCATGGCCGATGGCAGCCGCAAGCACCCGTATCATGCTGTTCGAGGGATGGTGCGTCGGCGCGCTGCCGCAGGAAAGCGAGGCGCTAGCGGAACCGGCCAATGCGCTGGAGCGGGAAGAGGATCGCGACGGCACATGGCGCCGATATGTAAACGACATGTTGGCCGGGCCATACCGCTCCCTGTTCGGGCGCATCGACCTCCTGATATTCCTCGCCGCACCAGGCTGGGACGTCGTGCATGGCTGGCGGCTCGAACAGGAAGAGGCACTGCGTCAGAGTGGCGCGCCAGGCGACGCTATCATGACCACAGCGGATATCAGCCGGTTCATCAGCCATTACGAGCGTCTGACACGTCATATATTGGCCGAAATGCCGGAACGAGCCGATATCGTCATGTGGCTGGACGCCAATCGGCATGGCATATCGATCGACTGGCCTAACCCGTAGGATGGCTGCTCCTCGGGTCGATGTTAAATAGTTTCACGATCGCCGAAGCCGACCGGTGAACGATGCCTTCGGCAAGTCGCCTGGGAGCCGGTCGGCAATCCGCAAGGGCCCCTTTTATGCGGCGAACATTTCGACTGCGAACAAATACAGCTTCACGCAGGTCTTCACGCTCGGCGGGCTGGAGGTCGACGAGCGGACCGGCGGCGTCGTAGACGCCAGCGGCATGGCGATAGCCGACGCCTTTTCGGGACGTCGCGCCGGAAGTGCTGCAACCGAGCGCGGCCTATGATCCATTTCCGCAAACGCCGCCAAGTAGCATCCTGTTCAGACGGCGACCCGTCCGGTGCGTTCGCATGCGAGACACGCAGGACGGTGTCGACGACCGGATTGAGTGGCACCAGATCGATGGACGGCAAGATCGCGGCGAAGACAATCTGGAACAGCCAGGCCTGCAGCGATCCGGCCACCTCCAGGTCCGACAGGCGGGGCGTACGCAACTATCGAAGCGGACCACCCCGCAGGGCCGATCAAGACTGCGCTATGGAATTGCTCAGCAGAGGGATGCTCATGCCACCATCGACGCGGATGATCTGGCCGTTGATGAAAGCGGCGTCATCCGAAAGCAGGAAGGTCGCCGCGCTCGCAATGTCTTCGGGTTCTCCCAGGCGAGGCCCGGCCGTCTGCTTCAGGATGAGTTCGAGGGGCAGCGCATCCCCCATGGCCACCGCATTTTCGACCATTATCATGCCGGGCTGGATGGCGTTGCAGCGGATCTTCTGTTTGCCGAACCGCACGGCGACATGCCTGGTCAGCGCATCGACGCCCGCCTTGGATGCACAATAGCCCACCATCGCCGAATCGCCGCGTGAAGCCGCCAGCGACGAGGTTTGCACGATGGCACCACCGCCGGTCTTCAGCATATGAGGGATAGCCGCCCGACATGAAAGAAAATAACCTGTCAGATTGGTCGTCAGCGACCGCGCGAAAATCTCGGGATCGGTGCTAAGAACATCGCCGTCACGATCGAGCAGGTGGAGATCGGCCCCATTGTTGAACAGACCATCGATGCGGCCGTGGTCATGGGCGACGCCGTTCATCAGGTCCAGCAGGGTGTCGCCGTTCGAAAGATCGGCCAATCGGAATTCGGCCTTGCCGCCGCTGTCCTTCAGTTCCTCCGCAAAGGCCTGACCGCGTTCGACGCTGATCCCACCGAGGATCACGACAGCACCTTCCTGGGCGAGGCGACGCGATGTTGCAGCACCTATGCCCCGGGTCGCGCCGACCACTATTACGACTTTGCCATCCATGCGCTTGTTCATCGACATTCCTTCCTTCCCATGACCTGACGTTCAGTCGCTCGGCCGGTTGCACGCCATATGCCCGCATCAACGGGAAAAATGTGACCCGTCACAAAGGAGGCCGCGGGCGAACAGAGCCATGCCGCCGCCTCGGCCCGCTCCTCAGCTGTACCGAACCGCCCGATCGGGCCGCCATGACCCACATGATTGTGCGCCATGTCGAACCGACCATAGGTCTCGATCACAAATTCGATCATGTCGCGAACCGATGCCTCGCTCCTCACATCGGCCCGAATGAAGCGCGCTTCACCCCCTTGACGTCTGATCTCCTCGACCCTGACATGCCCCCTTGCGCATCGATATCCACCACAACGACGCGCGCGCCGCGTTCGGCGAAGAGGCGGGCCGATGCACGGCCAATTCCGGAACCTGCGCCGGTTACGAGGGCAGTACGCCCTTCAAGCATTTTCATCTGCGCGCTCCATGTCATCCTGCTCCATCGCCAAGGTAGCGCCGATTGCGCCTCAACATCCCCGTCTGTTCAGACAGGCGGCCCCGAAAGATGCGTTCGGCGGCCGCGTCAATGCCGAATGCGTGAGTTGCCGCGCGCCAGCCCTAACGCCTCATAGGAAAGGTCCTTGCTCGACCGTTCGCCCTGGATGAAGGCATCCCGGCTTCCATAGCTTTCGCCATAGGGGATGGTCATCGACCATTCCTTGACGCATCGACGCATTCCGTCGCGAACTGATGCCCCGGCCCCTTGAGTGGGCCGTGATCGTCAAAACCGTCTTCATGATATATGTCCGCCACCGCATCTCGGTCCGCCCGGTCGCAGCCATGGACATAGGCCTCGATGACCTCGCGTATGTCGAACTGATCCTTCAACTTCTCCAGCTCGGCTAACCGCACCAAAATGTCATCCAGGCTTCCGCTTTTATCAGAGACGCTCATCTTGATGCCCTTCTTTTCAGATCACGCCAGCGTGTTGACGCGGCCGCCATCGCAGAAAATCACTTGTCCCGTGGTAAAGCTGGACGCGGGCGACGCGAGCAACAGCGCCGCGCCGACCACTTCCTCCGCACGCCCGGGGCGGCGGATGGCGTTTTTTTCGATATGTTGCGCGAAACGATGGTCGTTCGAGCCATTGGGACTGATCCCGCCAGGACACAAGCAGTTGGCCCGGATGGTCTCCCCACCCGCCCTCGCCAGATAACGGGTAAGCATGTGCAGGCCAGCTTTGGTGGAACCATAGGCCAGTTGCGGCAGCGTGGGGGTAAACGCCGCGCAGCTCAGCACGGTAATGATTGATCCATAGCCGGCCGCGTGCATACCGGGGGCAAGCAGCCGGGCAAGGCGGTAGGGCGCCAGCATGTTGACCTCGAAAGATCGCTGCCAGTGGGCGTCGTCCGCGAAAAAGGCGTCCTCATCGGCTGCATGCGGGCCTTCGTAAAAAAAGGCATTGTAGAACAGGATATGGATCGGGCCGAAAGCGCGGTTCGCCCGCTCCACCAACCGCGATGCGTCCGCTGCATCCGCGACGTCCGCTACCACCGGCAGCGCCCGCCCGCCCTCGCTCTCGATCCTAGCGGCCACGCCTTCCATCTTTTCGGCCGACCGTGATGCAAGCACCACCGCCGCCCCGGCACGGGCAAACGCCAACGCGACATGCGCGCCGATGCCTGGACCAACCCCGGCGATCAGGGCGGTCCTGCCTTCCAGCGAAAACCGGTCGAAGGTCACGGCATCCTCCTTTTCCGGACCGCGCGCGCCGGGTGTTCACGGCGTGCCGAGGAAGGAAGGGGCGGCTTGCCGGGTCCTGCAGACCGAGCTCCGCGGCGCGCGTTTAGTCTGTTCGGAGGGGGCGATACCGTCGCAACCCCAAGATAAGGGGAGCCCTCAGCAAGGAAGCGGGCCGTCCGATGAAACCGGAGATCATCAACCTTATCAGTGATGTTGATCGAGAACAGAAATCCGCCCGATCCGTCAAGTCGACCCTGCGCGCCATGCAGGTGCTCGACATACTGCACAGCACAAGAACCGGACTGCGCCTTCGCGACATTGCCTCGCTGATGAACGCGCCCACGTCGAGTGTCGACTACATCCTCAAGACCATGGCGCTGACGGGCCATCTCGTCTACAATCCGTATGACAGGCTTTACAAGCTGAGCCACAGGATCGGCCTGATTGGCAACTGGCTCAGTCCGGTGCTCGTGAGCAATGGACCTCTGATCGACGCCATGCGCGAGATATGCGAGATGACCGGCCACAATGTCAGTCTGGCCGCGCGCAACGGCAATCAAGCCGGGTGCATCCATGTGGAATCGCGTAGCGACAGTGGGCGCTACGCAGTGGTGGGACGTAACCGTGCTTTGCCAGATTGCGCATCGGGCCTGTGCCTGATGAGCCTGCTGCCGGATGCCGAGATCGCTATCATCGTCCGGCGCCATAATGCCAGCCGGCCTGGCGATCGCTCGCCGGTGCAGGTGCGCGACATCATGGCGCGCATCACCGAAATCCGGAATCGTGGCTACATGTTCCACGAAGACGCCGAAGGTTGGACAATTGCAACCCCGCTGCCGGGCATCGTCGAACCGGGGCTGGCGATTGCGACCGGAGCGTTGGCGGCGGCCCACGATATCGACATCGCTCACCTGCATGCCATCCAGAAGGATATGCTTACGCGTCACCTTGGATCGGCGGGCAACCATGCCGCCAGATGAGAGCGGCATCTCAGTCGAACGAACGACGCGCATAGGCAACGGAATTCGCGAGTTGCAGGGCCGCTCGTTCCGCGGGATCGACATGGATCAGGCCAGGCCTTTTCCGCAATGTCTCAAACGACAGGATGTCAAAGCCGACGACTGCCTGGTCTGGAGAGAAATCTGAAGGCGTGCCCTGCCAGCGCAGGATGCCGTAACCCTCATGCATGCCCGCGGTGTCGACCCAATTGGCCACGCCGGGATCACATGGAGCCATCACGAAGTTGTACGTGCCGTCCGGGTTGGGCCGCGACTGCGCATTGTTGAGCGTCACCTGATGGTGTCGCGAGTCCGC
>Ga0207657_10009059_pt1 | contig 10051 bp, 11 predicted proteins | sample KBSC33metaG_FD_184316 | JGI IMG/M metagenome (GOLD analysis project Ga0207657, IMG submission 184316) | Corn rhizosphere microbial communities from Kellogg Biological Station, Michigan, USA - KBS C3-3 metaG (SPAdes) (version 2) | ecosystem: Host-associated > Plants > Roots > Rhizosphere > Soil ... | reverse complement strand
GCGGTCGTCCTCGACGACGTCCTCGTCACCCTCCAGCGCGCCGAGATGACCTCGCGGATGGCCGAGCGGATCAAGCGGGACTGCGTCGAGCTCGGCAGCGAGGGGCGACTGATCCGCCTTCAGCTCGAGGAGCTCGTGGGCGACGTGCCGAGCGAGCGCGACGCGATCGTTCGCGACTACCACGCCGTCTCGGCCTCGGCCGAGGCGACGCTCGCGCTCGAGGGTCTCCGGGCCCTGCGCTACCAGGACCTGCTCGAGTTCGACCGCCTCGTCGAGCTGCTCGGCTTCCCGCGCGGCCAGAGCCCCCTCGACACGTCCGTCCAGCCTCGCGGCTACCGGGTGCTCTCGCACATCCCGCGGGTGCCCGAGCCGGTCGTCCGGCGCGTCGTCGGCGACTTCGGCACGCTCGACACGGTCGTCCGGGCCTCGCAGCGCGATCTCGAGGCCGTGGAGGGCGTCGGAGCCGTCCGGGCCCGCGAGATCCGGGAGGGCCTGCGCCGCCTCCAGGAGCACAATCTCGTCGACCGCTACCTGCAGCTCTAGGCTCTCCCGGCCCGAATTGCAGCAAAAAGTCGCATTTCCACGGCTTTTTTGCTAAACTAGCCGTTCTCGGGCCGGCCGAACACGCGCCGGCTCTTTTTGGCGGAAAAGCGTCGAACGGAGAGGGGAGGACCGGCTTGTACAAGGTCGGCGACAAGGTGGTGTACCCGCACCACGGTGCCGGGACAGTGGTCAAGAAGGAGTCGCGCGAGGTCCTCGGACAGAAGCGCGAGTACCTGACGATCAAGATCCTGCACAACGACATGACGGTGCAGGTCCCGTGCGAGAACGCCGACCAGGTCGGTCTGCGCAGGGTCATCGGAGAGAAGGAAGTCGGTGTCGTCCTGAAGGCGCTGACGGGCAGCTCGACCGAGATGCCGAAGAACTGGAACCGCCGCTTCAAGCACAATCGCGACAAGATGAAGACCGGCGACGTGCTGGAGCTTGCCGAGGTCGTTCGCAACCTCGCGCTCCGGGATCACGAGAAGGGCCTGTCGACGGGCGAGAAGCAGATGTTCGTGAAGGCGAAGAAGATCCTCGCCTCCGAGCTCATGTACGCGAAGTCGATGGACGAGGACGAGTGCGCCGAGTGGCTCGAGGAGGTCCTCGCCGAAAGCCCGAGCGGCAAGAAGAAGGCGACGGCTTCGAAGAAGAAGGCCGTCGCCGCCACGGCGTAATCGTCCGCCGGATAGATGTCAACCTGGGCCATCCTCGTCGCCGCAGGCCGCGGCGAGAGGCTCGGCCTGGATCAGCCGAAGGCGTTCGCGAAGCTCGGCGAGGAACCGCTCCTCGCCGAGCCGCTGCGCCGCCTCGACGAGTCGGACTGGGTCGACCGGATCGTGATCGTCGCGCCGCCGGGGTGGGAGGAGCCGGCGATCCTGCTCGCGGAGGAGCTCGCCTGCAGCAAGGTGCACTCGTGCGTCGCAGGCGGTGAGACGCGCACCGACTCCGTGCGCGTCGGCCTCGCGGAGGTGCCGGCCGACGCGGTCGCGGTCCTCGTCCACGACGCGGCCCGGCCGCTCCTGCCCGAGGCGGTGATCGAACGCGTGCTCGGCGCGCTCTCCGAGGGGTGGGACGGCGTCGTGCCGGGGCTCGCGGTCGCCGACACGCTCAAGCGGCTCGACGCCGACGGCTCGATCGGCGAGACGGTCGATCGCGACTCGCTCTACGCCGTGCAGACGCCGCAGGCGTTCCCCGCCGACGTCCTCCGGCGCGCGGTCTCGGGCGACGCCGACGCGACCGACTGCGCCGGGCTCGTCGAGGCCGCAGGCGGGCGGGTGACCGTGGTCGAGGGCGATCCGCAGCTCCTGAAGGTGACGACGACCGACGACCTCGCGAAGATCGCCTCGTGGCTCTAACCGAATACAGGGTCGGGACGGGCGTGGACGCCCATGCGTTCGAGGACGGGGTCACGCTCGTCCTCGGCGGGGTCGCGATCGAGCACCCGCGCGGCCTGGCCGGCCACTCCGACGGCGACGTGCTCGCGCATGCGCTCACCGACGCCGTGCTCGGCGCGGCGGGGATGGAGGACATCGGCGCGCTCTTCCCGTCCGGCGAGCCGGCGCACGCGGGCGCGGATTCGATCGTCTTGCTCGAAGAGGCCTGGCGGCAGGTGCGCGAGGCGGGCTGGGAGCTCGCGAACGCCGACGTCGTGCTGATCGGCGAGGAGCCTCGGCTCGCACCGCACCGTGACGCCATGCGGGCACGCCTTGCCGGTGCGCTCGGCGTCGGGCCGGAGCGCGTCGCGGTCCGCGCGACGACGACGGACCGGCTCGGCTTCACCGGCCGCGGGGAAGGACTCGCCGCTCAGGCCGTCGCATTACTTCGCCGATGACTCGGTGAGCCGGTGAGCCTGCGCATCCTGACCCACGCCGAGCGCGACCTGCGCGGCACGATGGCCGATCTCTGGCCGCCGTTTCTCGCGCACGATCCCGTCGTCTCGACGTTCTGGCCGCGGCTCTACGAGGTCTATGCCGATTTTCAGCTCTGGGTCGTCGACGGGAAGCGGACGGCGGCGTACGCCTGCACCCTGCCGGTGCACTGGGACGGCGTCCCCGAGGAGCGCGGGCTCGACTGGGCGATGTCGAACGGCGTCGCGGGCGAGCCGACGACGCTCTGCGCGGTCGCGGCGGGCGTCGCTCCGGAGTACCGGGGCCAGGGCCTCGCGGCTGCGCTCCTGCGCCGCATGGCGGGGCTCGGCACGGCGCACGGCCTCGACGCGATGATCGCCCCGGTGCGCCCGACGTGGAAGGAGCGCTACCCGCTGACGCCGATCGAGCGGTACGTCCTCTGGCGCCGCGAGGACGGCTACCCGTACGACCCGTGGCTGCGCACGCACGAGCGCGTCGGCGCGGAGATCCTCTCGCCGGCGCCGCGATCGATGAGCATCTCCGGCCCTCGGGAGGATTGGGAGGGCTGGACGGGCCTCCAGTTCCCGGAGGACGGCGAGTACGTCGTGCCGGGCGCGCTCGCACCGGTGCGGTTCGAGAACGGCGCCGGCACGTACGTCGAGCCGAGCGTCTGGCTGCGGCATCCGGTCTAGGACGTACCGTTTACGGCATGGCCAAGCCGCTCGAGGAGTGGAGCCCGGCTGAGTTGCGCGCAGAGGTGCTGAGGCTCACGGAAGAGCTCGCACGCCGCGCCGCCGCGCCGCCGGCGGCGGGGCGGAAGGGCCCGGACGTCGTCCGCGCCTGCGAGAACTGGGTTCGCGGCCTCGCCTGGGACGAGACGTTCACGCGCGAGATGGTCGAGGACGAGCTCGCGATCCACGAGCGCAAGGCCGGGCAGGAGCTCGGCCCGCTCGAGCGGGAGCGGCTCGTCCAGCTCTGGCTCGGCGAGTACGACCGCCGCTACCGCGCCGCGTAGTAGCGGCTCAGCGACCGCGTCGCTGGGCGTTGCGCTGCGCGCGCTCGAGCCGGCGCCGCATCTGGCGGTTCGTCGCCTCCGGCGCGACGCCCATTCCCTGCTGCTCCTGCATCTCCATGAGCGCGCGGCGCTCCTCGCGCGAGAGGATCGACATCGCCGACTGGGCCTTCATCGGATCCTTGAGCGCGCCGCTTCGCTGCATCTTCTTCATCGCGCTCGCGAGCTCCGGGTTCGAGCGCTCGAGCGCTGCGTTCGACGCCTTCTGGAGCCAGCGGCGGAAGAGCGGCACCTTCGCGATCGTGCCGACGATCGGCTTGAGGTAGCGGCCGCCCTGGAGCCGTCCGAGCAGCGCGAGGACGCCGAGCAGGACGAGCAGGCCCAGGAGGATCCAGACCGGGATCAGCAGTGTGGCGATGCTCGAGACGACCATCGGAGCGGCCATGGTACTAGGCGGGCTACGCGGGCAGGGAGACTCGTCCGGCCTCGACCTGCACGAGGCCGTCGTTCGCGAGCGAGGCGACGGCCTCGGCGTCGAGCTCGGCCAGGGGCTTCGCATCGTCGGCGACGAGCCGGAGCGTCGCCGCCCGCCGCTGCCGGAACGAGCCCTCGAACGGCCCCTGCTTGCGGAGCGGCTGGAAGCGCAGGCCGCGCGAGGGACAGTCCGCGGCGAGCGGGCAGCGGTCGCAGCGCGGGATGCGCGCGAGGCAGACGGTGGCGCCGAGATCCATCAGCGCCTGCGCCGCTGCCGCCGTGAACGAGCGGCCGCTGCGTTCCTGGACGCGGCGTACGTTCACGTCGAGCGGGAGCACGTCGCGACCGAGCGCGAAGCACGCGACGGCGTCGGCGGTGTAGCGGCCGACCCCGGGCAGCTCCGTCAGGTCGTCGGGCCAGCCGTGCGCCGCGACGTGCCGGGCCGCGCGGTGGAGGCTCAGAGCACGCCGGTTGTAGCCGAGTCCCTGCCACTCGCGGATCACATCCGCCGCCGGCGCGGCCGCGAGCGCTTCGATCGTCGGCCAGCGCTCGAGCCAGCGCTGCCAGCGAGGCACGACCCGGTCGACCTGCGTCTGCTGCGCCATCACCTCGCTGACGAGGATCGCGTACGGGTCGTTCGTCTCGCGCCACGGGAGCGGACGGCGATTCTCCTCGTACCAGGCGAGGAGAACCGCGTCGCTCGGAGTGCCCGCCGCAGGCATGCCCCCTGTGTACCACGGGGGGCAGCTAGTGGCTCATCGTCCCCTTGACGTTGCCGACGTTCAGCAGGCCGACCTGACCCTGGTCGACCGCGGCGAATGCGTGCGAGACGAAGGGATAGAGGCCGGGCTCGTCGATCTTGACGTCGAACACGCCGCCCCCGCCCGCCGGCACCGTCACCGTCTGCACGCCGTGCAGAGCGTCTGCGGGCCGCATGTCGCCGAACGCGTACGCGGTGTCGAGGATCGTGCCGACGATGTGGAAGTCGGTGTCGAGCGAAGGGCCGGCGTCGACGACCCAGAAGCGGACGAGGTCGCCGGGATTCGCGGTCAGCGGATGCGTGACGTACTGGCCGGAGTAGCCGTTGAACGTCATCCAGTCCGGCTGCCGCGCGTGCGCCTTCGACATGTTGAACTGCGCCGGCTTGCCGAGGCCGTCGGAGTCGAGATACCACTCGCTCGCAACGAGGACGTAGTTCTCGTCCGCCTGCGGCAGGACGCCCGGCTTGGGCTCGACGACGATCGCACCGTACATGCCGTTGGCGATGTGCATGAGCACCGGCTTCGTGCCGCAGTGGTACATGAAGACGCCGGGATCGTTGGCGCGGAACGTGTAGCTGACGGACTTGCCCGGCAGCACGTCGCCGAACGCCACGTTGGGCGCGACGCGAGCGGCATGGAAGTCGACGGAGTGGGGGATCGCGCCGTTGTTCGTCAGCGTGATCTTCACGAGTTGCCCCTGGCGGACGTGGATGACGGGACCGGGCGCCCCTCCCGCCCAGGCCCATGCCTTGTACGTGATGCCCGGAGCGATCTGGACGTCGATGTCGGTGAGGACGAGGTGCACGTCGGCGACGGCGCCCGCCGGCGCCGCGGGGAGCGCGGCGGGGTAGGCGTGGTGCGCGGCTGCGAGCGCGGCGGCGTTCGCGGGCGCCGCTCCGGCGAAGCTCGTGAGCGAGCCGAGGTCGGCGCTTGCGGTCATGTCCATTCCGGGCATCGCCGCCGCGGCGGCCGGAGCGTCGCTGTGGCGCGCGTCTCGGGCGTCGAGCCACATCAGCAGCGCGAAGACGCCGAGAACGGCGACGAGGATGCCGAGGAGCAGCGTGACGACGCCGAAGAGCGCCCCCTTGAGGCTCAGCTCGTCGGTTCCAGCCTTGTTGGTCGCATACGAGGAACTGCTCATCGATCCGTCACTCCCTTGGTCGGCATCTCGAGCAGACGGTAGGGGGCGGTCCACGGCGACGCTTCCCGAAGGATCCGCACCTCGACCCGGAGAACCCGCAGACTTCGTCGCGGGTTTCCCGCAAGCGCTACAGGTCGAGTCGCGAGTCCTCGAGGTCGAGGTCGCGCTGCACGCGGTGCATGACCTCCTCGGTGATGACGCCGCGGTTCCGCAGGTCGAGCACGGCCGCGCGCTCGGCCTCGAGCAGCTCGCGGATGAGGCGTTGATAGGCGGCTGACTGCGCCTCGACGCCGTCGTCGTCGCGGCCGTCGTAGCGCGCCGAGAAGCGGTTCGCGCGGAACCCGTAGAGACCGCGCAGCCGCGCGGCCGTCTCGTCCCGCACCCACTCCTCGGTCGCGAGCTCGTCGAGTCGCGCGAGCGCGGCCTCCGCGGCGCGGACGCGCGCCTTCGCATCCTCCCGGTCCGCGCTGCCGTCGTCCCCGAGCTGCAGGAGGCGCAGCAGCGGGCCGAGCGTCAAGCCCTGCCCGACGAGCGTGGCGAGGATGACCGCGAACGTCATGAAGACGATCAGGTCGCGCCCCGGCAGGTCGACCGGCAGGGCGAGCGCGGCCGCGAGCGACACCGCACCGCGGATCCCAGCCCACGCGATCGCGAGCGCGGGACGCCAGCGCGCCGGGCCTTCCATGCTCCGCCTGACGATGCCGGGCAGGTACGTGAACACCTGCAGCCAGACGATGCGGATCGCGATCACCGCGCCGACGACATACGCGGTGTCGGCGAAGAGCGAGCCGTTGACCGTCAGGCGGTTGACGATCGCGTGCAGCTGGAGGCCGATGAGGGCGAAGAGCAGCGCGTTGACGAGGAAGACGAGGATCTCCCAGAACGCGTCGCCCGAGAGTCGCGTCTGGAAGTTCGTGAGCTGCGGCGTGTACCAGCCCATGAAGACGCCGATCGTGACCGCCGCGAGCACACCGGACACGCCGGCGAGCTGCGCCGGCAGGAACGCGAGATACCCGGAGAGGAGTGCGAGCGCGACCTCGGTCGGCGTGTCGTCGGTGCGCCGCCGGACCTCGCGCACGACGAAGCCGACGGCGAGTCCGATCGCGATTCCGCCGAAGATGTCGACGACGAGGTGCCAGGTCGCGTGCCAGAGCGAGAACGAGCCCGCGACGGCGGCGGCGACCGCGGTCTTGTAGAGGACGAGGGCCATTCCGTCGTTCACGAGGCCCTCGCCCTCGACGATCGCGACGACGCGTCGCGGTGCGCCGATGCGGGTCCACACCTCTGCGGCCGCAAGCGGATCGGTGGGCGAGAGCACGGCCCCGAGCACGAAGGCGCTCGGCCACGAGAAGCCGGCGATCACCGCGTGCGCAACCACGGCGATGCCGACCGTCGTCGCTGCGACGAGGCCGAACGCCAGGATCGAGATCGGACGCACGTTCGCGCGCAGGTCGCGCAGACCGGTGAAGAACGCCGACGAATAGAGGAGCGGCGGCAGGATCGCGACGAGAACGAGGTTCGGCGGCAGCTGCACCGTCGGCGCGCCCGGAACGAAGCTGAGCACCAGGCCGCCGACCACGAGGTACACCGGCAGCGGCAGCCGCGACCGCACCGACACGACGAGCATCGTCCCGATCGCGGCCAGCAGCAGCAGGAGCTGCAGCTCGTCGTGCCGGCCGAAGTTCATGCGCCGGAGGGTACGTCCTCGATCCAGGCGGCGAGGGCGCGGCGGACACGAGCGGCTGCGATCATGCCGCCTCCCGCATCGGCTCGAGCTCGGGCACCTCCGTCGGTTCGGACTGTGGCTCCGGCCGCGGCCTCACGAGCCCGGCGGCGAGCACGACGCCGGCGACGAGTACCGCCGTGAGCGCGTAGAGCGCCGACTGAAAACCGTGGTCGAGCGCCGTGGCAGTTGTAGCCGCGATCCCCTCGTGCGACGCGACGTATCCGCTCGTCGAGGTCGCCGCTACGGCGCTGACCGCGGCGAGGCCGATCGCGCCGCCGATCTGGCGGCTCGTGTTCACGAGCCCGGACGCGACGCCGGCGTCCGAGCGATCGACACCCGTGAGGCTCGCGATCGTCACCGGGACGAACGACAGCGCCATGCCCGCCCCGCCGAGCACGAACGCCGGGAAGAGATCCGAGAAGTAGGTGCCGTGCAGAGGCAACCGCGTCAGCACCGCGACGGACGCGGTCGAGAGCAGCAGCCCGGTGGTGAGCGTCGCCCGCACGCCGACACGTGCCACGACGAGCTGCGCGACGTTCGAGACGATGACGACGGTGAGCGCGAACGCAGTGAACGCGAGACCGCTCCGCATCGGCGAGTAGCCGAGGACCTCCTGGAGGTACAGCGTCAGGAGGAAGAACTCCGAGAACGCAACGGCACCGACGATCGCCATCGTCACGTTCGCAGCCGCGAGCGTGCGGAGGCGAAGGATCCGGGGCGGCAGCAGCGGGTACTTCGAGCGGAGCTCGATGACCGCGAACGTGCCGACGAGGAGGGCGGAGACCGCGAGCGAAGCGAGCGTCTGTGCGGAGCTCCAGCCGTCGGTCGTCGCACGGGTCAGCGCGTAGACGAGCAGCATCAGTCCGGCGGTCACGGTCGCCGCACCGCCGAGGTCGAAGTGACGGTGCCCGAGCTCGGCGCGGCTCTCGCGCAGAAGCCACGGGGTCACGACGATCGCCGCGAGGCCGACCGGGACGTTCACGAAGAAGATCCACGACCAGTTGAGATACGAGGTGAGGACACCGCCGAGAACCACCCCTGCGGCCGCGCCGCTCCCGGACGCCGCGCCGTAGACGCCGAGCGCGACGTTCCGCTCGCGGCCCTCCGTGAACGTCGTCATCAGGAGCGAGAGCGCGGCGGGTGCGAGGAGCGCGCCGCCGAGGCCCTGGAGCCCGCGGAAGGCGATGAGCGATCCGGCGGACCACGCGACCCCGCAGAGGAGGGAGGTCAGTGCGAAGAGCGCGAGCCCCGCGACGAACAGGCGCCGGCGGCCGAGCAGGTCGGCAAGGCGTCCGCCGAGCAGGAGCGTTCCGCCGAAGAGGATCGCGTAGGCGGAGATCACCCACTGGAGGCCGGCCTGCGAGAAGTCGAGATCTGCCTGGATCGAGGGCAGCGCGACGTTCACGATCGCCACGTCGAGTACGACCATGAACTGGGCGGTGATGATCAGGGCGAGCGCGCCCCAGCGTCTGCGGTTCATCGTTGAGTCGGTCATTGATGGCGCTCCCAATTCGTTTACTTAAAAAACGATATCACAAGCAAACGATTGTACGCGCTACACTTCGGTCGAGATGTCGACCACCCAGCCGGGGCCTTCCCGCGAGCTGCTGCACAGCACGACCTATCTGCTGAAGCGGCTCGGCTTCGCCGTCAAGGAACGGGCCTACGAGGCGTTCGACGCCATCGGCGCCGGGCCGCAGCAACACGCGGTCCTCTCGCTCCTCGAGGAAGGCGCGCGCGAGACGCAGGGCACGATCGCCGACGCGCTCGGCTACGACCGCAGCCAGCTCGTGGGACTGCTCGACGAGCTCGAGGAGCGCGGCTTCGTCGAGCGTCGCCGTGACCCCGACGACCGCCGCCGCCACCTCGTCAGCCTCACGCCCGAGGGCAAGCGGGCGCTCGGCGAGATGCGCACGACCTCGAAGCGCGTCGAGAAGGAGTTCCTCGAGCCGCTCGACTCCGACGAGCGCCGCCAGCTACAGGGCCTGCTCTCGAAGCTCGCGTGTCACCTCGACACGCAGTCCCGGCGGCGATGATCGGCGTCGCACGTCGCCACGCGGGCGCTTGAGCGACTGCTACCGGCGGTACCCGAGCTCGGCTGAGCTGCGCGCGATCGCCTGCGAGTCGTTTCGTCTCAGCGCCTCGATCGTTCGCGGATCCCGCAGCACGGTCCAGCAGAACCCTTCGTTGCCGCAGCGGCCGACGTAGGGGTCGCCCAGGATCTCGAGGAGCGGGCGTCCCAGGCGATGCTGCCGCACGATGTAGGCGCGAAGGCGGGCTTCGCGGAAGGGACGCGGCCCGAACTCGAAGAATGGGTTGGCGCGCATCCGGCTCACGAGCATACGGATCGCATTACGATTATTATACCCGGGCCGCGCAGCGCGGAAAACCTCGATTCCGCCGGGCTGTAGCGTGCGCACATGACTCGTGTGCGCTTCGCCCCGAGCCCGACGGGCTCGCTCCATCTGGGGAGCGCGCTGAGCGCCGTCGCCAACCGCCGTTTCGCCGACGCGCACGGCGGCAGCTTCCTGCTCCGGATCGACGACA
>Ga0207657_10009056_pt1 | contig 10052 bp, 12 predicted proteins | sample KBSC33metaG_FD_184316 | JGI IMG/M metagenome (GOLD analysis project Ga0207657, IMG submission 184316) | Corn rhizosphere microbial communities from Kellogg Biological Station, Michigan, USA - KBS C3-3 metaG (SPAdes) (version 2) | ecosystem: Host-associated > Plants > Roots > Rhizosphere > Soil ... | reverse complement strand
CGCGTGGTTCGCGGGTGCGCATGGTCGTCTCCGAGCTGCGCGGCGAGAAGATCGACATCATCCCCTACAACGACGAGCCCGCCCGCTTCGTGGCCAAGGCGCTCTCGCCCGCGCGCGTGCGCGAGGTGCTCGTCGACGACGAGGCCAAGCAGGCGACGGTCGTCGTGCCCGACGACCAGCTCTCGCTGGCGATCGGCCGCGAGGGCCAGAACGCCCGGCTCGCGGCCCGCCTGACCGGCTGGCGGATCGACATCCGCTCGGAGACCGAGTTCGCGACCGAGGAGGCCGACGGCGGCTACGAGGAGGAGGAGACCAGCGGCCGCTGCGCCGCGATCCTCACGTCCGGCCGCCGCTGCCCCAACGCGGCGCTGCCCGGCTCGAAGTTCTGCGGCCTGCCCGCCCACCAGGAGCTCGAGGGCACCGGCAGCGTGTTCGTCGGCGGCGAGCCGCCGGCGGAGATCATCGAGGACGACCACGACCTGGAGCCCGAGCCCGACGGCGCGGAGCCGACCGCGGAGGAGGCGGTGGCCGAGGACGTCGTCGAGGAGGAGTCCGCCCCCGAGGAAGAGCCCGCCGCTGAGGCTGAGGAAGAGCCCGCCGCCGAGGAGGAGCCCGCCTCATAGCCGGCCGCGAGCCCCACAGGCGCTGCATCGGGTGCGGCGAGGCGCGCCCGAAGCGCGTGCTCGTGCGGCTCGCGCTCGACGGCGAGCGCGTCGTCTGCGACGAGCGCGCGGTCCGTCCGGGCCGCGGCGCGTACGTCTGCGACGCCTCCTGCTACCGCCGCGCGCTCGCCGTGAGATCGCTGTCCCGGGCGTTCCGAAAGCCCATTCCGACCCCTGCCGACCACCTAGAATCCCTGGACCACTGATGGCTGAAAAGCGCGTTTTCGAGATCGCGAAGGAGCTCGGGCTCTCGTCCCGAGAGGTCCTCACCTCCCTCAAGGAGGCCGGTTTCGACGTGTCCGCAGCCGCCTCGGTGGTCGACGCCGACGCGGCGCTGAAGGTCCTCAACGGCGCCTCGAAGCCCGCCCCGAAGCCGCCGAGCAAGCGCGCCCAGGCCGCCGCTGCCAAGAAGGCCGCCGAGGACGAGGCCAAGGCCAAGGAGGCCGAGGAGAAGGCCGCCGCCAAGGCACGCGAGGCCGAGGAGAAGAAGGCCGCCAAGGCCGCCGCCGACGACGAGAAGGCCGCCGCCAAGGCCAAGGCCGACGAGGAGAAGGCCGCCGCCAAGGCCAAGGCCGACGAGGAGAAGGCCGCGGCCGACATCGAGAAGGCCGCCGCCCGCGACGCCGCCGCCGACGCCAAGGCCAAGGAGGAGGAGCAGCAGGCAGCCGCTGTCGCCGCCGCCGAGGAGGCCACCGCCACCGCGGCCGCCCAGCGCGCCGCCGCCGAGGAGGCCAAGCAGGCCGCCGCCGCCGCGGCCGAGGCCGCCGCCAAGGCCGAGCCGCCCGCCGAGGCCAAGGCCGACGAGGGCGACAAGCCCGAGGACGGCAAGAAGCCGGAGGCCGAGGCGAGCGACCCCGACAAGCCGGCGCCGGGCAAGGGCCCGCGCATCATCTCGCGGCCCGAGCGGCCCACACGTGCTTCCAAGGGCGAGGTCGCGCCGGGCGCGGGCGCCGGCCGGCGCCGCGTCGTCATCGACTCTCAGGCCGCGCGCCGCGGCCCCGGCGGGCCCGGTGGCCCGGGTGGGCCGGGCGGTGGCCCCGGCGGCCCGATGCGCCGGCCGACCCGCCGTCGCGGGCGCCGTCGCCGCGAGGTCCTCGAGGAGGTCGCCGCGCCGATCGCCGAGGACGCGCACAAGCGCACCGACGTCGCCCGGATCCGCTCCGGGTCGACGGTCAAGGACGTGGCGGAGTACCTCGGCGTCGGCTCGCCGGAGGTCATCAAGAAGCTGATGTCGCTCGGCGAGATGGCGACGCTCACGCAGACGCTCTCCGACGAGGCGATCCAGGTCCTCGCCGACGAGTTCGAGAAGAAGATCGAGATCGTCCACGCGGCCGACGAGGTCGAGGAGGAGGTCCTCTACGACGACAGCGACGACGCGCTGCAGCCGCGGCCGCCGGTCGTCGTGATCATGGGCCACGTCGACCACGGCAAGACGTCGCTGCTCGACGCCATCCGCGAGACCTCGGTGACCGAGGGCGAGGCCGGCGGCATCACCCAGCACATCGGCGCCTACCAGGTCGCGATCGACGGCTACCCGATCACGTTCCTCGACACGCCGGGCCACGAGGCGTTCACCGCCATGCGCGCCCGCGGCGCGCAGGTCACCGACGTCGCGGTGATCGTCGTGGCCGCCGACGACGGCGTGAAGCCGCAGACCAAGGAGGCCGTCGACCACGCCAAGGCCGCCGGCGTTCCGATGCTCGTCGCGGTCAACAAGATCGACAAGGAGGGCGCCGACCCCACGCGCGCCCGCACCGAGATGACCCAGCTGGGCCTTCAGCCCTCCGACTGGGGCGGCGACACGGAGTTCGTCGACGTCTCGGCCAAGACCAAGGACGGCCTCGAGGACCTGCTCGAGACGATCCAGGTCGTCTCGGACCTCCAGGAGCTCAAGGCCAACCCCGACGCGGACGCCTCCGGCGTGGTCATCGAGTCCAAGCTCGACCCGGGCCGCGGCCCGGTCGTGACGCTGCTCATCCAGCGCGGCACGCTCGAGGTCGGCGACGCGATCGTGGCCGGCGCCCACTGGGGCAAGGTCCGCGCGATGCACGACTACGACGGCACGAAGGTCGACGACGCGGTCCCCGGCGACCCGGTCGAGATCCTCGGCTTCGACGGCGTCCCGGACGCGGGCGAGTCGTTCCGCGTCGTCGAGAGCGACCGCGTCGCCCGCACGCAGGCCGGCGAGCGCGCGCACCGGCTCAAGACCGAGATGCTCGCCCGCCGCTCCGGCCGCAAGGTCAGCTTCGAGGACGTCTTCAAGCGCGCCCAGGAGGGCGAGGTCCGCGGGCTCGAGCTCGTGCTCAAGGCCGACGTCTCCGGCTCGCTGGAGGCCTTCGAGGACGAGATCGCCAAGCTCCCGCAGCAGGAGATCCTGGCCAACATCATCCACACGGGCGTCGGCGGCATCAGCGAGTCCGACGTCATGCTCGCCGCCGCGTCCGACGCGGTCGTCCTGGGCTTCAACGTGCGTCCCGTGGGCGATGCCGCAGCGGTCGCCGACCGCGAGGGCGTCGAGATCCGCACCTACGCGGTCATCTACCGCGCGATCGAGGACATCCGCGCGGCGATGGAGGGCCTGCTCGAGCCCGAGGAGGTCGAGGAGACCGTCGGCTCGGTCGAGGTCCGCCAGATCTTCAAGGCCTCGCGCCTGGGCAACATCGCGGGCTCCTACGTCACCGACGGCGTCGTGCGCCGCGGCGCGAAGGTCCGGGTCGTCCGCGACGGCACCGTCATCTACGACACCACGATCGGCAGCCTGCGCCGCGTCAACGAGGATGCGCGCGAGGTCGCCGCCGGGTTCGAGTGCGGCATCGTGCTCGACAACTTCCAGGACATCAAGGAAGGCGATGTCCTCGAGGTCTACGAGACGCGCAAGGTTGAGCGCGAGCTCACCGTCTAGCGGGATACGATGAGCGAGCGCATGCGCCGCGTGAACGAGGCGGTGCGCGAAGTGCTCAGCGACGCGCTCACAAAGGAAGTGAAGGATCCGCGCGTCGGCTTCGTGACCGTGACCGCCGTAGAGACCAGCCCAGACCTGCGCCACGCGCGAGTGTTCGTCAGCGTCCTCGGCGACGACGACGAGCGCACGGCCAGCCTCGACGGCCTGCAGTCCGCCCACGGCTTCCTGCAGAAGCGCGTCGGCGGCGAGCTGCGCCTCAAGCACACCCCGCAGCTGGTCTTCATCGAGGACGAGACGGTGCGCCGCGCCGACCGCATCGAGCGGCTGCTCGGCGAGGAGCCGGTCGAGTGAGCGTCGTGCCCGGCACCGACTCGCGCCAGCGCGTGCTCGAGGAGATCCGCTCGGCCGAGCACTTCCTGCTCATCACCCACGAGCATCCCGACGGCGACGCGCTCGGCTCGCTGCTGGGAATGCACGGCGTGCTGACCGCGCTGGGCAAGGACGCGCTGATGTTCATGGCGCCCGACGAGCTCCCGCTGCCGCCCGAGTACCGCTGGCTCGACGTCAGCGCGATGGTCTCGGCCGTGCCCGACGACCTCGACGCCCGCGTGGTGATCTTCCTGGACTGCGGGAACATCGACCGCAACCCGGTCACCTCGGTGCGCAGCGAGGGATCGCACATCCTCAACCTCGACCACCACCACGACAACACGCGCTTCGGCGACGTCGATCACGTGGTGCCCTCGGCGTCGTGCACGGCCGAGATCGTCTGGGACCTCATGCACGAGCTCGGCGTGCGCCCGACGCGCGAGATCGCCGACGCGCTGTATGTCGGCCTGGTCACCGACACCGGCAAGTTCCAGTACGAGAACACCGGGCCGCGCGCGCACCTGATGGCCGCGGACCTCATCGAGGCGGGCGTCGACACCCACGACATCTACCGCCGCCTCTACGAGGACATGCCGTTCGCCAAGCTCGAGCTGCTCGGCCGCGCGCTGTCGAACGTCACGCGCCACGACGACGGCCGGCTGACGATGACCGTGCTGCATCGCGAGGACTTCGAGTCCGCGGGCGCCGAGGACTCGCTGTCCGAGGGCGTCATCGACCACCTCCGGTCCGTCGACGGCACCAAGGTCGCCGCTGTCGTGCGCGAGATCGACGGCGTCAAGCGCAAGATCTCGCTGCGCTCGACCGACGGCGAAGTCGACGTCTCGGCGATCGCGCGGCTTGCCGGCGGCGGCGGGCACCAGCGCGCGGCCGGCGTCACGACCGAGATGACCGACGACGAGATCGTCGCCTTCCTGCTCGAGCAGATCGCGGCCCAGCTCGGCCGCCCGCGCTAGGCGGTCTTCGGCGCGGTCGCGCCCTCGCGCTTCGCGCGGCGTCCGCCGCCGATCGCGCCGAGGATCCCGCCGAGGATCGTCGTGATGCCGACGAGGACGCCGTGCGGGTGCGGCAGCGTCGCCTTGGCGGTGTCGTGGAAGATCGAGTGGCCGACGAGGATGAAGACGCCGAACAGCAGGCCGCCGCAGATGCCGCGCAGGAAGCCCTGGTCGGAGCCAAGGTGGTCGTAGCCGGCGAAGATCCCGCCGAGGATGCCGGCGATCGACGCGATCGCGTAACCGGCTGAGCTGACCCCGAGGAGGTAGCCCGTGAGCAGGCCGTAGGCGGCCGGCAGGACCACCGCCGCGACGAACTGGAAGGCGAACGGGCGATTGAGCAGCAGCGGCATGGCGCGACCCTACCTCGACAGATCGTGCCGTGTCGCATTAGGGTCCGCGCCATGGGGAGACTCGTGGCTGTCGCGCTGGCTGTCGCCGTTGCCGGCATCGTGATCGTTGCCGTCAACGGTCCGGGCAAGGACAAGCCCAAGACCGACAAGCTCACGCCGAAGAACGAGTCCGCCCATGTGGGCCCGGGCTCGCCCGGCGGCGCGAACATCGCGACCGGCGGTGTGACCGGCAAGCCCGACCGCATCGTCCGCATGCAGCACCTCGCGTTCATCCCCAGCGAGATCACGGTCAAGCCGGGCCAGATCATCCGCTTCGTCAACCGCGACGACGTGGCCCACACGGTCGTCCAGAACCTCGGCGCGCGCAGCGGCGAGGCGCCGGCGTTCCAGTCCAACCGCATCCGGCCCGGGCAGTTCTTCCAGATCCGGGCGGGCAAGGCCGGCTCGGTCACGCCGTTCATCTGCACGCTGCACCCGACCGTGATGAGCGGTCGCATCTACGTGCGGACCGCGTAGCGTGGAGCGCCGTCATGGACGGCGCGCTCCTCGTCGACAAGCCCGCCGGGCCCACCTCGCACGACGTCTCGTCCGCCGCGCGCCGCGCGCTGCGCGCCGCGAGCGGGGAGCGCAAGCTGCGCGTCGGGCACGCCGGGACGCTCGACCCGTTCGCCACCGGGCTGCTGGTCGTGCTGGCCGGCCGCGCGACGCGTGTCCAGCGCTACGTCATGGAGCTGCCCAAGACCTACGAGGTCGTCGCGCGCTTCGGCGCCCGCTCGACGACCGGGGACCTGCACGGCGAGATCACCGAGACCGGCGTCGTGCCCGAGGGCGACCTCGACCTGCCGACCGGCACGATCATGCAGCGCCCGCACGCGTACTCGGCCGTCCGCGTCGCCGGCCGCCGCGCCTACGAACTCGCCCGCGCGGGGGAGGAGTTCGAGCTGGCCGAGCGGCCGATCACGCTCTACGCCTTCGACGAGCTGTGGCGCGACGGCGACCGCCGGGCCTTCCGGATCGAGTGCTCGTCAGGCACCTACGTCCGCTCGCTCGTCGAGGCCCTCGGCGACGGCTACTGCGAGGAGCTGCGCCGCACCAGCGTCGGCCCGTTCTCGGTGCGGGACGCCGGCGGTCCCGAGGACGTCGACCGGCTCATCGGCCTCGGCGACGCACTCGCGTTCCTGCCGCGGGTCCAGCTCGAGGGCGACGACGCGCGCGCCGCGTGTCACGGCCGGGCGGTTCCCGGCGAGGCTCCGGGGTCGGTGCTGCTCGCCGACGCCGACGGCCCGATCGCCATCGCCGAGCCGCGCGAGCCCGGCCTGCTCAAGCCGGTGGTCGGGTTCCGGGCGTGAGGCTGTTCGACCCGGTCTCGCACGAGCAGCTCGTCGACGCGCCCTGGGATCCCGTCGCGATCCGCGCGGCGATCGCGGCGATCGTCGAGGAGACCAAGACGGCCTACGACGACGGCTGGCCCGTTCACCCGCTCGACGAGCTGGATGAGTCGCGCCGCTACCGCACGATCTACCTGGGCGGCGCCGGGGTCATCCGCGCCCTGCATGACCTGCAGGACCGCGGGCTCGCCGAGCTGCGCCACGACTACGCCGCCTACCTCGCTCGGCCCTATGAGCCGGAGTTCCCCGAGTACGACCACGCTCACAGCCTCCTCATGGGCGAGCCCGGTCTGAGGCTGGTCCGCCACCGCGTCGCTCCCTCGGCCGAGAACCTCGACCGGCTCGCCGAGCTGATCGACGGCAACCACGACAACCCCTCGCGTGAGCTGCTGTGGGGCAGCCCCGGGACGATGCTCGCCGCCGCCACGTTGGCCACCGCTACCGGCGAGCCGCGCTGGGACGACCCGTGGCGGCGCAGCGCCGCGGCGCTCGAAGCCGTCCGGGAACCCGACAGCGGCGTCTGGCTGCACGAGCTCTACGGCCAGCGGGACCGTTATCTCGGACCGGGTCACGGGTTCGCGGGGTGCGTGGTCGCCATGACTGCACGCCCGGGCTTTGAGCACCTCGAGCGCGAGGCGGCGGCGATTGCGCGGCGCTACGCCGTCGAGCAGGACGGCGCCGCCAACTGGCCGCCCGTGGCCGGTGGCGGGCTGCGGTCGCGGCCGGAGGGCCAGATCCGGGTCCAGTGGTGCCACGGCGCGCCGGGGATGGTCATCTCGCTCGCCCCGCTCGCCGCCGGCGATGCCGAGCACGACCGGCTCATGCGCGCCGGCGGCGAGCTGACGTGGCGCGCCGGGCCGCTGGCCAAGGGCGCCGGGCTGTGCCACGGGACGGCCGGCAACGGCTATGCGCTCCTGGCGCTGCTGCGCCGCACCGGCGACGAGCTGTGGCTGACGCGCGCCCGCGCGTTCGCGACGCACGCCGCGGCCCAGGTGGCGCGCGACCGCGCGGCCCACGGGCGCGGACGATTCTCGCTCTGGACCGGTGATCTGGGCGTGGCGCTGTACCTCGCTGATTGCCTGCGGGGCGACGGCGCGTTCCCGCTTCCCTGACGCGCTGAGCCCTAGGGTTCCGCGCGTGAAGGTCACGCCCCTGTCCGAGGTCGAGCGCCGGCCGCGCCGGGTCGCCGTCGGGACGTTCGACGGCGTGCACCTGGGCCACCGGCGGGTGATCGCGGGCAGCGACACCGTCCTGACGTTCGATCCGCACCCGGTGTCGGTCATCGCGCCGCAGGCCGCGCCGAAGCTGCTGACGACACTCGAGCGCAAGGCCGAGCTCGTCGCGCAGGAGGGCGTCGAGGAGCTCGTCGTCATCCCCTTCGACAAGGAGTTCTCGCAGCGCGGGCCCGAGCAGTTCATCGACGACGTGCTCACCGGCGCGCTCGACGCGCAGCGGGTCGCGGTGGGCGAGAACTTCCGCTTCGGCAAGCAGGCCAGCGGCGACGCGGACATGCTGGCGGCCGACGGGCGCTTCGAGGTCCATGTCGAGCCGCTGCTCGAGGTCGACGGCGAGGTCGTGTCGTCCAGCCACATCCGCGGGCTCGTGCTCGGGGGCGCGGTGGAGTACGCGGGCAAGCTGCTCGGCGCGCCGTTCGCGATGCGCGGCGAGGTCGTCCACGGCGACAAGCGCGGCCGCGAGCTCGGCTTCCCGACCGCGAACCTGATCCCGCCCGAGGGCTACATCGCGCCCGGCCACGGGGTCTACGCGGCGCGGGCCAACGGCGTGGCGGCGGCCGTCAGCGTCGGCGTGCGCCCGCAGTTCCAGACCGGCCGCCACGAGCTGATCGAGGCGTTCCTGATCGACTGGGAGGGCGACCTCTACGGCGAGCAGCTGCAGCTCGAGTTCCTCAAGCGGCTGCGCGGCGAGCGGCGCTTCCCGAGCGTCGAGGACCTCGTCGAGCAGATGGGCCGGGACGCCGAAACCGCCCGGGAAATCGCCGGCTGACTGCTACCCTGCTGCGTCGCATGAGCACCCTGACCCCCGAGCGGACGAAGGAGATCGTCTCCCAGTTCGGCGCCAGCGACACCGACACGGGCAACACCCGCGTCCAGATCGCCCTGCTCACCGAGCGCATCAACGCGCTCACCGAGCACCTGCGCTCGAACAAGAAGGACCATCACTCCCGCCGGGGTCTCCTGATGCTGGTCGGCCGCCGCCGCCGGCTGCTCAACTACCTCCAGAAGAAGGACCTCGAGGGCTACCGGGCGCTCATCAAGGAGCTCGGGCTCCGCCGGTGAGCATCATCGCTCCGGGCACCGAGGTGCCGGAGTTCCGCCTCCGCACGGAGGACGGGGAGGACTTCACGAAGGACGACCTGCTCGGTCACACGACCGTGCTCGTCTTCTACCCGTTCGCCTTCAGCCCGGTCTGCACCGACCAGCTGCAGGTCTACGAGGAGGTCCTCGGCGACCTCGCGGCCCAGGGCGCCCGGATGTTCGCGGTCTCGACCGACGCGGGGTACTCGCAGAAGGCGTTTCGCGAGTCGCTCGGCGTGACGATCCCGCAGCTCTCGGACTTCGAGCCCAAGGGCGCGATGTCGCAGGCCTTCGGCGCCTACTTCGAGCCGGGCGGCATGACCAACCGCGCGCTGGTGATCGTCGGCCCCGACGGCGTCGTGCAGTGGAGCCACCTCGCCGCGAACCCCGGCGAGCTGCCGGGCGCGAACCTGATCTTCGACGCACTCGCCGCCCGCTGAGCTCGCGCGATCTTCGCTCCGCACCCGTCCCGCCGCTGCGCGACGACGATCACGTGCGGGGCCCGGAGGGAGCGCCGCTCGTGCTCTTCTACGGCGACTTCGCCTGTCCGCACTGCGCGGTCGCCCAGGCGAAGCTGGCCGAGCACGAGGTCCGGGTCGCGTTTCGCCACTTCGCGCTGAAGGCCAAGCACCCGCGGGCGGTGCCGCTCGCGCACGCGGCGGAGGCGGCGGCGCTGCAGGGCGCGTTCTGGGTGTTCCACGACGCGCTCTACGCCGACCAGGGCCGGCTCGACGACCCGCATCTGTGGGACCGGGCGCGGGCCGCCGGGCTCGACATCGACCGCTTCGATCAGGACCGCCGCTCGCCTCCGGTGGCCGACCGCGTGGCCCGCGACGTGTCCGACGCGATGCGCGCAGGAGTGGTTGCAACACCCACCCTGGTGGTCGGCGGCGAACTGCACTCCGGCGCTAGCATGGGGGCGTTCGGATTCCGAAAGAGAAGCTATTAGCCCCCACCGACCGAAGGGTGGGAGGAGAAGGGAAGTACACATATGAGTGATGACTCCGTCACCCGCGTCTCCGTGGAGATCGCCGGGAGCGAGATCACCTTCGA
>Ga0207657_10009054_pt1 | contig 10053 bp, 3 predicted proteins | sample KBSC33metaG_FD_184316 | JGI IMG/M metagenome (GOLD analysis project Ga0207657, IMG submission 184316) | Corn rhizosphere microbial communities from Kellogg Biological Station, Michigan, USA - KBS C3-3 metaG (SPAdes) (version 2) | ecosystem: Host-associated > Plants > Roots > Rhizosphere > Soil ... | reverse complement strand
AACAAATTTGGACTTGAATTACTATTTCATCAACTTAAACCTTCCTGCCGGAAAGACAGGCTAAACAAAGTTATGCTAAACGCCTTTTATGCACCGCCATTTTTTAAAAGGCGGGTGACCCTCAAAATGCTGATGATTATGAATTTCACAGTTATCCTTCTGCTGGCTTTTGGCCTCCAGGTAAGCGCGAAAACCTACTCGCAGAACGTTACCCTTCATCTTGAAAATGCCCGTTTGAATACGGTGTTCCAGGAAGTAAAAAGACAAACCGGTTATACGTTCATCTATACGGGTACCATGTTAAAACAAGCGAAGAAAATAACCGTTCAGCTAAAAAATTCTCCGCTACACGAGGCTTTAAAGCTGTGCTTTGCTGATCAGCCTTTTGGCTACACGATTATTGATAAAACGGTAGTGCTGCAGCCGAAAGAAACTGCGGAGGGAAACAGCAATAAGATAACAGCGTTGCCGCCACCGGTGGAGATACATGGAAGAGTGGTGGACAAGGAAGGCAACCCGCTATCGCGGGTATCGGTCTTAGTTGCAGGAACTAAAAATGGAACGATTACAGACAATGATGGAAAATTTACACTTTCTGTATCGTCTGACGCAAATATTGTGTTAGAAATTTCAAGCGTAGGGTATCAAACTAAAACCATACAAGTTGGGAAACAGACTGAAATTAATGTGGTATTGGAAGAAGCAATCACCGGATTAAATGATGTAGTGGTGGTGGGATATGGCACTCAGAAAAAGGTGAATCTTACAGGCGCAGTATCCGCTATCAAAGGTTCGGATATCGTGACCACCAAAAATGAAAATGTTCAAAATATGCTTACAGGAAAAATTCCTGGCGTACGTGTAACTCAAAAAACTGCTGAACCCGGGTCATTCAATAATAATTTTGATATCCGCGCCATGGGTTCTCCTTTGATTGTTATTGATGGTATTCCTGCAACCACTGCCGATTTCCAACGTTTAGACGCCAATGATATCGATAATATCTCCGTTTTGAAAGACGCAACGGCGGCCATTTATGGTGTACGTGCAGCAAATGGAGTTGTACTGGTTACTACCAAAAAAGGTTCAAAAAATAAACTTGAATTGAATTATTCGGGTTCCTTCACGTGGCAGATACCTTCAGGTTTGCCAAAAACTGTGGATGCGATTCAATATATGACGCTCCGCAATGAGCGTGCAATGCATAATGTGAATGGAGGCTCTCCTATATTTACTGATGAGCAATTTGATGATTATAGAAACGGCGTAAAACAAAGTACAGACTGGTACCCGTTGGTGTTTAGCAATTACGCTCCGCAGACAATGCACAATTTAAGCGCGACGGGCGGCAACGATAAGACTACCTATTACGTAGGCCTGGGATATGAATACCAACAAGGCTTTTTTAAGTCAGGCAACCTGAATTATTCAAAATATAATGTTCGCTCAAATATCTCTACAAAGATTTCTGATCGCCTCACCTTCGATTTGAATTTGAATTTGATGCAGGATGAGCAAGACCGGCCTTATGTAGATTCCTGGTGGATTATCCGTAGCTACTGGAGACAAGGACCGCAGATTCCGGCCTATGCTAATGATCCCACAAAACCTTTCCAGGGATTAATTGAAGGCGACAATCCTATCTCTTTCATGAATAAGAGCATGTCAGGATATAAAAATTATAACAACAAATGGATTCAATCTTCCGCAAGCCTGCAATACGACCTGCCGGGCGTGAAAGGATTGTATTTGAAAGGACTATTCAGTTACAACTATAATATATCCGGCTCTAATCTTTTCCAAAAAGAGTATAACCAATACACTTATGATGAGGCTTCCGACAGCTACACGAAATATACAAGGCAATCACCGAACAGGATAAGAAGAGAAAATTATTCTAAAACGCAAACGTTATCCCAGCTTTCACTAAACTACAGCGGAACATTTAATAAACATCACGTGGAAGGGCTTTTGCTCGGAGAAGCGCAAAAGAGGACAGGCGATAACTTTTTCGCACAAAGAGATCTTGTTCTACAATTGCCTTATCTTTTTGCGGGCACTGCAAGTGGACAATTGGCTTCAATGAATGCTAATGCAGATGCGCTTTATGAAAATTCAAACCTTGCTTTGGTGGGCAGAGCCAATTATGACTTCAACAACAAATATCTTGCTGAGTTTCTTTTCCGTTACGACGGTTCATCCAAATTCGCAAAAAGCGCTCAATGGGGTTTTTTTCCTGCCGCTTCGGTAGGCTGGCGTGTATCTAAAGAAAAATTCTTTATGAATGCAAGTGCCTTGTCATTTATTAACCAATTAAAAGTCCGGGCTTCTTATGGCAAAACAGGGGATGATAACGCATCCAGCTATCAATTCATTTCCGGCTATAATTATCCTACCTCATCTGATCCAAGAAATTTTACAGGCGGCTATGTATTTGATGGAAATTTCAATGCCAGCGCCGACAACAAGGGTATCCCCAATCCAAATATAACCTGGTTTACCTCTAAAACATTTGATTTAGGAGTAGATGTTGAAGCATGGGATGGACTGTTTGGACTTACTATTGACTACTTCAGCAGGCACCGGGATGGGCTTTTGGCAACAAGAACCGGTGGTATCCCAACGGTGGTAGGCGCAGGATTACCACAGGAAAATTTGAACAGCGACCGCACGTACGGTTTTGATATGGAATTGACTCACAGAAATCATATCGGAAACTTTAACTATAACGTGAAAGGTATTTTTTCTTTAGCCAGGGTGGAACGCCTTTATGTGGAGCACGGGGCAATTGGCAGCTCATGGAGTAATTGGCTCAATAATCAAACCAACCGCCTACAAGGTGTTCACAGGGGGTTGCAGGGAACCGGCCAATACCAGTCGTGGGAAGAAATCTGGTCGTCACCTACCTATATTGGACGGGGAACGGTTCCCGGCGATTATAAATACGAAGATTGGAACGGCGATGGAGAAATCAATGGCAATGATGCCCATCCAATTCGTTTTGACCAATACCCCTGGGTAAACTTTAGTTTAATATTTGATGCCTCCTGGAAAGGATTTGATATAAACTTTTTGATGCAAGGTTCTGCAATGAGCTCATTGATTTATGGAGAACAATTGCGCGAGCCATTGTGGGGGAATGGAAATTCCGGCGCCATGGAACAATTTATGGATCGCTGGCATCCGGTTGATCCTAAAGCTGATCCGTACGACCCTGCAACCAAATGGGTACCCGGCCACTTTGCCTATACCGGAACGTTACCGGATGTTAATTCAACCTTTAACGATGCAAATGGCGCCTATTTGCGCCTGAAGAGTATTGAAGTGGGCTATACGCTTCCTTCCAGGATCATTAAAAAAACAGGATTAAAGAATTTCAGAGTGTATGCCAATGCCTACAACCTGCTCACTTTTACTCAGGTGAAATTTGTGGATCCGGAGCATCCGCTTGACACCTACGGTTATTTATATCCGTTGAATAAAACCGTTTCCGTAGGAGTAAACATTAAATTTTAAAACTTAGAAAACGATGAGATTAAAATATTTTTTATTCGCAATATTGGTATTCGGTACTATGTTAATTTCCTGCAAAAAAACTTATTTAGATATTCCACCTATGAACGTGGTGCAGGATAAGGACCTTTTCTCAAATGAGGCAGGAATGACCGTTTATCTTGCACGTATCTATAGCCAGATGCCTTTCGAAGATTTTAAATATTCACCTGCCCGCCAGTTCTTTGATGATTGGCTGGTAACGCCTGGCGCTAATGAGGGATCTTCTTTAGGCCGGGATGCAGGCACAGCAATGACATCAGAAGGTTGGGCACGCAACGGAGCTTATTGGGGAAGGGCATTTAACTTGCTTCGCGATGCTAACTACCTGCTGGAAACCTTGCCGGAATACCAATCCAATTTTAGCAGCGATGTTTATAATGATTACATCGGTGAGGGCTATTTTGCACGTGCAATGGTTTTCTATGCTTTGGCAAAACGTTACGGTGGTGTGCCCCTGGTTACCTCTGTATTAAAGTATCCACAACATCCGGCCGACAGTTTAGAAGTTCCACGCTCCACTGAAGAGCAAACATGGAACCAGGTGCTGGTTGATTTTGATTCCGCAATTGCACGTCTTCCTGAGTCAAGCCTAAAAAGAGGCTATGCCAATAAATACGTTGCGCTTGGTTTTAAATCTGAGGCCATGTTGTTTGCAGGCTCCGTTGCAAAATATAATAAGATTACCGGGTTTGGTGACAAGACAGGCGTTCGGGTAATTGGTTTTGATCCCGCAACAGCCGCCGATGCTTCTAAAAAATATTTCAGAGCGGCCTATGATGCGGCGCGTGAAGTTATGAACTCAGGTAAATATTCTTTATACAAAAAGAAATGGGCTCCCAACGATAAAGAAGCGCAATATCAAAACATGGTAGATATGTTTTTTGATATCTCAAGTCCTGAAAATATTTACATAAAAGAATATCAATATCCCGATTTGGCTCATGGCTATGATGCCTATAATATTCCCCGCCAGCTTATGGGAGGAAATGGTTACTCGGCAGGCAATTGCCCGACCCTTGATTTCGTGGAATTATTTGATGGCTTTGCAAAAAATGATGATGGCACGATTAAGGTGCTTGACAACAATGGTAAATATCTGCTCTTTGACAAGGTAACGGATATTTTTGCCAATGCAGAACCGCGCCTCAGAGCCTATGTTATTTTCCCCGGAGATGTATTTAAAGGGCAAGTGATGGAAATCCGCAGAGGTATTTTCACCGGCGACGCTTCCAACGGAATTAGCCCATTACGGGTGGTAAATGGCGGTTCGCCTGATTATACGATTTCAGGGCCGGCTAATTATAACCAGGTGGATGCGTACACAGCGTCAGGCGCATTCGCAGGGCATAAATCTTTGTTTCTTTCTCAAAATGCAAATACAAATGAAGTGGTTACATTACCAGACGGAAGTCAGATGAATGCTGGTGGAAAGAATGGCCCTTTTACCTCTGATGCTACCTGTGCTATGACGGGTTTTACGGTACGCAAGTGGTTAAATCCCAACATGCCACAATCTTTGGTTTTAGAGGCCCATTCAGAACAGTTTTTCATTTTGATGAGATATGCAGAAATCCTGCTCAATGCCGCGGAAGCCGCTTCAGAACTGATGCTTGCCGGTGAGCCTGCTCCCAACGGCGACAATTTTCAGGAAATTGCCTACAATGCCATCAGGGACATCCGGGAAAGAGCCGGTGCTGATCCTTTAAAAAGCGATCTTTCAGGAGAAGCGGGCCTTCAGATTATTCGCAAAGAAAGAAGAAAAGAGCTTGCTTTTGAACATAAAATACTTTGGGATATCAGGCGCTGGAGAACGCAACATTCTGATAATTTAAATGGATCGACACAATCAGATGGCGCCTATTACAGAGGTTTGTATCCTTTCTATTCATCAACAACCGGCAAATACTTTTTTGATGCAGGTTTTGATGAAGGAAGGCGCCGTTTCCGGTTAACAGAACAGGAATACTATTTCTTAATACCTGCCGGCGAAGTATCTAAAAGTCCGGTTATTGATCAGCAGCCCGGCCGTTAATTTAATTTTTTCAAAATTGAATAATGCGCCACGGCACATTTAAACATTTAGATGCTATTATAATACAGTAAACAAACAAAAACATGAAAAAATTATTTTATAAAGTTTTAATATGCTTATCGGCAACCGTTATTTTAAACGCCTGCAAAAAAGATAATTACCCTTTGCCGGCAGAAACATTAAAGGGCCGGGTTGTTGATGCGGCTACCGGCGAACCTGTTTTGACAGACCAGGGCAGCGAGGGCACACGTGTCCGGTTACGTGAGCTTAGCTGGAAAGGAACTGCTTCTCCTGACAATTTCGATTTCTTCTGCATGAAAGAAGGTATTTTTCAGAATACTAAATTGTTCGCAGGCCATTACAATGTGCGCGTTGACGGCGCATTCATTCCACTGCTGAGGAAAAATGACCAGGGCGATACGCTGGCTGATGAAACCCAATATGTAGATATAAAAGGCGTAACAGAAGTTGAATTTAAAGTTCAGCCTTTTCTGAAAGTAGAATGGGTAGGTACCCCTACTGTAAGTGACGGCAAAATTACCGCTACCATAAAAGTGACAAGAGCCGTTAGCCCTGCTGATTTTAAAGCAAAAATAGAACCTATGGGCAATTACAGCGATGACATGTTAAACGTAACGGACGTGCGGTTGTTTGTGAGCGAAGTGCCGTACGTTGGCTATCGTGAATGGGATAACCGGTATACGACAGAAATAGATTATAGCGGAAACTCATTTGATGCGCAGTTAGGCCAGCCAATTACCATCACCACGCAGGGAACAATACCCGCCGGCAGAACGATGTTTATCAGGGGCGCCGCCAGAATTAATTATGCAACCGAGAATATAAAACGGCATAATTATAATGAAGCAGTAAGAGTAGATATTCCGCGGTAAAAGGTTTTATTAGCAATAACTTTATCAGTAAACGCATAAATAATCAAATTTTTATTTTTAGTTATACTGACGTTTAGGGAACGTCAGACGACCTTTTTTTTCTTCTCAACATGACTATTTTTTAATGCTTGTAAAAAGAAATATAGCAATGATCAAAACCATAATTTCCGGAGTTATTTTTTTAAATCTTTCTGTAAACGCACTTTATGCACAAGCGCCCTCCAATGCGGATAAACAGATTAAGCATAAAGAGAAAACGGCTTTTCAAACCAGCAGCCCATGGATACCGCAAATAGATGTTCGTTCTGATATTGCGATTGTTTACGGAGCTGGTGACCGGCCTGAAATGACTTTCGCGCAGCGGGTAAAATCGTGGCGTGATCGCGGTTATCAAACTGATTTTATGACCGGCATCGCCTGGGGTAATTACCAGGATTATTTTCTGGGAAAGTGGGATGGCAAAAACCATTTGGGTGAAGGCCAGGTGCAGCGCAATGGCGATACCATATGGCACGGAAAGAATGTTCCGTACATAGTGCCCGTGGCTTCTTTCATTAATTATATGAAAACTGCCATTGTAAAAAAAGTAATTGATGAAGGAATTACTTCCATCTTCCTCGAAGAGCCTGAATTTTGGGCAAGGGCAGGCTATAGCTCTGCGTTTAAAGACGAATGGCAAAAGTATTATGGCTTTCCATGGAGGGCGCAACACGAATCACCTGAAAATACTTACCTGTCCAGCAAGCTAAAGTATGAGCTGTATTATAATGCCATCAAAGAAGTATCTTCTTATGCAAAAGAGTATGGAAAAAGCAAAGGCCTGGCGGTGAGAGTTTATATTCCTACTCACTCGCTGGTTAATTATTCCTCCTGGAAAATAGTGAGCCCAGAAGCGAGCCTCGCATCCTTACCCGGCATTGATGGATATATCGCACAGGTATGGACCGGCACTTCGAGGGAACCGGTGTATTTCAACGGCAAAGAAAAGGAACGTGTGTTTGAGAACGCATTTCTCGAGTATGGCTCAATGGTTTCGATGACAGCGCCGACGAAGAGGAAATTATTTTTTTTAACGGATCCTATTGAAGACTGGCCGCGTGATTGGCAGGATTACAAACAAAATTACCAGGCTACGTTTACAGCAGAACTTTTGTATCCAATGGTGGCAAATTATGAAGTGATGCCCTGGCCTGAAAGAATTTACACCCGTCCTTACAAATTAGCCAACAGCGATAAAAAGGTCTTAATTCCCAGGTACTATTCTACCCAAATGCAAGTAATGATCAATGCATTAAATTATATGCCTGTAAGTACGAACCGAATATCAGGTTCAAAGGGAATAGGCGTGCTTATGGGAAATTCATTAATGTTTCAAAGGTTCCCAACTCACGATGGATTTGAAGATCCGCAATTTTCCAATTTTTACGGCCAAACAATGCCTTTGCTCAAGTTGGGGGTGCCGGTAGAAACTGTTCACATGGAAAATCTGAATTATGCGGCTACCTTAAAAGATATAAAAGTGCTGGTAGTTAGTTATTCCAATATGAAACCGGTTTCACCAAAAGTTCATGAATACCTGGCCGACTGGGTAAGCAAAGGCGGAGTACTTATCTACTGCGGCAGGGATGATGATCCCTATCAAAGTGTGATGGAATGGTGGAATACCAAAGGAAACCAATATAAAGCTCCTTCAGAACATTTGTTTAAGCTTTTAAACTTAAAAGTCAATGATTCAGGCACACAGCAATTCAAAGTAAAAAAGGGAACGGTGTATGTCATTCGCAAAAATCCAAAAGAGTTTGTAATGGAACGAAGTGGCAGCAGTGATTTTATAAATACTATTAAGAAAGCGTATGAAAATGATGCACACGCCGGTAAATTAATTTTTAAAAATTCTTTCTATTTGGAAAGAGGCCCTTACGATATTATTTCTGTAATGGATGAAAGCGTGAGCGATAAACCATTTGTAGTGAACAGACCTGTGATAGACCTTTTTGATCCTGAATTACCGGTACTTTCAAAGAAAACAGTAGAGCCGGGACGCCAGGCGTTTTTGTATGATCTGATGCGGATTAAAAATAAAAAACAACCGCAGGTATTGGCGTCCGCTTCCAGGATTTATGATGAAAAAGTTAAGTCAAATGAGTATTCATTTGTTTCTAAAAGCCCATTGAATACTACCAATAGCATGCGCATTTTATTGCCACATGAACCCCTTAAAATTTCTTTGAGTGATGCAAAAGGGCAAGAGGTGAAGGCGATAAAAACATCGTGGGATGCTTTATCACATACTACCTATCTTAGTTTTGAAAACGATCCTGATGGTACGATCGTTAAATTACAATGGTAATTACATATTTGAATTGTTGCGAAAGAAAAGGCGACAACAGAGGTTAGTGCTGAATCACAGTAAATCAACAAATAACTGCAATTATTGTTTTCGGTTCGATTGAGCCTTTTGCAGCAAATAGAAGTTTCTCTTGCCTGACTTTTTGTTCCGAAAAAGTCGGTCATTGGCTCGGCCATTTGTCAATCGTCAATAGCCGGAGAATGCGGTAAAAAGGCTGATTTTTGACTGTTATAAAAACAAAAAAGGTTGTAATTAATTATTTACAACCTTTTCTAAGTGCCCAGAACAGGAATCGAACCTGCACATTGTTGCCAATACCAGATTTTGAGTCTGACGCGTCTACCAATTCCGCCATCTGGGCTTTAGTAAGCCGTCTTTAATCGTCAGCGTATTTTTTTAACGGGTTGCAATATTACGCAATGAAACCATTCTGTCAAAATGATTTTTTATAAAACAATGAGAAAAAGAAAATAGAAAATTACGTTATTTATTTGCTTGCTGCCAGATGAACTTCCTTGATTTACAAATCATTGAATCTAATGATAAAATCTAAACTCCAACCCGCAAACCTTCGATAATTGTTAAGATACTGTAATTTTACGCCTTTTAAAAATTAATTGATGTTGAAAATTGGATTGATCAGGGAAGGAAAAATACCCCAGGACAACCGGGTTGCGCTTACGCCGCTGCAATGCAAATGGGTACAGGAAAATAAAGACATTTCTATTACGGTTCAAATGTCTCAAACCCGCTGCTATACTGATCTTGAGTATAAGAGTTTGGGAATAGAAGTGAAAGAAGATCTGGGTGAATGTGATATTTTATTTGGCATAAAAGAAGTGCCTTTAGATATGCTGATACCGGGAAAAACTTATTTTATTTTTTCTCACACACGGAAGTTGCAGCCTTATAATCAAAAACTCCTGAAGCCAATCATTATAAAAAAAATTACACTGATCGATTATGAATGCCTCGAACACGAAGATGGAACACGGCTCATTGGCTTTGGATTTTTTGCTGGGGTGGTTGGTGCCCACAACGGAATGATGGCTTATGGAAACCGCACGGGAAACTTTTCTCTTGAAAGAGTTTATAAAAAGAAAAATTTTCAGGAACTGATACATACTTATTTCGGCTTAAAGATTCCACTGATAAAGATCGCGGTAACCGGCAGTGGGAGAGTGGCGCACGGTATTTTAGAAATTATGAACCTCATGGAAATA
>Ga0207657_10009048_pt1 | contig 10056 bp, 8 predicted proteins | sample KBSC33metaG_FD_184316 | JGI IMG/M metagenome (GOLD analysis project Ga0207657, IMG submission 184316) | Corn rhizosphere microbial communities from Kellogg Biological Station, Michigan, USA - KBS C3-3 metaG (SPAdes) (version 2) | ecosystem: Host-associated > Plants > Roots > Rhizosphere > Soil ... | reverse complement strand
CCCCCATGCAAATCGCATCAGAGGGGGCGCTTTGCGCACCGGACTAGCGTTTCAGCGGCCGACTCATCAAGTCCCTTAAGCCGTTGACATCTCGGCTCAACGACAGCTCGCAGCGACGATCTCAGACTGCGCTACGGTGAACTTCTGAACGTTGATCGCAAACAGATCCGCGTGGGAAGGATTCAGGGCTGGCGCCCTGCAGTCGCGGTGAACGAATGCTTCTTCATCCCGATCGAAGCCGGTAACGCCGGCCTTCCGCCTTGCCGTGGGTCAGGTAATGGGCTGCCGCATCCAGCCGCGCGGCGGACACATCCGGGTTCAATCGATGATAGGTGTCGGCATCAAAATCCGCCGGCAAGCCGCGAGGCCGTTTGAGTCGCTTCCTGATTTTCGTCACGACTGAAGTTTTGGCAGCGGTTGGTTCACGAGATGCGACAGGTTGGCCGAAGTAAAGGCTCGGTTTCCGCGCCTCCGTGCTGACATCCAGGGTGGTGCGGAGATCGAGCAGGCCCAAGGCTTCGTCCGAGAATGATGGCGTGTAGTAGATGCAGTCGTCGAAATAGAAATGGGTGACCTGAGACCAGCGTGTGCGCCTGGGGTCATTCACGACCGCGCCGCCATGCAACAGGTTGGCTGACCAAATGAGGGCTTGGCCCTTACGTGCGAGGAAGACCTCCTGCTCGGCGCCTGAATGCTCGACCAACGCTTCCCAGGCCGCTTCGAACGGTTGCTGTGCGCGATCCCGGGGCGCGTCAAAACCTTGGCGGCCGATCATCGCGTTGCTGAGGATCGGCCACTTATGGGAGCCAGGCAAATAAGTGAGCGGTCCCGCATCCGCGTGGACGTCCTCCATCGCGAGCCAAACGCCACACATGAAGCGCTCAGGGATGCTCGAGAAGTGAATTGAATCGCTGTGGAGAGGTTGCGCCGTCCCTACCGGGAAGTTGAGCGTTTGAAACGGAAAAGCGCGGCGGCCGTAGAGCTTGCCAAGCAACTCGAGGACCGCCTGATTGCAGGCGATTGCGCGAATGTCGTCGCAATATACCCACGCATCCTGCAGCCGATGTCCGGATCCCTTTACCGATTGCGGGTCGCTGAAATCCAGTTCGAACCGCGAGGCTACGAACGCCTTGATCCGATCGATCCGCTCCTCGAGCAGATCGTCCTCAAAGTCTATCACCGCAAAGCCGCGATCGTGCAGATCCAATGCAACGCGACGCTCTTCAGCACTCAGCTGGAGATCGTCCACGAACGCGGTGAAGAGCGGCGACTCCACCAGCGGGACGCCAGGGAGCACATCTGATAGCGCGGACAAGGGGTTAAGCTCTTCTATTGCCGCACAACGAAGGTTTCGCTGTGACGGTCGAGGTTTGGGTTGTGTAGCGGATCATCGTAGGTCTTGGTTCCCCAGCGCTGCTGGAGCGCGTGCAACTCGCGTCGATACCGATCGATGTTCAACGGCGAACTGTCTCGGCCGCGTGACTTCGATTCATGATGCACGAGACGTGCATGCGGGACGTAGACATTCTTCCAGCCCGCCTTTTCCAGCTTCAGGCAGAAATCGACGTCGTTGAATGCGATTGCGAACGATTCCTGGTCGAGTCCGCCGACTGCAAGGTACTTGCTCTTGTCGACCACCAGACAGGCGGCAGTGACGGCTGACACGAACTGCGCAATGTGGGGCTGAAGAAAGTATCCAGCATCATCCGCCGGCAAAAGTCGGTGGGCGTGGCCCGCCGCCTCCCCGATCCCGATTACGACTCCAGCGTGCTGTAGCGTACCGTCCTTGTATATCAGCTTGGCGCCAGCAGCCCCCACGTCAGGCCGCACTGCATAGCGCATCAGCTCTGTCAGCCAGCTCGGCTCAATGACCTCCGTGTCGTTATTGAGCAGGCACAAATATGGTCCTTTGGCGTGCCCGACCGCGAAATTGTTGATTGCCGAGAAATTGTAAGGGTGCGGATAGTCAATCACGCGAACTTTAGGGTTCTTGCCGATGGCGGCGAGATACTCGGCTGTCCGTCGCTCCAGGCTGCCATTGTCAATGATCAAAATTTCGAACTCGTCGTAGTTCGTCAGCCGCAGGACGCTGTCCACGCATGGCTGCAACAAGTGCAATTTGTCTTTCGTCGGGATGATAATGCTGACCATCGGCAACTCGTCGGGAAGCGGCCACTGGACTTTGGTCGTGCCGAACGGGCCGGGAGCGCAGGTTGCTCCCAAGCCTCCGAGGTGGCGAGCTAGCGCATCTCCTCGATCGGCTTGCCGAAGTTCCGCGGCTCGGGGGCTTGTATGGCAAAGGATGTGAGGGACGTGGATAATCGGTCTCGTGGCGCTGGAAGTCGCAGTAAGCACGAGGTTCGCTACATCATCGTGCGCTTCCTCTATCGCCGCTAGAGCTAGTGCCGTGTCGATCGCGACAAGAGGCGTCAGATAGTCCTGGCCGAGGAACATCTCCTGGTTCCATCGCGGCTTGAACCATGGCCGCCGGCGACGGCCTTCGTGGTCCAGTTCGTCGTGGTCGCCGTACAATATTGCTGCATCGCGGTTCGTCTGCAGTGCCTCCGCGAGGTGGAACAAGGCAGCCTCGGACAGGACGTCTCCCGCTCGAAGGAGAAGGACGTAATCTCCGTCGGCGGCAGTGATGCCGGCGCGGAGACTGGTCACGTCGGCATCGACGAGGGTCGAGGATGTAAAAATCTGTCGTTGCAGCGACTGAAGGGAAAGATCTCTTTGTGCCGCGGTCGCGGCGACATCGCTGTACAGAACTACTGAAAAGCGAGGGTGCCAATCCCAAGCCTCGATGCTCGACCGGAATTGCGGCGTGAAGTCCGGTATCCGCTCATACGTCCGGATCCAATATTCGTAAGCGAACGGCAGATCGGAACTGGCCACTCGCAACCGGTTCCGTGCGCGAACCCGGCGCCGCGTGGCGTGCCAATAGAGTGCAGCAAGCGCCTGGATCGGGCGGTACGGCAGCACGCGAGCAAAATGTTCCCAGAAGTTCACTTGAAGTCGATAGCTCGTCAGGGCCTAGCCAGCCGCAGGTGTTAGTCTCAGGTTCAGGCGTTCCCCACAATAACAGGAGAAACCCGGCTGGCCAGAGCCACGACCGCTCGTTGATTTCCATCCGACAGGAATGTTAAGGGCGCCGCGGGCTCATCTGACCGTCTTCAGGGTGTTTTTAGCGATGCGGATTTCTTGCGTAGCGCGGCGAAGCCGCTTGTTTCGAAGCGGCGCGGCGCTGGCGTCCCTGACGGCTGTCTTGACCGGATGCGCTAGCCTGCCATCGAGCGGGCCGACCGGAATCGAGGTTCGGCATGCGGCTGTGCCGAAGCCGGGGCAGTATCCATTCACGTTGATCGAAGTCCAGACCACCGCAGCGCTCCCCGCGCAGCCGCCAGTCCCAACTTCAGCTCTACTCGCAATGCCGCCTCGGCCGACAGACTTGCTAGGCCCCGGCGACGTACTCAGCATATCGGTCTACGAAGCGGGCGTGTCATTGTTCGGAACCGCTCTCCGCGCTGTTGCGGCTGGCGGTATGGGAGGGGTCGATACCAGTTCGACGTCCGAGAGGCTCCCGCCGGTCCGGGTCGATGACTATGGGTATATCAGGGTGCCGTTCGTCGGCCGCTTGCGCGCGGCTGGCCATACGGTCGCCGAGCTCCAGTCGATGATCCAGAATGGCCTGAAGGGGATGTCGCAGGATCCGCAGGTGATGATCACCGTCCAACAATCCATAACGAATAGCGTCATCCTGGCCGGGGAAGTCGCCAAACCTGGCCGGCTTGTCCTTGACACAAATCGTGAATCCCTGATTGACGCGATCGCGCTCGCAGGAGGCTACCGCGGCGATGCGAAGGACGCGGTGGCACGGGTCCAGCGAGACGGGCAGGACTTCGAAATCCGGTTGAGCGACCTGCTCGACATGCCGCAGCAGGACGTGACCGTCGCCCCCGGTGATCGTATCACCGTCGTGAGGCGGCCGCAGAGCTTCTCGGTTCTGGGAGCGCCCGCCAAATCCGAGGAAATCGTCTTCCCGCGCTCACGGCTGACGCTGGCTGAAGCTGTTGCTTTGGCAGGAGGAGCTAATCCGAACGCCGGCGATGCGGGCTCGGTATTCGTGTTCCGGTACGTGCCGCTGCCGAATGGCACCGAACAGCCGACCGTTTACCACGTGAACATGATGCACCCGGGGGCCTATTTGCTATCGCAGCGGTTCCTGATGCAGGACAGGGACGTGCTCTACGTCGGAAATGCGCGCGCAAACCAGTTGACCAAGTTCGTGCAGCTCCTCAGTCAGCTCTTCGTTCCCGTAGCCACGGCGCGGGTCGTCGCGCAGTAATTTTCTCGGAGCCCGAAGGCGTGCACAACAGTGCTCGCCCGGAAGAAGAACAGGATAAACATGAAATTTCGATCCTTCGAAATCGAGGGCCCTTACGAGATTCTCCCCAAGAAAATAGCGGATGAGCGTGGCTATTTTACAGAGATATTCCGGCTGAATTCCTTTGCAGAGCGGGTGCCCGGAGCCGATTTCGTCCAGGACAATCAATCGCTCAGCCTTCGGCCGGGCACTGTGCGGGGGATCCATTTCCAAACTCACCCGGCCGCTCAGGGCAAGCTAGTCCGGTGCCTGGCGGGAAGGTTGTTCGATGTCGCAGTCGACCTGCGCGCTGACTCGCCGACGTTCGGACGCTGGATTTCGGCAATCCTCTCGCCGGAAGAGAACAACCAGCTGTGGGTTCCAGTTGGCTTCGGACATGCCTTCTGCACCTTGGAGCCAAACTCGATCGTCAGCTATCGCGTGACGAGCTACTATAGCGCCGAGCATGACATGGGCGTCGCGTGGAACGATCCGGACATCGCGGTGGCATGGCCGGAGCTCGCCAATCCGGAGACTTTATCAGCCAAGGACCGCCGCCAACCCGGCTTGCGCGACTTGCCGGGCTATTTCTCGATGAAGGACAGTCGATGCGCGTAATCGTTACGGGAGGAGCGGGCTTCATCGGGTCGGCGCTTGTCAGGCATCTCGTGCTCGAAAAGGGCTACGAGGTTCTGAACATCGATGCGCTGACCTATGCCGGCTACTTACCGTCGCTGAAGACGGTTGAGGGCCTGCCGAACTACCGCTTTCTTCACGCCAACATCTGCGACCGGCAGGCGATGCAACAGGCGATTGCGGATTTCGGACCCGCCCGGATCATGCATTTGGCGGCGGAAAGCCATGTCGACCGTTCGATCACCGGCGCAGCGGACTTCATCCAGACCAACGTCGTCGGCACCTTCACTTTGCTGGAAGCCGCGCGCGACTATTGGAGCGGGCTGCAGGGCGCGGCCAAGGACGCTTTTCGGTTCCTCCATGTGTCGACCGACGAAGTCTATGGCTCGCTTGGGGAAGAGGGACTGTTCACCGAACAAACGCCCTACGACCCGAGTTCGCCTTACTCGGCTTCGAAGGCCTCCTCCGACCATCTCGCCGCCGCCTGGCAGCGTACCTACGGGTTGCCGGTCGTCACCTCGAACTGTTCGAACAATTACGGGCCGTACCACTTTCCGGAAAAGCTCATACCGCTGACCATTCTCAACGCACTCGCCGGTGAGCGCCTGCCGGTTTACGGCAAGGGCGAGAATGTGCGCGACTGGCTCTACGTCGAGGACCATGCCCGCGCCCTCGACACCATCGCCGAACGCGGCCGGCCGGGGGAAACCTATAATGTCGGCGGCCGCAACGAACGCCGGAACATCGAAGTTGTGCGGCGGATCTGCGAAGTGCTGGACGCGATGGCGCCGTCCAATCGTCCGCGTGAGGAATTGATCGAGTTCGTGGTCGACCGCCCCGGCCACGACGCCCGATATGCGATTGACGCGACCAAGCTCGAAACCGAGCTCGGCTGGCGCGCGCAGGAGAATTTCGACACCGGCATCGAAAAGACCGTGCAATGGTATCTCGCCAACCAATGGTGGTGGCAGCCGCTGCGCGAGCGATACTCAGGCGAGCGCCTCGGCCTTCTCAAGGCCGCGAAGGGCTGACAGCCGTGCGAATGGTGGTCACTGGCCGCGAGGGACAAATCGTCTCCTCCCTCATCGAACGCTCGCCCGACGGCGTCGAGGTCGTTGCGCTCGGCCGGCCTCAACTCGATCTCGCCGGCCCGGCGGAGGCTATTGCCGTGGCTATCGCGGCCGAACGGCCGGATTTGATTGTTTCCGCGGCGGCCTACACCCAGGTCGACAAGGCGGAAAGCGAACCGGACATGGCGTTCGCGGTCAACGAGCAGGGCGTCAGGGCAGTGGCTCAGGCCGCGCGCAAGCTGTCCGTGCCGCTGATCCATCTGTCGACCGACTATGTGTTCGACGGCTCGAAGAGCTCGCCTTATTCTGAAGACGATGTGACCCATCCTTCGGGCGTTTACGGCGCATCCAAGCTAGCCGGCGAACAGGCGGTCCTGGCCGAACATGGGAATAGCGTCGTTCTGCGAACGGCCTGGGTTTACAGTCCGTTCGGGAGCAACTTCGTGAAGACGATGCTGCGTCTCGCCGCGTCGCGCGACGAAGTGGCCGTGGTTGCGGAGCAGCGGGGAAATCCGACGAGCGCTCTCGACATCGCCGACGGCATCTTCACCGTGGCCACCCACCTGGTCGGCAGCGATGCCGCAAATCACCGCGGCCTGTTCCACATGGCGGGCTCAGGCGACGCAAGCTGGGCCCAGTTGGCTGATGCGATCTTCGCCGCTTCTGCTGAGGCGGGCGGACCGGCAGCGCGAGTGAAGCACATCGGCGCTGCCGACTATCCCACGGCGGCGCGCCGCCCGGCGAACTCGCAACTGGATTGCGACAGGCTTGCACGCGTTCATGGCATTCGCTTGCCGCCATGGCGCGCATCCGTGAAAGAGGTCGTGGCGCGGCTGGTCCAGCCGGCGACAGCAGGGGTTGCTAAGCAATGAAAGGCATCATTCTGGCCGGGGGGAGCGGCACTCGGCTGTACCCGATGACGCTGTCGGTCTCGAAGCAACTGCTGCCGGTCTACGACAAGCCGCTGATCTACTATCCGCTGACCACCTTGATGCTGGCCGGCATTCGCGACGTGCTCGTGATCACCACGCCGCACGACTCGGCCTTGTTCCGGCAATTGCTGGGCGACGGTTCGCAATGGGGCATGAATATAGAATATGCCGTGCAGCCCGAACCCAAGGGACTGCCGCAGGCATTCACGATCGGAGCGGAGTTCATCGATGGCGGCCCCTCATGCCTGGTACTCGGCGACAATATATTTTTCGGCCACGGACTGACCGACGTGCTCGCCAATGCGCGTCAGCGGAGTTCGGGAGCGACGGTGTTCGCCTACCATGTGTCGGATCCGGAACGGTACGGCGTGGTCGAGTTCGACGATCAAATGCGCGCGCTCAGTATCGAGGAGAAGCCGACGGCGCCAAAGTCGACCTGGGCTGTGACCGGTCTCTATTTCTATGATGCGCAAGTCGTAGACATTGCCGCCGACCTCAAACCTTCGGCGCGCGGTGAGCTCGAGATCACGGACATCAACCAGCGGTATCTCGACAAAGGCGAGCTTCGCGTCGAATTGATGGGCCGCGGCTACGCCTGGCTTGACACGGGGACACCTGAAAGCTTGCTCGAGGCGGCCGAGTTCGTGGGAACGCTTGAGCGGAGACAGGGGACAAAAATCGCTTGTCCCGAGGAGATAGCGTTCCGCATGGGCTTCATCGACGAGCGGCAGCTGAGCGCGTGTGCCGAAAGACTGGGAAAATCGGACTATGCGCGTTATCTGCGCGGCGTCGGGGCAGACGCCGGTTGAACTGCGCCGCTTCGCGGCCATCGTTGCCGAACGTCACGCTGGTGGCGGTCACGAGCGTCGCGCTCCAGGCCACCATAGATGCGATTCATGCGTCCATGGCGCAGGTCGATTTCGGTCAGGTCCTGCTGCTTAGCGACCGGCCGCCCCCACCGGGGACGGACCGGCGCATTTCATGGCATCAGATCGACCGGCTTGGATCGAGCGCCGATTACTCACGCTTCATGCTGCGGAGGCTGGCCGACCATATCTCGACCGATCATGCGCTGTGCGTCCAGTGGGATGGTTTCGTTCTCGACGGTGAGGCCTGGGATCCATCGTTCCTGGACTATGACTACATCGGTGCAGTCTGGCCGCACTTCGCCGACGGACACAATGTTGGAAACGGCGGGTTCTCGTTGAGGTCGCGGCGGCTGCTCAAGGCGACCCGGGCGCTTCCATTCGACGGCAGCCAGGCGGAGGACGTAGTCATTTCGCGCCTGGCTCGGCCGGAATTGGAGGCCGAAGGGATCCGGTTTGCGCCGGCCGATGTCGCTCGTCGGTTCGCCTATGAGCGAACACATCCAACCGGACGGGAATTTGGTTTTCACGGCGCCTTCAACCTCGTTCGCGGCTTGCCGCCCGCGAAGGCGCTAGACCTCTTCAGGGGGCTCGAGCCGCAACTTCTGGCCCGGAGCGAGCGCTTCGAGTTGCTCCTGTGGGCCATGGCTCACGGCCGCGCGAAGCTCACGATGAACATGCTTGCGAGGCTAATCTAGGCCAGGCGCAAGCACCGCATCTGGTTCGCCGGGCCAATTGCGCCTTGCCATTCGAACGGTCTCGTAATGATTTCACAGCCAATACTATGGACTGGTGCTGTGGCCGTCCGGCAACAATTTAAGTTTACTTTTAGGTAATTAAGGTCGAGCGGAGGCGCGACTGCCGGTCCGGCGCGAACCAAGCTTGACTGCGGGGCCGCGAGGAATAGGGAGAAACTCTGCTCGGCTGGGGGTATTTGTGCTTTCGAGCTCTGCGTCTATCAAATTGGCGGAAAACGGGAATTTGCCGGATCTCGGCGCTGTGGGCGATGTCGGTGCGAGGCAAGCCGTTGCGTTCGAGACCAGATTTGGCGAACCTTTTCTGCGCATTCCGCCGTTCCCCGGTGCGAAAGTCAGCCACTTCGCGCGCTCGCGGAACGTCTCTTGTCTCGATGCGGATATCGTTGACGAAATCCGCCGGCTGCGCGTTGGCGGGACCTATTGGGCGGCGCAGCCCGATCTTCCCTCGAACTGCGTGATTGTCCGATCCGCTGCGGCCTTGAGAGCAGCCGAGCCGCTTGCAGATGGCCGTCCGATCGTCCTGTGGTCGGCTAAAGGCGCTTCGTCGGTTCCGTTCCGTGGCTCCATGTCGATCTGCGGAGATTGCGACCCTTGGCACATCGCGCAATCGGCAGCCTTAGTTGTGCTCGAGCCCGATGACGAGTTCCGCATCATCGCGCGGCTGCTCGATGTCCCGGCCTTCGTCCACAAGGTGGATACCAGCCGCACGATCGAAGAGGACGTCGATGCTGCGGCTCTACTGGCAGACACCTTGTCAGGGACAGAGTTCGACAACCCGTTCACGGGCGCGGCGATGAGCGCCGCCGAAGCCGTGGAACTATGCGGTTTCTGGCGGAGGCTCATCGACTCCAACCGGGGCATCGCTGGCGGAATCGGTTTCGCTTTTTGGAAGCAGGATCATGTCGCTCCGCTATTGTGGAATGGGGCGGCGCCGTTCCGCTTCCTGCGAACCGCGCCTGAGGCAGCGCCGCGCGGTCCTGTCGCTCTGTGGCGGGCCAAGGCCGCTCCCCAGGCGGTGAGCGCGCTCGAGCAATTCAGGACGCCGCTGATCGAGATCGAAGACGGATTCCTGCGCTCGCGGGGTCTTGGGGCAGATTGCATTCCGCCGCTCTCGATTACCGTCGACCGGCTCGGTGCGCACTTCGACCCGGCGCGGGAAAGCGAACTCGAACGGCTGCTTCAGGACGGCGAATTCGACGAGCAGCTGCTGACCAGGGCGCGCGAGTTGCGCAGGCTTATCGTTACCGCGGGTCTCGGCAAGTACGGGCAGGGAAGTGCGTCGATCGACCGTCCCGCGGGTAAGCGCCGTCACATCCTGGTTCCCGGGCAGGTCGAGGACGACCGAGCGGTTCAGGCCGGCGGCTGCGGGCTCACCTCCAACCTCGAGCTGCTGAAGCTGGTGCGTGAGCAGGAGCCCGACGCATTCATCCT
>Ga0207657_10009044_pt1 | contig 10057 bp, 10 predicted proteins | sample KBSC33metaG_FD_184316 | JGI IMG/M metagenome (GOLD analysis project Ga0207657, IMG submission 184316) | Corn rhizosphere microbial communities from Kellogg Biological Station, Michigan, USA - KBS C3-3 metaG (SPAdes) (version 2) | ecosystem: Host-associated > Plants > Roots > Rhizosphere > Soil ... | reverse complement strand
CGAACCGAAGACCGCGGCCGATTATGCATTGCGCGGCCAGGCGCGTCGGGCTCGCGGCGAACTCGCGAACGCGCTTTCCGATCTGGATGCGGCCATCCGACTGGATCCGGACAGTGCGGACGATCACTTGATACGTGCCCGCATCCTGCTCGCCCAGAAACAGCCGGAAGCGGCATTGGACGACCTGGACAAGACGCTGGCCATCGATCCGAAGAATCTCGATGCATCGCTGCTGCGCGCCCGGCTGCGTTACAGGAAAAAAGACGAAACCGGCGCCGCGGCGGATCTCGCGGCAGCGCAAAAGCTTGCGCCACCCGGTTCGATGCAGTCCCGTTCCATCGCGTCGCTTTATGTCGCCATCGGCGAGCCGGCCAACGCCCTGCCTTTGCTGGACGCATGGATTCGCGTACATGAGGACGACGCTTCGCTGGGCGGCGCGCTCAACGAGCGGTGCTGGGCGCGCGCGTTGGCCAACCAGGCACTGAAAGATGCGCTGCACGATTGCCGCAAAGCCATCAAACGCGACGGTGACCGCGCGGCTTACCTGGACAGTCTGGGCATGGTGTATCTACGGATGGGCAGCTACGCTGAATCGATCAAGGCGTATCAGCAGGCCCTCGCGCAATCACCACACACGGCGTGGTCGCATTACGGCCTTGGACTGGCGAAATTGCACAGCGGGCAGACGGATGCCGGCAACGCCGAGTTGGCCACTGCACGTTCGCTCGACGAGGAAATCGACGCGCGTGCCGCCAGGCTTGGCCTGGTTGCACCAGGCGCGCCTCCGGGCCACGAAGCGTCCGGCGTACAACCTTCCAAGTAGCGTTGCGCAGGACGGCCCTCAGCCGCGATCACCCTCGCGGCCGAAAAGGTCGTGGTATTGGCGCTTCGCGGACGTGGTTTGGCTTTGGGCCGGTTCTTGTTGTCTACAGTCTGGAAGGAGCGGGATCGGAGACCATGGATCTGGCGCCGGCAGGACCCGCCGCGGCCTCGTGCTTTCGCGCGGATTTTACCGACCGGTCATTGCTTCGGTTGCCCGCCCTTGCACATCGCATGGTTGACCAGACTTTGCGATAATTACGGGTCGCAGTCCTCAATCTCAGCGCACGTACACCCCGTGCGGATGCAGTATGCCGGTGACGATACCGATCACGATCAGCGCGAACAGCAGCACCGAGAAGATGACGCGCCGCGTCAACGCCCATACCGTACGGTTGCTGCCGGTACGGTCGGTCATCATGAAATACAGCGCCTGTCCCAGTTCGAAAATCACCACCAGAAACACGATGACCAGTACGGCCTTGTATAGAGTGGCGAACGTCATGGGTATGGTGCGGGCGGAAAGGGCAATTATAGCGTCGCGGCCTACGCGGCCGGCGATGTGCGCGGCATGATGCGGTTGCGGCGTCCCGGTCCGTTCGCGGTGTTGTTGACCCTGTTCGGCGTGGCGGTGTTCTGCGCGCTGGGCGTGTGGCAGCTCGAACGCGCGGCCTACAAGGAGACGGTGCTGGCGCGTTTCCACAACGCCGCGGCCGCGTCGCTGGTCGGTCTTTCCGACGCGCGCGCCGAACGCGCGCCGGATGCCTATCCGCACGTCAAGGTCACCGGCCGGCTGCAAGGCGATCGCGTGTATCTGCTGGACGACCAGATGCGCTCGGGACGGCTGGGCGTGATGGTGTTCGTGCCGTTCCTGCCGGAAGCTTCGACGCGAACCCTGCTGGTGAATCTGGGCTTTCTCGCCAAGATGGGCGCGGACTCGACCACGTTGCCCGACATTCCGCCGATTCCCGATCAGCCGGTGACGCTCACCGGCATCTACGCACCGCCACCGTTGCCGGGCCTGAAGCTGGGCGGCAATCCGCTGGTGCGTGAAAAAACCTGGCCCAAGCTGGTGACGTGGATCGATACGCGGTTGATCGCGGATGATCTGCACACCCGCGTGTATCCGGATGTCCTCCTGATCGATCCCGATCCACACAGCGCCTATATCCGCAGCTGGACGGCCAACGTGATGCCACCCGCCCGCCACCGCGCCTACGCGTTGCAGTGGTTCAGCTTCGCGCTAGCCGCGATCGTGATGTTCGTCGTGCTGCATCGTGTCAAGCACGATGAAGTCGCCACGGACGAGGAATAACCCATCCCCGAAGCCACTGCTGCGCAATGGTTCCACCCCTCGATCCGAGGGGCAGGCACACAGACTTTCACGTACATTGACGTTTGAGGTTCCATCATGAATTTGCGCAATCGACGCCGCTTGCAGGCTGGCCTGATCGTCGCGATCTTCCTGGTACCGGTGATCGTGATGCTGGGGCTCACGCTGAATGGCTGGGTGCCGCACGGCCGCAGCTATGGCCAGCGCATCCAGCCGGAACGCGATCTCGCCGGCGTGCCGGTGCAACGTGCGGACGGCACCTCGTTCACGTTCGACAACCACGATGCCGTATGGACGCTGGTGGCGCTGCCGGGACCGGGCTGCGCCGAAAAGTGCCTGCGCCAGCTCGACCTGGTCCATCGCGTGCAGATCACGCTCGACCGGCAAGCCGACAAGTTGCGGCTGGTGTACCTCGGTGAGCCGCCGCAGGGCGCGGCCGTCGCAGGTTTCGAACGGGTCTGGACGCTCGCGACCACTTCTTCGCACGCGCTGGACGACCTGCGTCCGACGCCGCCCGATTCGGTCAGCGCATTGCTGGTGACGCCGAGTGGCAAAGCGATGCTGCACTACGCCGCCGGATTCGATCCGGAAGGCTTGCGGCAGGATCTCAAGAAGGCGGTCAAGGTGGCGCTGTGATGCCGGCCGCCAGTCTTCCCTTGCGCGCGCTGGCGTGGGTGGCGTGCGTGCTCGCGTTTTTCCTGATCATGTACGGTTCGTTCGTGCGGTTGTCGAACGCCGGGCTGTCGTGCCCCGACTGGCCGACCTGCTACGGGCGCGTCACCTGGCCGGTGAAGCCGGCTGCCGTGGCCAAGGCCGACAAGGCGTTCCCCAATCGGCCGGTGGAAACCCACAAGGCGTGGCGCGAACAAACCCACCGCTTCGCCGCCGGCACCCTCGGCGTGCTGGTGCTGGTCGAAGCTCTGGTGGCGACTTGGGCGGCGAAGCGTCGATTCGGGCTGGTCGTTGCCGCAGTGGTTTTGATAGGCATCGGCATCCCGCTGTACATGGCCAGGGATTACGTATCGTCCAGCGTGGTCGCCGCGCTCGGCGAAGCGTTGCTGCTCGGCGTCGCGATCTTCTGGCGAGGATCGGGCTGGCGACGCATCGCGGTGCTGGCGCTGGCGGTGGTGTGTTTCCAGGCCTTGCTCGGCATGTGGACGGTGACGTGGTTGCTGAAGCCGATCGTGGTGTCGGGACATTTGCTGGGCGGCATGGCGACTTTCGCGCTGCTGGCGTGGGTGGCGTGGCGGCTGAAAGGGTGTCAGGGACATTTTTTGCCGTCTACTGATGACGCCGCGCGGTCCGTATCCAAAAATGTCCCTGACACCCTTTCGCGGGGTTTGTTCGTCGCGGCGGCGATCGGCGTGGTCCTGCTGGCGTGCCAGATCTTCCTTGGCGGTTGGACCTCGTCGAATTACGCAGCGCTGGCTTGCGGCATTGGCGGTTCGGCGTTCCCGACCTGTCTCGGGCAATGGTGGCCGGCGATGGATTTCCACCAGGGCTTCATCCTGTGGCGTGGCATCGGCGTGGATTTCCAGGGTGGCATCCTGGATGCCGCCTCCCGCACCGCAATCCAGATGGTGCACCGCTTCGGGGCCGCAGTGGTGTTCGTGTACCTGTTGTGGCTGGCGCATCGCGTGGGCCGTGCCGGCCTGCGTTGGCACGCCGCGGCACTGGCGGTGCTGCTGCTCGCGCAGGTGGCGCTCGGCATCAGCAACGTCGTGCTGGGCCTGCCTTTGCCGATTGCAGTCGCACACACGGGCGGAGCGGCGTTGTTGTTGTTCGCGTTGGTGGGGTTGCTCATCCGGACCCGATCATCCCTGGTCGCTGCTTCTTCGAAGTCCCCGGTCGCCGGAACGCCGCGGGACCATGGGAATCCAGAACGGCCATCCCTGGCCTGACTTTCCGCAACAGCCGCTTCGGGCGGACCGTTTACAATATCGTGATGAATACCCGCATCGACCACGCAGGGCGGACCGCCCCGCTCGCGGCCGGATCCACTCGCCCCATGGTGCGGCGGGCGCCTTCGCTCGCCGGCCAGTATCTTGCCGCCACCAAACCGCGCATCGTCGCGCTGCTGGTGTTCACCGCGTTGATCGGGATGTTCCTGGCGGCGCCCGGTATTCCGCCGTGGCGCGCCTTGGTGTTCGGCACGCTCGGCATCTGGATGGCGTCGTCTTCGGCGGCGGCGCTGAACCAGTTGATCGATCAGCGCATCGACCGGGTGATGGTGCGCACCGCGCATCGGCCGCTGGTCACCGGCACGCTCACCGCGCATCAGGTGCTGGGCTTCGCACTGGTGCTGGGCATCGCCTCGATGCTGATCCTGGGCCTGCTGGTGAACGCACTGACCGCGCTGCTGACGTTCGTCGGCCTGATCGGTTATGCGGTGATCTACACCGCGTTCCTGAAGCGCGCAACGCCGCAGAACATCGTGATCGGCGGGTTGGCCGGGGCGATCCCGCCACTGCTCGGCTGGGCCGCGGTGACGGGCATGCAGGCGCCAAGCGACTGGGCTTACGGCCTGCTGCTGGTGCTGATCGTGTTCGCGTGGACGCCGCCGCACTTCTGGTCGCTGGCGATCTTCCGCCGCGAGGATTACCGGCGCGCCTGCATCCCGATGCTGCCGGTGGTCTATGGTGTCGAGTACACGCGCTGGCACGTGCTGTTCTACACGATCCTGCTGGTGTTGGTCAGCCTGCTGCCGTACCTCACGGGCATGAGCGGGATGCTGTACCTCGGTGGCGCGGCGGTGCTGGGCATCGCCTATCTGTACTACGCGATCCGGTTGATGCGGCCGCCCGACGAACGCTTCGCGATGAGCGCGTTCGGCTATTCCATCGTGTACCTGATCGCACTGTTCGGTTTCCTTCTGGCGGACCATTGGCTGGCCGCTCCGGTGATCCATGTCGGCGGTTACGTACTCGAACGAATCGGGTAAGCTGCACGACGTGCGCAGGGGTAGGGTGCGTGCCGGCGGCCGGTCGAAAGCGGGTCCGCTGCGGCCGTGGCTCGCAAGAGGGCGTGGCAGAGTGTGAACGGGATTCTGCTTGTCGTCGCGATCGTCGCGGCACTGACCAGCATCGTGCTCGCGGTGGTGTCGCTGCGCCGCCAGCAACGCATCACGCGCGAACTGCAGGTCAGTCGTGAGCGCTACCGGCTGGTAGCCGAAGGCGCGAACGACGGCATCTGGGATTTCGATCTCGTCACGCGCCGGATCTATTTTTCGCCGCGCGTGCGCGAGATGCTCGGCTACGACGAAACCGAACTGTCGGGTCCGGATGACATCCGGCGCATCGTGTTGCCCGAGGATTACGACACCGCGCGCGCCGCGCTGTACGGACATCTGGAGCAGGGCCGCCACGACGAGCTGCGCCGCGTGATGCGCATGCGCACCCGCGACGGACGCGTGCTGACCGTCCTCGCGCGCAGCGTCACCCAATACGCCGCCGACGGCACGCCGATGCGCGTGGCGGGCTCCTATACCGACATCACCGAGCAGATCGGCACCGAGCGTCAGTTGCAGATCGCGGCCAGCGTGTTCGAATCAGGCAGCGATGGCATCGTGATCAGCGATGCGCACGACCGCATCCTGTCGGTCAACCGCGCGTTCCTCGGCATGACCGGTTATACCCAGGAGGAATTGACAGGGCACCTGTTGCGCGACGTGCAGATCGATTCCGACGCGGTGCGTGCGCGCGAGCAGACGCTGCGCGACGCTGGCTCGTGGAGCGGCGAGGTGGCGTGGCGGCTGCACAACGGCGAAACCAAGACGCTGGCAACCTCCACCGAAGCGGTGCGTGACGCTGCGGGCGAAGTGATGTTCCGCATCCACGTTTGCATCGACACTGCCGAGCTGCGCTACGCGCAGGCGCGCATCCGCCACCTCGCGTATTTCGATTCGCTGACGGGTCTGCCCAATCGCACGCACCTGCGCGGACAGTTCGAGCAGGCGCTGGCGACCGCGCGCTACGCCGGCCAGCCGATCGCGGTGGTGTTCTTCGATCTCGACAACTTCAAGGAGATCAACGACACCGCCGGCCACAGCGTGGGTGACGACGTGATCTGCGCGGCGGCGCAACGGCTCGGCCAGCACATGCGCGAGGACGACATCCTGTGCCGGTTCGGAGGCGACGAGTTCCTGCTGCTGATGCCGAATACCGACGCCGCCGCCGCCGAAGTGCTGACCGGCCAGTTGATGGAACAGCTGTGCAAGCCGGTGGAAGTCGAGGGCCGCTTGCTGGACATCGCGGCCAGCGCCGGCTTCAGCATGTTTCCCGATGATGCGCAGGACGCGGAAAACCTGGTGCGCGAGGCCGACACCGCGCTGTTCCGTGCCAAGGAAGAGGGCGGCAACGCGGTCTTGCGTTTCCAGCCCTGGATGGGCGAGGCGGTGAGCTGGCGGCACGACATGCAGGCTGCGTTGCGGGTTGCGATCGTGCGCTCGCAATTCACGTTGCGCTTCCAGCCGATCGTGGACATGCGCACGCAACGACTGGCGGGCGTCGAGGCGCTGCTGTACTGGAACCGGCCGGGCATGGGCGTGGTGGGGCCCTCGACCTTCATCAGCCTTGCCGAGGAATCGCGGTTGATCGAACCGATGGGTGCGTGGGTGGTCAACGAGGTGTGCCGGCAGGTGGCGGCGTGGAAGCAGGAGAACCTGCCGCCGTTCTACGTGGCGATCAACGTGTCCGGGATGCAGTTGCGCGTGGCCGGCAAGTTCCAGCAGCACCTGACCGGTGCGATGAAGAAACACGGTATCGTCAACGACGACCTGGTGCTGGAAATCACCGAACGCCACCTGGTGCAGGACGTGAAAGGCGGCCTGCCGGTGCTGGAGAGCCTGACCGCCAGCGGCATCCGGGTGTCGGTGGACGATTTCGGCACCGGCTATTCCAACCTCGAATCGCTGAAGAACCTGACCGTCAACCAGATCAAGATCGATCGCACGTTCGTCCGCAACCTGATGACCGAGGTCGGCGATCGCGCGATCGTCAGGTCCATCATCGCGCTGGGTCGCAGCCTCGGCCTGCAGGTGGTGGCGGAGGGCGTGGAGAGTCACGAACAGCAGCAGTTGCTGCGGGAATTCGGCTGCGATCTGCTGCAGGGGTTCCTTTATGCCCGCCCCCTTCCCGCCGCCGGCGTGCCGCCGTTCGTCGAAGCGCTGGCGAGTCACGAAACCGACTTGCAGGCTGGCGGTTGAGGGCCGGTTGTGTTGAGATAGCGGGTTGCCGTGACGACGTTTCACGGCAAGCCCTGGTGTGTCGCAGGTGATGTCTTGAACGCGTTGCTGGATTTCTTGCGCTGGTGGATTCCGTGGGAACCATCGGCGACCGTGGTTTTGGTGTTTGCCGCGGTGACGTGGTTGTACTGGCGCGGCGCGCGCGTTTCGCCGATCACGGCGCCGCGGCGGCGGCAACTGCTGTTCTGGCTGGGCCTGCTGATCCTCTACAGCTGCCTTCACACCCATCTCGACTACTACGCCGAACACCAATTCTTCGTGAGTCGGCTGCAGCAGTTCGGCCTGCAGCACCTCGGCCCGTTCCTGATCGTGCTGGCCTACCCCGCTGCGACGCTGCGCCGCGGCCTGCCGTTGTCATGGCGCACGCGTTTCCTGCGACCGCTGCTGGCCGCCGCACCGGTCAGGCTATTGGCGGGCATCGTGCTGAATCCGCTGGTGGCCTCGTTGTTGTTCGTGGGCCTGATGGCGTTCTGGCTGTGGCCCCCCGTCACGTTCTATACGATGCTGGATTGGCGCCTGTACCGCGTGATGAACTGGAGCATGGTCATCAGCGGCGTGTTGTACTGGTGGCTGATCCTGGATACCCGGCCCAAGCCGCCCGCCAGGTTTGCGCCGGGCACACGCGTTCTGGTGGAAATGGCCGTGATGGTGCCGCTGATCGTCATCGGCGCCTACATCACCTTCACCAAGACCGACCTGTACCCGATCTTCAGCCTTTGCGGCCGCGCGTTCGGGAACATCACTGCGCTCGCCGACCAGCATTTCGGCGGCCTGATCCAGTGGATTCCCACGGCGTTCATGAGCGCCGTCGGGGCGTTGATCGCATTTGCCCACTGGATCTCGCTGGATGCGCGCGGACGGCTTCCGCGCAACCGGCGCCAGCGCGAATTGATCCGGGCACGCCAGCAGGCGACGGCTCAGTCGGTGGGGCCGGACGCGTTCGCGGGCCGGACCGAAAAATCCGTCTGAAGCTCGGCGCCGTCGGCGAACTCGAACACGATCTTCACGTGGTCCCCCGGTTTGATGGCATGCGTCTGTTGCGACAGCATCAGGTGATAGCCGCCCGGCGCCAACGTCGCGCTGCCGTGCGGCGGAATGTCGAGGTGATCGATCATCTCCATCGTGCTGTCGCCGTGTGCCAAGCGTGAATGGTGCAGCATCACCATGCCGTAATCGGGGCTGCGGGCACCGGTAAGGCGCAACGGCTCGTCGCCCACATTGCGGATCACCGCATAACCTGCAGCCGGCAAGTTGGCTGGCAGCCAGCGAATCCATGCATGTTCCACCTGCGCATCCGGTGATGCAGGTGCGGCTGCGAGCGCCGTTGCGCTGAGCGCCAACATGGCTGCGCCGATCAAGCTGCGGAAATTCATGATTGCTGGCCCACCAGTAGGTTCAGGTCGTGCAGGATCTCGTCGTTGGACGAACCCGGCGTGGCTAACAGCCGCGCGTGGCCCTCGCGATCGAATATGTAGATCGCGGAACTGTGGGTGACTTCGTATCCGCCCGAGGAAGAGGCCTCGGCGGGCGCAGGCTTGTAGAACACGCGATAGCGCTTGGCCAGCTGCGCGATTTCGTCCGAGGTGCTCCTCAGTCCCACCACGCGCGGGTCGAATGCGGTGACGTACTGGTGCAGCACCGGCACCGTGTCGCGGGTCGGGTCCACGGTCACGAACAGGATGCGCACGTCGTCGGCCGCCTTGCCCATCTTCTGCAGCACCGTGTGCAGGTGCACCAGCGTCAGCGGGCAGACGTCCGGGCAGTGGGTATAGCCGAAATACAGCAGCGTGACCTTGCCGCGATAGGTCGCCGCCGTCACCGGCTGACCCAGGTCGTTGGTCATCTGGAATTTCAGGTCGGGCAAATGCCCCTGCACGTCGTCGAGCTGCCATTGCGGATGCGAGGCGCAGGCGGCGAGTGCGAACAGGGCGCCGGCGGCAAGGCCCAGGCGCAACCAACGATGACGGAGTGACATGGTTCGTGCGAATCGGTGACGACTGGTCATGATAGCGCGTCGGATACGTGGCTCGCGGCTGAATGCCTCGCGCGCGCGGGCGTTCGGTGGCGTTGCAGGGTTGACGCAAACGACCGGCGAAACGACAATGCGTGCGTCGACGGGCGCACTGCGTGCGTCGGCACTGTCCTCCATTTCACATGACCATGGACGTACACCCTAGTCGCACCGCCGGCATCCGCTTGCATCGGGTGGCGGCGGCCAAATTGAAACCGATCCGCGGCGACCGCGCCCGGACGGCTGGTATTCGCCTCGACTAGGCGCATCCGGCCCGTCCCCTGAGCGGTGCTGCGGCACTGCTTGAAGAGGAGATGGGCCATGAACCTCCTTCGGAATTTCCTGCGTGCGCGTCTGGCAGCCCGCCAGGCGCATTCGAACCGCCGTGACGGCCGCCGTCGCGAGTGGAGCGTGACCGTGCCTGCCCCGCGCGGGGCGTCGCGAGCCGCGTGATGTTGGCGGTCCGCCAACGTGGGTTGCGGCCTCCATCGCGAATACGTGCGCGATCTTGCATGCGCGCGCTGCTGCGCAACGGTTTGTTCGAAGCGGCTGTTGTGGAAAGTCAGGCCATGGAGGGCCGTTCTGGTCCCCACGCCCTCGAATTTGTTTGTTCGCCGTATCGTCGAACGAAGCGGCGATCAGGGACGATCGC
>Ga0207657_10009043_pt1 | contig 10057 bp, 9 predicted proteins | sample KBSC33metaG_FD_184316 | JGI IMG/M metagenome (GOLD analysis project Ga0207657, IMG submission 184316) | Corn rhizosphere microbial communities from Kellogg Biological Station, Michigan, USA - KBS C3-3 metaG (SPAdes) (version 2) | ecosystem: Host-associated > Plants > Roots > Rhizosphere > Soil ... | reverse complement strand
GACCCGGTGCTCGCTCGTTTGTGCGAGCTCGAGCGCGAAATTGCGCGGCTTCGCGAGGAGCGGAAGGAACGGACCGGCGCCAAGGAGGCGCCCGCCAGGAGCAAGAGCGCTTGAGCGTCGTCCAGCCGTTCCCGAAGCCCCGGGACCGACGCCCGATCACCGCATTCGACCGCCTCGAGCTGATGCGGATCATGGATCTTTACGGTCGAATGGTGGCCGCCGGGCATTGGCGCGATTATTCGCTCGGCCATCATCCCGACCACGCGGTCTTCGCCGCCTTTCGCCGTCACGCCGAGCGGCCGGAAGTCCGAATAGAGAAACACCCCGAGCTTCGACTGAAGCAGGGGGCATTCGCGCTCGTCAGCGAGCATGGCCTGGTGCTCAAGCGGGGCCACGACCTTAGTGGAGTCATGGCCCCGCTCGAACGGCGGCTTATGCGGCTTGTTGGCTGATCGCAGGCCGGTCGCCGATGACCGGTAGCTTCGCCCGAAGACTTTCCGGAAGCGGCTTCACGACCGCCTCGCGCGCCTGGTGCCAGAAGGCCGACAGGAGAAGCAGCGAGGAGCCGATGATGAGCGCTGTCAGAGCGACGTTGAGCTCGATCGCCCCGAACTGCTTGAACAGCTCGTTGAGCGCGAACAGCACGTAAGCCAGCGCTGAAACCAGCAGCGCGCGGCGGTCGATCGCGAGCGCGGTCAGGCCGAACAGCACGTAGAGCAGCACCACAACCAGGCCTTCGCCGACGGTAACGCTTCCGCTCGTCAGGCCGAGAAGGGCGAAGATCGGATGAGCGATCATCGGCGCCGCCAAAAGGTGAAGCCAGAAGGCGACGTCGGCCCTTCGGGTCACGCGCGCCGGATCCGACGAATCCCATCGCATGGCGACGAGGAACACCCCGATTCCGAGCACGAGCACGACTCCGAGAATCGCATTCTTGTACTGCTCCGGGTCGCCGACAATCGCGATGAGCAATCCGACGACGATGGCGGCAACCGCCGCTGCTCCGGCCGCGACGGTGATCGGAACGTGGAACCGCCGCCAATGGAGCCAGGCGGCGCCTGCGGCGACCGTACCGGCGATGGCTGCGACAACGCCCGCATAGAGGCCATCCTGGTTCTTCGGCGGCTCCCCGACGGCATAGGCCCCAAGGAATCCGACGGTGAGGAACACCGCTCCGACGAAGGCGAGAAGCAGGACGATCGATGGCAGCGCCATCCGGCGCCTGGCGGTAAAGAACAGCGCCAGGCCCCACGCGACGATCGCGACGGGAAGCGGAGCAAGGAACGACGGACCGTCGGCTTCAATCGTGGTCCCTGTCGCCTGACCGACCCACTGGCCGATCCAGCCGACGGCAACCAGCAGGATTACGGCGGCGATCGACACAAAGATGTCGTTGAAACCGGTTATGAGCCGAAACTGCTCTTCATCGACTGCCGGCGACGAACGCTGGCCCTCCATGAAGTTACGCAGCGAGGTCGCGGACTCGGCGCTGAGTGCGCCGGCGGCGACCGCCTCATCCAATTCGTGTTGAGTGTACATCCAGCACCCCCTTCGTGAGGGAGCGAAAGCTACGCTCGCTGTATTAGTGTGTCAATACAGCATCAAGGTTTGGCCGGCGCTCCGACGGGGGAGTTGGGAACTACGGAGCGCCGGCCATTCTTCAGCGGCAGCGAACGCGAGAGCGTTCGATGCTGCGTCCGAGAAGAGCACCTGCGGCGGCTCCGAGGATCGTCCCCGTTGCCCGCTCGCCATGCGTATCGATTGCCCGGCCGACGAGAGCGCCGCCAGCGGCGCCGATGATGAGCCCGGTCGTCCCGTTTGGCCGCTTGCAGCGGAGCCGCCCGTTCGAATCCTTCCACACCTGGCCGTTGTAATATTGCGAATGTTGATGGTGGTGACGCTCGCGAGCGCTCGCCTGCTGCGGCAATGCCGGAACGGTCAGGCTCGCGGCGGCCAGCGCCATCATGATCTTTTGCATTGGTAGATGCTCCACGCTTGTTGGTTGTAAGTACTGTCGACCCCGGAACGAGTGCGCGAGCCGAAGGTAAACCGCGGATGCAGAGTTAACGACGAAGCGATTCCTCGCGGCGGCGGGCGGAACGTCGTTATCCGAAAGGTTTACGCGGGCGCCCGCGAAGAGGCTTTTTCGGCCCAGCGCCCGTTCTCGTTTGCCCAATAATGGCTCTCGACGTCCTCGCGTTTGGCGAGGGCGCGCCAAGCCTCTCGCGCTTCCTCAAGAGTGTGCTCGTCGAACAGATAGAAGGCGCGGTTGAACGCGAGCGCGGCCTCCCGCCATTTGCCGTCCGCGATTAGCAGGTTGCGGGCGCCGTTGGCGGCGTCGGCATTGACCGAAAGAAGGATCGGCTGGCGCGAGTCCTCGCTTCCTCCAACAGCGTCGTGGGGAAGGAAGCTTGCGCGCCCCTGGTCCCAAAGCACCCGGTCGATCCGGGCCACCTGCGCTTCCTCCGCGCAAACGACGAGCAGCCGCTCCTCCTGCGCGAGGAGCTTTTCGGCGAGGCTCAAGATCACCTGCTCGATCGGGATCGCGCCGAGCTGGTAGAAATCGACGCGCAACTTTAGCTTTCCAGATTGTCCGCTACGAACTGGTCGAGCAGGCGCACTCCGAAACCCGTCGCGCCCTTCGCATAGGCGCTCGACGCCTTGTCGGACCAGGCCATCCCGGCGATGTCGAGGTGCGCCCAATTGACGCCGTCCTCGATGAACCGCTTGATGAACTGGGCGGCGGTGATCGAGCCGCCCTCGCGCGGGCCAACGTTCTTCATGTCGGCGATATCCGAATCCAGCATCCGGTCGAACGCGTCGCCAAGCGGCATCCGCCACAGTTTATCGCCGCTTTCTTCCGAGGCTTTCATCAGCTTCGTGGCGAGCTTGTCGTCCGGTGTGAACAGGCCCGCATATTCGTGGCCGAGGCTGATCAGGATCGCTCCGGTAAGGGTCGCAAGATCGATGATCGTCGTCGGCTTGTAGGTGCGCTGAACATAAGCGACGGCGTCCGAAAGGACGAGACGCCCTTCGGCGTCGGTGTTGATGACCTCGACCGTCTGGCCCGACATGGTGGTGACGACATCGCCCGGCCGCTGGGCATTGCCGCCGGGCATGTTTTCAACCAGCCCGCAGATTCCGACGATGTTGGCCTTCGCCTTGCGCAAGGCCAGCGCCTTCATCGCTCCGGCGACGGCACCGGCACCGCCCATGTCCCACTTCATCGCCTCCATTCCGGCGGCGGGCTTGATCGAGATTCCGCCGGTGTCGAAGGTGACTCCCTTGCCAACGAAGGCGACCGGCGCCTCGCCTTCCTTTCCGCCGTTCCAGCGGAGGACCAAAAGCCGAGCCTCGCGGGAGGAGCCTTGCGCGACTCCGAGAAGGGCGCCCATCCCGAGCTTCTTCATTTGTTCCGGCGTGAGCACGTCGAGTTCGAGCCCAAGCTTTGAAAGGTCGCGGCAGCGCTCGACGAAGCTCTCCGGATAAATGATGTTCGCCGGCTCGGTGACGAGCTCGCGAGTCAAGCCGACGCCCTCTGCGACCGGCTCCCAGCGCGTCGTCCAGCGCTGGTCCGCGCCTTCACCGCCGCCGACGATGGTGACGGTTTTGAGGGTCGGCTTCTGCTTTTCCTTCTGCCGGGTGCGGTAGAGATCGTAACGCCACGACCGCAGCGCCGCGCCGAGCGCCACCCGAGCGGCGGCATCCGCTCCATAATCCAGCCCCGTGAGATCGATCACCGCCTGCGATTCGCCGGAGGTCAGGAGCCGGGCGACCGCCGTTCCGCCAAGCTTTTCCGCCGCGTCGTCGGGGGACTTGTCGCCGCCGGTTCCAACAACGATCAGCCGCCGCGCCTTGCCGTCCTGCTCGGCAAACAGGTCGGCCGTGGTTCCGAAATCACCTTCGAACCGCTGCTTCTTCAGCGCCGCTTCGACCTTCGCCTTGTCGTCGAGCGATTTTGCCGCCGGGCGATTGGGGCCGGCCGAAGGAACGACCAGCGCATAATCTCCACCGGGTCGCGAAGCTGCGAATACAATCTGCATGTGCGTGTCTAGTCCCTGCAAAAAGAGGAATGGCGTTTGCGGCGCCTTAGGACGACGGCAGCGTCATGGCAAAGCTCCGCCCGACGAGTTGGTTCCGCTGCGCGCCCGTTCCCGGCGAAGGGCAATTGTCGGGGGGCGGGCAAGGTGCGATAGGCTCGAATTCAAACCGTCGGTGGACTGGGGCGGAAGGCGAGCGTTTGCGCAATCGGAAAGTTCGGTGGCGGCTAATCTTGGGTACGGCTGTCCCGCTGCTGGCGATCCCGGCGGCGGCCGCGGCCGCGCAAGAGCCTGCCGCGGAGCCAGGCGCGGCCGTGGCAACCGCTCCGATCGTCACCGCGGATTCCCAGGGAATCATAGAGTTCAGCGCCGACCAGGTCAGCTACGACAGCGACGGCGATCTTGTCACCGCATCCGGCAAGGTGCGGATGTCGAGGGACGGCAATTACCTCGCCGCCGACATGGTCACCTGGAACCGCAAGACCGGCGAAGTTCGAGCCCAGGGCGATGTCGTGGTGGTCGATCCGAAGGGCGACAAGATGATCGGCGAGAACGTCGTTCTAACCGACACGCTTCGCGACGGGACGGTCGACAATTTGCTGATCGTCCTCGACAGCGGGGGACGGATCGCCGCCGAGCGCGGGACTCGCAAGAACGGCGTCTACACGCTCGAAAACGCCGCTTACTCGCCCTGCCCGGTGACGACCGAGAGCGGCTGCCCCAAACGGCCGAGCTGGATGATCACTGCGGCCGAGGTCATCCAGGACCCCTCGACTGGCCGGGTCAAATTCCGCGGCGGCCGCCTGCAGTTGTTCGGGATCACGCTTCCTCTGCTTCCAATCTTCAGCGTCGGCACTAGCGGTGAAGGAGCGACCGGTTTCCTGGTGCCCGAGCTCAAGATTTCGAAGAAGAACGGCTTCGAGGTCGCGCTTCCTTATTACTGGCGGATCGCGCCCAACCGCGACCTGTCGATTACCCCGCACCTTTACACCGGCACGTTGCCGGCGATCGAGGCGCAATACCGCGAGCTCAACAGTCTTGGCGCCTTCCAGGTCGGTGGCTTTCTCGCCTACAGCGAAGTCGACAATGCCGATTTTACGCCAAGCACCGACGAGGGCCGGCAGCTGCGCGGATTTTTTCAGGCCAACGGCAAGTTTCAGCTGACCCCGGAATGGAGCGTCTCCGGCTTTGCCCGGGTTGCAACGGACAAGACTGTCACGAGCCGCTACGACCTCACTCGCGACGACCGGCTTCGCAACTCGATCAATGCTGAACGGATCACTCCGAACAGCTACATCTCGATCGCGGGCTGGGCGTTCGAGGGCCTTCGCGTCGACGACGTTCAGAAGCAAATCCCGATCGCCCTTCCGGCAATCGATGCCCGCTTCAATCTGGAGCCGCCGGTTCTCGGCGGAAAGGTGCAGATCCAGGCGAACAGCCTCGCGATCCTCCGGCTCGAAGGGCAGGACACGCAAAGAGCATTCGTAAGCGCCGAATGGGACCTGAGGCGGCTGACCCGGTTCGGCCAACAGGTCACTCTGACCGCTTTTGCGCGGGGTGATGTCTATCACACCGACGATGCCGCCTCGACGGTGGTGCCGATCTATCGCGGCACGGACGGGTGGCACACGCGCGGCATCGGCGCGCTCGCGGTGGACGTGCAATGGCCGTTCATCGGGCAGCTGTTCGGCGGCGTTCAGAGACTCACGCCCAGGGTCCAGATCGTCGCCACTCCACCGACGCCCAACCTCGACATCCCCAATGAGGACTCGCGTTCGGTCGACCTTGAGGACAGCAACCTCTTCTCGCTGAATCGCTTCCCCGGGTACGACCGCTGGGAGGACAGCTCGCGGGTCACCTACGGGCTGGACTGGGCCTACGACCGGCCCAACCTTTCGATCGAAAGCACCATCGGGCAGAGCTACCGGCTCAATCGAAGGCCGGGGATTTTCCCGATTGGGACGGGCCTGAGCGACCGGGTTTCCGACATCGTCGGCCGGACCCGGATTCGGTACGGCCGGTTCATCGACATCACGCATCGATACCGGCTCGACAAGAATAACCTCGCCGTCCGTCGGAACGAGGTCGACCTGACGATCGGAGGGACACAGACCTACGCCCAGATCGGCTATCTCAGGCTCAACCGCAACATCGATCCGACAGTCGAGGACTTGCGCGACCGCGAGGAGCTGCAGCTCGCGGGACGCCTGAAGTTCGCGCGTTACTGGTCGGTCTTCGGAGCGACCGTGATCGACCTGACCGACAAGCAGGAGGACCCCCTCTCGATGGCGGACGGCTTCGAGCCCGTTCGTAACCGCGTCGGGATTTCGTACGAGGATGACTGCGTGGAGCTTGGCCTTACGTGGCGGCGCGACTATGAGGTCCTCGGGGACTTCCGTAAGGGCAGCACGATCGCATTCCAGATAGGGTTGAAAGGCCTGGGCCGCTAAGCCTGCGTTCAGCGGGCGCGGCTAAGGGAAGCTCGCGGATTTGTTTGGGTAATAAGGGAAAATCTCTGGTGGCAGTTTCTGAATTCCTCCGGGCGCGTGCCCGGCTTGGCTTGGTGGTACTGGCGCTTGGAGCGGCGAGCGCCGCGATCGCCCAGGACGATCAGCAGGCCGATCAGGCACCGTCCGCCGAGGCCGCCCAGCCCGGCAACCGGCCGCTCGACCTGCCGGAAAATCCGCAGCTGTTCGGGACGACCCTTCCGGCGGTCGTGAAGGCCACCGCGATCGTCAACGGGACCGTCATCACCCAGTCCGACATCGACCAGCGGCTCGCTCTGCTCGCGATTGCCCAGGGCGGAAACATCCCTGCCGACCAGATGCAAGCGCTCCGTCAGCAGGTGCTTCGCAACCTCATCGACGAAACGCTCCAAATCCAGGCGGCGAAAGCCGACAAGATCGACGTCACCGATCGCGATATCGACAAGACCGTCGAGCGAGTCGCAAGCCAGAACAACCAGACTCCGGAACAGCTTGCCGCCTATCTCGACGCGCACGGATCGTCGATCAAATCGATCCGCCGCCAGATCCAGGGCGAGATCGCCTGGACCAGGCTCCAGCAGAAGCGGATCGAAAGCACCGTCAGCGTCGGCGACGATGAGGTCAACGCCGTCCTCGCCAAGCTCAATGCAGCCAAGGGGACCGAGGAATATCGCGTCGGGGAAATCTATCTGGCGGCTCCCGGGGGCGACACATCGCGGGCGATGGGCACCGCCACCCAGATCATCGACCAGCTGAAAAAGGGCGCATCCTTCGCCGGCTACGCGCGCCAATATTCGGAAGCCTCGACTGCAGCCGTCGGCGGCGATCTCGGCTGGGTCCGGCCGGCGCAACTTCCGCCGGAAATCGCCAACGTGCTGTCGACCATGAAGGCCGGCGACGTCAGCGCACCGATCGCCGTGCCGGGCGGTGTCTCCATCATCGCCGTTCAGGATGAGCGCAAGGTGCTGGCCCCCGATCCGCGCAATGCGGTGCTGAGCCTGAAGCAGGTGTCGATCACCTTCCCCAAGGGAACGACCGAAAAGCAGGCGGAGCCCGTCGTCTCCAGGTTCGCCGAGGCCGCCCAGAACGTCGGCGGTTGCGGCGGCGCCGACAAGGTCGCCGCCGAATTCAAGGGCGAAGTGGTTTCGAGTGACGGAATCAAGCTCCGCGACCTTCCGGCTACGCTCCAGCAGATCATGCTTCCGATGCAGGTCGGGCAGGCGACCCAGCCGTTCGGGTCGATCGAGGAAGGCGTTCGGGTGCTGATCGTCTGCGGCCGCGACGAAGTCGATCCCGGCGCTCCGACCTTCGACCAGGTCTATGCCCAGCTCAACGACGAGCGCGTGAACCTTCGCGCGAGGCGCTACCTTCGCGATCTTCGCCGCGACGCGGTGATCGAATACCGCTAGCGGCGCATTTCGGCTAAGGGCACGGCTGTGTCGCTCGAGCCTTCCTTTCCGCTAGCGGTTTCACTCGGCGATCCGGCCGGGATCGGACCGGAAGTCATCGCCAAGTGCTGGGACAACCGCGACCGGTTCGACCTTCCGCCGTTCGTCGCGATCGGGGACCCGCGCTCGGTAAGCGCCAATTGGGACGGCCCCATCGCGATGATCGAGGACCCGGCGGAGACCGACTCCGCGTTCGACGTCGGGCTTCCGCTGATCCAGATTCGATCGCCCGAGGAGGACCGGCCCGGCCATCCAAGCGTCGCCGGCGCCCACTGCTCGCTCGATGCGCTGGAGATCGCCGTCGGCCTTGCTCGGTCGGGTTCGGCATCCGCCGTGGTTACCGGTCCGGTCTCAAAGGAGCAGCTTTATTCGATCGGCTTCCAGCACCCGGGTCAAACCGAGTTCGTCGCCGAGCGATGCGGGATTTCCGCGTCCAACGTAGTGATGATGCTCGCAGCCCCGACGCTCAGGACAGTGCCGGTAACAACACACATTCCGCTTCGCGATGTCCCCGATCAACTGAGCACGAGCCTGATCGAATCGCGGGTTCGGACCACCCTTCGCGGGCTTCAACGCAACTTCGGAATTGCCGAGCCGCGAGTCGCGGTGAGCGGCCTTAACCCGCACGCCGGCGAGGGCGGGCTTCTGGGCCAGGCGGAAATCGAGGTGATCGAGCCGGCGATCGCCGCGCTGCGCGCCGAAGGCTGGCGAGTCACCGGGCCCCACCCCGCCGATACCCTGTTCCATGAAAGCGCGCGCGCTCATTACGACGCGGCTGTGTGCATGTATCACGACCAGGCGCTGATCCCGGTAAAGGCGCTTCACTTTCTCGACGCCGTCAACATCACGCTCGGCCTTCCGATCGTCCGGACCGCTCCGGACCACGGCACCGCTTTCGACATCGCCGGGCAGGACCGCGCCGACCCGAGGCCGATGGCGGCGGCAATCCACCTAGCCGCGCAATGCGCCGGCCACCGTTCCGCGGCCGCGTGAGCGGCAAGCCGGAGCCGCTCCGCGACGTCATTGCCCGCCACGGGTTGCATGCGAGCAGGGCGCTCGGGCAGAATTTCATTCTCGACCGGCAGTTGCTCGCGAAAATCGCTTCGGTTTCCGGCGAGATCGATGGCGACACCATCTACGAAGTGGGACCGGGGCCCGGCGGGTTGACCCGGGCGCTGCTCGAGCGCGGAGCGACGGTTGTAGCAGTTGAACGGGACAGGCGGTTTCTTCCGGCGCTGGCCGAGCTGCAGGACGATTTTCCGGGGAAGCTCAAGCTCATCGATTCCGACGCGATGAAGGTGAGCGAGCCGGACCTCGTCGGGACCGGCGCGCGCGTCGTGTCGAACCTGCCTTACAATGTCGGAACGGCGCTTCTGCTTCGCTGGCTGACCGGGCCGTGGCCGCCCTGGTGGCAATCGCTGACCCTGATGTTCCAAAAGGAAGTCGCCGAGCGGATCGTCGCCCTGCCGGGAACGAGTGCTTACGGGCGGCTGTCGGTGCTTGCCCAGTGGCGGTCGGAAGCGCGAATCGCGATGAACCTCGGGCGCTCGGCGTTCGTGCCGCCGCCCAAGGTTGCGTCCGCCGTCGTCCACATTGTCCCGCGCCAGACGCCGAAGGGCGTGGATCCGAAGCGCATCGAGAAGCTCACCGAGGCCGCGTTCGGGCAGCGGCGAAAAATGCTGCGTTCAAGCCTCAAAAGCCTTCCAGGTGCACTCGAAGCGCTGGAAAAGCTCGGAATCGACCCGCAGCGGCGCGCGGAAACGCTGGAAGTCAGCGACTTCGTCGCGCTCGCGGCTAATCTTTCTTCGGACCGTCCGGCGGAGTAACCGAGGCCACTGCCGGCCCGCGCGAAATCGACGCGGACAGACTCGCGACCTGGCGGCAATTGGCGGCGCAGAGCTTCTGGAGCTTGGCCAGATTTTCCTTGGCGCGGGGGATTGCGCCGAGCTCGACCATCGCCTCGCCCTGAACCTCGATCGCATCGAGGTCGTTGGGCTCCAGCTCCAGCGCTTCGTTGGCGAGCTTGATCGCCTTGCCGAACAATTTCTGCTGCTTGGCGACGCGCGCGAGATCGACGAAAGCC
>Ga0207657_10009041_pt1 | contig 10059 bp, 13 predicted proteins | sample KBSC33metaG_FD_184316 | JGI IMG/M metagenome (GOLD analysis project Ga0207657, IMG submission 184316) | Corn rhizosphere microbial communities from Kellogg Biological Station, Michigan, USA - KBS C3-3 metaG (SPAdes) (version 2) | ecosystem: Host-associated > Plants > Roots > Rhizosphere > Soil ... | reverse complement strand
CGGCGGAGCGGTTCGCGAGGTGCCCTGGGCTGGTGCCTGGCACCGGCCGCGGCTCGGTCAGCGGGCCAGGGTCTCCTCGATCGCGCGGATGCGGGCGCGGCGTCTGGCCCAGCGGGTGCCGCCGACGATCGCGCCGCCGACCGCGAGCCCGCCGAGGCCGAGGAGCGGTGTCGCGAGCACCCACGCCGGCAGGCGGCTCCCGCTGTCGCCGGCGTGCACCGCGGCGTTCGCGGGGCCGAGATCGTTCGGGCCGAGCACCGTCTCCGTGCGCCCGGCCGGTGCGAACGTCGCGACCGGGTACCAGCTGACGATCCTCCAGCGGCCGCCGATCCGCTTCGCCTCGGCCCGGAAGGACCAGGCGCCCAGCTTCGGATTCGTCGGCTGGAGCAGCAGGTCGAAGCCGACGTCACCCGGGTACGAGTAGTTGACGAGCCAGCCCGGGAAATGGGAGCCCTTCGCGGGGTAGCTCTGCACCGACGTGTTCCCCTTCAGCCACTCCGCATGCGACGTCGTCCGCTCGTAGCCGGCGACGAGATCCCAGCCGTGCCGAAGATCCTTCTGCGCGACGACGTCCGGGACGAACTGGTCGAGGAGCGCGGTGACCGCGGCGCGGTCGGGTTTCACCTGCTTCTGCTCGGCCGCGAGCGCGGTGGCCGGCACCAGCAGGACGAGCAGCACGATGGGAAGGAGACGCGCCGTCACCATCCGAGACACCGTAGCTGCACGCCGGTCGTCACGGATGCCCGATCACCGTGATCAGCGGATCCCGATTTGCGGCCGCCTCTCACTTCGCCTAGTCTTCTGCGGGTCATGTCCGGAATCACCAACGCAGACGTCACACCGCGCCGCTTCTAGCGGCTCTGGTGCGTCTTCGTTCGGTTCTCGTTCTCTCTCGATTCCTTAGGAGCATGATGTGTCTGAAGCAGTTGCAGTTCGTGACCTGGAGAAGGTCTTCACCCGCCGGAAGGGCATCGGCCGGCGCCGCCGCACGGCGCTGAAGAGCGTCACGTTCTCGATGGAGCGCGGCGAGTGCGTCGCGATCCTCGGCCAGAACGGCTCGGGCAAGTCGACGCTCGTCCGCCTGCTCTCGACGCTCCTGCTGCCCGACGGCGGGAGCGCCGCGATCTTCGGGCACGACGTGTTCAAGGAGGCACGCAAGGTGCGGAGGCTCGTCAACCGCGTCTCCGTCGAGGCGAGCTTCTTCAAGAAGATGAGCGCGGCCGAGAACCTCGCCTACGCCGCCCGGTTCTACGGCATGGGGCCGCGGGAGACCCACGCGAAGATCCCGGCGATCCTCGAGCGCGTCGGCTTCCCGTCGAACCGTCGCAATGAGTCGATGGAGAACCTGTCGCGCGGCATGCAGCAGAAGGTGGCGCTCGCGCGCGCCCTCCTCACCTCGCCGGTGCTGCTGCTGCTCGACGAGCCGACGACAGGGCTCGACCCGCGGTCGAAGCAAGAGGTGCAGGAGTTCATCCGCGAGATCCGCACGCGGCACGACTCGACGATCCTGCTCTGCACGCACGACATGAAGGAGGCGGAGGACCTTGCCGACCGCATCGGCCTCCTCGACCGCGGGGAGCTGCTCTTCCTCGAGCCGGTGGAGGCGGTGCTCGCGCGCTACCACGTCGCGACGCTCGAGGAGGCGTTCTTCGCCGCGACCGGGCGCACCTACGAGGACGAGCGAACCGAAGAGGACGAAGAGAGAGAGGTGTTCGCGTAATGGCCACCGTCGACACGACGTTCACGCGCCGCAAGGTGCTCAGGGACGAGCTCGTCGGGCTCTACGGCGTCGTCGAGCGCAACCTGTACCTGACGAAGCGCTACTTCCTCTGGGATCTCGCGTTCCTGCTCTGGACGATCGCGAACACGCTGACGATCGTGTTCATCTCGCGCGGCGTCGACCTGGCGCCGGCGGCGCGCAACGAGCTCGCGACGAAGCTGCTCGTCGGCGGCGTCATCTGGGCGTTCCTCGGGATCATCTTCGAGATCGTCACGGAGACGGTCGCCTGGGAGCGCTGGGAGGGGACGATCGAGTACACCTTCATGGCGCCGGTCTCCCGGCCGGTGCACCTGATCGGGATGGGCATCTACGCGGTGATCTACGGCCTCGTCCGCGCGGCTGCGATCTTCGTCGCCGTCGTCGCGTTCATCGGCATCCACCTCCCGCACGCGAACTACGGCGCCGCCGTCGCGCTGCTCGCGATCGCGTCGATCTCGTTCATCGGCGTCGGGATGATGACCGCCGTGCTTCCCCTCATCTCGCCGGAGAAGGGAACGCAGCTCGGGTTCGTGGCGCAGGGGTTGATGCTCGTCGTCTCCGGCGTCTACTACCCGGTCAGCGTCCTGCCCTCGTGGATGCAGTGGATCGCGAAGATCTCGCCGGCGACCTACGCGCTGCGCGGCAACCGTAAGCAGATCCTGAACGGCTCGGGGCTCGCGTGGGCGGACGTCTGGCCGCTGCTCGTGATCGGCGCGCTGTCGATTCCGATCGGCCTCGTCGTCTTTCGCGCGGGCGAGCGGTATGCGAAGCAGCACGGGAAGCTCAAGCGGTCGGGATGATCGAGATCGACGTCGCACGCGACGACGACCTGGATCTCTGGGCGCGCCTGAAGAGCGAGGTGGTGCCGAACGAGCCCGTGACCGCCGACCAGCTGCGCGCAACCGACGAGCCGGACCGGCTGCTCCTCCTCGCGAGGAGCAGCGGCGAGCCGGTGGCCTGCGGCATCGCCGCGCGGTCGAGCTTCGGCGGCCGTGCGTTCGTTGCCGCCCGCGTGCTCGCGTCGTTCCGACGGCGCGGGATCGGCTCGGCGCTCGTCCGGACGCTGTCCGACCACGCGAGGGCGCTCGGGCTGACCGGCGTGAACGCCTTCGTCTACGCGGACGAGCCACACTCGGTCGCGTTCGCCGAGCACTTCGGCCTGGCGGAGGCCGACTACCAGCTCGAGCAGATCCGCGCGATCGGCCCAGAGGAGGCGCCCGCGTCGCACGACGGCGTCGAGCTCGTCGCGCTCGACGGGCGACGCGACGAGCTCCTGCGGGCCGCGTGGCCGATCGCGCTCGAGGGATACGAGGACCTGCCGGTGCCGGGCGAGGTGACGTACAGGCTCGAGACCTGGCTGCGCGAGGAGGCGACCCGCGCCGACGGCTCGTTCGTCGCGATCCGCGACGGCGAGCTCGTCGGGTACGCCGGCCTGAGCGAGCACGCGAACGGCTCGGCGAGCGCCGAGCACGGGCTGACGGTCGTACGCCGCGACCTGCGACGGCACGGGATCGGCCGCGCCCTCAAGCAGGCGCAGCTCCACTGGGCGGCCCGGAGCGGCGTCCACGAGCTCCGCACCTGGACGCAGAAGGGGAACGAGGCGATGCAGGCGCTGAACCGGAGCCTCGGCTACCTCGACACGTCGAGGGTGATCACCTTCCAGGGCCCGCTGCCGTGACCGGCCACCCACGCGAGCTCGCCGGGTCGTCCCTCGCGGATGGTTGATAGGCTGCCGCCGGTTTTGGAGGCGACGAGGCCCCGGGCCGCTCCGCGAGGGGCGTCCGGGGCCTCTTCCTTTTCCCGAGAGGAGCGGACCAGATGGGGATGATCGAGAGCAAGGACCGGGCGACGTCGGATCCCGCCGACCGCAAGGCCGTGATGAAGCAGATGGAGCAGGAGGGTGTGGAGTACGTCCTCTTCTGGTTCACGGACATCGAGGGGCATCTGAAGAGCTTCGCGATCACGCCGTCGGAGATCGAGGGCGCGCTGGACGACGGCATGGGCTTCGACGGCTCCTCGATCACCGGGTTCAACGCCATCGAGGAGTCCGACATGGTCGCGATCCCCGACCCGACCACCTATCGGCTGATGCCGACGCGGGCCGGCGAGGCGAAGGTCGGACGGATGATCTGCGACGTCGTGACGCCGGACGGCGTCCCGTACGAGGGAGACCCGCGCTACGTGCTGCGCCGCGCGCTCGAGCGGATGCAGGCGCTCGGCTTCGACACCTTCAACATCGGGCCGGAGCTCGAGTACTTCCTCTTCAAGGACAACACCTCGACCGTGACGCTCGACGAGGGCGGCTACTTCGCGATGACGGCGCTCGACGCGGCGACCGAGCTGCGCAACGAGACGATCCAGGCGCTCGAGACGATGGGGATCCAGATCGAGTATCACCATCACGAGGTCGCGCCGTCACAGCACGAGATCGACATGCGCTACTCGAACGCGCTCGACATGGCCGACCAGACGGTCACCTACCGGCTGATCGTCAAGGAGGTCGCGGCGAAGAACGGCGTCTACGCGACGTTCATGCCGAAGCCGCTCTTCGGGGAGAACGGCTCGGGGATGCACACCCACATGTCGCTCTTCAAGGACGGCCGCAACCAGTTCTTCGAGGGCGGCGATCAGCACAATCTCTCGCCGGTGGGCAAGCAGTTCATCGCCGGCCTGCTGCGCCACGCGCGCGAGCTCGCGCCGGTGTTCGCGCAGTGGGTCAACTCGTACAAGCGGCTCGTGCCCGGGTTCGAGGCGCCGGTGTACGTCGCCTGGTCGCAGCGGAACCGCTCAGCGCTGATCCGCATCCCGCTCTACAAGCCGGGCTCCGAGCAGGCGACGCGCGCCGAGATCCGCTGCCCCGACCCGGCGTGCAACCCCTACCTGACCTTCGCGACGCTCCTGCATGCCGGGCTCGAGGGGATCGAGCAGGGCTACGAGCTCGAGCCGCCGATGGAGACGAACCTCTATCACCTGACGGCCGAGGAGCGCCGCGAGCAGGGGATCGTGTCGCTGCCGGAGACGCTCGGCGAGGCGATCGACGAGCTCGCGGGCTCGACGCTGATGCGGCGCGCGCTCGGCGACCACATCTTCGACGCGTACGTGAAGCTGAAGCGGAAGGAGTGGGACGAGTACCGCGTCCAGCTGACGCAGTGGGAGCTCGACCGCTACCTCGGGGTGCTGTAGAGCGCTTTTCTAGAGGAAGGTGCGGATCGACTCGCGCTCGACGCGCAGGCCGATCACCTTCGAGCCGTCGTCGATCTGCTCGATCGACGCGGCCGGGACGAGCCGCCGGCGCCGGGAGAAGAAGCCGGAGCGAACCGACAGGGCGTCGGGCGTCTCGGGCGAGGTCCCGTACATCGGGCATTCGACCGTCCCGACCACCCGGCCCTTCGCGTCTGCGACGAGGAAGCCTGCGGTACGACGGAGATCGATTGCGAGAGCGCTCATCGGTGGTTCGAACCTATTCCCCGTTTGCGAGGAATCTCCCTCCCCCGCGGTAAAACTTTTGTTAGCCCCATTTGCCGGACATCGCGAGCCACGCGACGGCCAGCAGGAGCAGGTAGACCGAGGAGAGGACGGCGACGATCCGGCCGGCGACCGCCCGGCCGCTCCGGTTCCACCAGAACGCGACCCCGAGGGTGACGAGGAGCAGGAGCAGCCCCGCGTCGCTGACGATGAACCCGATCCCGAGCCAGGTGGGATCGTTGTGGCCGCTCCAACCCTCCTTCGAGTAGATCCACTGCGCGGCCGCGCGGAAGACGACGTAGGCGGGAATGCCGCAGACGAGCGCCCAGAGCGTCCCCCTGCGCAGGAAGGCGAGGTCGGCGCGGCGCCAGCCGACGAACGAGAGGATCGCGGCGGTGAAGATCGCCCCGACGAGGAGCATCGCGCCGAGCACGTGCAGGAAGAGCGGCCAGAACGGCCGGCTGAAGGCGATCACGAGCCGGGCTTCCAGATCATGAGGACGAGGATCGCGAGCGTCGTCAGCCCGGCGAGCCACGAGAGCGCGTTCCCCCGGGGGTCGCGCAGGAGCGCCTTCAGCTCGGCGGTCGACGTGTCGCCGGCCGCCGAGAGCTGCTCCGCGAGCGTGCGCGCCTTCTCCTGGTGGCGGCCTCCCGCACTGCCGAGCGCGCTCGTCGCCACCCAGAGGGCGAGCGAGGCCCAGATCCAGCCCGCCCCGATCCCGAAGCCGAGCTCGTGCCAGAGCCAGATCCCGAAGATGATCGTGCCGCCGGCGCCGATCCCGATCGCCGGCAGCGTCACGCGTACGAGCCGAAGCAGGAAGGCGGTCTCGCTCGGGCGCTCCGCACGGATCGCGAGCGTGTTCAGGATTCCTGCGGCGACGGATCCGCCGACGAGGAAGAACGCAGCGGTGATGTGCAGCATCAGGAGCCACTGAGCCGTCGACACGGGGCGAGCGTACCCTTGGCAACGGATGGATACGCGTGAGCGGCACCTGCGTCTCCTGACCGAGACGATCGAGGCGGTCAACTCGACGCTCGACCTGCAGGAGGTGCTCGGCCTCGTGGCGAGCAAGGTCGCCGCCGCGCTCGAGGCGGATGCATGCTTCGTCTACCTCTACGACGAACGTGCCGACGAGCTCGTCCTGCGCGCGACGCACGGGACGCCGATCGACGAGATGACGCGGCGGCCGCGGATGCGCCGCGGCGAGGGCATCACCGGCTCGGCGGCGGAGGCGCGGGCGGCGGTGATGCTCGCGTCGCAGGCGCATCTCGATCCGCGCTTCAAGAACTTCCCCAACCTGCCGGAGGACGAGTACGAGTCGATCCTCGCCGTGCCGATCCTCACCCGCGACGGTGCGCTCGAGGGCGCGCTCAACGCGCGCACCCGCGTCCCGCGCACGTTCTCGAGCGACGAGGTCGAGCTGCTGCTCGCGATCGCCGCCCAGGTCGCGCAGTCGATCGAGCACGCGAAGCTCTACGCCGAGGCGCAGCGCCGCGTGCACGAGCTGGAGGCGCTCGCGCGTATCTCGGAGGCCGTCTCCGAGTCGCTCTACCTCGAGGAATCGCTGGAGGCGATCGTCAAGACGACGCTGGACGCGTTGGCGGCGACCGGTGCAGCGCTCGTGCTCGACGACGGCCACATCGCCTGGCCCGAGGGCGTCGCAGGCGCCCACGCGATTCGCCAGCCGCTCCGCTGGCGCGGCCGGCAGATCGGCGAGCTCGTCGCCGACCGGAACAGCGCGTTCACCGACCAGGATCGCGAGCTGCTCGCGTCGATCGCGACGCACGCCGCCGTCGCGCTCGAGCACGGGCGCGCCGTGATGCGCGGCGTCCTCGCGCAAGAGATCCACCACCGGGTGAAGAACAACCTGCAGACGGTGGCCTCGCTCCTGCGCCTCCAGGCGCGCGCGAGCGAGACGGTCGATCCGCGTGAGGCGCTCGAGCACTCCGTGAACCGGATCCTCGCGATCGCCGCGGTGCACGAGCTGCTGACCGAGCGGCGCGACGAGGACGTCGAGCTCGCCGACCTGATCGAGCGGCTCCGCGCGATGCTCGTGCAGGGGGTCGGCGGCGGGAAGGACGTGAGCTCGCAGCTCGAGCCGGTCTCGCTGCCGGGTGCCCGCGCGACCGCGCTCGCGCTCGTCTTCGCGGAGCTCCTGCAGAACGCGCTCGAGCACGGCGGGGCTCGGGTCAGCGTGGAGCTCACCCGGCGAAACGGCGACGTCGTGCTCGCGATCGCAGACGACGGCGACGGCGTCGACGGCGAGGTCGCGTCCGGCACCGGCCTCTCGATCGTGCGGGCGCTCGTGCGCGACGAGCTGCGCGGGACGCTCGACCTCCGCTCCGGCCCGGGCACCCGGGCCGAGGTCGTCTTCCCGGCCTGAGGACGGCTCGGTCTAGTCCGATCCTTCCTGGTCGTCGAACGTGAAGTGCACATGGTCGCCGTGGGCGTGCACGCCGAGGACCTGGTCGGCGAGGACGTCCGCCGCGGCCGCGTCGAGGAACACCCTGGCGCCGCCGCTCTCGACCACCTCGTCGCCTGCGGCAGGCTCCGACGCCTCGTCGATCGAGATCTCGACGTCGCCGTCGACCTCTTCGGCGGTGATCCGGATCGTCCCGATCTGCTCGAGCGCCGCCACGGCCTCCGCATCGATCTGCAGCATCGTGCGAGAGTCTAGAGGCAGTGCGCATCCTGATCGCAGAGGACGAGACGATCATCAGGCTCGACCTGCGCGAGCTCCTCGAGCGGTCGGGCCACGAGGTCGTCGCGGAGGCGCGCGACGGCGAGGAGGCGGTCGCGCTCGCGCGCGCACACGAGCCGGAGCTCGCGATCATGGACGTGAAGATGCCGCGGCTCGACGGGATCGAGGCGGCGAAGCGGATCCTCGACGAGCGTCCGATCCCGATCGTGATGCTGACGGCCTACGGCCAGGACGAGCTCGTCGGCCGCGCCGTCGAGGCCGGCGTGTTCGGCTACCTCGTCAAGCCGTTCCGGGAGCAGGACCTCGTCCCCGCGATCGCGACGGCGCGCGCCCGCCACGACGAGCTGGCCGCGGTGCGCGAGGAAGCCGAGTCGCTCGCCGACGCGCTCTCGGCGCGCAAGGCGATCGAGCGCGCGAAGGGCCTCCTGATGACGAAGGAGGGGCTCTCCGAGGAGGATGCGTTCGCGCGCCTGCGCAAGGCGAGCCAGGTGTCCGGGCGGCCGCTGAAGGTGATCGCCGAGGCCGTGATCGCTACGCTCGATCCCGAATGACGCACACGCTCACCCCTCCCAAGCTCCGGCCCCGCCGAGGCGGCGGCTCCGGCACGGGCGACGCCTGGCGCGTGATCGTCCGAAACGACGACCACAACACGTTCGAAGGCGTCGCCTTCGCGCTCGCACAGACGATCCCCGGCGTCGACTACGACCGTGGGATGGCGCTCGCGAACCGCATTCACTCCTCCGGCCAGGCGCTCGTGTGGTCGGGGCACCGCGAGCTCGCCGAGCTCTACCACTCGCAGCTCGAGGGCTACGGGCTGACGCTCGCGCCGCTCGAACGCTGAGCAGGTGAACCGGGCCACCGTGAACGCCGGCAGATGAACGCCGAGGACGGAATCCGCCGCGTCTTCGCCGCCTTCACCGGCGGCGACCCGCGCGCGCTCTTCGAGGTGATCGCGGAGGACGCCGTGTGGGTCGTGAACGGCACCGTTCCGGTCGCGCAGTCCTACCGCGGCCGCGCGCGTATCTTCGAGCTCTTCCGCGAGACGCGCCGGCTCACCGGCGGCACGTACCTGAGCACGCTGCGCTGGGTGCTCGCCGACGCCGAGCATGCGGCCGCCGTCTACCGCGCGCAGGGAACGAGGCTCGGCCGCGTCCTCGACATCGACCAGGTGCTCCTGATCGAGCACCGTGACGGGATCTGGCAGCACATCACGGCGATCCCGTCGGATCCGCCGGCCTTCGAGGCGTTCTGGTCGCCGCTATGACCGCTGGGCCTGCTCGAACATCGACTCCCAGCGGCCGAGCAGCGCCTCGAGCTCGGCGCGCGCGGAGCGGTGCTCGTCGGCGAGTCGCACGTCGCCCCAGTCCTCTGCGAGCTTCCCCTCGACCTCCGCGAGCCGGGCCTCCGCCCGCGCCACCTCCTGCTCGACGAGCTCGAGCGGCGTCGGCCCCTCCCTCGCCGGCCGCTTCGGCCGCTCGCGCTTCGGCTTCGCCGGCGGCGGCGGCCCTGCGGCGGCCGGCTCGCTCTCCTGGGCACGTGCGTAGTCGGCCCAGCCGCCGGGATACGACGCGATCCCGCGCTCCGCGACTGCGAGCAGCCTGCTCGCGACGGCGTCGAGGAGGGCGCGGTCGTGCGACACGAGCAACACCGTTCCCGGGAACGCCTCGAGCGCGGCTTCGAGCGCCTCCCGCGACTCCAGGTCGAGATGGTTCGTCGGCTCGTCGAGCACGAGGAAGTTCGCGCCGGACGCGACGGCAATCGCGAGCGCGAGCCTGCGCCGCTCGCCGCCGGAGAGAACCGCGACCGGCTTCTCGTGCTCGTCCCAGCCGGAGAACAGGAAGCGGCCGAGAAGCGATTGCGCCTCGGGGCGTTTCAGCCCGGTGCCGGACATCGCGGCGTCGAGCACCGAGCCGCGCTCGTCGAGCTCCGCCTCGTGCTGGGAGAAGTACGCAGGCACGACGCCGTGCCCGAGCCGCGTCTTCCCGCCCGCCTGCTCGCGGAGGCCGAGGATCGTCTCGAGGAGCGTTGTCTTGCCCGAGCCGTTCGGGCCGACGAGCGCCACGTGCTCGCCGCGCTCGATCGCGAACGACGCGCTCTTGAGAAGCTCCTTGTCTCCCGCGCGGATCGTCAGGTC
>Ga0207657_10009036_pt1 | contig 10061 bp, 10 predicted proteins | sample KBSC33metaG_FD_184316 | JGI IMG/M metagenome (GOLD analysis project Ga0207657, IMG submission 184316) | Corn rhizosphere microbial communities from Kellogg Biological Station, Michigan, USA - KBS C3-3 metaG (SPAdes) (version 2) | ecosystem: Host-associated > Plants > Roots > Rhizosphere > Soil ... | reverse complement strand
TATCGGCAACCTCCTTGGCGATCTGGCTTAAACGTCCAGCAGTTCCTCGTTGGCGAACTCGGCCTTGTCGGAGATGAAGGCGAAGCGCGCCTCGGCCTTGGTGCCCATCAGGCGTTCCACGGAATCGGCAGTGCCCTCGCGGTCGTCAGGCAGCAGCACCACGCGGAGCAGGGTGCGCCGGGCCGGATCCATGGTGGTTTCCTTGAGCTGCGCCGGCATCATCTCGCCGAGGCCTTTGAAGCGGCCGACGTCGACCTTGGCATTGGCGTTGAATTCACTCTTCAGCAACGCATCCTTGTGCGCGTCGTCCCGCGCGTAAATCGTCTTGCTGCCATGGGTCAGCCGGTAGAGCGGCGGCACGGCAAGGTAAAGGTGACCCTCGTCGATCAATCGCGGTGTCTGCCGATAGAAGAAGGTGATGAGCAGCGAGGCGATATGCGCGCCGTCGACATCGGCATCGGTCATGATGATGATGCGGGCGTAGCGCAGGTCCTCTTCGCGATAATGCGCGCCGGTGCCGCTGCCGATGGCTTGCATCAGGTCGGAAAGCTGCGCGTTGGCGGTCAGCTTGTCTTTGGTGGCGGACGCGACGTTGAGGATCTTGCCTCGCAGCGGAAGCACGGCTTGCGTCTTGCGGTCGCGCGCCTGCTTGGCGCTGCCGCCGGCGCTGTCGCCCTCGACGATGAACAGTTCCGAGCCTTCCGCGGCAGTGTTGGTGCAATCGGCCAGCTTGCCGGGCAGGCGGAGTTTCTTCACCGCGGTCTTGCGGGAGACTTCCTTTTCCTGCTTGCGCCGCAGCCGTTCATCGGCGCGTTCCAGGACGAATTCGAGCAGCTTGTTGGCCTGAACCGGATTGGTCGAGAGCCAGTGGTCGAACGGGTCCTTGATGGCTTGCTCGACGATGCGTTGGGCTTCGGCGGTCGCGAGGCGATCCTTGGTCTGGCCCTGGAATTCGGGTTCGCGGACGAACACCGATAGCATCACAGCCGCGCCGACCATGACGTCTTCGGAGGTGATCGAGGAGGCGCGCTTGCCCTGGCCGGCGCGCTCGGCGTGATCCTTGAGGCCGCGCAGCATCGCGCTGCGCATGCCGGACTCATGGGTGCCGCCATCGGGTGTCGGCACCGTGTTGCAGTAGGACGACAGGAAGCCGTCGGCGTCAGCGGTCCAGGCTACCGCCCATTCGCAGGCACCGTGGGCGCCGTTGCGGCCGGTCTTGCCGGAAAAGATGTCCGGATGCACCAGCGTATCGTTGTGGACCGCGGCCTCGAGATAGTCCTTCAGGCCGCCCGGAAAATGGAAGGTGTCTTCGGCCTTGACCTCCTCCAACCCGCGCAGCAGTTCCGGATCGCAGCGCCAGCGGATCTCGACGCCGCCGAACAGGTAAGCCTTGGCGCGCGTCATCTTGTAGAGACGTTGCGGCTTGAAGGCCGCCTTGGCGCCAAAGATCTCGGTATCCGGCTTGAAGCGGATTCGCGTGCCGCGCCGGTTGTTGATCTTGCCGAGGTCTTCAAGCTTGCCCTTGGGGTGGCCGCGCTCGAATACCATGCGATAGAGTTTCTGCGACCGCGCGACCTCGACCTCGAGCGTGGAGGAGAGGGCATTCACCACCGAGACGCCGACGCCGTGCAAGCCGCCCGAGGTCTCGTAGACCTTGGAGTCGAATTTGCCGCCGGAGTGCAGCGTGCACATGATGACTTCGAGCGCGGATTTTTTCGGGAATTTCGGATGGGCGTCGACCGGGATGCCGCGCCCGTTGTCGGTGACGGTCAGGAAGCCATCCGCACTCAACTCGACTTCGATGAATGAGGCGTGTCCCGCCAGCGCTTCGTCCATCGAGTTGTCGATGACCTCAGCGAACAAGTGATGCAGCGCCTTCTCGTCGGTGCCGCCGATGTACATGCCCGGCCTGCGACGGACCGGTTCCAGTCCTTCAAGCACCTCGATATCGGCGGCGGTATAGGCGCCCTCGGCACCCGATGATCTTGGCGCAACCTTCGCCGATGTCCGTGGTTCGGCCCCACCGAAGAAGTCGTTCGATTTCTGTTTAGTGTTTTTCGTCAATTGTTTAATCGCAGTTTTTGATGTTTTGCATTCGCTAAAACGGCGCGAATCGGCTCCCCTGACTATGCCACGGTTAGGGCTCGAAATGTGACGTGGACGGGAGGATGGCGACCGGCTCGCGCCCGGCGGGCGGAGTGTTACGCCCGCGAAGTCCGGAAGACAATGACGACGAACAGGGCCGTTGCGGCGGCCACGATCAGCGAGCCGAGCACCGGAGCGAACAGGAAAGTCGTTCCTTTGAGCAAGACGACGGCAATGCCTGCCGGAAACAGGATTGCTCCGATCATGTGCAGCCAGCCCTGGACCTTGGCCAAGGTGGATTGGCCAGCCGCCGGGATGAGGCGATAGTAAAGCCCAAACAAAAACAGCAACACGCCGCCGACCAGATTGAGGTGGGCGTGGGCCGGGGCGAGGGTGAAATTCTCCTGGATGCCCATGACGATGCCGCCGAGCATTCCGATCAGCAGCAACACGACACTCAGGCACATCATCAGCGACGCGATCATTGGATTTCCTGTTTTTGGGGGCGCGGGTGGATTGTGGGGCCAGAAGCAAGCGTCCGTGCGGGAAGTTGTGACTTGATGTCACGCGGTACGCCGGTTTACGCCTGCTTAGGCTTTGAAGCTGCAAAAAAGTTCAATCGCCGGTCGAACATTGGGGCGAGGGAAGGCGTAGATGGACGGCTATGTGCACGGTCTGATCAATTTCGTGCGCGACCATCAGGTTTGGGCGGCGCCTGTGGTTATGGTTCTGGCTTTCGGCGAGTCGCTCGCATTCGTGTCGTTGTTCGTTCCGGCGTGGGGTGTTCTTGTCGCCATCGGAGCCCTGATGAGCGCGGGCGAAATCAGTTTCTGGCCGGTCTGGCTGGCCGGTGGCATCGGCGCGGCGTTGGGTGACTGGCTGTCGTATTGGTTCGGGTACACCTTCAAGGATCGCGTCGCTCTGATGTGGCCGCTGTCGCGTTACCCGGATTTGCTGCCGCGCGGCGAGAGCTTCGTGCGGAAGTGGGGCGTGCCGGGGATTTTCATCGGGCGCTTTTTCGGTCCGCTAAGGGCTTCGGTCCCTCTCGTCGCCGGCATTTTCGAGATGCCGTATTGGCGCTTTCAATTCGCGAATTTCTCCTCCGCGCTGCTGTGGTCGGCAGTACTGCTGTTGTTTGGCGATGTGATCTCGCTGTTGGTCGCATGGGGCTGGCGGACCGTTTAGCTACGGCAGACTCGTTGCGGAATAAGCGAGGCGGCGCGGTGTTGCAGGTTCACGATCTCCAGCAGTCGCGACCTCGTGATTAGGCGAAGGCGTGACTGTTGGTAGCATCGCGATAACCAGACGGACCTCGCCAGAGCAACCCGCGTCAATCGATGTCCTCACCGGGAGAAAGCCAAATGGAATTGTCACGACGAGAAGCGCTCGTGGGCGCAGCAATGGCTGCTGCCGTGCCTCTGCTCAAACCTGTAGCCGCAAATGCCGAAGGCCCGGCAACGCTTCACCAGGCGGCCAGCTTTTATCGTTACAAGGTCGGCGACATTCTGGTGACAGTGGTGTCCGACGGAGCGGCTACGTTTCCGATACCGGATAATTTTGTAACGAATGCGAGCAAGGAGCAGATCAACACCGCACTCGAGAAGGCATTCCGCCCCAAAGACAAAGTGACCATCGCGTTCGGGCCTCTGGTGCTGAACACCGGCGGCAAGGTCGTTGTGATCGATACCGGCAGCGGCGCGGCTGCCTATGCTAAAACCAAGGGCGCGATCGGACAATTCGGGGTCAACAGCGCCGCTGCGGGTTTTGATCCCAAGAAGGTCGATACTGTCGTCATCTCCCACTTCCATAGCGATCACGTCGATGGCCTGCTCACGGCCGACGACAAGCCGGTGTTTCCAAACGCCGAGATTTTGGTGCCTGCCGTCGAATGGAAGTTCTTCATGGATGACGGCGAAATGAGCCGTGCCCCGGCCGGCCGGATGCAGACGGTTTTCAAGGACAACCGCCGCGTCTTCGATGCGCTCAGCCGCAAGGTGACGCCGTATGAGTGGGGCAAGGACGTGGCGCCGGGGCTGCTGGCGGTCGAGACCATTGGGCATACGCCCGGGCACACATCGTTCGTGCTGTCATCGGGTAACGACAAGGTTTTCATCCAGTCCGATGTCACCAACAATCCGGACCTGTTCGCTCACAATCCCGGCTGGCACGCCAGTTACGATCAGTTGCCGGACATTGCCGAAACCACGCGTCGCAAGGTCTACGACATGCTGGTGGCAGAGCGCCTGAAGGTGCAGGGCTATCACTACCCGTTCCCCGGCGTCGGCAATATCGAGAAGGATGGAGCGGGATACCGTGTCGTGCCCGCAGCCTGGAATCCGTCGATCTGACTGCGCTGCAATTATCTTGACGTTTATCTTGACGTCTCATGGGCACGGCCTTATAGCCGCGCCCATGATCAACGCTGCGACCATCGTCATCGCCCGCCGTCGCCGTACCTTCGCGGTATGGGCGGACGCTCGCGTTTAAGATCGTCACCCCTGCCGCCGGATACGATCCCGCGGCACTTCCTCAAGACAGCGTGATCCGACCGGGCGGCTTCCTTAACAAGCAGGAGCCTGCCATGTATACGCCACCCAAATTCCAGCCCGATCGCACCGCCAGTCTGGCGTTTGCGGAAGCGCGTGGCTTTGGCGTGGTCTGCGCTTATGACGGTGGCAAACCGGTCGCCTCGCCGTTGCCGTTCCGTATTGACTACGCCAGCGACGGGACGCCGCGCGTCGCCTTCCATGTCGCCAAGTTTAACGCGCTGACCGGGCTGGCGGACGGGAAAAGTCCGTGGCTGGTTGCCGTGACCGGCGCGGATGCTTACGTCTCGGCCGACTGGTATGCGTCGCCGGATCAGGTGCCGACCTGGCTTTATCAGGCTGTGCATTTGTCAGGGCCGGTCCACGTGATGTCCGATCACGATCTCGGGCAGCATGTCGACGCGCTGAGTGAAAAGTTCGAAAGCCGGCTGGCGCCAAAACCGCCATGGACCTCGTCGAAAATGACCGCGGGGAGGTTCAGTGCAATGAAGAAGGCCATTGTCGGGCTGGTCATGACGGTCGATGACGTCGAGGGCAGTTTCAAGCTCAACCAGCATAAGTCGGATGTCGATCATGTCGCGGTTGCGAATGCGCTCACCCGGCAGGCCGAACCGGCGGCAAACGGGATCGGACGGCAGATGGTCGCGCTGCGTCCGCAGTTGGATTACAAAGCGGTTGTGCCTGTCAGCGGGCCCGCGGAATCGAGGAAGACGTCATGACTCTCGCCGACACCAAGCAGCCGAAAGGCCAAGCCACCTCCATGGATGCCTCCACCAAACCAGCCGTGTTCGTCGACGGTGCTGCTGGAACGACCGGGCTTGGCATTCGCGAGCGTCTTGATCAGCAGGGCGATGTCACGGTGAGAAGCATCGCCGCGGAAAAGCGCAAGGATGCAGCCGCCAAGCGTGCGCTGATGGAGGAGGTGGAGATCGTCATCCTCTGCCTGCCCGATGACGCTGCGAAGGAAACCGTCGCATTGATCGATGGCATGGGAGCTGCGGCACCGAAGGTGCTGGACGCCTCCACGGCTTTCCGCGTTGCACCCGACTGGACCTACGGTTTCCCGGAACTCGCGCCCGATCAGGCCGACAAGATCCGCACCGCACGGAAAGTCTCGAACCCGGGCTGCTACCCGACCGGCGCAATCGCGCTGCTCCGGCCGCTGGTCGATGCCGGCCTTGTGCCGTCGGATTACCCTGTCTCCATCAATGCGGTGAGCGGCTATTCGGGCGGCGGCAAGTCCATGATCGAGAGTTTTGAAAACGGCACGGCGCCGGCGTTCGAATTGTACGGTCTGGGCATGGAGCACAAGCATGTGCCGGAGACGCAGCTTTATTCGAAGCTTGCGCGACGCCCGATCTTCGTGCCGTCGGTCGGTGATTATCGGCAGGGCATGCTGGTGTCGGTGCCGCTGCATCTCGATACGCTTCCGGGCAAGCCTGACGGTGCTGACCTGCATACGGCGCTCATGAAGCGTTATGCCGGCAGCGCTTATGTCTCGGTGATGCCGCTCGACGACGCTGCGATAAAGAGCGGGCGGATTGAACCGGAAGCGCTGAACGAGACCAACATGCTGGAGCTCTATGTCTTTGCGAGCACCAAACATCGTCAGGCCGTTCTCGTTGCCCGCCTCGACAACCTGGGCAAAGGCGCCTCGGGCGCGGCCGTGCAGAATATGCGGTTGATGCTGGGCCTCCCGGAAGCGGCCGGTCTCGACCGGTCTGCACAGTCCCCATAGCTGCGCCATGGTCACGATAGCAACGTATGCCGAGCCGCACTTCGACGGCGTGGACCGGCTTTGGCGCGAGGCGTTTTCCGACGATGCGCCGCGCAATACCGCGGCCATTGCGATCCCGCAGAAGCTGCAGTTTCAGCCCGAACTATTTTTGGTGGCGCTCGACGAAGACGAGGTCGTAGGCTCATTGATGGCGGGTTACGACGGTCACCGCGGCTGGATTTCACGCGTCGCAGTCAAGCACTCCTGTCGCCGACGGGGTATTGCGCGCGCAATGTTCGAGGAAATCGAACAGCGATTGGCCGCGCTTGACTGCCCGAAGGTCAATCTTCAGGTCATCACGTCAAACGCTGCTGTCGTGCCGTTTTACGAGCGGCTCGGCTATCTGGTCGAGCCACGGATCAGCATGGGCAAAACGCTGCCTGACGGTAGCGCGCTTAAAACACCTTGAAGATCGCCAGCGCCAGCACGGCTTGAGCTAGGAATCCGACGGTAAAGGCGAGGGTGCGGAATACAGGTATCCCGAGCGTATAAACGATCAGGTGCGCCACGCGCGCCCAGAAATAGACCGCGCAGGCCAGCACCGTCCATTTGCTGGAATAGTCGATCGCATTGAGGATCAGCACCAGCGGCGCGAAGATGACGAGGTTTTCGACGGCGTTGTCGTGCGCGAACATCAGGCGGTTGGCCCATTCCGCCTGAGGTTTGTCGTTGCGCGTCGGATTGGCCATCGCGCCGCCGAGACCTCGGACCTGGCAACGGTTGAGGATATACGGCACCCACAACAGTCCGGTTAGAATCACCGTCAGCGTGAGCCAGAACAATTCCCGCGTCATCGAGAGTTCCTTTCAATGTCGCGCCTCTTGGTTTGGCGCGCGGCGCATCGATCAACCAAATCATAGACGGTTGTTGTGATGCCGCCAATGCAGGCAGCGAAGCTGTGCACGGACTCTAGGCCCGGACCCGGACGTAACTGCCGGGCGCATCCTCGATCGGCGGCAGGGCCTCGGTGCCTACTGTACGGGCAGGGACTTCGTCGGGATCGTGCCCACTCAGCCAACTGCGCCAATCCGGCCACCAGGAGCCTTTATGCTCCGCGGCACCTTTGAGCCAATCCGTGAGTGTGGCAGCGCCCGGCGTGTCATTTGTCCAATACTGATATTTGCCGGATGCAGGCGGATTGACGACGCCGGCAATGTGCCCCGATCCCGAGAGAACGTATTTCACCGGGCCGCCGAAGAACTGCGAGCCGTAGAGAACGGATTCGGCGGGCGCGATGTGGTCCTCGCGCGTCGCGAGGTTGTAGATCGGGACCTTGACCTTCGACAGATCGAGCAGCGTGTTGTCGATCACCATCGTGCCGCTGGACAGTTTGTTGTCGAGGTAGCAGTTGCGCAGGTAATAGGAATGGTTCGCCGCCGGCATCCGCGTCGCGTCGGAATTCCAGTGCAGCAGATCGAATGCCGTCGGTGGCTTGCCCTTGAGGTAGTTGCTGACGACGTAGGACCAGATCAGGTCGTTCGAGCGCAGCATGTTGAACGCCATCGCCATCTTGCTGCCCTCAAGCACACCGTCGGCCTGCATGGTGCGCTCGAGCGCGGAAATCTGATCTTCATCGACGAACACCATCAGGTCGCCGGCGTGGGTAAAGTCCACCTGCGCGGCGAGGAAGGTCGCCGACGTGACCCGGACGCGCCGTTTCTCGGCCAGCCACGCCAGCGTCGTGGCGAGCAGGGTGCCGCCGACGCAATAGCCCATGGTATGCACCTTCAGCTCGCCGGTGGCACGTTCGATGACGTCCATCGCGGTGAGCGGGCCTTCCTTCATGTAATCTTCGAAAGTCTTCTCGCCCAGACGTTTGTCCGGATTGACCCACGAGATCACGAACACCGTAATGCCCTGATCGACGCACCACTTGATGAAGGATTTCTCCGGCTTGAGATCGAGGATGTAGAACTTGTTGATCCACGGCGGCACGATCAGCAGCGGCGTGCGCAGCACGTTCGGCGTCGTCGGATGATACTGGATGAGTTGCATCACCTCGTTCTGGAAGATTACCTTGCCCGGCGTCAGCGCCAGTTGTTCGCCGACGCGAAGGTTGGTCGAGTCGGACTGGCGGATGCGCAGATGTCCGTTGCCGGCTTCGATATCTTCGGCCAACATCTTCATGCCGAGTGCCAGGTTGCCGCCGCTCGACGACACCGTCTGTCGCAGAACCTCAGGATTTGTCAGCACGAAGTTCGATGGCGAAATCGCGTTGGTAATTTGCTGGACGTAAAACTCCGCCTTCTTCCGCGTGTGCGGATCGAGATTTTCCGCATCGCGAACCAGATCGTTCGCCCATTGCGTCGTCAGCAGGTAGGCCTGCATGACGAAATCAAAGAACGGATTTGTTTTCCATTCGGGGTCGCTGAACCGCTTGTCGCGCGGCGCGGGCGCGATCGTCGCGGCGGCTTCTTCGCCGGCCATGCGGCGCATCGCCGAGCCCCACAATTCGAGATAGGCCTTGCCGAGCTTCATTTGTAGCTCGGTCGACCGGGTTTGATCGGACAGCCAGTATTCCGCCACGGTGCCCAGGGTCTTGATCACCTCCGCAATCTCGCTCGGCGGCCGGTCGTTCGGATCGATGTTCTGTCGTGGCTTGAGAAAGGCTGCGAGCGCCCGGCCGCCATTTTCCATCGCTCGAGCCAGATTGAGCGAAAAGGCCTCGGCGTCGAACTGTGCTGGAGACTTTGTTTCGGTGGTGACGTTGCTCATGACTCGCACTTCAAACTCGTTTCAGAGGCCCGGCGGGTCGTGTCATCGGGCCAGCGAATGATGGCACAGTTCAATTGAATCGGGTGATTTCAGTATATTGCAATGCGACAATACATCTTTGTTCGGTCATATTGAGGTCTTAAGGCAGCACTTGTTTTCAGGGGCTTAATTGTTACGCGGGATATTGATGCGAGTATGGATTTGACGCTCTGCCTGAGGCGTCAAACTGTCGCAAATGTTGTCTGCAAAGGATCGAACGATTGTCAGGACGTGTTCTCAGCAGCGGTAGGATTTTGCTGGTGGCGGGGTCGGCGATGATGTCGCTCGCCTTGGCGTCCTGCTCGGTGCCGATTGCCGATCTGCCGGCGATCGGGGTGCCCGAGGGGGCGCCGGCGCGACCGAAGGACCCCGGTGCCTATCCGGCCGTCCATGACATGCCGGCTGATCGCGCGCAGCCTGCGCTTGCACCGGCCGAACAGGCCCAAATCGAAAGTGAACTCGCGGCCGCGCGCGATCAGCAGGCCAAGGCTGCCGCGGCTGCCAATGCGGCAGACGCCCCAAAGCAGGGCCCGACCAGAAACTAATGAAAAGCCTCGGTCTTTAGCTGGCAGAACGGCATCACCGTGTTAAAAAGAAAACGATTCAATCACAGACCCGCCGAAAGCAGCCGCGGCTGCGCCGACAGGCTACTTGAATCCGGTATAAGCATTTGAAGAATATCACATTTCCTTGTGTCGCCGGAATTGTCCGGATTGCCAAGGGGGTGGTTCGCCATCGTTGTCGTCCCGGAGTCTGATCTCATGGAAGAGTTTTATCGTATCCGCCGTCTGCCGCCCTACGTGTTCGAGCAAATCAATCGAGCCAAGGCCGCCGCGCGGAACGCCGGGGCCGACATCATCGATCTGGGCATGGGCAATCCGGACTTGCCGACGCCGCCG
>Ga0207657_10009035_pt1 | contig 10062 bp, 9 predicted proteins | sample KBSC33metaG_FD_184316 | JGI IMG/M metagenome (GOLD analysis project Ga0207657, IMG submission 184316) | Corn rhizosphere microbial communities from Kellogg Biological Station, Michigan, USA - KBS C3-3 metaG (SPAdes) (version 2) | ecosystem: Host-associated > Plants > Roots > Rhizosphere > Soil ... | reverse complement strand
CCGATCCTGGTGCTCGACGAGCCGACCGCTGGCGTCGACGTCGAGCTTCGCCGGCAGCTCTGGAACTATGTGCGGGAGCTCAACGCCCAAGGTGTGACGATCGTGCTGACCACCCACTATCTCGAAGAAGCCGAGGAGCTGTGCGACCGGATCGCGATCATCCATCACGGCCGGGTGATCGCCAATGAGCCGACGCGCGAACTGGTTTCGAAGGCCCAGGAAAAGGCCGTCGTCGTCACCTTCGACCGCGATATCGCCAAGGTCCCGACCAACGCCTGCTTCGAGAATATCGAGCTGATCGACGAGCGAACGCTGTCGATCACCTACCGCAAGGACAAGGTGAATGCCGGGCAGGTCCTCGCGTCGCTGACCGCCGAGGGACTTGCGATCGATGACGTCTCGACCCGCGACCCCGACCTGGAAGACGTGTTCCTGAGCCTCACCGCGGCGGAACAGGACACGGCGTGAAGGCGACCGCCGACGTCCTCATCGTCGGCTCGGGCGCCGCGGGACTGACCGCGGCCCTGAACCTTGCCGAGACGCACCAGGTCGCGGTGATCGCCAAGGGGGCGCTCGGCGAAGGCGCGACCCGCTGGGCGCAGGGCGGGATCGCCGCGGTGCTGGAGGAAGGCGACAGCTTCGACGCCCACGTCAACGACACGATGATCGCCGGCGCGGGCCTCAACGACATCCGCGTCGTCGAGCATGTCGTCGAAGCGGCGCCGCGCGCGATTCAGCACCTGATCGATCTCGGCGTGCCGTTCGCGCAGGATGGAAAGGCGCTCCACCTGACCCGCGAGGGAGGGCACAGCCATCGCCGCATCGTCCATGTCGCCGACGCGACCGGCTATGCCGTGCAGCAGGCGCTGGAGACCGCCGCGAACAAGCACCCGAACATCACCCTGGTCCCCGACATGGTCGCGATCGACCTCGTCACCGGTCGACATGCGACGCACTTCTCGACCAGCGGCGCAGTGCATGGGCTCTACGCCTACAACCGCGAGAAGAAGCGGGTCGAAACGCTGACCGGCAAGGCGACGATCCTCGCCACCGGCGGCGCCGGGCGGGCCTATCTCTATTCAACCGCGCCGCGAGGCGCCACGGGCGACGGCATTGCCATGGCGTGGCGGGCGGGCTGCCGGGTCTCCAACATGGAGATGATGCAGTTCCACCCGACCTGCCTTTACGACCTGCAGGTCAAGAACTTCCTCATTACCGAGGCGGTGCGGGGCGAGGGCGGGCAGCTGAAGCTGCCGCCCGGCGTCAAGGGCGGCGGGCAGCGCTTCATGCAGCGCTTCGACGAGCGCGGGGAGCTCGCCCCGCGCGACATCGTCGCCCGCGCCATCGACCACGAGATCAAGCGGCTCGGTCTCGACTATGTCCATCTCGACATCTCGCACCGCGACGAGGATTTCGTTCGCGCGCACTTCCCCACCATCTACGACAAGCTGCTCGGCCTCGGCATTGACATGACCAGGGAGCCGATCCCGGTCGTGCCGGCACAGCATTACACCTGCGGCGGCGTGGTCGTGGACCTGAACGGCTGCACCGACGCGCCGAGCCTCTATGCCGCCGGCGAGGTTAGCCAGTCGGGACTGCACGGGGCCAATCGCCTCGCTTCCAACAGCCTGCTCGAATGCCTCGTGTTCGGCGAGGCCGCTGCAAGGCACATCGCCGCGAACTTCGCCGAGCTGCCGGACGTGCCCGAGATCCGCGCCTGGGACGAAAGCCGGGTCACCGACAGCGACGAGGAAGTGGTCATCGCCCAGACCTGGGGCGAGATTCGTCGCTTCATGTGGAATTATGTCGGCATCGTCCGGACCACCAAGCGCCTCGAACGCGCCAAGCACCGGATCGACCTGCTGCGCCAGGAAGTGAACGATTATTACAAGAACTTCCGCGTGACTCCCGACCTCATCGAGCTGCGCAATCTCGTCGACGTCGCCGACCTCATCATCCGCTCGGCGCTGGCGCGGCACGAGAGCCGCGGCCTGCATTACACGCTCGATTATCCCGAGCTTTTGCCGCAGGCGAAGGACACGGTTCTGATACCCTAGCGGGAGAGAGACATGGCGGTTGAACTCAGGATTCTCGCACTCGGCGCGCTGCTGTTGTTCATCCACGTCTTTGTCGCGATCCGTTTCAAAACGGCGCAATATGGCCGCAGCTGGAACGTCGGCGCTCGCGACGAGGCGCTTCCCGAAGCCAACGCAATGACCGGCCGGACAATGCGGGCGCAGGCCAATTTCCAGGAGACTTTCCCGATCGCGATCGTCGCTCTGCTGGGCGTGGTGCTGGCGGGCAAGGCCAGCGCGACTACCGCGCTCGGCGGCTGGATCTGGCTTGGCGCGCGGGTGGTCTATCTGCCGCTCTACATGGCGGGAATCCGGGTGGTCCGGACGATCGTGTGGACGATCGGGATGATCGGCCTTGCCATGGTCCTCTGGCCGCTGCTGGCGGGCTAGACCAAGCTCACAAAGGTCGCGTCGGATCACCCGTGCTGCGCTCCGGCATCGGTTGAACCGATCACCCGGAAATCGCCGCGTTCCCGCCGAAAATGCGTTCCCAGGAGTCGCGACAGGCGACCATTGGCCAGTGGTCCGCTGTGAACTTCGCGAGCGTGCGATTCAGGTGCCAGGATGCGACGCCAAAGCGCCGCGAACAACGCGCCGTCGCGGCGGCCGCGCAGCCGGTAAGCGCTCTCCCGGCTCATGCCGGCGGCGCGCGCTGCCTTGCCTATGCTGCGGGTTTGGGCGAGCGCGTCGAGGAAGCGGAGCTGGCGCTCGGCTGTCCAGCCATCGCGTCGGATTCTCGAATTTCGACTCTGGCCCATCGACCAGCTTGGATCACAAAAGAGGGGCTGTAGGACAGCAGTTTCTCATGTCTGCTTTGGGTGGAGAGCTGCCGTTAAAACGTCTCCAGATTGAGGCAGCCACGATATTGATGTAAATCAGTAACGCTCGGTCTGTTCCGCGGTGCTCCGAAGTCACGCGTGGGGGGACATCCAATGAAAAACCTTATCGTCGCATCACTGACGGCGTTTTTGGCCGCATGCGGGCCAGCCTATGAAGCGAACTTCACGGGACTGAACCTGGGTTGTTGTATTGTTCGGGACACCCTCCACACTCCCTCCGGTCAACCCATGCAGAAAGGAATCAGCGGCCTAGCGGGGGAAATCGCAAGATTGAATCCAGGAAGCGGCACGCTCCAAATGGAGGCGAAGGCGCCGAAGGGCACAGTTGCCGGCTCGGGTGTCGCTTCGACGATTGGCGTTTACAGTACTCAGTTGTCATTCGGCCCGAATGACCCCGGTGAAGGTGCTTACGCAATTACTGCAACATTTCGGGCGCCAACCCGCGCGCAAACTGACAACCCCTGGTCCCTGCTACTGATCATGCGTGACCCACAAAGCGCCGCCGATGATCTCAACGGTCCGCGGATGCAGCTGTCCCTAAGGACGGTGGGGATGGGGGCTGCCCGGGACGTAGAGTTTCGAGTGCAAGAGATGCCTGATCCTGCCAATCCTAGCGCCCCCACCACGAAACTGGGTACGCCAATCAAACTCGTCGGTACTCCTGCTTTGGTGGACATTGACGCTGGAAATCCGTTCAAGATGTCACTGATTATCAATCGCCATCAGGGCAAGGGCTGGGCGGTATTGTCCACCCCATCCGACAACAAAGAGATTCCCGAGTTCACGATGAACCTATTCACGAATAAGCCGACCGATCCCATCATACACACCGTGGGAGCAGCTTTGGCGAACACAGATCCAGATAATACTGCGTCAGTTGAGATATCTCATTTCGAGATTTTGACGAATTAACTGGGCAACTCTTGCGCTGCACCGAATCTGGGATTTCTAGAGTCAGCTTCGAGTGGAAAGCTGCCACTGGCGACGCGCGGCGTCATCCATCGGGCGTGCGAATGAAAAAATCCAGGCACGAGTCAGCGGCAGAATAGCTGAAAGCGTGGCGAGCGCTCCGGCTCCGGTTCGTCAGGACACCGATTTCACGCAAGGTCCACGGTACGCCCTTTGCTGCGTTATTGCCCTCTGAACGCTGTTCGGGTCGGGCGCGATGTTGGCGTTTCGCGCATCACTTCGCAAAATCCCAACTAAATACAGGATGCGGGAATCGAGCGCGTCCAGCTTGGCTACGGTCTTCAAATGCGAGCGCCGCTCTGCAGCGGTAATCGGTCCGGGAAACGCAAGATCTCCGAGATCTTCCGAGGTCTTCACCTCTTCGGCTTGCGCCTCGCGAAGTGCATCGACGTCGTCGAAGAGCGGCGCGAGCTGTTGCACGCGGGCGGGATCGAAGTGGCTGAGCGTTTCACCATTCTCCGCAGTATGCCAGGATGTCTCGATCCATGGTCGGACTGGCGTCCGATACACACTTGGAAATTCGGACTTGTAAACATCGCTGGCGAAGTGCGCTTGGCTGCCCGGCCAGGTCGGCCGGTCCACCAACAAGGCATCGCGCAACTCGATTAGCCGCGGGCGGAGGCAAGGGTCGATGGCGAAACGCTCCTCGCCGTTGGTCAGGTTGGCGACCACATCCCTCTGCACCCGCTGATCGGTATCCCGAACCTCCATTCGCCAGTGAAGGTTCTCGACCATCTGCTCGGCCCCGAGCGCGATCAGGACGCCGATGACAATGATCCCGACCTCGCCGGCGAACTCGCGCCAGCCGTGTAGCGGCTTCGGCAGATGGATGTGCATGACCCCGGCCCTCCGCGGCTCGGCCTAGGCCAGTTGACGGCCAAGCGCTAATGTCTGCTTTGGGTCGAGAGCTGCCATTAGCGTCTCAACATAGCAGTCGGCTTTAATCCCGCCGCCACCCTGCTAAACCGGCTGCTTCATGGCCGATATCGAAACTGCTGAAGCTCCCGCGCTCGCGGCCGAGAAGCCCGCGGCGACGCCCCACCTCTATCTGGTCGACGGGTCGAGCTACATCTTCCGCGCCTATCACCGGCTGCCGCCGCTCACCAACCGGCACGGGACGCCAGCCGGTGCGGTCTATGGCTATACGACCATGCTGTGGAAGCTCGCCGGCGAACTCTCGCGGGCTGACGGCCCGACGCACATGGCGGTGATCCTAGATGCGAGCGAGCACACCCACCGCAACGAAATGTACGACCAGTACAAGGCGCACCGCCCGCCGCCGCCCGAGGACCTGGTCCCGCAATTCCCGCTGATCCGCGTCGCCACGCGCGCCTTTTCGATCCCGTGCATCGAGGAAGCGGGACTGGAGGCCGACGACATCATCGCCTGCTACGTCACAGCCGCGAAAAAGGCCGGCTGGCGGGTGACCATCGTCAGCTCCGACAAGGATTTGATGCAGCTGGTCGAGGACGGCCAGGTCGACATGCTCGACACGATGAACGACCGCCGCATCGACGAGGCCGCTGTGATCGAGAAGTTCGGCGTCGGCCCCGACAAGGTCGGCGACGTGCTCGCGCTGATGGGCGACAGCGTCGACAACGTGCCCGGCGTTCCGGGCATCGGCCCCAAGACGGCGACGCAACTGATCCAGGCGTTTGGCGATCTCGAATCCGTGCTCGCCAGCACCGAGCAGATTTCGAAGCCCAAGCTCAAGCAATCGCTGATCGACCATGCCGACAATGCCCGCCTCAGCCGTGAGCTGGTGCGGCTGGTGTGCGAAGCGCCGCTCCCCGAGCCGCTCGATACGCTGGAACTCAAGAAGATCCCCGAGCAGCCGCTGCGTGAATTCCTCGAGGACCAGGGTTTCAAGACCCTGCTCAACCGCCTGAACAGCGGAGGCTCGCTCGCACCAACGGGCCGGAGCAGCAGCGGCGGCGGCATCAATGCCACCATGACGTCACTCGACAAGAAGCCCGCGGGGCCGCCGCCAGCCGAGCAAATCGAGATCGACCGGTCGAAGTATGAGACGGTGATCGAGGAGGCCGCGCTCGACCGCTGGATCGCCGAGGCGACCGGGCAGGGCTTTGTCGCGGTCGATACCGAGACCGACTGCATTGACTGCATCATTGCACGGCTGGCCGGCGTGAGCCTGGCGACCGGTCCGAACCGCGCCTGCTACATCCCCGTCGGCCACAGCGGCGCCGACCTCTACTCCGATGCGCCCAACCAGCTGCCGCAGGAGCTTGTCCTCAAGAAGCTGAAGCCGCTGCTCGAGGACCCCGCCGTCCTGAAGATCGGCCATAACCTCAAGTACGACTGGGTGATGTTCGACAAGCTCGGCATCAACCTCGCGCCTGTCGACGACACGATGGTGATGAGCTTCGATTTGGATGCTGGCCGCTCGTTCGGCCACGGCCTCGACGAGCTCGCCAAGTTGCACTTCGAGCATGAGACGATCCCCTACAAGCAGCTGTGCGGATCGGGATCGAAGCAGATCACCTTCGACAAGGTGCCGCTGGGCCCGGCTACCGAATATGCGGGGGAGGATGCCGACATTGCGCTGCGGCTGTGGCTCAGGCTGAAGCCGCGCCTTGCGACCGAGAACGTCACGCGAATCTACGACCGAGTCGACCGGCCGCTCGTGCCGGTGCTGGCCCGGATGGAGCAGCGCGGCATCAAGGTGGACCGCGACTATCTCGCCAAGCTGAGCCGCGAGTTCGCCGAAGAGACGGCGCGTCTGGAGGAGAAGATCTACGAGGCGGCGTGCGGGCCCTTCACCATCGGCTCGCCGCAGCAGCTCGGTGAAGTGCTCTACGGGCGCCTTGGCCTCAAGGGCGGGCGCAAGGGCAAGAGCGGGCAATATTCGACCGACGTGAACGAACTCGAACGGCTTGCGTCCGAGGGTGTCGAATGCGCGACCCTGGTGCTGGAATGGCGACAGCTCACCAAGCTCAAGTCGACCTACACCGACGCGCTGCAGGCGCAGATCAATGCCGAAACTGGACGCGTCCACACCAGCTTCTCGCTGACCGGCGCGCAGACCGGGCGCTTGTCGTCGAACGACCCGAACCTGCAGAACATTCCGATCCGTACCGAGATCGGCCGCAAGATCCGCGACGCGTTCGTCGCCGAGGACGGGTACAAGCTATTGAGCGCCGATTACAGCCAGATCGAGTTGCGCCTTGCCGCGCACATGGCTGACGTGCCGCAGCTGAAGGAAGCATTTCGGAGCGGCGTCGACATCCACAGCATGACGGCCGAGGAGCTCTTCGGCCGGGTCGACCGCGACACCCGCAACCAGGCCAAGACGATCAACTTCGCAATCCTCTACGGAAGCTCCGCCTGGGGAATCGCCGGGCGGCTCGGGCTGCCCAAGGACCAGGGCAAGGCGATCATCGACCGCTATTACGAGCGCTTCCCAGGGATTCGGGCGTTCAGCCACGCGACCCTCGCCCATGCCCGCGAGCATGGCTTCACCAAGACATTGTTCGGACGGAAGACGCATTTCGAGCCAAATATCCGCTCGCCCAATCCTTCCATCCGAGGCGGCGCCGAGCGCGCCGCGATCAACGCGCCAATCCAGGGGACGAGCGCCGACCTCATCAAGCGGGCGATGGCGCGGATGGAGGACGCGCTCGCGGAGGCTGGCCTTGGCGACGTGCGCATGCTGCTCCAGGTGCACGACGAACTCGTCTTCGAGGTGCCCGACGGACGCGAAGAGGAAGCGGCCGCCGTCATAAAGCAGGTGATGGCCGGGGCCGCCGAACCCGCGATGAAGCTCGACGTTCCGCTCGACGTCGAGGTCGGCTGGGGCGAGCATTGGGGCGCCGCGCATTGAGCGAGACGGGACGTTTCACGACAGCCAGCGGTCCCGATGCCGACATGGCGACCCTGGCGCGGGGCGGACGCCTCAACATCTTCGGCTTCGGTCTGCGACTGATCGCGCGCATTCCCTTCATCTTCATCGGCAGCCGGATCTACGGCGCGGAGGCGCTGGGGCGTTTCGCTTATGCGGTGCTGGTCGTCGAATTCGCGGCGCAGGTCGCAGCGTTCGGTCTCAGGCGCGGGCTCGCCCAGATGCTGGCGGATGCCAAGAAGCCCCAGGCCTGCGTCGTCGCCGATGCGCTGCTGATCGCCGCGATCGGATCGGCCGTGGGCATGGCGATCCTCATCCTCTTTCCCAAGGCGATGTATCCGACGACGCCGATTGGCGGGTTGGACCGGCTGCTGGCGATCACCGTTCTCGCGGTCTCCTGGACCGACATCGCGCTGGCGGCGCTTGCTTATCATCACGACGTCGGCGCGACCGTGCGCGCGCGATCGGTGGTCGAACCGTGGACCATCACGATCGCCGCATTCGTGCTGTCCTTCGTGCCGATCATGGTCAGCCGCGGCGACGGCCTGATCATCGCCTACGTGATATCAATGGTCGCCGCCCTGGTCGCGGCGCTGATCCCGCTGGTGCGCTGCTACGGCATCCCCCACGACTGGAAGCCAGATCTGCCGACGGCGTGGCGGACCGCGTGGCGCAACGTGCCGCTCGCCGCCGCCGATACGGTCGAATGGGCATCGCGCCGCGTCGACCTTGCGGTCCTGGGAGCGTTCCTGCCGGCAAGCTTTGTCGGGATCTATTATGCCGCGCAGCAGATCGCGACGCTTCCCGCCAAGCTCAAGACCAGCTTCGAGCCCGTGCTCGGCCCCGCAATCGTCCGCAAGATGGCGGCCGGCGACCGCGCCGGCATTGCCCAGCAGGTGCGCCAGGTGACCTACTGGATCATTGCCGCGCAGCTTGGGATCGCGCTGGCGCTCGGCATTCCCGGCCGAGCCCTCATGGACCTGTTTGGCTCAGGGTTCAGCAGCGGCACCGCGATGCTGAACTTCCTGCTTGCGGCCGAGGTCGTCGCCTCGACGGCGGTGGTTAGCGAATCGGCGCTGATCTTCCTCGCACGCAAGCGCAACATGATCGTCAGCCTGATCATGCTTGCGCTCGAAGGGGGATTGGCGGTCGCGCTGATTGTCATCATGCGCCGGGAAAATCTCCCGCTCGCCTACCAGGCGACGGGCCCGGCGATCGCCTTGTGCCTCGCCCTCGCCTTCGCCGCGATCGCCAAGTCGCAGCTCCTTCGCAGGACACTCAAGGCTCCGGTATCCGGTTGGCGCTGGGACCTCGCCTGGGCGACGGCGTCGGGCGTGGTTGTCGGAGCGGCCGTGCGGTTCTGGCTGCCGCAGCCGCTTCAACTGTTGGTTGGCGTGCCGGCGATCCTCGTCGCCTTCTTCGCCGTGTTGTGGACCAAGGGCTTCACCGCCGAGGACCGCGAGCTGTTCACCATGCGCAAGCACGAAGTCCGCGAGTTGCGCGAAGCCGAGGAAGCCGCCGAAGCGCGCGACCAGATCCGCGACGATATGGTCTGACGAACGGCAGCGTCCTCTCAATCGATCAATTCTTCGAGGAAGGATTTGCGCCGCTTATAGGGCTTGCCATAGCCGTGATGATGTTCGGCCTGGCGCGGAGCAGCATTTGCGGACGCGAACGTAGCCGCTGCAGCCGATGTCCGCGCCGCGTTCCGCTCAATCAGCTTGTCCAGCTCACCGCGGTCGAGCCAGACGCCCCGGCAGCTTGGACAATAGTCGATCTCGATGCCCTGCCGCTCCGACATCACGAGCACTGTCCCGTCGACCGGACATGCCATCGCTTGTGCGGGGTTCATCGCGCCAGCTCCCGATGCGGCAGGAGCCCGTTGAGGCGGTCCTTGATCCTGAGCTTCATCTTCTTGAGGCGCATGACCCGGAATATGTCCGGCCATTTGCGCGATGACTCCAGACGCAGCTGCTCATCGATGTGCTGATGCCGTTCGAGCAGCTCGTACAAACGCGTGGTCACGATGGTCTCCTCTCGTTCAAACCGAAGTTGAATCGGAGGATCCGATGCTCTCAGGGAAGAGGGGGAAAGAGGCCCTGTCGATGCACCGGATCCATCCGATGCGGTCCGACATCACGCGCCTGCGTCGAGGGGCTGGCGCGCCAGAGGGGCCCGGTCCGCAACGCTTAGTTGAGGGCGCGACGAGCCAGTTTCAAGGCTGGTTGCTGAGCGCGACGAGCGATTATTTGAACAATGCGTTCAGTGGCGAAAATGCCGCATCCCGGTGAAGACCATGGCGAGGCCGGCGCCGTCGGCCGCG
>Ga0207657_10009034_pt1 | contig 10063 bp, 4 predicted proteins | sample KBSC33metaG_FD_184316 | JGI IMG/M metagenome (GOLD analysis project Ga0207657, IMG submission 184316) | Corn rhizosphere microbial communities from Kellogg Biological Station, Michigan, USA - KBS C3-3 metaG (SPAdes) (version 2) | ecosystem: Host-associated > Plants > Roots > Rhizosphere > Soil ... | reverse complement strand
TCGTTAGGGTAATCTATTTCATTACCAATGCTCCACATAATAACAGAAGGACTGTTGCGATTCCTCAGAATCATATCCTGCAAATCGCGGGCGGCCCATTCCTTAAAATATTCGTGGTAGCCATCTTTGCCTGGCATACCCACGTTCCAGCCCTCTATCCATTTATTTTTTCCGGTTTCCCATTCATCAAAAGCCTCATCCATCACCAGGAAACCTAAGCGGTCGGCCAGTTTATAAAAATAATCCGCATGCGGATTGTGGCTCATCCTGATAGCATTGCAACCCGCTTCTTTTAATTTTACCAATCTTCTTTCCCAAACCACTGCCGGCACTGCGGTTCCTAAGGCGCCCGCATCATCATGGAGGCAAACTCCCTTAAGTTTCATGTTTTTTCCATTTAGAAAAAAACCTTTATCCGCATCAAAATGAAAACTCCTGAAACCTACCTCATCAGACCATGAATCAATTAGCTTTCCATTACTCAATACCTGTACAGATAAAGTATATAGTTCCGGATGTTCTGTAGACCACAATTTCGGCCTCGGTACATTGAGGGAGATGTGTGCTTTAGCGCTGTTGTTTTTTATTACGCTGATGGTTTCACTGCCGGTTGCAATTATATGGCCCTGTTTATCTGTGATAAAAGTTTTCACTTCAGGCCTGCTATCTTTTACCGACTGGTTCTGCACAGAAACTTCCACGATGGCAATTGCTTTGTTATCCGCTATTTCCGGGGTGGAGAAGGCTACGCCCCATTGGCTGATATGAATGGGGTTCACAGCGATGAGATACACATTTCTGTTGATGCCCGAACCGGTATACCACCTTGAATCGGCAAATTCCGAATGATCCACTTCTACGGCGATACTATTTCTGCCTTTTTTATTCAGGTAAGGGGTTAGCTCGTATTCAAATGCGATGAAACCATTTGGCCTTTCGCCCAGCAAATGACCATTAATCCACACCTTACTTTTTTTATAAACTCCGTCAAAATAGATAAAAATATGTTGGTTCTGCATGCTTTGCGGAAGCGTAAAAGTTTTACGATACCAACCGATTCCCGCAGGAAGATAAGCCGTAGCGCTTGCCCATTGCTGGCTGAAAGGGCCTTCGATGCTCCAATCGTGAGGAAGGCTCACGTTGCGCCATGAAGCGTCATTATATTTGATTGCTTCGCCGTTTTTTACATCTCCTTTAAAAAATTTCCAGTCGTTGTCAAAAAGTATTTTTTGCCTTGTAGTCTGCGAAAAGCAGGCAAAAGAGAAAATCAAAAAAATTGAAAAAAATGAAAATGAATAAATTGTATGTCTCATTATGAATCATTTAATTTTTAATCGTTTAATCGTTGCCGGATATCAAAGTGACGACAGACCTCGCAGGAACAGAAAAAGTATCTTTCAGATAGAAGCTTTTGCCTGGTTTTAAATCATCCGAGTCAGAAGTGATGTAAGGCTTTAACTGGCTGATGTTGCTGTTCTTAATATCTAATTTAATATTCCTGGATCTCATATCAGAATTGATAATTACAATTATCATTTTTTTATTGTTCTTATCGCGAAATGCAGATAGCAGGAAACTGGCGTCTGTATCTTCGGCTGCGGGTGTAGAAGCCGCAATCCGTATATCGCCGGGCCTGATGAACCGGCTGAAATTTCCAAGTGCCCAGAGGATTTTTGAAGGTTGATATTCACCGTCGGATTTGTTTTTGTCGATATAGATTAATCCGTCTTTATAATTGTAGGCAGAAACGGCTGTCCACCATTGCCACGCCGATGCATTGGCATTTACCAAATCATTATGAATCACCCGGGCCACATATAATGCAGGATCGATTCCCAGGTCTTTTCCGTTTCCATTGATTTCTCCTGCATTATCTCCCAAAATGCAATATTCCGACATCCAATAGCCGATATTCTTTTCAGCTATTTTTGCTTTTACTTCTTTTCTTAAAGCAACGGCTGTTGCATAAGGAGAAGTGGTGAAATAACTGTGGGCATCTATATTTTTACTTACGTTTTGCATGTCGCCGAGGTAATCCGGAGAGGCCGGGTTAAAAAATGCGTCGATTTGCCGCCCACGTTCCGGCTTATTATTATCGCCAACAAGAAAGTCAAGCTGGCCCGCTTCAGGTATCACTATTTTTGTACTGATATTTTTCGTTTGGAAAGTTTGGTTAATAGATTTTACTAATTGGGATATTTCGTGATTGGTGTAAGGATTTCCTTCCTGTCCGCCATCTTTCCAATCCCATTGTGGTTCATTTACCGGGCTGATATAATTAAAAGAGATACCCGCATATTGCTTAACGCCGTTGATAGCATCAGCAATGTATTGACTGAATGCCTGGTATTTTGTACTGTCCAAATTGCACTTTCCATCAGATGAAAAGGCTTTGCCATTTTTGGTAAATTGAACCGGAGGGCTGTTAAAAAACCCAAGAAATTGTTGCACGCCCCTACGCTGAGCGGCTTGTAAAAATTCTATTTGTGACTGTTGGTTTTTCCAATCATACGTGCCATCGGTTTTCAAAAATGAAGGGGCTCTTCTCCATTCGTCGGCAATGCCGCTTGCGGTGCCTTGTTGTGCGCTGCCTGCTCCAAAATTGAACCGCCATAAAGAAAGTCCAATCCCTTTCATGCTTCCATCTGAGGCAGTATCTGTGCTAAAGAGCAAATCAGCAATAGCTTCTTTTTTTTGCTGAGGCCAGTTTCCCAAAAACTGGAACGACCATGCATCTGAAGCGCCAAAATTATCAATCGTTTGAAAAGTTTGTGAAGCGTCGATGGTAGCTTCAATATATTTTGACGAAGGCACTCCCGCTCCGGGATTTTCCTGTTTGCCCTGGCTTTTTGAGCAAGCAGAGATTAAGAGTAAACCGACAATCAAAATAAAAAAAATGCTTACATGTTTGTTTACTGCCATGAGGGGTAATTATAAAGAAGGATTAGTGTGCAGAAATATTATCGTTTGATTTGACATTCCATAAAAGTATGACGACCGATTAAAGGTCGTCATACTTCATTACCTGGCTTTTAATAGTTCGGATTTTGCTCAAGTTTTCCGTTCGAAGCCTGAATTTCTGCGCGTGGAATCGGTAGCCAATAATTTTGAACATTAAATTTTTTGCCGTCTAAAGCAATTTTTCTTTTATAGGTAAAATTATTTCCATTTTTATCCACCTCTATGCCATAGGCCGGTTCATTTTCTGTTTGATCGGCAATTTTCCATCTCCTCACATCATAATACCTGAATTCTTCAAAAGCCAATTCTACTCTGCGTTCCATCCTGATCCTCTGGCGCATTTCATCCTGTGAAAGGCCAGCCGGAAGATCGGGCATATTTACCCCGGCTCTTTCACGCACCTGGTTTACGGCAGCATACACGCTTGGATTGGGCCCTGCTGCTTCATTCTCGGCTTCTGCATAATTTAATAAAACTTCAGCGTATCTCATATAAATCCAGGGCTGCGTTCCTGCAATATCCCAGGGGTTATCAATCGGCAATTGGTCGTTCATAAATTTTTTAAGATAATAGCCCGTTTTTGAAGTATTCCAGTTAGATGGACCATCCTTGCTGTCTTTTCCGCCGGGAACAAAAGTTTCTACTTTACTGCCCCTGTACGGAGCTTCGTTATACAAAATAGTGGCATAAAAACGGGGATCACGGTTTACATAAGGATTTTGCGGATCGTAGCCAGATGTAGGATCGGTAATGGGTTTGCCATCCATCATTTCATAATCATCTACCAAATTCTGTAAAGGCAGGTTTCCGCCCCATCCATCATATCCATTCGGACCGTTGGCGATTTCTAGGCAAACGTGCCTGGCACCCTGCGCATATAACCTTTCAAAAATGATTTCCGGATTGTCGGGCGTTAAAAATAGTTTCCCATACCCGCCCTGGTAAATACTGTATTTACCCATATCCATCACGGCTTTAGCAGCATCCGCAGCGGCTTGCCAGGTGCCAGCATTATAAAGAGGGCTTGCAGCATACAATAGCAACCGGGCTTTCAAAGCGAGGGCAGCGCCTTTGGTAGCTCGTCCCAATATCCATGAATCATCATTGTCTATGGGTAACGTTAAAGCGGCTGTATCCAATTGCGCTACCGTATAATCAATAGATTCCTGAATGCTTGCCCTGTTAAACAACGACGGATCCTGGAGATCATCAGTAAGATTGAATTCTTTGTTGCCCATCAAAACTGCACCACCATAGTTCCTTATGATATCAAAATAGCGGTAAGCCCTTATGAATTTAATTTCGCCTTCCAATCTTTTTTTATGGAAATCGCTCATATTTACTTTGTCGATATTATTCAAGGCATAATTACATTCCCTGATGCTGCGGTAGCTTCTTCCCCAGAATGTGCCTGCGATTCCGGTGTTTTCAGGAGCTAACTGCCCTCTTTGAATCAGCCAGGTATTGTCGTCATTATTGTAAATGGATTCATCAGTCAGCGAAGACCACATTGCATATTCAAAGCCTCTGCCAAAGCCCGGTGGTGTTCCTTCTGCTTCTTTATCAGTAAGCTTTACTCCCATATACCGGTTAATCACGTACTTTTCAAATAAGGTAGAATCATTTAAGATGGCAGCGTCTGAAACACGATCCGTTGGCGTTACATCCAAAAAATCTTTTTTGCAGCCAAAAAGCAACATGGCTGTTATAACCAGTGCACTAATATTATAAATTATATTATTGAATTTCATTTTTACGGTTTTAGAATTGAACATTAATACCAAAGTTGACGATCTTCTGCTGCGGATAAAATTGGCCACTGCCGCTGTTTCCTTCCGGGTCTACATCTTTTAATTTGGTGAACGTTAATAAATTGAAAGCATTGGCATATACCCTTACCTGTTGAATCTTAATAGAGGATAACAAATGTTCAGGAAGTGTATATCCCAATTCAATATTTTTTAGTCGCAGAAACGAAGCATCATATAACCAGAAAGTGCTGTTGTATAAGCCACCACTTATGGCTGCGGACGTTCTTGTATCCACTCTCGGATAGGATCCGTTGGGATTGTTAGGGCTTGTGCGATTATCGGCCCAGCTACTATAAAAATTTCCTACCTGTCCTGATTCCGGTAAAATATATTGGCTCACATCCGACTGGCCCGCCAAAACTGCCGATAGGTCAAAGTTTTTATAGGCCGCATTTAGCACCAAACCATATGTAAGTAGCGGCGTATTGCCATAGGGCGTGCGTGTCTGATCATCCGCATTAATTTGGCCATCTTTATTATAGTCCTGGTAGATCAGGTCGCCCACCTTTGCGCCCGGCACATGTGGGATTTTATTCAGCTCATCTTCACTTCTGAAAATCCCGATGGCATTGTAGAGTAAATAAGTGTATAATGGCCTGCCGGTTTGCCTTTGATAAGGCAATGCACCCGGCGCTTCATCAATGAAGATAATTTTGCTTTTGGCATAGGTAGCATTTACCGATACGCCAAAATCAATTGTACCATCATGCTTGTAACCTAAAGTACCTTCAAAACCGCGATTGTTCACTTTACCAATATTTTCAGCCGGCACCAGCGGATCGCCTCCATAAGGATTTACAATGCCCGTAACCTGCGGTACGGAAGCATTTCTGAAGGCAAGAATATCAGAACGATCTTGTTCGAAATAGATCAATTCAATATTAAAATCTTTAAGGAAGTTGGCATTAAGCCCTATATCTGTTTTTTTAGCAACTTCCCATGTAATATTGGGATTTGCCAGTTTTATCAAATCAATTCCTGACTGAATTTGTCCTCCAAGAACATAGGAGTTATTAAAGGCATAATTATTATAATATTGGAATTGGCCTACATTATCGTTTCCGAGTGTACCATACGAGGCTCTTAACTTCAGCATGTCGATGAAGCCGATATTCTGGAAAAACTTTTCTTTTGATAAAACCCACCCGGCTGAAACGGAAGGAAAATAGCCATATCTTTTTCCTTCAGGAAATATCGAAGATCCATCTACTCTCAACTGTCCTTCTACAATATATCTTTCAGCGTAGTTATAGCTGATTTTACTTATAAAACTTCTTCTTGTAAAATTGTAGCTGGAGCCTGCATTATTTTTATCAGTGGCGGCAGCTCCTCCCTGTGATAATTCGGGTGTTTGGGCAGTGGGATAGTTTAATCTTGATGCTGAAAAGAATTCCTGCTTGTTGACGCTTTGTTCATAGCCAGCAAAAGCATCAATATGATGGTCACCGAGCTGCCTGTCATAATTCAATTTTATATTGGCGGTGGTTAACGAGTTATTAGTTTGCGATTCATTGAGCGTAGGCGCTCCACCCGAACCGCCCGCCAATACGGGAGTGTATGAATTATCGGCTTTATTATAATTGTAAAGATTGTAGGTCTTATTGAAAGCTTTGCTAAAATTAAAAGAACGATCTACTGCTAAAAATCCATCCACTGACAAGCCATCAATGAAGGGCAATTGATAACTCGATTTCAATATGCCGTTAAAATATTGAGTAGGATTTTGATTCAATCCGCCTATTGAGGTTCCTAAAGCTACGGGATTGTTATTTTCAATTCCTGTAGAGAGATCGCCATTCGGGTATACCGCAATTACTGTCGGATAAGCCCTGTAAATAGAACGGAAATTATTGCCTGCGCTTGAAGTAGGAAATTGTCTTTGTTCATCACGTCCCGCGAGCGAAAAACCAATCTTGAACCGGTCAGTAATGTTTGCATCCACGTTGCCACGAAAATTATATTGATTATATTTAGTCGCGCTGTTTTTATACAATCCGTCCTGATAAATGGTCCCGAGCGACAGGTAGTATTTCACTTTATCAGTACCGCCGCTTACAGCGAGGTTTTGCTCATTCTGCAAAGCAAATTTCTTTAATGACGCTTTTTCCCAGTCGGTGTTTGGATAATTGATAGGGTCAGAGCCGTTCCTGAATTTTTCAATTTCTTCCTGGGTATAATTTTGGTTCAATCCGCCGGCAGGATTATTATAATAATCTATCTCATTGGCGATTGCTGCATAGGTGGCCGCATCAGCTAATTTAGGCAAAACTGTGGGCGAAGAAAATCCCTGGTTAAATTTATAACTTACTATTGGCTTACCCAATTTGCCTTTTTTGGTAGTGACAAGTATTACACCATTCGCCGCTCTGCTACCGTAAATTGCTGCAGAAGCATCTTTTAAAATGGAAATACTTTCAATATCATTGGGGTCAATTCTGCTAAGGCCACCCAATTGGCCGGGAACGCCATCTACCACCACCAGCACATCATTGTTTCCTGTAGTAGCAAATCCGCGGATGGTGATATTGGACCCATCGTACCCGGGCTCGCCGCTGCGGTTGTTGGCTACTAATCCTGAGAACCTTCCTGCCAATGAGTTAGATAAATTAGGCTGAGGGCTTTTCACCAGGTCCTTTCCTTTTACTTCGGAAACCGAACCGGTTAACGTAGCTTTCTTTTGGGTACCGTATCCCACTACCACCACCTCACTTCCTACCACAGCTTCAATTTCCATTACGACAGCTATCGTGGTGCTTTGACCAACAGTTACATTTTTATTTTTATAGCCAACGATTGAAAATTCGAGCACATCGCCGGGATTGGCATCGATAGAAAATGAGCCATCCGCGTTAGTGCTGGTGCCTTTTGTGGTGCCTTTTACAAGAATGGAAACGCCAGCAAGCGGATAGCCCTGGGCATCTTTCACCGTACCGCTGATTATCCGTAAAGGAGCAATCTTTACGATTGATGAGGCTTCAGCCTGCAGGTGCAAATTCGATTTGAAAATAGTAATCGTCTTTTTTTCAATGGAGAAATCAAGAGATTGATTTGCCAGGCTTTGTTTCAGCACTGCTTCAAGCGGTTCATTTTTTACATGAATACTTACCGGCCTGGCAGACTGCAACACATTGGCGTCGTAAAAGAAAACAAAGCCCGTTTGCTTTTTAATTTCTTTGAAGATTTTTGCCAGCCTTACATTGCTGGCGGATAGCGTTACGTTTTGCGCAGTTCCTTCGGCGCTTGCGGTAAGGCAACTTGCGAAGAAAAGGAAGAAGAAAATCTTCATAATCAGCAGGGATTTTTTTAAAAGGGCCCGCTTTGGATAATTGGCCTCTAAATTCATAAATTTGTTTTTGGTTTTAGTTTAAAAATTAGTGATCTGCTCGTGTTCACAATGGATAACTAAAACTTACACGGCAGGAAGGTGGCTTCAACACTTTCCTGTTTTCGTTCAGCAATCCAAAAATTTTACTTTATTTATTTTGCTTTTAAATTTTGTCAGGCAATACAATTAATTTGTTTCCCTCAATTTGAAACTGAATACCATTTTTTGCTAAAATTTTCAATATTTCCGATAAATTCAGGTCTCTTTGAATTTCACCCATAAATTGCCGCGGCTTATTATAGCCCTTGTAAACCACATCTACATTGTACCACCGCGAAACCTGCGACAATACATTCGCAAGACCTGAATTATTAAATTCAAAATAGCCGTTTTTCCAGCCCATCACTTCATCCAAATCCACGTCATTAATAATCTTTATTTTATCGTTTACTATTGCCTGCTGCCCAGGTTTGAGTGTTTCCTTGCTGGCTTGGTTATTCACATTTACTTTGCCTTCCAGCAAGGTTACTTTAATGTCTGCTCCTTCGTCTTCAAATGCATTTACATTAAAATGCGTTCCTAACACGCGGATATTCATATCGCGATGGTTTACATAAAATGGTTTCATCGCATCATGAGCTACTTCAAAATAAGCCTCGCCGGTTATTGATACTTTTCTTTCCTTTCCGGTAAAAGACACCGGATACGTAATAGAAGAGGCTACATCAAGCCATACCTTACTTCCATCAGAAAGAACCATATGAATTACTTTGCTTCCCCGCGGATTCGACAAAGTATTGTATTCCATTTTTGTTAATACTTCGCCCTGCTTGTGCGTATAGGCAATTTGGCCATTGGAAAGTTTTATCAATTGCACATTTCCCTGCAATGCGAGAGCGCCGTTTCCTACACTATCCAAATAAATCATTTTACCATTCGCAAGCCGGATGACCGCTTTATTTTGCTGAGGCGCTTTTACATCATTACTTAGCACTTTAGCAACTTGCTGCGTCTTACTATTATGATGATTTATCAAAAAATAACCAATGGCCGAGAACAATAAAATAACAGCCGCCGCTGCCCATCGTTGAAATCTTATGTGATAAAAAACCGGTCGCCGGTGCGGGCCGCCTGCATTTATCTTTCTCATCAAACGTGCCTCGATCAATTTTTGCATCATTTCCTTTTCTCCCTTCGACCATTTCCATTCGCCGGTTTCTACGAGTTGATTGTACCACCGTTCCACCAGTTCATTTTCCGAACCGGTTGCGGTCCCTGCCTGGTATTTTGAGAGTAATTCTTTGGCTTGTTTAATATTCATCCAACTTGTAATTATTAGTTAGTCCGCTGAAAGGTGGCAGAGGGGTAAAAAAAATTTAATTTTTTTTTAGCTAAAAAAAAGAATGATTACAATTACCAGCACAAGAGTATAAGGAGGGAGATCTTTCCTGATAAAATAAAGCGCATGTTGAATGTGTTTCTTAACTGTTTCTACAGATATGCTCATGCTGTTCGAAATTTCTTTATAGCTCAGATGCTCCTGCCGGCTTAGCTTATAGGCTTTTTGCATTTTTGGCGGCATCCTGGCAATCGAGTTTCTGATGGTTTGTTCCAATTCTTTCAATTGCAGATTTATCTCTGCATTGGGGTGAGAAAAACTAACGGCCACATCGGCAAGGTGCACGAGGTAATCATGGCGGGTAATATTTTTTTCAATATAATGAATGCATCTGTAGCGAACGCTGGTGTGGAGATACGCAGCAACGGATTCCCTGATGTCTAACTCATTTCTCCGGTTCCAAATAGAAAGAAAAATATCCTGCACCACATCGGCAGCATCCTCCTTATTTCGCAATGCGTTGGTGGCTGTAACGAACATCTCCTCCCAGTAGCGCCTGTAGAATAATTTAAAAGCTTCCTGGCTGCCTTGAGCTATTTCATGGAGAAGTTCCTCGTCTGTGTACAA
>Ga0207657_10009032_pt1 | contig 10065 bp, 12 predicted proteins | sample KBSC33metaG_FD_184316 | JGI IMG/M metagenome (GOLD analysis project Ga0207657, IMG submission 184316) | Corn rhizosphere microbial communities from Kellogg Biological Station, Michigan, USA - KBS C3-3 metaG (SPAdes) (version 2) | ecosystem: Host-associated > Plants > Roots > Rhizosphere > Soil ... | reverse complement strand
AACATCTTCAGTAAATCTAATTTCTTCTGGCTTGTCCAGCTTAGGTAATAAGATCGGGAACATTTTAGCATCAACTCCGCCAACAGGTTAGTTATAAATATGTTTTATAACTGGAAAAATATTTTATATTGTACACTATACAAACACTCATTCATATTTTGTCAAAGTCTATTGATTTTACTTTAACCAAAATCAACCCCCTAAGGTATAAATGTTGTGGCAATATCTCTTATTGTTCATTTTAAATGATGCACTATGCAAACACCAAAAAAACTGATAGAAAGGAAGCTGTGCAGATTATCATCATTCCTGAACCAGGCCTGTAAAGAGTTTGATAATATTGCACTGCACATAAAAGAGAAGAAAACGAGGACGAGTGTAAGGAGTGTTGCTGTTGAAACAAGGCAGTATATAAACGAGCTGAACTCTCAACTGCAAACCTTGAGGATGAAATGTACCATCGATAATGACGTTAATGAGGAATTAAACAATAGGTACAGTAGTAGTAGTAGTAACATAACCGACAAGAAAATAATAGAACGGTGTTGTAAAAGTGAAGAATATTTTGAAAAAGCTTACCGCAGTATCCTGAATGAATATTTTCCTTATACCGGGCTCAGGGATATTCTGATATACCAACTCAATGGAATTAAGTGTGCATTTATGCAGTTAAAACTTTTGAATTCCGTAATGCCATCAAAAACCACTTACAGTAATGTACTTTTTTAATGAAAATGAGTAAAGCCCGTCCATATTTTACGGGCTTTTTTATGCTTACTTCTCAAAGGACAACTATTCCCTCTTGACATTCTTCTGCAACCCACCTATCCGTAGGGTTTTTGCACTATCCTTAAACCTCGGCAGGGCACCTAAGATATAAAATGAAAAGCCGGACTCAGTCTGGTAGGTAATGTGTAAGGGCAGGGATCCGTGCAATTGAAAATCTATAGTTAATGTTTTCATGTTAGGAAAATGCCGTCGCCTCATAGCTAATACACAATGCTATAGATGATCCCCCATGAGATAAATAAAAAGATACAGACGCTAAATGTTTTGAATTTATCATCTTTGATAATCTCACGATAACAAGTCATAAACGGCAAGAATATGATCCGATCTCTTTGCACAAATGAATGTATTTCTTAAACAGCCGATAATTTGTTGTGTTGTAGCAGGATGGAGTTTGGTAATGTCTGAAGTAGTTGTCCAATCATTATTCTCGTATACAAATAAGATTGTTTGATTAACACCTTCCATCGCATCTTTTAAGACAACTATCACTGTATTTGAGATTTCAGTCAAATTGTACATTAATAGTGCCGTGATGACTTGACCATTGTGGTCAAATGTAATTGGTCTGATTGGCATGGGTAGAGTTGGTTTTTTGGATATTGAATGTTCAAATATAAGAAGACGTCTTGCAGGTCATTGATAGAAAAATTTACGTTGGTCGATTTTAATTTCAAATTAAGTAGTATAAAAAGAATATTTCAGTGTTGACGGTTTCGTACTTCACCCACACTTTGATAATTTAAATTTCAGTCAACAGGATAATCAACCCATACAATTAACATCTGTACCGTTTACATTAGAAAAACTGAAGATTATTTATTTATCAGTGCAAGGATGATCAGGGTATGAGAGGTTTTTATCAATGTTTTATTTCGAACTACAGGAATAATTGTTATATTTTTAGAACAAAGACCTTAAAAATGAAAAAAATAATTTTATTACTTGCCGTAGCTTTCGCAGCAGTAACAGTAAATGCTCAAACCGCAAAGGAATTGATTGGGAGATGGAAATTGGCGAGCTGGACAATGAAAGGAAAAGAGATGGATATTAAGTCTACCTTCAAGACCAATGATGTTTTTCAAATTTTCAAGGAAGGAAATGAATTTGTAAGCGTAATAGGTGATAAAACTTCAAGTGGAACCCGGGAGCTTTCAGCCGACAATAAACAACTTACCATCAAAGCCGGGGGCAGAACTATTGTATTTACTATAGATTCTTTTAGCGGTGATAAAAGAGTGATCACGGCAGATAAGCTTGGGACCTCACTATATGTGAAGCAATAAAACCGGTTGTTGTTCGAAGCGGTCCGTCGTGAAGTCTTTGTGCGCTGACGAGCATGAATCGCAAAGATGATAACAAACTCATGGAATCTTTTAATTTAAATGTATTTCAGAAATAGGAGGCGGGGCCGACGATGCTCTTGTTCTTTTATTGATGGCAAAAAAACTCGTTGCATAAATACCTACAAGAACACCGCAAAAGAATATTAAGGTTTCCATAAATAAGGGATTTAGTAATAATAATGTCTAAGCTACTCACATAGATTCTTCACAAACGAAAGCATCGTTGAAATAATCAAAACAGTCGGCGGATGGATAGAAGAATGCTGCAAAGAGGTAGCAGAAGGCTCACAAGATACTCTTCAAAGCTTCGCCTCAGTCTTGAATTAGCAATAGGGTTTTGTTGTATTTCCCAAGCATGTAAGTTCAGGCATTCGCTTTCTTTGTTATTTTTTTAATTATATCATCAAGTTCTTCCGCGCAGCCCTTTAAATAATCTAAAAGAAAGGAACACTTATCATTGTCTTTAAGTTCTCCTTCTTCTTGTATAAGTTCAACAATACTTAGAATATTTGATAACGGTCTTCTTACTTCATGCGACTGCAGAAATGCAATCTCTTTCAAGCGTTCAGTGTGTTCAATAATTTTTTGTTCCGCGGCTTTTTGTTCAGTTAAATCGATTGACCATCCGCCGATCAATCTTTTATTATCACTTGCTGTGACAGGAAATTTATAAACGATGAAGATTCTTTTATTGCCGAATTTATCAATGGAAATTTCTTCTGTTCTTAATGTTTCATTTATTCTTAAAACCTCCATATTATTTTGGTGATATACTGATGCGAATTCTTCAGGAAATAATTTCCAGATAGAAATAGTAGTAGTTTCTTTTTCTAAACCTACCAACTCTTTAAACACATCATTCATCATCACCAGGTTTCCCTCTTCGTCGGTAAGCCAGGCTATAGCAGGACTATTGTTGATAAATGTATCAAACCAATCATGATTTATCACAGGCAAAGCATTTTCCTAAAATATTGAAATGTTATGTATGTGAATATTGAATAACGGATAAAAATATTAATAATCTTTAATCGGAAAAATTTTTTGAGAATTACAATAGATTTTTTACTCACATTACTATTCCTCGTGGCTGATAGTATTGTTCAATTTGCTTGCCTACTATTTCAGTGAGTGCATCAGGTCTTTGTTCATCAACAGCCCATTTTGAATTGTTGTAATGCACATTTCCAAACAGTACCTTATTAAGTACTACGTGAAATGATTTTGGTGTTCCGTCTTCGCGTATTTTTTCTGAAGGAGTTATTATTCCGTTATAATGAATATTGTCGTGATCAAATTCAATATTGAAAAATTCTTCACTCATAACTATTGGTTCTTATTTTTCAAAGATAACCGTATCAGCAATTTTACCAAGTTTTAAAAGTGTGCTACTAATTTCCTGCACCAGGAATTGGATAATCTTCAGGTTTTTCATAACGAAATCTTTTTACGTTGTGCGTTACATTTTTAATGGAGAGAATTTTTACTTTATGCATATTCTGGTGTTTCGATAAGATATTTTAAAAGAATATGATTTTTTTGAACCACATAGTAACATAGACACATAGTTTCACATAGCAATAGTAACCCTATGTGTTTTTCTATGTTTCTATGTGCCGATTTGGTTAATTGATCAATAATTTGTTTCCGTACAAGTGTGCGACGCAAGAGGTGCTTAATGCTTATTCTGCAGTCTGGCTCATAAAAAATTTCAACTCAAAAACAAACCACAAACTCAAAACATACACCACAAAACTCAAAACATAGAACACATAACTCAGAACGCAAAACTCACCTCAACACTATCCCTGCCAGTGCGGGCAAATGCACTTTTAGTTTATACCACTTGTCATCTTTGTTTACAAGCTCTGCTTTTATATTCGGATTATACACATCACCCGTTCCCCAAAATTCTTTATTGTCGCTGTTAAAAATTTCTTTCCAATTATCCTTACCATATACATGCACTTCCCAATCGTGACGAACAACAGGTGTCATGTTTAAAATTACAAGCACATCATCTTTTGCATTATTGCCTTTTCGTTTGTACACCATGACGCATTCGCTGCGATGATTGAGATCAACCCATTCAAAACCTCCGGACTCAAATTGTTTTTCATACAAAGCGGGTTCGCTTCTCAACAACTCATTCAATTTTTGCACGCAATATTTTATACCGCCATGACTCAAATGTTGTAAAAGATACCATTGCAATTCAGTTTTATAATTCCATTCACTTGTCGCACCAAACTCGTCACCCATAAATAAAAGTTTTCCTCCGGGATGTGTGAACATGTATGTGTACATCAATCGCAGATTTGCGCACTTCTGCCATTCATCGCCGGGCATTTTATAAAGCATCGGGCTTTTGCCATGCACTATCTCATCATGACTTAAAGGCAACATAAAATTTTCATCATAATAATACATCATGCTGAATGTAAATTTATCCTGGTAGTGCTGGCGAAACATCGGATCCAATTTAAAATAATCCAATGTATCATGCATCCAGCCCATCATCCATTTCATACCAAACCCAAGTCCGCCTTCAAAAGTTGGACGACTTATCTTGGGCCAATCTGTTGCTTCTTCTGCTATAGTTTGTATGTCAGGAAAATCTCTGTACAATGTTTCATTCAGATCTTTTACAAATGCAATCGCTTCAAGATTTCCGTTGCCGCCAAATTCATTCGGCTCCCACTGACCTTCATTACGACTATAATCCAATCGCAACATTGAACTCACTGCATCCACACGTAAGCCATCCACATGAAAACGATCGCACCAGAATCTTGCGCTGCTTATCAAAAAACTTTTTACTTCACCACGTGCATAATTAAAAATGTAACTGCTCCAATCCGGATGATAACCTTTGCGCATGTCTGCATATTCATACGTGTGTGTGCCGTCGAACATGAACAATCCATGTGCATCATAAGGAAAATGAGAAGGCACCCAATCGATCAGCACACCAATGCCTGCATTGTGCAATGCATCAACCAAAAAAGCAAAATCCTGCGGCGAACCAAAACGCGATGTTGATGCAAAATATCCTGTGCCCTGGTAGCCCCAGCTTCCGTCAAAAGGATGTTCTGTTACAGGCATAAATTCAACATGTGTAAAACCCATTTCTTTTACATAAGGCACAAGCCGTTCTGCAATTTCTTTGTAGTTGAAATATTTTTCTTCGTCATTTTTATCAGGTCGCATCCAGCTTGCAAGATGCATTTCATACACGCTCCACGGCGCATTCAATGCGTTATGATTTTTGCGTGTATTCATCCACTCGGTATCAGTCCAGTTATAAAATGTTCCCCATGTGATTGATGCGGTCAAAGGTTTTCTTTCCCAGAAATGTGCAAACGGATCGCCCTTATCCAAACGAATATCTTTATAACCATGAATGTGATATTTGTATGCTTCGCCAGCAACAAGATTTGGAATAAAACCTTCCCAAATGCCTGAATGATCAAGCCGCACAAATAAAGGATGTGCATCATAATTCCAATGATTGAAATTGCCTATAACCGTTACCCGTGATGCATTTGGCGCCCATACGGCAAAGTAGGTGCCCGGCGTATCAAGCACCGTTAATTGTTTATTGCCAAACACAGTGTATAAATTGTAGTGCGTGCCCTGCTGAAAATTTTGTATGTCTTCTTCAGTAAACAAAGAATAATTCCATACAGGTTTTGTGCTATCGACAAAATGTATCTCTTCGTATTTTTTATCGGGAGTTGCTGTTGACATATTTGTTAGCTTGATGTAGTAAATATTTTTTTGTTACCGGCTGCAGTGCTGCTATTAAACTTCGTTGTGTCACTCACTTGTACTGCTGTACGAAATTGAGCAATTAAAAATGTTGCAGCAAAAATATTTCAGCTTACTTATTTAATGTAGAAGCAACTTTTTGATTTGAATATTTTTTCAATTGCCTCATGCAAAATATCAATCGTATTCTCAAAATCATCCCTTTCTTCCGGAAACGAAAATACGCCTGTTGTATTCTTCCGTATGCCTGTTGTATTCTTTCATACGTCTGTTGTATTCTTTCATACGCTTGTTGTATTTTTTGTACGCCTGTTGTATTCATCCGTACACCTGTTGTACCGTAAATATGACTGTTGTAAAAAAGCGAACACCTGTTTTACAAGAAAACAGGCGTTCGGGAAATTGAAACAGTTGTTCTTTTCTATTTAGATACCAATGTTTAAAGATGAAGAGATTTGTTGTTTAAAGATGAAGAGATTTGTCCTGCGGGTTTGAGAAGCGAAGGCTCGTCACCTGCTTTTTCTCAGCGGCTCCAAGTGCGCCGTTCAATCCTGAAACATAATTTTTTACTTTAGCCGCAATATCAAATAAACCGGTTTGAGGGTAATAATTCTATGTCCCGCGTCCTTAACGCTGCATTGAAGGGAACAAAAGTCTCATTCACCGCGTTGTTTTGTTGAGAAACGGAATGCGACTGCTCTGATGGCTCCGTTACTTCGGAGCCATTTGCCGGAGCATTAACATTCTTCTTTTTAGGGGGACGATTTGTGCCTGTTATCTTTTTTGCAAGTGCATAAGCATCGTTGATACTGTTTAATTCGCTCTATTTTTCATAATCTTAAAAGATAGTTGCAATCTTCTATATAAAATATCAGAATTCCTTTAGTTCAGATAATTTCTTCTTTAACTCTCTTATCTTTTCACGAATTGATTTTAGCTCACTATACTCAGGATGTTGTTGAATTAATTCTTTATAATTGCTTTCTTGTAATTCTATTTCTTGCTGAAGCAATTGGATTTGAAACTTTGTATCGTTCATTTTTTCGTTCATACCTGCTATTATGATAATAAGTCTATTGAACAATGTTTGTCTGCGCATTAACTACTTGCCACTGTTCTCCATTTTTAATCAATATTAACGTTGAAAGAAAGCTGTTGTCATCAACTCCTTTTATTTTAACCTGGATGGTTGCATTCACAACGGCAGTATTTCCGTACAATCGAATCTTCACGTTCTTATAATTATAGGATTCATATTTTAAGCGCCCTGATTTAATACTTTCGAGACGGGAAGCTTTATTGACGAGGAAACCTCTGGTATTTACGGAAGTATAATCATTTGCATACAACGTGTCAAGGGCAGCAGTATTATTGCTTCTTAAAGCTGCCGCAATTTGATTGAGGGTTTGCAGAACACTTTGGTTTTTGGTTAATTGACCAAAAACCAAACTAGAAGTGCTCATTAACATTATCGGGATAAGATATGCATGCTTCATCTAAATGTTTTTTTTAAAAAAATAGTGTGCAGTACGGATAGAATTTTTTTTGTCTATAATTACATTCTTCAGCCCATCAATAAATTCGTGTAAGTCTCGAGTGTTCCAACCGAAGACGACTAAATAATTCTCTGCCCGCAAAAGTGAGTTGCACCTTGTCAATAACACCATTCAGTCTGGAAATAATAATCCAACCAAATTTTTGTAAATCTTCATACAAAGGCAATTTTGTCGGATCGGCGTTACCCAATCCGATATCCAAAATCGCTGCATCTGTTTCTTTGAGATTATAATTCATCGTTCACTTTTTTAATAGTTAAATCACTCACAGATTCCGCTAACCTTTCCTCTTCAATTTTAAATCTGCAAGAAGTTTGTTTTGGTTTTCTATATCCAGTTGTTGATTTTTCTGATCTTCCTGGTTCCTTGCTATTTTGTCTGCAAGATCTTTTTCATTCTTCTGAAGGTTGCCTAATTTATCCTGAGACTCTTTTACTTTATTTTCCTGGTCTTTTATATGCTGTTCGAGACTATATGCTGTAGTTTTGTCAACAAAGCTGTTAAGAAAAATTTGAGAGCTGTTCCAAAGTGTTGTATCTCCGTCAGGCGAAACAAAGTTTTCATTCCCGCTGCTTACAAGCAGGTAAACTGTACTGTTGTTTTTTTCTTCCTGATTTTTTTGAACTACTTTAAAATACATATCCAATTTTTGATTGCTTACAGAAGGTAACACCACGTTATTGAATACATAAAAACCGTCTATTTTATTCTTTTTCCAAAAAAGATGTCCCTGCGTTTCGGCGTTGTATCCTGTTTCCTTCAGTTTTTGTATAATGGTTCCTTCCGCCTCATCAGTGGTGTTTGGTAATTCGAGCACCAGAGCCGGCTGCATTTTCTCGTTGTATTGAATAGTTGTAGACGAGGATTGCGCTCGTGCTGTTATTATACTTGTAGCAAGTACAATGATCAGCATATATTGCTTTTTCATTTTTAATTTTGAGACACGGTGTAATAAATAGGGGGGAAATGTTGAGTGGGAATATTAATACCGCGTAGTCAGGTAAGGTACGCTTATTATTTGTACATTCCTAATTTACTTATTGAGTTTTAATTGTTATCTCTGAATCGTAATACAAATCTGTCTTTTTTTCATCTACCTATGGATTTTTAACGCAAATAAATCTTTCTTTCATAAATTTATTTTCCCTCCACAACCTTTATTTCTTCTTCACTCAATCCATACAACTCATACACAAGCGCATCAATTTTTTTATCGGTGAAAGCGATGCGTTGTTTTAGTTGTTCCTGCTGATGTGGTAAGGTTGCTTCCTGTAGTTGTTTGTTGTTTTTATTGCAGATGATTTAACCTTAGTAGAAAAAAAATTCGATAAGTTTTTTTGACCTTATTACCTTATTGAAACCTTCTCGAAAGGTTGCAACGTTTTTTGATAAAAATTTATGAATCTATCATATTCTTCTTGAAAGGTCATTTTTCTATGATGCTCCGCCTGATTAAGAATGTACTTGCAAACTTTGTCCACATCTTTTTTCGAAACAGAAAAAGCTGCAGCAGAATCTTGCCACTCAAAATGGGTGGCACAAAGTTTATTTTCATTTATAAATCGGGTAGAACTATCAGCAATTATAGTGGCAATGTTTTCTTCAGATAACCGAGGAGACCGGGATATAAGAAAATGAACATGATCCGGATTTGCATATATCGAATACAAACGAGAATCGTTATTATACACTATTCCCGTAATGTATTTTTCAATTCGTTCACGGTGTTTTTCTTCAATTACAGCCAAGCGATGCAAAGTTGAAAATATAAAATGGGTGTATAAATTATGAAACTCTATTTTCATGTTATTGCTGAAATAAGGTAATAAGGTTTATAATAATTTTGCAGCTATTTTTCTACTAAGGAGCTGTTTAAAAAAGATTTTTGATTGCCTTTTAACCTTAGTAGAAATGATTTACCTGTTTTTTAACCTTATTACATTATTCAGTCACTTATGCGATGCAAATAAGGTAATAAGGTCAACTCATTCATCTATTACTTTTCTACTAAGGTTTAATTCACATCAATATAAAATATTTTAAAATAAAATTTAAACAGCTTCTAAAGTTTAGAATAAAAATAGATTTTCTTAACCATAAAAATAGTATCACTCACTTTTTTTATTTACAATATCTGCATACTACAATGCTTGGTTTTTTCGCTTCCACAAAAAACAAACGTTGGCCGCCAAGTAAACGAAAACTGTAATCGGGTGCTTTTGTTTGCCCTGCTATTTTCAGCCTGCCTTCATGTATAACTTCACGATACGCTTCCCATGCACCAAGCTTGTTGTTCATGTCCCATCCGAGGGCTTCAAAAAAAGGATCAATGTAATCTTTGCGTGTAAGTGTTTCGTTGTAATCAGATTTTTTGTAGAATTCTTTTTGATCGTCGAATCGTTCAACCAGTTCAGATATTTTATTAAAAGCTTCTTCTTTATTAAACATCGTTGGAGTTGTGTTGCGTTCAAATATAAAGGATTTGCAGAATAAAGAACAGAATGTACAAGTGAGTGACACAACCGGCGATGCCACGAAGAACAGATGGCCGTAAAAAAAATAAAAATTCAACACACGGCATTTATAACAAAAACTAATAGCCG
>Ga0207657_10009029_pt1 | contig 10067 bp, 8 predicted proteins | sample KBSC33metaG_FD_184316 | JGI IMG/M metagenome (GOLD analysis project Ga0207657, IMG submission 184316) | Corn rhizosphere microbial communities from Kellogg Biological Station, Michigan, USA - KBS C3-3 metaG (SPAdes) (version 2) | ecosystem: Host-associated > Plants > Roots > Rhizosphere > Soil ... | reverse complement strand
CTGCGTGCGCTGGGCGGTAATTCCGGCTCGGCCTGGGGTGCCGGGGACCAGGTACTGAGAGTCGGCCGGCCCGCGGTCATCGATGCCGAGGTGGCCGCGTCGGCGGCGGCTGCCGCGGTGCTGCCGGTGCCCGCCGCCCTGGACCGGGTCGAGGTCGGTGACATGAGCGCCGTACTCCTGGAGACTGGGCTAACGCCGCGGCGGGCGACCCGGACCTGGACCGGGCACGGACCTGGACGATCCTGACCCTCGACCCGGCGGCCCGCGCCCGCCGCGGCGAACCGGGGTGGGCCGCGCTGCTCGACGGATGGGCCGAGTCCGCCACGCTGCACGATGTCCCCGCCACCTACCGCGCCTGGGCGTGTGAGTTCATGCTGCGCGACCTCGCCCGGCGCTATACAGCGGATGAGCTGAAGCACGTCACCGAGGCACTGGATGAGGCGACGGAAGATGCGCAAGCGGCCGGATCTGGCCAGCGGGGTTGACGGTGTGCCCGGCAATGACCACGCTGAATGGACGTGGAGGGGGGAACCGTGACCCGAGTCGGCGTTGCCTTGTCCGGTGGCGGGCATCGCGCGTCGGTGTGGGCGGCCGGCCTGCTGTTGTACCTGGCCGATGCGGGCCGTAACGGCGATGTCGGTGTCATCGCGTCGGTGTCGGGCGGTTCGATCACCAACGGCGTGGTGGCGCAGCAGATGGACTACCGGCAGGCCCGCGCGGACGAGATCCGGGAGGGGCTCGGCCCGCTGCTGCACCACATCGCCTATACCGGCCTGTTCTTCTGGGGCCCGAGCACGAACCTATACGTCATCACGGTCCTGGGCATCCTCGGGCTCGGGCTGCTCGGGTTCCTGGCCGGCCTGGTCATGGCGTTCATCACCGGCATTGGCATCGCGGCGGGTATCGTCCTGGTCGCGTCGCTCGTCGTGCTCGCGGCCGGCGTCGTGATCTTCGCGCGGCGCAGCATCGTCGTCGACCGCGCGCTGGCCCGTACGCACTTCACCCGGCAGGGCCGCCCGACCGGGCTGGCCAGCGTGGCCCGCTCGCTCGACCACGTGTTCTGCGCGACCGAGCTGCAGGCGGGCGAGCATTTCTACCTCTCCCCCAGGTTCCTGTACTCCTACCGGTTCGGCGGCGGGGAGCCGGGCGGCCTGGCCCTGTCGACCGCCGTCCAGGCGTCGGCTTGCCTGCCGGGCGCGTTCGCGGCCCGGCGCCTCGACACCGCCCCGCACCGGTTCCGGCGCAGCGCCGAGGTCACCGAGCCACCCGCGGTCCCGGGCCAGATGCTCCTTACCGACGGCGGCGTCTACGACAACATGGCCGACCAGTGGGCGGCCGGGCTGGCGGGGCGCGTCCGGGACAACGCCGCGCTCGACATCAGGACCACGGGCCTGGACGAGCTCGTCGTGGCGAACGCCTCGGCCGGCCCGCCGTGGACCACGGTGAAGGCGAGCTGGCTGCCGATCCGCAACGAGCTGAGCACGCTGGGGCGGGTCAAGGACGTCCAGTACGCCGTGTCGACGAGCACCCGCCGCCACGACCTGGTGAACGCCTGGGAGACCGCCGCGCAGGCCGGTCACGGCGTCACCGGGGCGCTGGTGCACATCGCCCAGTCCCCGTTCGAGGTGCCCGACGCGTTCGCCCAGGACGACAGGTTGCCGGACCGGGCGGCGCGGGCGCGCGAGGCCATCACCTGGCTCGGCGGCAGCGACGCCAACCGGGCGGCGTGGGCCGCGGTGGCCGAGGAAAGCCGTACGCTGCCGACCGTGCTGCGCAAGCTGGGGCCGGACGCCACCGCCCGGCTGCTGTGGCACGCCTACGTCCTGGCCGCCTGCAACCTGCACGTGCTCCTGCCCGGCTACCCGCTGCCTCCGCTTCCGACCGAGGAGGAGTTCCGTGAGCTCATCGGTTAGCCCGTCCCGGACCCACCTGATGACGATCGTGGCCCAGGACCCGTCGGTCGGCGGCGAGCGCGGGATGCTGCGGGCCAGCGTCCCGGTTCCGGCCGACCGGCTCGAGCCCGGCCCGCGCAGTCACCGGTTCCAGGTCATCGACTACGACGCGACGGCCAGGGTGCTGCTCCCGCCCGCGACCCTGGCGCCGGGCACCTGGCAGTCTCCGGGCAGCGAGGGTGCGGAGCACGACCCGTTCTGGGACCGTTCCGACACCGCGCTGCTCAGCGATCCGGCGTTCCACGCGCAGAATACGTACGCGATCGCCGCCCGCACCCTCGCGGTGTTCGAGTCTGCCATCGGCCGCCGCCTGAACTGGGGGTTCCTCGGTCACGAGCTGTACCTGGTGCCGCACGCCATGGCCGAGGCCAACGCGTACTACGCCGACGACGTGCGCGCCGTGCTGTTCGGTTACATGCCGGCCAGGGTGCGGCGGGCCACGCGGAACGGCCCGGGCCTTCGCATCGCCCGGTCGGGACGGCTGGATCCGGACGCCATCTACACCTGCCTCTCGCACGACGTGATCGCGCACGAGACCACCCACGCGGTGCTCGACGGGCTGCGGCCCCGGTTCCTCATGCCCGGCCTGCCGGACCAGCCCGCGTTCCACGAGGGCCTGGCGGACATCGTGGCTCTGCTGTCGGTGTTCTCCATGCCCGAGGTGGTGCGGAGCCTGCTCGGCCATGCCGACCTGGCGGGCAGGATCGCCGATCGGTCGGTCTCCGACCAGGACCTGAAGAAGAACGCGCTGTTCACCCTGGCGGAGCAGGTCGGATCGGCGCTGAAGGACGAGCGGGGCAGCGCCCTGCGCGACTCCATTACGCTGCGGCCCTCGACCAGGTGGGCCAGCAATCCCCGCTACAACGAGCCCCACTTCCGCGGCGAGATCCTGGTGTGGATCATCCTGGAGACCCTGGCCGGGATCTGGCGCAAACGCCTGGAGGACATCAGCTTCGCCGGCTCGGTGAGCCTGGCCCGGGCGGCCGAGGAAGGAGCGACGGCGGCCCAGCACCTGCTCGGCATGTGCGTGCGGGCGATCGATTACCTCCCGCCGGTCGAGTTCGAGTTCCCGGACTTCCTGGCGGCCCTGCTGGTCTCCGACGCCGAGATCGTCCCGGACGACAAGCACGGCTACCGCGTCGCCGTCCGCGACGCGTTCGCCCGGTGGGGCATCGCGGACGCGGACGACCACATCGCCGACCTGTCGCGCTCCGGCCTCACCGCCGTCTACCGCAACCTCAGCTACACGGCGCTGCGCAGCGACACCGACGAGGTCTTCCGGTTCATCTGGGAAAACCTCGAACTCCTCCAGATCGACCCGCGCTTCTACATCCACGTCGAGCACGTCCGCCCGTCCGTCCGGGTCGGCCCGGACGGCATCGTGGTCGCGGAGACGGTCGCAGAGTACATCCAGTTCCTGGAGGGCACGCCCGGTGCGCTGTCGCGGGCGATAGGCCTGCGGGTCCCCGGCGCCGTGCAACCGGGCACGCGGGTCCGGGTGCTCGGCGGCGGCACGATCGTGTTCGATGAGTTCGGCCGGGCCAAGTACCACCACCGCAAGGACATCCGCGATACCGGGCGCCAGCATCGGCGGCTGAGCTACCTGGTCGGCAACGGCTTGTTCGATGACAAGGCCCTGGGCGTCTCCGACGGCATGCCGGCCGGGCAGCGTTTCGCCATACTGCACCAGCCCGACGCCAACCGTAAGGAGACGTGGTGACATGAGCGGGCCCGCCACCCAGCCGCCCGTGCTGGCCACCGTGCGGGTGCGGATGTACCAGGTCGGTTTCGGGGATTGCTTCCTGCTGAGCTTCGAGTACGCCGGCCAGGCCGAGCCGGCTCGCCACATCCTGATCGACTTCGGCACCCGCCAGCTCGCCGCCGGTCTCAAGCTGGCCGATGTCGCGGGCGAGATCGACGCCCGCACCGGCGGCGGACCCGACGTCGTGGTGCTTTCCCACCGCCACCAGGATCACATGTCCGGGTTCGGCGGCAGCGGCACCGACGCCGTCGTGGGCCGGTGGAAGCCGCGCCTCGTAGTAAGGTCCTGGACCGAGGACCCCGCGGCGCCCGCCGACGCGACCGGTCCGGCCGACCCCTCCGGCCCCTCCGGCCCTGGAGGGACCGGCCTGCGCGCGGGTCTCGACCAGGGCCGCGCGTTCGCGAACGCGCTGTCCCAGGCGATCGCCACCTCCGCGCGCGGCCTGCGCGCCGACGTCCGCGAGCTAGCCCTGGCCCAGCTGGCCAACCAGGCCGCGATCGACCGGCTCGACGCCTGGTCCCGGACGGGCCAGGGGGTCTACGTGAGCTACGGGCAGCCGCTCGCCCTGGACGCCGTGGTCCCGGGCGTGCAGGTGCATGTCATCGGGCCGCCCACCGTGGCCCAGCACCCGGCGGTGGCCAAGGAGCGCGCCACGAGCCCCGAGTACTGGCAGCTCTACCAGGGTCTCGCGGCTACCGGCGCCTTCGATCCGGCCGCCGCCGGAGCGCCGCCCGCAACGGATGAGCGGCTCGTCGGTCCGGCGCGGTGGCTGGTCGAGCGGCTGCAGGCCCCGCAACTACGCTCGCTGCTGCGCATCGTCACCGCACTGGACCACGCGATGAACAACACCAGCGTGATCTTGCTGATCCAGGCGGGCGACCGCAGGCTCCTGTTCTGCGGCGACGCGCAGATCGAGAACTGGGAGTACGCCCTGACCTTCGCCCCCGACCGCCAGGCCGTCCTCGAGCTGCTCCGCGGGGTCGACCTCTACAAGGTGGGACACCACGGATCCCGCAACGCCACACCGCGGACCCTGTTCAACCTGTGGAACGAGGCAGCCACCCGGGACCGGGCGATGGTCGCGCTGATGTCCACCAAGAAGGGCGTGTTCCCAGGCTCGCCCGGGAGCAATACCGAGGTCCCCCGCGAGACCCTGGTCACCGCGCTGGGCCAGCGCATGAAGCCCCTGTCCTCGACCATGGATCTGCAGCCAGGGGTATCGCATGTCGAGGTCGCCGCGCCCGCCTTCGGCGACGCGGAATTCACCGAGGTCAGTAACTGACGAGGGCCTACCCTGGGTTCTCATGAGCCTGGAAGCATCGCCGCTGGCCGCCGCCGTCCCGGGCCTGGTGCGCATCGACCCGCACGGTCCCGGCATCACCCGGGTCCGGGACACCGATGGCGTCCGCTACCTGGACCCGGCCGGCGCGGAGATCACCGACGCCGCCACGCTGGGCCGGATCCGGGCGCTGCGCATCCCGCCCGCATGGGCGGAGGTCTGGATCTCGCCGGACCCGGTCGGCCATATCCAGGCCACGGGCACCGACAGCAAGGGCCGGCTGCAGTATCTCTACCACCAGCTCTGGCGGGAGCAGCGCGACGCCCAGAAGTTCGGGCACATGCTCCGGTTCGCCGACGCGCTGCCCAGGCTGCGGACGGCCACGACAGCGGACCTGAGGCACCGCGGCCTGACCCGCGACCGGGTCGTGGCCAGCGTGGTCCGGCTGATCGACCTCGGCATGTTCCGCATCGGCGGCGAAAGGTACGCCGAACTGGACCACCATTACGGCGCCACCACGCTGCAGAAGCAGCACGTGCGTGTCACCCGTGACGGCATCTTGTTCGACTACACCGCCAAGTGGGGTAAGCAGCGGACGATCGTCATCAAGGACAGCCTCGTCCAGCCCACCGTCCGGGCGCTGGCCCGCGTCGACAACGACCTAGACCCCTTGTGGTGCTACGAGCAGGACGGCCGCTGGCACATCCTGCACTCACGCGACGTCGGCAACTACATCGCCGCGCGGGCCGGCGGCCACTTCACCGCCAAGGAATTCCGCACGTGGAACGCCACCGTGCTGATGGCGCTGGCCCTGGCGAACGCGGGACCCTCACCAACGCTGCCCGGCCGCAAGCGCACGATAGCCGCCAGCGTCCGCGAGGTGGCGACCTGGCTCGGCGACACCCCGGCCGTGGCCCGCGGCTCCTACATCGATCCGCGCCTGATCGCCCGCTACGAATCCGACGGCCACCTGCCCACCGTTCCCCAGGCCCCGGTCGCCTTGCCCGCCACCGCTGAAGCCGAGACTGCCGTCGCCGCCCTGCTGGCGGCGGGCGGAGACGGCTCGATCTCGGCTTAGCCAACGGGCCCGGGCCGGGCGGCTCGTTCCCCTGAAATCGGACTCAGGTCACACCGACCCTATCAGCACCACGATTCGGGTCCTCCGGGCCACCCGGAACGCCATGAAACCCCGGATCCAGTGCGTTCTGACGCACTGAATGTCCGGTTTCAGTACGTCGGGCAGAGCGCGCGCTGGGGCCGGCACGGGAGCGGCGGCTGGGGCGACAGCGGGAGCGGCGGCTGGGGCGGGCGCGGGAGCGGCGGCTGGGGCGGGCGCTAGTGCGGGCGGGGAAGGGGCCAGGGCGGGGCGGGGGCTAGGTTGAGGCGTATGGGTGTGCTCTTGCTGGTGCGGCACGGTCAGGCGTCGCTCGGGACGGCGGATTATGACCGGCTCTCGGACGTCGGCCGACGGCAGGCACAGGTCACGGGGGCTCGGCTGGCCCGAACGGACCTGGCGGTCGACCGCGTGGTGTCCGGGGCCCTGACCCGGCAGCGCGACACCGCCGAGCCGGTGCTGGCCGCGCTCGGCTGGCCCGCGTCCCGCCTGCGGATCGACGAGCGGCTCGACGAGTACGACCACGTCGGGGTCATGGCCCTGTACACCAGCGAGGTGACGTTCGAGACGGCCACGGCGGACGGCGAGCGGGGGCGGGCGCTGCAGTCCACGCTGGAGGAGGCGATCGGACGCTGGATCGCCGGGGATAGCGGGGACGGGGAGACCCACGAGGCGTTCATCGGCCGGGTCATGGACTCGATCACGGAACTGGCCGCTACGCCGGGCGCGACGATCGCGGTGACCTCGGGCGGGGTGATCGCCGCCTACTGCGCCCTGGCGCTCGGGCTGCCGGTCGAGCGGTGGCCCGGGCTGGCCCGGCTGATCGTGAACGCCAGCATCACCAAGATCATCACCGGGCACACCGGCACGAACATGGTGACGTTCAACGATCACGCCCACCTGGAAACCGACCGCGCCCTGATCACGTACAGGTAGCCGGGCGGGTGGGCAGAGGCGGGCTCAGGCCTGGACGGCGGCGCCGGAGGCGATGAGTTCGGCCGCGTCGGGCAGGCCCCAGTCGGTGAGCGCCTCGGTGGTGTGCTGGCCTGGCACGGAGGCCGGGCCGGACAGCTCGCCCGGCGTCCGGGAGAAGCGCGGCGCGGGGGCGGGCTGGACGACGCCGTCCTGGACCACGTAGGTCTGCCGCGCGGCCAGGTGCTCGTCGGAGGCGGCTTCGCGCATCGACAGGACCGGCTCGACGCAGGCCTCGCTGCCGGCGAAGGCGGCCGCCCACTGGTCCCTGGTCTTCTCGGCGAACCGGGCCGCGAACAGCTCGCGCAGCCGTGGCCAGTTGCCCGGGTCGCCGCGGTCGGGCACCTCGGTCAGGCCGAGCCCGGCCAGCAGCGCGGCGTAGAACCGCGGCTCCAGCGCGCCCACCGCCATCCACTGTCCGTCCGCCGTCTCGTACACGTCGTACCAGGGCACTCCCCCGTCCAGCAGGTTCACTCCCCGCTCGTCCCGCCATACCCCCTGGGCCATGAACATCAGCGGCATGGCCAGCAGCGAGGCGACCCCGTCCACGATGGCCGCGTCCACCACCTGACCCTGCCCGGAGGTAGCCCGCTCGACCAGGGCCGCGCAGATCCCGTAGGCCATCAGCATCCCGCCGCCGCCGAAGTCGCCGAGCAGGTTCGCCGGGAACTGCGGCGGGCCGCCGGCCCGGCCCAGCGCGTGCAGGGCGCCGGCGCGGGCGATGTAGCCGATATCGTGCCCGACGGTCGAGGCCAGCGGGCCATCCTGGCCCCAGCCGGTCATCCGCGCGTAGACCAGCCGCGGGTTGCGGCGCAGGCAGACCTCGGGTCCCACGCCGAGGCGCTCGGTCACCCCCGGGCGCAGGCCTTCGAGCAGCACGTCCGCGGTGTCGGCCAGCCGGAGCAGCGCGTCCACCGCGCGCGGGTGCTTCAGGTCGAGCACGGCGGACCGGCGGCCGCGGTTCAGGAACTCGCGCTCGGGGTGGGCGGAGGCAGCCCCGGGCCGGTCAATACGGAGCACGGTCGCGCCCTGGTCGGCGAGCAGCATGGCGCAGAACGGCCCGGGCCCGATGCCCGCCAGCTCGAGCACCCGCAGGCCGGCCAGCGGCCCGCGGCGGGTTGGTTGCGGCGCCGCCATCGTCATACCTCCGCGCTACGTGACCGCTGCTTTGTCATCTAACCCAGTACACTATTTGAAACATCCGCCGCCAGGAGGAACCGTGTCCAGTCTCGCCGGCCGGGACGCGGGCCTGGGTGCTCAGGCGTACGTTGGCCAGGTTGTCCGGGCGCCCAAGACCGCCGAGCTCATCGCGACCTTGTACCGGCGTCAGATCGTGCGCGGCGAGCTGCGTCCGGGCGACACGCTGCCGTCGGAGCAGCAGCTGATGGGGCAGTTCGGGGTGTCCAGGCCGACGCTGCGCGAGGCGTTCCGCATCCTGGAGGCGGAGGACCTGATCAGCGTCAAGCGCGGCTCCCGCGGCGGCGCCCGGGTGACCCAGCCCAGCCTGTCCGTGGCCGCCCGGTACGTGGGCCTGCTGCTGCAGGTGCAGGGCACCACGATCGCCGACGTCTACGAGGCGCGGATGGTGCTCGAGCCGGCCTGCGCCCGGCTGCTGGCCAGGCGCCGGACCAAGCAGGACCTGGCCGACCTGACGTCGTGCATCGAGGAACTGGCGCCCGAGCCCGCTCTGTGGTCCAGCCGGGCCGCCCGGTTCCACGAGCTGATCATGCAGCGGTCCGGCAGCAAGACGCTGGCCGTGCAGGGCGGCGTGCTGCAGGACATCGTGGCCACCCACCTCGCCATGGCGCTCTCCCGCGATCGCGCGGGAGACGATGAGCTCGCCAACTTCCGCCGTAACGTGCGCAGCTACGAGAAGCTGGTCGAGCTGGTCGACAAGCGGGACGCGCCAGGCGCCGAACGGCACTGGCGCGCGCACATGGAAGCGGCCGGGCAGCGACTGCTGCGCGAAGACCTGCAGAGCCGTTCGGTCGTCGACCTGTTCTCGTGACCGTCCGGCCCTGAAGATCTCGCAGGGCAGCTACGACAGGAGGCTCGATGAAAATCGCAGGAAGCGTCGCCCTGGTTACCGGCGGCGCGTCCGGGCTCGGACTGGCCACCGTCAGGCGGCTGCACGACGCCGGCGCGTCGGTGGTCATCCTCGACCTGCCCAGCTCGAACGGCACGACGGTGGCGAAGGAACTCGGTGCCCGGGCCGCGTTCGCGGCTGGCGACGTGACCAGCCCGGATGACGTGACGGCGGCGCTCGACGCGGCGCAGGCCCTCGCCGACGGGCCGCCCCGCATCCTGGTCAACTGCGCGGGCATCGGCAACGCCGCGCGGACCGCGGGCAAGGACGGCCCGTTCCCGCTGGACGCCTTCACCCGGGTCATCCAGGTCAACCTCATCGGGACGTTCAACGCGATCCGGCTGACCGCATTCCGGATGAGCCAGGCCCCCGAGGAAGACGGCGAGCGAGGCGTCATCGTGAACACCGCGTCGGTCGCGGCGTTCGACGGCCAGATCGGCCAGGCCGCCTACTCCGCGTCCAAGGGCGGCATCGTCGGCATGACCCTGCCGATCGCCAGGGACCTGGCCCGGCTGAAGATCCGGGTGATGACGATCGCGCCGGGCCTGTTCCAGACGCCGCTGCTCGGCGGCCTGTCCGAGGAGCAGATCGCGTCGATAGGGGCGCAGGTGCCGCATCCGGCGCGGCTGGGCCAGCCCGCCGAGTACGCCGCGCTGGCCGCGCACATCGTGGAGAACCCGATGCTCAACGGGGAGACGATCCGGCTGGACGGCGCGATCAGGATGGCCCCGCGCTGACGCAGGCCAGCTACCCGGGCGGGCTACGCGGGCCGGGCCTGGATCAGGGAGAACCGGTCGCCGCACGGGATTACATGCTGGACGGTGAATCCGCCGGCGGCCAGCAACCGGGCGTACTGCTGCTCGTCGCGGTCGGCGCCGCCGGCGATCACGAGCATCTCCACG
>Ga0207657_10009026_pt1 | contig 10067 bp, 11 predicted proteins | sample KBSC33metaG_FD_184316 | JGI IMG/M metagenome (GOLD analysis project Ga0207657, IMG submission 184316) | Corn rhizosphere microbial communities from Kellogg Biological Station, Michigan, USA - KBS C3-3 metaG (SPAdes) (version 2) | ecosystem: Host-associated > Plants > Roots > Rhizosphere > Soil ... | reverse complement strand
CGATCACCGACGGCCGCACGCGCTCGAGGGCCGCGAAGGCGTCGCGCGCTTCGCTGAACGCGGCGACGGCGGCACCGGAATTCTGCAGCGTCTGCGCGAACAGCTCGCGGCTGTCGTCGTGATCCTCCAGGAGCAACACGCAGTGCCCGGCCAGGCTCGCGCTCTTTCTGAACCGTCCACGCCGTTCCGCTGGCCTTTTCGTCCCGGCGCTGGCGCGAAGCGTCACGACGAACGTCGCGCCGTGGCCCGCGCCGGCGCTCTGCACCGTCACCTCGCCGCCGAGCAGACGCACGAGCTCGTCGACGATCGCCAGCCCGAGCCCGAGCCCGCCGTAGCCGCGCGTCGTGCCGCTGTCCGCCTGGCGGAAGCGATCGAAGACGTGCGGCAGAAACGCCGCGTTGATGCCGATGCCCGTATCGGCGACTTCGATGCGGATGCGATCACCCTGCTGCGCGGCCGAGACCGAAATCCGTCCGCCCGCCGGCGTGAACTTCACGGCGTTGGACAAAAGATTCCACAGCACCTGCTGCAGCCGTGTGGCGTCGGCGAGCACATTCGCGTCGCGGACATCGAGCGACGTGTCGATCGTCAGCCCCTTGGCCTGCGCCGCCGGACGCACGCTCTCGAGAGCCGCCTCGACGGCGGGCACCACCGGCAGCGGCTCCAGCTCGAGCCGCAGCTTGCCGGTGCTCATCCGCGACATATCGACCAGATCGTTCACCAGCTGCGACTGCGCGTGCGCGTTGCGATCGATGAGCTCCAGCGCATGGCGTCGCGCCGACTCGCTGAGATGGCCGGCGAGCAGCATGTGCGTCCAGCCGAGGATCACGTTCAGCGGCGTGCGCAGCTCGTGCGAGAGCGTTGCGAGAAATTCGTCCTTGAGACGGTTCGATTCGCGCAGTCCGCGTTCGACGCGCTCGTGCGTCAAGTCGGTGACGACCACCGCCACGGTACGGATGCCGTCGATGTCGAGCGCCGTGGAGGAGAGCTGCGCGGGGTTCGACGCGCCCGCCGCCGTTTGCAGCAGGAGCTCCTCTCGAAACGCCTCCGCGCCCAGCATCCTGTCGATGGCGTCGCGAGCAGCCGGATCCACGAAGTGCGACAGGCGCTGTCCGGCCACGCGCTCCGGCGGCAGCCCGACGAGCTCCGCGAACCGGTTATTGCAATAGAGAATGGTGCCCTCCGACGAGAGCGTCAGCGCCCCTTCGCGCATCTGCTCGACCATCAGACGAAACGGCTGATCGACGCTGCGGAGCGTGTAGATCTGTTCGCCTCCACCGGGTCCCCGCACGACGAGCGCCTCGACATGGCCGTTCCGGATCGCGTCGATCGTCTCTTCCGCCTCGCGCAGCCGCTGCCGCAGCTGCTGAATTGTGCGGGATCGGCGTGCGGAAGGGTTCCGTGTGGTCACGACGTGTTCACTCCCTCGCCCGCGGGCGCGGCCGGAGATCGAGGCCGACCAGGACGCGCTGCTCGTCCGACATGTCGCCGATCAACCGCCGCAGCGGCGCCGGCAGCCGCTTGATCAGCGTGGGCGCCGCGATGATTTGATCGCCGCGCGCGAGCGGCAGGTTCTTGTAGAGATCGACGACCTCGAGCTGATACATCCCCGCGAGGTGCTCCTCGCAGATGCGCCGGACGTTCTGAATCGCGTGCATCGACTTGCCCGTCGTCCCGGTCACGTACAGGCGCAAGACGTACCGCGGCTCTTTGGGCCGCCGGACACGCGGACGAGGCGTCACCCGCCGGACCGTCATGCCGACGCCTTTCGACGAGCCGTACGGCGCAGATCGAGACCGACCAGCACGCGGTCCTCATTGGACAGATCGCCGATGATCTTCTTCACCGGCGGCGGCAGGCGCCGGACGAGCGTCGGCAGCGCGACAATTTGATCGCCGCGCGCCAGGAGCGGGTGCGTCAGCAGATCGATCACCTCGATGCGATAGCGTCCGGCCAGGTGCCGCTCGCAGATTGCTTCCAGATTGCGAAGTGCCGCGGCGGACCGTGCGCTCTGGCCGGCGACATACAGCCGCAGGATCCATTCCTCGGCGCGCCGCGTCGTCCGCTTGCGCTTCACGACAGCCTCCGCCACGCGCGGATGCCGCCATCGGCGTCCTGGGCCACCGCCCCGTTGTCGGTCAACTCGAAGGGGCGCACGTCCGCTGAATGCGCCATGCCGCGCGACTTCAGGATGGAGAGGCGACGTCCGCCGTACTCGCCGGGCGGCGCGTTCCGCAGCAGCACCCAGGTGTCCATCAACGACGACACGCCGACTTCCATGTCCCGGGTCGCGCTGCTCCCGGGGATGAGGTGTGTGAACAGCGCGGTGATGTCGCGGCCTTTCAGGAAGTCGATGAGCCGCATCACCATGTTGTTGATCTCGCCGAACGAGCCCCCGGTGAACGCCGACAGTGGATCGACGACGACGATGGATGGATCCATCTCGTCGACGTCGCGGTGCATCGTTGCGAGGTGGAATTCGAGGCCGTAGAGCGTCGGACGCGCCGCATGAATCCGGAGCAGATCCTTTTTGATCCAACGCTCGAGGTTGAGCCCGATCGAGCGCATATTGCGGACGTACTGCGCGGGAGATTCCTCGAACTGAAAACAGAGCGCGCGCTCGCCGCGGAGGCAGGCCGCGTCCAGGAAATGCGCTGCCAGGCTCGTCTTGGCCGTACCCGCGCCGCCGGACAGGAGCACGCTGCTCGCGCGGAAATAGCCCTTGCCGCCGAACATGTCGTCGAGCCAGGGAAGACCGGTCGAGACGCGCGCCTTGCCCGCCGTGTGCACCAACTGCAGAGACGTGATCGGCAGCACGGAGATCCCGCGCTGATCGATCAGAAACGGATATTCGTTCGTGCCGTGGTTCGAACCACGGTACTTCACGATGCGCATCCGCCGCGTCGAGATCTGATCGCTCACCCGGTGATCGAGTGCGATCACGCAATCCGAGACGTACTCCTCGAGGCCCTGACGGGTCAGCGTGTGGGTGCCGCGCTCGCCGGTGATCACGGCCGTGACCCCGCGCGCCTTGAGCCAGGCGAACAGCCGGCGCAGCTCCGCGCGCAGCACGCCGACGTTGGTCAGACCAGCGAACAAGGATTCAATCGTGTCGAGGACGATGCGGCGCGCCCGGATCGCGCGCAGCGCGTGGTCGATCCTGATGAAGAGGCCTTCCAGATCGTATTCACCCGTTTCCTCGATCTCGGCCCGCTCGACGCGGACGTATTCGATCGCCAACCGCTTTCGCGCGATGAGGTCGTCGAGATCCTGGCCGAGCGACCGGACGTTCTTGACTACATCATCGTCGGTCTCTTCGAACGAGACGAAGACGCCGGCTTCGCCGCGCTGCGCGCCGTCGATCAGGAACTGGAGGCCGAAGAGCGTTTTGCCGCAGCCGGGGCCGCCGCAGACCAGCGTCGGGCGTCCCATGGGCAGCCCGCCGCCCGTGATCTCGTCCAGTCCCTGGATTCCGGTCGGCACCTTCGCAATGTCCCTCGGCGCTTGCCCACTGCGCGCGGCGGTTTTCGTGCGCGGTCGTCGACGACGGCGATCGGAACGAGCGGCCATGTGCTCTGCGTTTTCAAATGCTGTGCCACAAACGCTGAGCTTCGGCGTGCCGACTCATGCGGGAAAAGAGACGTAAGGGTTCGATCGCGGGTGCGTCTGGACCGGCTGCAGGAGTGCCAGCGCGTGTACGAATTCGCTGCGGACCTTATTCCGCCCGCAACGTGACGGACGGATCCACGCGCGCGGCGCGCCAGGCGGGCGCCGTGCAGGCGATTGCCGATACCGTCAAGAGCAGCGCGACCACGCCGGCGTACGTCGCCGGATCGACCGGCGAGACGCCAAAGAGCAGCGTGCCGATCGCGCGGCTCGCCGCCGCGGCTGCCCCCAATCCGATGACCACCCCGAGGCTGGTGAGCGCCATCCCTTCGCGTACGACCAGCGCGACGATCGCGCGCGGCGAGGCACCGAGCGCGGAGCGGACGCCGATCTCGCGAATCCGCTCGGTGACACGGCCGGACAGCACCCCGTAGATGCCAAGCGCCGCGAGCATCAGCGCAGCCGCTCCGAAGGCCTCGAACAGGATCAACGCGAAACGGCGATCGGCCACCGACCGCTCGACGAGATCGTTCATGGTGGCAACGCGGACGATCGGCACGTCCTTGTCCACCGACCAGATCGCTCGGCGGACGGCCGGCGTCAGCGCTGCCGCGTCGCCGTGGGTCCGGACCACGAGCGACATGACCGTGTCCACCCAGTGCCACTGCGCTGCCGGCACATAGATTTCGTCGGGCTGATCGACGTCGAGCGACGATTGCTTGATGTCCCCGACGATTCCGACCACGGTGTACCAGTCGCCTTCCTCAGGGCCGAACCGGAGACGCTGACCGATCGCGTCGCGGCCGCGGAAGCTGCGCGCCGCGAACGATTCGTTGATCACGACCGATCGCGGTGTGCCTGGTCCATCGTGCGCATCGAGGAGCCGTCCGCGGCGGAGCGGAATCCGCATGACGTCGAAGTACCCGGGCGTGACCGCATACCGGAGCGCCGCGCCATCGTCTTTGGTGCCGGTGTGGCTCTCGATGTGGACGCCGAACACGTCGACGTCGCCGCTGAGCGGCAGCAGCGCGGTGAACGCCGCGGCCGAGACTCCCGGCACCGCTCGCACGGCGTCGATCGTGTCGGTGTAGATACGATAGATGACGCTCGCCTCCCCGACGCGTTGTCCCGACTGCTGCACTTGCATCGTCAGCAGATGCGAGGGGTCGAAGCCGACGGGCACGGCAAACACGTGACGGACGCTCCGCAGCAGCAGGCCCGCGCTCACGAGGAGGACGAGCGCGAGCGCGACTTCCGCAATGACGAGGCTGCCCCGGGCGCGCTGGTGGCCGGCGGTGCGGCGCGATCCTTCCTGCAGCGCAGTTTGCACGTCGGCCCGCGACGCGTGCATCGCCGGTATGGCTCCGACCAGGACGCCAATCGCGGTGGTGACGATGACGGCGAACGCAAAGACGGTGGCGTCGAGCCTGATCGCGCCGACGCGTGGAAGCTCGGGAGGACCGAGCGCCACCAGTGCGCGGACGCCGAACGCCGCGACGACGAGGCCGAGCGCGCCGCCAATCGCGGCGAGCAGCAGGCTCTCGGCGAGCAACTGGCGGACGAGGCGGCTTCGGCTGGCGCCCAGCGCGGCACGGATCGCGAACTCGCCTCGCCGCTGCGCGCCTCGGGCGAGCAGCAGGTTGGCGACGTTCCCACAGGCGATTGTCAGCACGAGCAGCACGGCTCCGAGCACCGCCAGCAGCGCAGGCGCGATCGCGCGCGTCACATCCGCTTGCAGCGAGCTCACCAGCACGCCGTTCTGCAGGTCCGCCCAGGGAACGCGCGCGAACTCCGGCACCTTCGCGCGGGCGATCTGATTCAGATCCTGCCGAGCTCGATCGATCGAGACACCCCTTCGCAGCTTCGCGATCAGCCGCAGGTGATGACCCCACTCGCGATCCTCGGATCCGAAGACCGTCTGGTACTGCAGCGGTGCCCAGACTTCGGCCGCCGGCGCCAGCACGTGCTCGAATCGCGCGGGCATGACGCCGACAATCTCGTAGTCCGCGTCGTCGAGCCTGACGTGGCGTCCGACGACATCGGGATCGCGATGGAAGCGCCGGCGCCAGAATGCGTCGCTGAGGATCGCGACGTGCGGGCCGTTCGGTCGATCGTCTTCCGCCCGGAAGTCGCGGCCGATGGACGGCGTCACACCCAGCACGCGGAAGAAATCGGCGCCGATGCGCTCGCCTGGTACCCGCTCCGGTTCGGCGTCGCCGATGAGCGTCGGCTGCCATGGCTTGAACGGCGCCATCGCGTCGAACGCGCGGCTGCGCTGCGCGAGCTCGCGATAGGTGCCGAACGTCACGTCGAGGCGCTGACCATCCACGCCGCTGTCCGAGATCATCGCGATGCGGTCGGGCTCGGGATAGGGCAGTGGCTGAAAGAGCGTGGCGTTCACCGCGCTGAAGATGGCGGTCGCCGCGCCGATCCCGAGCGCGAGCGTGATCACGGCGACGCACGAGAAGCCGGGATTCCCGCGGAGACGGCGAGCGGCGTGGCGCACGTCGCCAGCGAGCGCGCTCACGGCGTGTTCCCAGCCGGCTGAGCGGACCTGTTCGCGAATCGCGATCGCGCTCCCGATTTCCAATCGCGCCGCACGCCGCGCGTCTGCGGCCGACAGCCCGCGCGCGACCCACGCCGCCTCCGCTTCGGCGGTGTACTGACCCAGTTCGTCGTCGACGTCCTGATCGGCGGCGCCCTGATTTGCCAGAACGTGAACGCCGCGTGTGAGCTGGCGCCAGAGCGACATGGGTGGTCAGCCCTCGGCTTTCAGCAGGCGCGCCACCGCTGAGACGCGCCGGGTCCAGTCGGCCGTCTCGACGTCGAGCTGCTTCCGTCCGGCGGCGGTCAGCGTGTAGTACTTCGCGCGCCGGGAGTTTTCAGTCTGTCGCCACTCGGCGTCGACCCATCCGGCGCGATCCAGCCGCTGGAGGGCGATCAGCAGCGAGCCGGGGTTCACCTTGAACACGCCGCGCGAGATCTGCTCCACGCGGCGCGCGATGCCGAACCCGTGCATCGCGCCGAGGCTCAGCGTTTTCAGGATCAGCAAATCCAGCGTGCCCTGGATTACATCGGTGTTCGGTTCGTCCGCCGGGGGGTCAGGACGGCGCGCCATGGGCCGACGATAGCGATCGTCATCATGGATGTCAAGAGGAGAGCCGCAGGTCTGCCGTTCAATCGACGATGTGGCCCCAACATTGCGAGCGCTTTCGCCGCGCGGCGCGGAACGGCGCTCGATCGTCACACTCATGGACAGGAGTCGAGAGACATGGCCCAATCCGGTACGCTGCATGACGCCTTTCTGAACGAGCTCCGCGACATCTACGACGGAGAGAAGCAGCTGACGAAAGCTTTGCCGAAGATGGCGAAGGCGGCGACATCGGCGGTGCTGCGCGACGCGTTCCAATCGCATCTCGAGGAAACGCGCGGGCACGTCGAGCGCGTCGAACAGGTGCTCGAAGGCCTCGGCGAGAAAGTTCGCGGAAAACATTGCGATGGCATCGAAGGCATCATCGACGAAGCTTCGTCGACGATGGGCGAGGACTTCGACGAAGCGACGATGGACGCGAGCCTGATCGCCGCCGGCCAGCGCGCCGAGCACTATGAAATCGCGGCGTACGGCACGCTGGTGGCGTGGGCGCGCGCGATGGGTCACACCGAGCAGGCCGAGCTGCTGCAGGAGACGCTGGATGAAGAGAAGGCGGCGGATGAAAAGCTGACGTCGCTGGCCGAGGGCGGCATCAACCAGGACGCGGCCGACATCGCGCATCCCGAACTGAAGCAGCAGGGCGCAACCCGGAAAACTCAGCGGGGACGGTCCACATCGAGGAGCACTGCGTCGGCGCGGCGCTGACCGTCTGCGTCGAGGCCGGCAATGCCGAACGCTGTCGACAGCTCGACGCCATGATGATGCGCAGCGACGGCGACATCGTCACCGGCTGGCGGAACAAGCTGCGCTCGGCGACCGCCGCGATCACGCCGTCAGGCGCGCTGGCGGAGATGCACCGCAACATGGCCGAGCCGGCGTCGGCCAAGAGCCGCTGATTACGAACGCCGGGTCCTATGGACCCGGCTCCGTCCTGCCTCCGTATTCATTTTTTTCGTTCACGTCCAGCGTTCGCGGGCGGGCGAGTGATGCTAATGTACTCCCGCGTTTTCGCCGGCTGGCGCCGCGCGCGCGGCACGAGGTTGTAATGCTGACCGATCGGCTGAATCGTCCGCGCGTGACCGTGCCGCCTCGAACGGATGACGGACCACGACGAGCGTCGTGGGCGGAGACGGTGGTGGCCGACATCGCGTACGCGGTGCGGCTGCTGCGAAAGGATCCCGCATTTGCGGCGATCGCCATCGCGACGCTGACGCTCGCCATCGGCGCGAGCACCGCCGTGTTCAGCGTCGTCAACGCGATCCTCCTGAAGCCGCTGCCGTACCCGCATGCTGACCGCATTGTGCTGCCGTGGCGGCTCGCAACGCGCGGCGTGGACGTCGGCTTTCACGATCTGCCGTGGGCGCGGCGCGACTTTCAGACGTTTGCCCGGCAGACGACCACGTGCTACGTTCCCGCGCGGCGCGCCACGCGCGTCGATCCGCTTGCGGCGATGCGATCGCTGTGACCGCGAACCCCGTGCTCACACGAACTATCGCATCATTCGTCACCCTCCTTCTCCTGTCCGGCATCGCGCGCGCCCAGACGCAGCCGCCCGCGTCCCCTCCGGCGCCACCGCCCGTGCATGAAGGCTCGGCGGAGTTCGCTTTCGTCGGCACGACCGGAAACTCCTCGACGCAGACGATCGGGCTCGGCGGTGAATTCATCTATCGTCCGTCGCCGTGGGAAATGCGGATCAAGGTGAATTACGTTCGCAACGAAGCCGAGGATGAATTGCGGGCGCAAGCGTTCGTGCTGACCCTTCGCGCGCTGCGGACGCTCACGCCGCGCCTGTCTGGCTACGGACAGTACGGCTATCAGCGCGATCGGTTCGCCGGCATCCTCGACAGAAACGTCGTCGAGGCAGGCCTCGCGTATTCGCTCGTGGATCAGGCGCCGCACAAATTGGTCGTCGACGCAGGACTTGGCTACGCGAACGAACAACGACTGGTCGGCCCGAATCTGTCGACCGCGACGCTGGGCACCGGCGTCCTGTACACGCTGAAGATCTCCGACAACAGCGAGCTCACCGAAGACGGGCATTTCGTCTTCTCGCTGTCGGACGGGAGCGACTGGCGGTACGCCAACGCTGCCGCGCTGACCGCGAAAGTGACGACGATCTTCTCGCTCAAGCTGTCGAACATCATCCGGTACGTCAATTTCCCGGTGCCGGGATTCAAGAACACCGACGCGATCACGTCCATCGCGCTCGTCGCGAAGTTCTGAGTGACGCGGCTGAGCCCGCGTCATTTGTGCGGAAACCGCGCTTGGCAGCGGCGGTGCCTTGATACAGGATGAGCGACTGGAGGCTGGCGATGTTACACATGATTGGACAGGCGCTCGTCGGTCTGGTGGTCGGCATCGTGGCGAAGCTGCTGTTGCCGGGGCGCGATCCCGGCGGGCTGCTGGTGACCGCGCTCATCGGCCTGGCCGGCGGCTGGCTCGGCGGACGCATCGGACGGATGCTGGGCTGGTACGATGAGGGGCATCCGGCCGGCTTTCTGATGTCGGTGGTCGGCGCCATGGTGCTGCTGCTGCTCTACCGATTCATCGTGTGAGGCATCGGGACGCGCGCTGGGGCGTCGAAGGGGATTCTCAATGACGCGTGGAAGGAGCTGACGTGTTGAAAGGATTCAAAGCGTTTCTGCTGCGCGGCAACGTCGTGGATCTGGCGGTCGCCGTGGTGATCGGCGCCGCGTTCGGCGCGGTCGTCGCGGCGCTCGTCAAGGATCTGCTGACGCCGCTCATTGCCGCGATCGTCGGCAAACCGGACTTCTCCGCGATTCAGTTCACGGTCAATGGCAGCAAGTTTCTCATCGGCGACTTCATCAACGCCGTGGTCTCGTTCGTGCTTGTCGCCGCAGCCATTTATTTCTTCATCGTCGCGCCGATGAACATGGTGGTGGAGCGGCGGCGCAGCAGGCAGCCGCCGCCCGATCCGACGGTCAAGAAATGCCCGGAGTGCCTCAGCGAAGTGCCGATCGCGGCGCACCGCTGCGCGTTTTGTACCCAGCCGCTCGATGCCGAAGCCGCGACGCGTGTCCGGAGTTAGAGCAATCGTAACCATCAACCGTTCATTGACGCTCAGAGGTTCCTCATGAAATGTACGAAGGTCGCCGTCACGCTGCTGCTCGCGCTGGTAGTGGTGACGGCGCAGGCGTTCGCGGGACAATCCGCCGTCAGCGGCGCGGAGATTCAGCGGCTGCAGGACAGCATCAACGCCGCGGCCCAGGACATCGCGCAACTCCGGGGTCGCGACGCGGAGCAGGCCGCGCAGCTTCAGCGGGATCTCGACGATGCCCGCGACGAAGCC
>Ga0207657_10009023_pt1 | contig 10069 bp, 15 predicted proteins | sample KBSC33metaG_FD_184316 | JGI IMG/M metagenome (GOLD analysis project Ga0207657, IMG submission 184316) | Corn rhizosphere microbial communities from Kellogg Biological Station, Michigan, USA - KBS C3-3 metaG (SPAdes) (version 2) | ecosystem: Host-associated > Plants > Roots > Rhizosphere > Soil ... | reverse complement strand
GATGCGGCCCTGCCGGTGGTACACGACGGAGCGCTCGTCGTAGGTGCGGAGGAGCACCATCCGGCGGTGCAGCTCCAGGAGGTCGGCGTCGGCGAGGCCGCCGAATCGAACGTCGCTGCGCGTGTCCGTCGCCATGCGCCGGGAGGCTAGCTCACACCAGAACGGCGACCGCGTTGCGGTGCGCCTCGAACACGGCATGCTCGACGTCGCCGAGATCCTCGCCGTCCGCCTGCAGCGGCAGCGGCCGGTCGCAGTGCACCTCGATGCGGTCGAGGTCGAGGCCCGTCAGCACGTTCTTCCCGTACGGACGGCCGGCGGTGATCGCTGCCGCGAGCCGAGGCACGTCGCGGCGGCGCACGCGTTCCGGCGCCGCGAACGCCAGGCCGTCCTCGAAGCGCGCACCCGGCGTGACGTGCAGCGGCACCGACCCGGCGAACGAGTACGGATCGCAGTTCCCGACGAACATGAACGCGGCGCGACCGACGCCCGCGATCTCGAGCGCAGGGTTCCACCGGCCGCGGCGCTCGAACGTCATCCGCGCGAGCATCCGGCCGAAGGCGAAGTCGCCGGGACGCGCGCCGGCCGGGTCGCGGCCGAGCCGGTCGAGGAGCCGGACGGCCTCGGCGTCGAAGCCGATCCCCGCCGAAAAGCTGAACCTGCGGCCGTTGACCGTGCCGAGCGTGATGCGCCGAAGGCGTCCCTCGGCGAGAGCGGTGCCGACCGCCCGCGCGGCCTCGGACGGGTCGCGCGAGAGCCCGAGCGCCCGCGGCAGGACGCTCGTGCCGCCGCCCGGCAGGAACCCGATCGGCAGGGCCCCGTCGGCGCCGTTCAGCGCCTCGTTGTACGTCCCGTCGCCGGAGAAGATGACGATCGCGTCGACCGAGTCGGCAGCGGCGGCGGCCGCGAGCTCGGTCGCGTGGCCGGGATGCTGCGTGAAGCTCGTCTCGATCTCGACCCGCTCGCGCAGGGCGTTCTCGACCGCGGTGATCGACGGCCCGGTCACCTGCGTCGAGTACGGATTGACGATGAGGAGCGCCCGCTTCACCCTGTTCGGGGACGAGCATGCCACGCACGGCCCTCATCGTCGCAATCCCCGAGGCCGAACCGGCCGTCGGCGCCCTGCGGCTCGAGCACGACTGGTCGGCGCCGCTCGGCGTGCCCGCGCACATCACGATCCTCTTTCCGTTCGCCGAGGCCGGCGAGGTCGACGAGGCGGCGGTCGCCGAGGTCGTCTCGTCGTTCGCGCCGTTCGACTTCGAGCTCGACCGGGTCGAGCGGTTCGACGACGGGACGGTCTGGCTGCATCCGGAGCCGTCGGCGCGCTTCTCTGCGTTGATCGAGGCGGTTGCGCGCCGGTTCCCGGCCCTTCCGCCGTACGACGGCGCATACGACGTGGTCATCCCGCACCTCACCGTGAGCTACGAGCCGCTCGAGCTCGAGGTCGAGTTGCCGGTCCGTGCGACCGCGCGGGAGGTGACGTTGATCGAGGAGAGCGCGGACGGGCGGTGGTCGACCCGCCGCGTGTTCCCGCTTCAGGGCGTCGCGTAGCCGCGCATGCCGTCGAGCAGTGCGGCGTAGAGACGGTCGGCGAGCTCGTCGGTGGCGGCGCCGGGACGGAGCCAGGCGTACGCCCAGTTCGCCGCCGAGAGAAACAGCAGCGCGGCCGTCGCGACGTCGAGGTCGGTCCGCAGCTCGCTGCGCTCCACGCCGTCCCGAAAGAGGTCGCGCACGCGTTCCTCGTAGCGGCGGCGCTCGGCGAGGAAGCGCTCCCGCCGCTCGCCGGCGAGGTAGCGCCACTCCCGCACGAACACCGTTGCGACGTCGAGTTGCGCGGCGACGACGGCGAGGTGGGCCCGCAGGGCGAGCCGGATCCGCTCGGTCGCGGCCGCGTCGGCGGGAACGCCGTCGAGTGCGGCGTGGAACGCCTCGGCGCCGTCCCAGGCGACCTCCCAGAGGAGGTCTTCCTTCGAGTCGATGTGGTGGTACAGCGACGGCTTCTGCATCCCGAGCGCGTCCGCCAGGTCGGCGAGCGACGTGCCCTGGTAGCCCCGCTCGGCGAACAGGCGGGCGGCGACGCGGGTGAGCTCCTCACGCCTCGCGGACATCTATGATCCCTAGCCTAACGATCGGTAGGTAGGAGGCTCGGGTGGACGCGCGCACACAGGAGTTCCTGGCCCACGTGCAGGACGGCGGTCAGGTCGAGGCGACGGACTGGCTGCCGGACGAATACCGGCAGAAGCTCGTCAAGTTCATCGAGATGCACGGCAACTCGGAGCTGATGGGCGTGCTGCCCGAGCGGGAGTGGATCCTGCGCGCGCCGACGCTCCAGCGGAAGCTCGCGCTGACCGCGAAGGTGCAGGACGAGGTCGGGCACGCGCAGCTCATCTACCGCGTCGCCGAGGACCTCGGCAAGCCGCGCGAGCAGATGCTCGCCGACCTGATCTCGGGCAAGGCGAAGTTCCACAACGTCTTCCACTACCCGACCGTCACCTGGGGAGACGTGGGAGTCATTGCGTGGCTCGTCGACGCGGCGGCGATCATCAGCCAGAAGGCGCTCCTCAAGTGCTCGTACGCGCCGTACGCGCGGATCATGAAGAAGATCTGCTGGGAGGAGTCGTTCCACATCCTGCACGGACGCGACGTCATCCTCGCAATGGTCACCGGCACGCCGGAGCAGTTCGAGCTCGTGCAGGAGGCGCTCAACCGCTGGTGGGGACCGTTGATGCAGTTCCACGGCACCCCGATTCGCGCCGAGGAAGACCCGATGGTCAGCTGGCGGATCAAGTCGCAGGGCAACGAGGAAGCGCGGCAGCAGTTCCTCGACGGCTACGTGCCGCAGATTCGCGAGCTCGGTCTCGCGATCCCCGACCCGAAGCTGCGCAAGAACGACGAGGGCGTCTGGGAATACAGCGAGCCGGACTGGGACGAGCTGAAGCACGTCGTCACCGGTCATGGTCCGCGCACCGAGGAGCGGCTCGCGTTCCGCCGCCGCTTCCTCGACCAGGAGAAGTGGGTGCGCGAGGCAGTGCTCGCCGCATGATCTGGGAGGTCTTCAGGCAGGACCGGCGCGGCGCGCCGTTCGAGCACGCGGGCTCCGTCGTCGCGCCGGACGCGGAGTTCGCGGAAGCGTGGGCGCGCGAGCAGTACGGCCGGCGCGGCGAGTCCGTGGCGCTCTGGCTCGCCCCGCGCGACGCCGTGCACGTCGTCGACGACTGGGCGGACGAGTTCGACCTCAAGTACCGGCGCGTCGACGGCTATTCGATCAAGGCACGGCTCAAGGAGGCCCGTGAACGAGCGGGAACTGCTGGGCCTCGCTGACGACGAGCTGATCATCGGCTGGCGCGACTCGGAGTGGACGGGGATCGCGCCGCTGCTCGAGGAGGACGTCGCCTTCTCGTCGATCGCCCAGAACGAGATCGGTCACGCGCGTGCGCTGTACGAGCTGTTGTCGGACGACGCCGACGCCCTCGCGTTCGATCGCTCGCTCGACGAGTACCGCTGCGCACCGCTCGTCGAGTTGAAGCTGCTCGACTGGGCGCACACGATCGCGCGGCGCTGGTTGTACGAGGTCGCCGACGAGATCCGCATCAGCGCGCTCAAGGAGTCGCTGCCGCTCGCGGTGAAGATCGATCGTGAGGAGACGTACCACCGCATGCACGCAGAGATGTGGCACGAGCGTTTGCGCAATGCGCCGCAGTTCCGCGAAGCGGTCGAGGAGCTGTGGCCGTACGCGCTCGGCCTGCTCCCCGCAGGAGAGCAGCGTGACGCTCTCGTCTCGCGCGTCGGCCTTGCGCATGTCGAGGCGGTCGAACGCGGCACGCACACCGACGGGCTCCCGGAGATCTGGGACGAGATGACGATGGTGCGCCGCTCGGCGCCGGCGGGTGCGCAATGGTGACGGCGGAGCAGGTCTGGGAGAAGCTCGACGAGATCCCGGACCCCGAGATCCCGGTCATCTCGCTCGTCGATCTCGGCGTCATCCGTTCGGTCGATGTCCACGAGAGTCACGTCCATGTGGAGCTCACGCCGACGTTCCTCGGCTGCCCCGCGCTCGACGCGATGAAGCGCGCCCTCGAGGACAAGGTGCGCGAGCTCGGCGCCGTGCCCGAGATCGAGGTCGTGAACGACGACTCGTGGGGGACGGACAAGATCACGGCGGCGGGCCGCGAGAAGCTCCGCGCGGCCGGGCTCGCACCGCCGGCGCCCCGGTTGCTGCAGCTCCAGTCGGCCGTGCACACGTGTCCCTACTGCGGCTCGACCGACACGGCCCTCGAGAACCTCTTCGGCCCGACGCCGTGCCGATCGCTCCGCTATTGCAACGGCTGCAGTCAGCCGTTCGAGCAGTTCAAGACGATCTAGGGAATCCCCCATCGGGGGTAGGCCGACCGGGCCCGGCCACCGCTACACTTATGGCAACAGGGAGGGCCGCACGAGCCCGGTGGCCGCACCGGGATCGGGGAGCTCGCCAAGCCGCAGGCCCTCCCATTTCCCCTCTCACAACGACGACAACTCGTCGCGGACGCGGCCGAACAGCTCGATCGACTGCAGCACGTCCTCGTGCCGCATCGTGCCGACGCTCGTCTGCATGAGGAAGCGATCGTGGCCGAACAGCTCGTGCTGGAAGCGGATCTTCTCGACGACGTCTGCGACGGAGCCGACGACGAGCGCGCCGCGGCGCGTGACCAGCGCGTCGAAGTCGGGACGTTGCGTCGGCGGCCACCCGCGCTCGCGCCCGATTGCGGTCATCATCTCGCTCCACGCCGGGTAGAAATCGTCCGGGTCGCCGACGTACCCGTGCGAGTTGATGCTCAGGCGCGTGCCACCGGCACGACGGAAGACGTCGGCGAACGGCACGAAGCGCTCCGGCAGGCCGCCGATGATCGCGAGCGCCATGCCGACGCCGAGCGATCCGGCGCGCGCTGCCGACTCGGGGTTGCCGCCGACGCCGATCCAGACGGGAAGCGGCTGTTGCACGGGCGTCGGATAGACACCGTGCGCCGCGGGGTCGCTGCGGAGTGCGAGCAGCTGTGCGAGCTTTTCCACGAACAGACGGTCGTAGTCGGCGAGGTCGTAACCGAACAGCGGGAAGGACTCGATGAACGAGCCGCGGCCGAGCATGATCTCCGCGCGCCCGCCGGAGATGAGGTCGACCTCGGAGAACTGCTGCAGCACTCGGATCGGATCGTCGGAGCTGAGCACGGTCACGGCGCTCGTCAGCCGGATGCGCTTCGTGCGCGCCGCGATCGCAGCGAGCGCGACCGCGGGTGAGCTGACCGCATAGTCCGGACGGTGATGCTCGCCGACGCCGAAGACGTCGAGGCCGACGGAATCCGCGACCTCGGCCTCCTCGAGCAACTGTGCGAACCGCCGCTCGGGCGTGATCTCTCCGCGGACGTCGGCGAAGGTGTAGACGCCGAGCTCCACCCTGCGACGGTAGCGTTACCGCGATGGCCGTCGAGATCTTCTATTGCCCGACCTGAAGCGGGTACGACAGGCGGGCGGCGAGTCTCGTCGCCGAGCTGAACGACAAGGGCATCGACGCATCGGCAACGGCCGGCGCCAACGGCCAGTTCGACGTCATCCGCGACGGCGCGCCCGTCTTCTCGAAAGCCAAGGAGCACAGATTCCCGGAACCAGGCGAAGTGCTCTCGCTGCTGCAGGCCTGACGCTCGTATCGCTCGCCGCAGGGTGTGGCGGCGGACGGCTGTCGCACGACGCGTACGTCAAGCACGCCGACGCGATCTGCTCTGCGTACCGCGCGCAGACGCCGCCGCTCGCGAAGCCGCGCTCCTACGACGCGATTCTCAGCTGGGGCGCCAAGACCCTGCCGCTCTACGCAGGCGCGCTGCGGAAGCTGTCGGCGCTGCAGCCGCCGCAGGCGGATTTCGCGCAGGTGCAGACGTGGCTCGCGGCCGACCGGAAGGTCGAGCGGGCGGTGCGCGATCTCGTCACTGCCGCTCAGAAGCGCGACTTCGCGTCGGTCAGCTCGGCCGCCTCCCGGGCTCAGCTCGCGGGCAGCGAGAGCCGGCGCGCAGCGCAGGCACTCGGCCTGCAGGTCTGCGGCACCGTGGCGGGCGTAGCGGGTTAGCGCCCGCCGAGCGGGTGCGATCGGCGCCGAGCTGCAAGGACGCAGGGAGTGCCGCTAGCGGTGCTAGCGGCACGACCGAGGACGCCGCAGATCGGATGCCGAGCGCGGCAGCGCGGCATGGCGACTAGCCCGCTACGCCCGCCAACTACCTCCCGGTGAACTTCGCGGGACGTTTCTCGAGGAAGGCGTTGACGCCCTCGCGGAAGTCCTCGCTCTGCGCTGCCGCCGCCTGCAGCTGCGACTCCATCTCGAGCTGCTCCTCGAGCGTCGCGGTGTCGGCGTGGTCGAACAGCCGCTTCGTCATGCCGATGCCGCGCGTCGGCAGCTCGGCATAGCTCGACGCCAGCTCCGCGGCGCGCAGAGGCAGCGCATCCGCTTCGACGACCTCGGAGACGAGACCCCACGCATGCGCCTCGGCCGCGGTCAGCCGCCGGTTCGACGACATCCACTCGAACGCACGCGACGCACCGAGCAGGCGATGGATGAAATACGTTCCGCCGGCGTCGGGGATCAGCCCGATGCCGATGAACCCGGGAACGAACGCAGCGCTGTCGGCGGCGATGCGGATGTCGCACGCGCACGCAAGCGAAAGCCCCGCCCCCGCGCAGGCGCCGTTGACGGCGGCGATCACCGGCTTCTCGAGCGCGCGGATCGCAAGGATGTTCGGGTGGTACGTCTCGCGCAGCGAGGCTCCGATGTCGCCGGTCTCCCCGAACTCCGTCAGGTCCTGTCCCGCGCAGAACGCACGCCCCGCACCGGTGATCACGACGGCCCGCACCTCGGGATCTCGTGCCTGCTTCAGCGCGCCGCGCAGCTCCCCGTGCAGGCCGCGCGTGAACGCGTTCATCTTCTCCGGCCGGTTCAGCGTGATCGTCTGCACCGCGCCGTCGCGTGTGACCTCGACCTCCGCCATGCACCAACCCTAACCCGAGTTCAGCACCGACAACGCGTCGAAGTCGGCCGCCGTCGCCTGGTCGGCGAGGAAGACCGAATAGCCTGTCGTTCCCGCCTGCTCGAGCAGCGGGATGTAGTTCGCGGCCGGGTACTGGTGGTAGACGCCGATCACCGGATGCACGCGGTCGATCGGCCAGTTCGCGCGCTTCGCGTGCGCGACGGTCATGTCGGGACGATCGTCCTTCGGGAACTGGTTGTAGTACGCCTGCGGCAGGAGGTCGAAGCCGTTGTCGCGCCACGCGGCGAAGTCGATCGGCAACACCCACGGCGGCCGCGCCGAGCCGAACGTCGTCATCGCCGCCGGCAGGTTCGGCTCCCATTGGCGGAACGTCGTCGCGAAGATGCGCGAGTTGAGCCAGTTGGCCGTATGCCGCCGGCGCTCGTAGTCGTACTCGGCGTCGGCGATGTAGAAGTCCGCCCCCGCGAGTCGCACCTGGAACGCGGCGAGCTGCGCGGCGAGCCACGGGCTCGAGTCCTCCCAGCCCCACAGACCGACCTTCAAGCCGTGGGCGCGCATGCTGTCGATCCACTGCTGGTTCAGTGGGTAGGTCACCCGCGTCCCGTTGTGGACGTGGAAGGCGACCCACGTGAAGCGATCCCTCTGCAGCTCGTCGGCGAGCGCGAACGGCCCCGGGAAGTTGCCGACGTTGTCGATGAACACGCCGGCGCCGGTGAACGGGCTCGCCGTGTCAGCGGTGACAGGCGCCGCCCGCGCCGTCCCTGCGGCGAGCAAAGCCGCGCACAGCGCGGCCCCGATGAGCGCGACCCTCGTCGTCAACCTGCCCTCGGTACGAGGCTATTACTTCCCCCTGAAATCCGGAAGGCGCTTCTCGATGAAGGCGTTCAGGCCTTCCGTCGCGTCCTCGGCGGCACGTGCGAGGTAGAACGAGCGACGCTCGAACGCGACGCCCGCGCCGAGCGGCGTCTCGAACGCCTCGTCGATCGCCTCCTTCGCAAGCCGGACGGAGATGGGGCTCTTCGCCGCGATCTCGTGCGCGACGCGCTTCGCCTCGTCGAGCCACGCCTCCTGTGCGACGACCCGTGCGACGAGACCGAAATCGAGCGCCTCGCGGGCGGAGAGCATCCGGCCGGTGAGGATCATGTCCATCGCGAGGGCCTTGCCGACGGCGCGGGTCAGCCGCTGCGTGCCGCCGGCGCCGGGGAGGACGCCGAGGTTGATCTCGGGCTGTCCGAACTTGGCCGACTCCGCCGCAACGATCAGGTCGCAGAGCATCGCCAGCTCGCAGCCGCCGCCGAGGCAGAAGCCGGAGACGGCGGCGACGATCGGCGTCCGCACCGCGCGGATCGAGTCCCACGCCTCGATGCGCCGGTTCTCGTAGAGCGAGATCGGCGTCCCGGCGGCGAGCTCGGCGATGTCGGCACCCGCGGCGAACGCCCGCTCGCTGCCGCCGAGCACGATCGCGCGGACCTCCGCGTCCTCGTCCAGCTCGAGGAGCACCGAGACGAGCTCGCCCATCAGCTCGCCGGAGAGCGCGTTCAGCTGCTTCGGCCGGTTGAGCAGGACGACCCCGACGCGGCCGTCCCGTTCGACCATGACGTTAGGCTCCGCCACGTGTACGACGAGTTTACGAGCCTCGAGTTCGACCGTCCCGAGGAGTCGATCCTCCGCGTCACGCTGCGCAACCCCGGCAAGCTCAACGCAGTCGGTCACGATGCGCACGCGCAGCTCGCCACGGTGTGGCAGACGATCGATCGAGACGACGAGACGCACGTCGTCGTCGTGCGCGGCGCGGACGGCGCCTTCAGCTCCGGCGGCGACCTCGGCCTTGTCGAGGACATCGCCAAGGACTGGGAGACGCGACTGCGCGTCTTCCACGAGGCACGCGACCTCGTCTACAACATCGTCAACTGCACGAAGCCGATCGTCGCTGCGATCGACGGCCCGTGCGTCGGAGCGGGCCTCGCGGTCGCACTGCTCGCCGACATCAGCATCGCCACGCCGGGTGCGACGATCGTCGACGGGCATACGCGACTCGGCGTCGCGGCCGGCGACCATGCGGTGATCGTCTGGCCGCTGCTCTGCGGCATGGCGAAGGCGAAGTACCACCTGCTGCTCTGCGAGCCCGTCGACGGGGTCGAGGCAGAACGGATCGGCCTCGTATCGCTCTGTGTGCCGGCCGACGCGCTCGAGGAGCGCTCGCTCGACGTTGCACGCAAGCTCGCGGCCGGTTCGCAACACGCGATCCGCCACACGAAGCTCGCCCTCAACAATTGGCTGCGTGCCGCGGGCCCCGCGTTCGACGCGTCGCTCGCGCTCGAGTTCCTCGACATGACGGGGCCCGACGTCGCCGAGGGCGTCGCGGCGGTGCGCGAGAAGCGGCCGCCGAGCTTCTAGGAAAGGTCGAGGAACTCGACGGTCGGCTGCGGCAGGCCGCGCTTGTACGCGTCCTTGCCCGTCGCCATGAACTCGTCGCTGCGCGTCGCGGTCTTGAACGAGTCCTCGTCCGCGAACTCCCACTCGGCGTAGTACGCGTGCGTCGCGTCGCCCATCGGCGACCCGGTGATCTTGCCGTGGCGGAACACCGAGCTCGGTACCCGCTCGCAGACCTCGGCGTGCTCTGCGTAGGCCGCGGCGTCGGGCTCCTGCTCATAGAGGACGATCACGCGATACACACGGCGTAGACTACGGCATGGCCAACGGAGAGATCGTCCACATCGAGTTCCCGGCGAAGGACGTCGATCGCATCGCCGGCTTCTGGAAAGGGTTGTTCGGCTGGGAGTTCGGCTCGTCGGTGATGCCGGACTTCGACTACCGGATGGCGCGGCTGTCGGACACCGCCGGCGCCGCGATCATGCAGGCCGACGAGACCGGCAATGCGAACTACTACTACTCGACCGACGACATCGAGTCGTCGATCGCCAAGGTGAAGGAGCTGGGCGGCGAGGCAGCGGACAAGATGCCCGTCCCGACGCACGGTTGGTTCTCGGCGTGCAAGGACACCGAGGGCAACGCCTTCTACCTCTGGCAGAACGACCCGAACGCCGCGTAGCTAACGCAGATCGCGA
>Ga0207657_10009021_pt1 | contig 10071 bp, 6 predicted proteins | sample KBSC33metaG_FD_184316 | JGI IMG/M metagenome (GOLD analysis project Ga0207657, IMG submission 184316) | Corn rhizosphere microbial communities from Kellogg Biological Station, Michigan, USA - KBS C3-3 metaG (SPAdes) (version 2) | ecosystem: Host-associated > Plants > Roots > Rhizosphere > Soil ... | reverse complement strand
CGGTCATCGCCGCGACCTCGCGAGAGCTGTACGTTGTTTTTAAGCGCATCGGGTAATTGGTAATTGGGTAATTGGGTAATTGGGTAATTGGGTAATCGGGTAATCGCGTAATCGTCACGGCGACTCAGGACGTCGCGCTCGAATCTCGTCGAGCCTGATCCGCGCCGATTCAACGGCTTCGAGCGACTCCTTCTGCATCTCGAGGGCGCTCGGCCCTTCGGTGGGGCTCGCAAACGCGCTCCCGGCGATCGTGCGATGGTACGCGTGTTCGGCGCGCTGCAGATCCTCGAGCGCCGCCGCATGGTCGTGCTGCCACTCGAGCCAGCGCTCCACGCCGCCCGCAGCTTCCTCGGGTGAGGCGCCCGTGCATTCGACGCCAAATCGGTCGCGCTGCTCGCCGAAGTGGAGATCGCAGATCCTGCGGCGCGATTGCACGCGTATCCGCATCAGCTTTCGGGCGGCATGGCGCAACGCGTGATGATCGCCGGCGCGATTGCCGGGCGGCCGACGCTGCTGATCGCCGACGAACCGACGACGGCGCTCGACGTCACCGTGCAGGCGCAGGTGCTCGCCTTGCTCGCGCGGCTGCGCCGTGAGCACGCGATGGCCATCCTGCTCATCACGCACGACTTGCCGGTCGTTGCACAAACCGCCGATCGCGTGCTGGTGATGTACGCCGGGCAGGTCATGGAAACGGGGCGCGTGCCGGCGATCTTCGAATCGCCGCGGCATCCGTACACGCGCGCACTGCTCGACGCGATCCCCGAGCACAACGTCGACCGCGCGCGCCTGCGCACGATCCCCGGTGTCGTGCCTGGCATCGCCGATCGTCCAGCCGGTTGCCTGCTCGGGCCGCGCTGCGCGTTTTTCGTCGAGCGATGCGCCACGCAGCGGCCTGCATTGCGCGACGTCGATCCGGCGCGCAGCGTCCGCTGCCACTTCCCGCTGACGTGACGCCGAACCCGCCGCTGCTCGAGGCGCACGACCTCGCGAAGCACTATCGCGCGCCGGGGGCCGGCTTCCGCGCGCGCGGCGTCGTCCGGGCGCTCGACGGCGTGTCGTTTTCGTTGTGTGCCGGGCGTACGCTGGCCGTCGTCGGCGAATCGGGGTGCGGCAAGTCGACGCTCGCGCGCCAGGTGACGATGGTCGAGACGCCGACGGCCGGGAAGTTGTGCATCGACGGCCGCGATGTCGGCGCCGACGCCGCCTACCGCGCACAGCTGCGACCGCAGATCCAGATGGTCTTCCAGAATCCGTTCGCGTCGCTGAATCCGCGCCGCACGGCGGGGCAGCTGCTCGAGGAGCCGCTCGCGATCCAGCGCCGCGGCAACCGCACCGAGCGGCGTGACGCGGCGTTCGCGATGCTCGCCCGGGTGGGACTGCGGCCCGAGCACTACGGACGCTATCCGCACATGTTTTCGGGTGGCCAACGACAGCGCATCGCGATCGCGCGCGCGCTGATGCTGCGGCCTCGCCTCGTGGTCGCCGACGAGCCCGTGTCGGCGCTCGACGTGTCGATCCAGGCGCAGGTGCTGAATCTGCTGATGGACCTGCAGCAAGCGTTTGGCGTCGCGTATCTCTTCATCGCGCACAATCTGTCGGTCGTGCGCCATATCGCCGACGACGTGCTGGTCATGTACCGCGGCAGGATCGTCGAGCAGGGCACGAAGCACGACCTGTTCGCGCATCCGCAGCATCCCTATACACAGGCGCTATTCGCCAGCACGCCCCGATTGCATGCGGACCGCGTGTTGCATCAGGTACGCGCGGCCGCGCCCTCGTCCTTCGCTCCTCGTTCCTCGCCGCTGTAGTTGTGGCATCATCGCGCCGCAATCATGACCTCCGATCCCGTCGCCCGCATTCGCTGCTGGGACGACGACTTCATCCGCATTCGCCGCGACCTTCACGCGCATCCGGAGCTCGGCTTCGACGAGCATCGCACCGCGCGCCTCGTCGGCGATACGCTCGGCGCCTACCGGATCGAGCATCACGCGGGCATCGGCAAGACCGGCATCGTCGCCGTCGTCGAAGGCAGACGCGATACGCAGGGCCGGCGCATCGCGCTTCGCGCCGACATGGATGCGCTGCCGCTGCAGGAGGAAAACGATTTTGCCCACAAGTCGCGCTACGACGGCCGCATGCACGGCTGTGGGCACGACGGCCACACCACGATGCTGCTCGCCGCTGCGCGCTATTTGCAGGAGACGCGGGACTTCGACGGCATCGCGTTCCTGATCTTCCAGCCCGGTGAGGAAGGCCATGCCGGCGCCAAGGCGATGATCGACGACGGCCTCTTCACGCGCTTCCCGGCCGAGCGCGTGTTCGCGCTGCACAACTGGCCCGCGCTGCCGCCCGGCAAGATCGGCATCACGCCGGGACCGGCGATGGCCGCCGCCGACCGCATCGAGATCGTGATCGACGGCCGCGGCGGTCACGGTGCGCATCCGCACATCGCGGTCGATCCCGTGCTCGTCGCCGGGCACATCATCACCGCCGTGCAATCGATCGTCAGTCGCAACGTGAGCCCGATCGACACTGCGGTCATCAGCCTCTGCGCGATGCAATCAGGCAATCCCGGCGCGTTCAGCGTCATCCCGGCGCACGCGAAGCTCGTCGGAACCGTGCGCACCTTCCGTCCGAAGACGCAGGACATGATCGAGCGTCGGCTGCACGAGCTCGTCGGGTCGATCGCGACCGCGTTTGGCGCCAGCGCGACGCTCGACTATCGGCGCGTGTACCCGCCGACGATCAACCACGAGGCCGATGCCGAGTTCGCGGCGCAGGTCGCGGAGGGGCTCGTCGGGCGCGACAACGTCGTGCGCAATCTCGATCCGTCGATGGGCGCGGAAGACTTTTCGTTCATGCTGCAGGCGAAGCCGGGCGCGTTCGCGCGGCTGGGACAGGGCGGTGCCGAGAGCGGCGCATTCCTCCACAGCAGCCGCTACGACTTCAACGACAGCGTGCTGCCGCTCGGCGCCGCGTATCTCGCGTCACTCGCGGAGCGCGCGATGCCGTTACCCCGATCGGCCGGATGACGCTCGAACTCGCAGCCGCGTTCCCGGCAACCTACGCCGGGGCGCGCGAGCGCTTCGTGGCGCAGGCAAGGCGCGCCGGCCGCGAAGTCGAGTCGCACGTCCACCCGCACGCGCGTGGCGCCGACGGCGAGGAGCTCGCGATCGACGTTGTCCTGATCGGTTCGGCAAACGCGGAATCGCTGCTCGTGCTGACGTCGGGCATGCACGGCGTCGAGGGCTTCGCGGGATCCGGCTGCCAGCTCGCATTGATGCAGGACCCGTCGTTCGCGGACGCGCTCGCCTGCGCCGCGAGCGGCGTCTTGTTCGTGCATGCGGTGAACCCGTACGGCTTTTCGCATCTTCGTCGCGCGAACGAAGACAACGTCGACCTCAATCGCAACTTCCGCGATTTCGCGGCGGAGCCGGTGGCGAACGTCGCGTACGCCGAAGTGCATCCTCTCGTCGTTCCCGGCACGTGGCCGCCGCCGCCCGAGAATGCGCAGGCGATCGGCGCTTATCTCGCGCGCTACGGCATGCGGCAATTGCAGGCGGCGGTGAGCAGCGGCCAGGCCGAGTTCGCCGACGGGCTGTTCTACGCCGGCCTTGCGCCGGCGTGGAGCAACACCGTGCTGCGCGACGTCCTCGCGCGCCATGGCCACGCGCGGAAGAGGATCGGGTGGATCGATCTGCACACGGGGCTCGGTGCGTGGGGCCATGGCGAGAAGATCCTGAACGGGCCGAACGACGCTGCGTTGCTCGCCCGTGCACGGCGGTGGTACGGAGACGACGTCACGTCGATGTACGACGACTCGTCGTCGTCCGCGGTGCTCACCGGCGCGTCGTTCAACGCGGCCGTGCAGGCCTGCCCGGGCGTCGAATGCACCGGACTCACGCTCGAGTTCGGCACGCAGCCGTACCGCGAGGTTTTCGATGCGTTGCGCGCCGAGCAGTGGCTCGTCAATCATCCTCGGACCGATGATGCAACGCGTCGCGCCGTCAAGCGGCGTTTGCGCGATGCGTTCTACGACGAGCGCGACAGCTGGAAGGGGATGGTGTACGGACAGGCGCGCACGGCGGTGCTGCAGGCGCTTCGCGGCCTGCAAAATCAGCGCGATTCCCCGATATAATGCCGCGTCGTTTCCGCCCGCCGTCCGCCTGACGCGGCACGCTTGCCGCGCGTCTTCCTCCGATTCCCCCGTGCGCCTCACGCAGATCAAGCTTTCCGGCTTCAAGTCGTTCGTCGACCCGACGACGATCGGCACTCCCGGCCAACTCGTCGGCATCGTCGGACCGAACGGTTGCGGCAAATCGAACGTGATCGACGCGGTGCGCTGGGTGCTCGGCGAATCGAAGGCGTCGGCGCTGCGCGGCGAATCCATGCAGGACGTGATCTTCAACGGCGCCGGCGATCGCAAGCCGGTCGGGCGCGCGTCGGTCGAGCTGCATTTCGACAACAGCCAGGGCCGCATCGGCGGCCAGTGGGGCCAGTACGCCGAGCTCTCGATCAAGCGGATGCTGACGCGCGACGGCGACTCGACGTACTACATCAACAGCATCCCGGTTCGTCGCCGCGACATTCACGACCTGTTCCTCGGCACCGGCCTCGGCCCGCGCGCGTACGCGATCATCGAGCAGGGCATGATCTCGCGCGTCATCGAGGCGAGGCCCGAAGACCTGCGCGTCTTCCTCGAGGAAGCCGCGGGCGTGTCGAAGTACAAGGAACGCCGCCGCGAGACCGAGGGCCGGCTGGCCGATACCCGCGAGAATCTCTCGCGCGTCGAGGACATCCGCCAGGAGCTCGGCCATCAACTTTCGAAACTCGAGGAACAGGCGAAAGTCGCCGGGCAATACCACGAGCTCGAAGCGCGGCATCGGCAGGCGCAGCACCTGCTGTGGCACGCCAAGGCGCAGGAAGCGCAGCGTGCGCGCGAACGCCACGCCCACGAGATCGCGACGCTCACCGTCGCGCTCGAATCGCTGCAAGCCGACGTGCGCCGGGCCGAGACGCATCTGGTCCGATTGCGCGAGCAGCACTTCGCCGCCGGGGACGCACTGCACGAGCGACAGGCGGCGTTCTACGCGGCGAATGCCGAAGTGACGCGGCTCGAGCAGCAGCTCGCGTTCGCCCGCGAGAGCGAGACGCGTCTCACCGACCAGCTCGCGAAATTGACCGAGCAGATGGGTGCGCTCGGCGGCCAGCAGGCGGCGCTCGATGCCGAACAGACGAACGCCGAGCGGGCACTCGCCGATGCGCTCGCCGCATGCGAGCGCACGCGCGCCGACGAGCAGCAGGCGCAGGCCGGATTGCCGGCGCGCGAAACCGCCGTCGCCGAAGCGACGCGCACGCTCGCCGAGCTCCAGCAGCAGATCGCGACGACCGAGCAGGAGACGCGCGTCGGCGAGGCACGCCGTGACAGCGTCGCGCAGGCGCTGGCGCGCATCGCGGAGCGCCGTGCGCGTCTCGCGGCGGAACTCGAGACGCTGGCGGTTCCCGAGATCGATCCCGTGCGCGAAGTCGAGGAGCAACTCGCGCAGGAGTCGCTGGAGCTCGCCGGGAAGCAGCGCCTCACGCAGGATCTGCACGTCGACGTCGAGTCGTTGCAGGCGCAGCAGCGCGACGCGGCCGACGCGTGGCAGCGCGACGGCAAGCGTCTCGCCGATCTCGGCGCGCGCGCCGATGCGCTGTCGGCGCTGCAGGCGAAGATCGGCCACGGCAAGGACATCGACGCGTGGCTCGGCGCGCGCGGACTGACGAACGCACGCAAGTTCTGGCAGCTCGTCGACATCGAGCCGGGCTGGGACGACGCGCTCGAGGCCGTTCTGCGCGAGCGCATCGATGCGCTCGAGCTTGGCCGGCTCGAGGACGCGCTCGGCTGGTTCGAGGGCGACAAGCCGCCGGCACGCCTTGCGGCGTTCGCGCGCGGCGATGCGCGCCACGAGGCGACGACGCCCGACGCGCTGCTCGCGCGCGTCGGCGCCAAGGATCCGGGTCTCGGCGCCGTACTCGCCGACGCGCTGTCCGGCGTGCGCTGCCAGCCCGATCTCGCCACCGCGCTCGCCGCACGAAGCGAGCTTCGACCGGGCGAACTTTTCGTCACGCCCGAAGGGCACCGCGTCAGTGCGCACGGACTCGCGCTGTTCGCGCCGGACAGTGAACTGCACGGCGTGCTCGCGCGCCAGCGCGAGCTCGACGAGCTCGCCGTTCAGATCGACACCGCGACCGTCGCGGCACGGCAGGCGAAGGCCACGCTCGACGCGGTGGAGCACGAGCTCGCGAACAAGCAGGCGGCGCTGCATCAGGAGAACGCCGCGCTGGGCTCGCAGCAGCGGCGCTGCCACGCGCTCGAGCTCGAGCTCGTGCAATTGCGTCAAGCTGCCGAAGCGCAGGCGCGCCGTCGTACCCAGATCGGCCAGGAGAGCGACGACCTCGCGCAGCAGCATGCGCAGGGGAGCGACGAGCACGCGGCGATCGTGCGCGATATCGCCGATCGCCAGTCCCGGTTGCACGACGAGACGAGCCGCCGCGAAGCGGCGCGGCACGCGCGCAACGAGGCGGAGGTCGCGCTCGCGCGAAGCCGCGAGCAACTGCGCGCGGCCGAGCGTGCCGCGCAGGAAGCGAGCTTTGCGGAACGAAGTTCACGCGATCGGCTCGCCGAGCTCGCACGCCGTCGCGCGTCGCTCGGCGCGCAGACCACGCAACAGCAGGCGCTGCTCGCGCAGCTCACGAGCGAGCGCCAGGCGATCGACTGGACGCCTGTCGAGGAGGCGCTGCAGCGGCAGCTCGCGGCGCGCGGAGAAGCCGAGCAGGCGCTCGCCGCCGCGCGCAATCACCAGGAAGCGCTGACCGGCGACTTGCGCAAGGCCGACGAGGCGCGGCTTTCGAGCGAGCAGATGCTCGAGCCCGCACGCGCGAAGATCCAGGACATGCAGTTGAAGGAGCAGGCGGCGGCGCTCGCCGAGCAGCAATTCGTCGACCAGCTCGCCGTGGCGAAGGCCGATCTCGCCACGCTGCCCGAGGCGTTGAAGGCGTGGGGCAGCCCGCGCGCGCTGCCGGCCGAAATCGAGCGCCTGACGAACGCGATCGCCGAGCTGGGGGCGGTCAACCTCGCCGCGCTCGACGAGGTCGCGCAGGCGTCCGAGCGGAAGACCTATCTCGATCGGCAGGCAGCGGACTTGACCGAAGCGATGTCGACGCTGGAGGCGGCCATCCGCCAGATCGACCGAGAATCGCGCGAACTGCTGCAGCAAACGTTCGACATCGTCAACGCCAACTTCGCAAAGCTTTTCCCCGCGCTCTTCGGCGGCGACGAGGCGAAGCTCGTGCTGACCGGCGAGGAGATCCTCGACTCGGGCGTGCAGGTGATCGCGCATCCGCCGGGCAAGCGCAATACGACGATCCACCAGCTTTCCGGCGGCGAGAAGGCGCTGACCGCGATCTCGCTCGTCTTCGCCCTGTTCCAGCTGAATCCGGCGCCGTTCTGCCTGCTCGACGAGGTCGACGCGCCGCTCGACGAATCGAACACGCACCGCTTCTGCCAGATGGTGCAGGCGATGTCGGCCGAATCGCAATTCCTGTTCATCTCGCACAACAAGATCACGATGGAGATGGCGAACCAGCTCATCGGCATCACGATGCCCGACGCCGGCGTGTCTCGCGTGGTCGCGGTCGACATCGCCGAGGCGCTCGAGCTCGCGTCCGAGCCGCAGCTCGCGACCTGACCGGAACGCCGACATGACCGGCGCTGTGGGCCCCGATCCGCGTCGTATACTTCAACGCGTGATGCACACACGCGCCGCGCCATCGATCGCCGCATGAGCCCGAAGGGCCGCTTCGATGGCGAATGGGTCCCGAAGCGCGAAGCGCGCAGGGCAGCCTCGTGAGTTCACTGCAGATCGGCCTGATCGCGGCGGGCGTTCTGCTCGTCGTCGCGGTCGTCGCCTACAACCTCTGGCAGGAGCGCCGGGTCACGCGCCGCCTCGCCGAATCGACCCCATCGCCCGACCGCGCGCGCGTCGAGCCGCCGCGTCGGACGGCCGAGCGCGTCGAGCCGACGCTCATGCCGAAAACGGCCAACGTGACCACGGACGATGCGGCGACGCCCGTACACCGTGCGGGCCCGACGACGAACGCGCCGTTCGTCCCGCCCGGCGAGGTGATCGCGCCGCCCGCCGAATCGGAGCGCGCACCTGCCGCAGCCGACCATGCCTCGCTCGCGGCCGTCGAAGACCTCGAGGCCGACGCGGCCGTCGCGACGACGCTCGACGCACCGCGCGCCGGTGCGATGCCGGTCACACCCGCGGCGTATCCGCAGCCCGATCACGAAATCGAATCGATCATTCCGTTGACGCCGCACGCGCCGGTGGCCGCCGGTGGCGTCGCCGCGGGGCTGCATGCGCGCACCGGCAAGCGGCTGCGCTGGTTCGGCCGTGTCGATGCGCGCTCCGACTGGCAGCTGCTCACGAGCGATCTACCGGGCCGCTTCGCCGACGTCATCGCGTGCCTGCTCCTCGCCGATCGCAACGGCGCGACGTCGCGCGCGCAACTCGATACGTTCGCGCGCGTCGTCGGCGACGTCGCCGCGTCGCTGCCGGCGACGTTCGTCGTGCCCGACCTCGCGCAGGAGACTCAGCGTGCCGAATCACTCGATCGGCTGTGTGCGGAGCTCGACGTGCAGATCGGCCTCACCGTGCAGATGCCCGAGCCGGCCTCGATTCCCGGCACGCGGCTGCGCGGCGTTGCTGAAGCGGCAGGCTTTCACCTCGCCCATGCCGGCCGCTTCGAATTCATGAGCGAGGAGACCGGCGGGATCCTCTACACGCTGCAGAACCTGCGGCCCGATGCGTTCAGCGCGGAGATGCTGCGCCTCACCGCGACCAACGGGGTCGTGTTCCTCCTCGACGTCGCTCGGCTCACCGATCCGGTACGCACGTTCGATCAGATGAAGGCCGCGGCGAAGCGTATGGCGACGACGCTTGGCGCCGAGCTCGTCGACGACAACCGTCGCCCGCTCGACGACGAGGCGCTCGGCACCATCCGCGAGCAGGTGCAGGCGGCGGCGGAAGCGTTGCGCGCGGTGCACATTCCGCCGGGCAGTCCGCGCGCATTGGCGCTCTTCAGCGCGTAGTGCCGAAAAAATCCGCCTCCGCCGTCCCGCAGGCGGTCGCGGAGCGCGCGAAGGCGCTGCGCGAGGCGATCCGGCAGCACGACCGCGCGTATTACGTCCTCGACCGGCCGACCATCGCCGATGCCGAATACGATGCGCTCTTCAAGGAGCTCGTCGCGCTGGAAACCCGACATCCGGCGCTCGTCACGCGTGACTCGCCCACCCAGCGCGTGGGTGGCGCGCCGCAGGCGGGCTTCGCACCCGTGCACCACGCCGTGCGCATGCTGTCGATTCGCACCGAGACGAAGACCACCGCGGATGCGGCACGGGAATTCGACGCGCGAATTCGGCGCGAGCTCGGCCTCGCCGACGATGCGGCGCCCGTCGCGTACATGGCGGAGCTCAAGTTCGACGGCCTCGCAATCAATCTGCGCTACGAGAAAGGGCGCCTCGCAGTCGCCTCGACGCGCGGCGATGGCGAGGTTGGCGAGGATGTCACGCGCAACATCCTGACGATCGGCGTGATCCCGCCGCGTCTCGACACGCGCGATCCGCCGGCGGTACTCGACGTGCGCGGCGAGGTTTACATGACGCGCGCCGACTTCCTGAAGCTGAATGCACGTCAACGCGAGATGGGGCAGAAGCCCTTCATCAATCCGCGCAATACGGCCGCGGGCGCGGTGCGCCAGCTCGATCCGGCGATGACCGCCGAACGCCCGCTGCGCTTCTTCGCGTACGGCATCGGCGAATCACGCGGCTGGTCGCTGCCGGATACGCAGCATGCGCTTCTCGATGCGCGCCAGATCGTCGGGAGTGAACGGATGGTGCGGCGCGAAGTCGTAGTAGAAGCCGTTCTCGATCGGCGGACCGATCCCGAGCAACGTGCCGGGAAACAGCTCCTGCACTGCTTGCGCCATCACGTGTGCGGTCGAATGCCGCACGATCGACAGCCC
>Ga0207657_10009018_pt1 | contig 10075 bp, 5 predicted proteins | sample KBSC33metaG_FD_184316 | JGI IMG/M metagenome (GOLD analysis project Ga0207657, IMG submission 184316) | Corn rhizosphere microbial communities from Kellogg Biological Station, Michigan, USA - KBS C3-3 metaG (SPAdes) (version 2) | ecosystem: Host-associated > Plants > Roots > Rhizosphere > Soil ... | reverse complement strand
CCGCTCGCAGCGCGATGAAGGCGACGATGAGCGCGACCCCCATCCGTCCGAGCAGCCGCCGGCGTCGCTCCGGCTCCCAGCGGTAGACCTGTCCGAGGGAATAACCCACCGCCGTCACGCCCACCCACGGTATCAACACGTATGCCGCGAACAGGGTGTGGTTACCGTCGGTCCACAGCACTCCGGGTGCGTGCAGCGCGGTCCACAGTGGCGCGAACGGTCCGAGCGACGCCGCCTGAACGGAATCGAACAGGTTGTGCAGCACGATGATCGCGGCGCCGATGATTCCGACCACGCTCGCCGGCAGCCAGACGAGCGCCGAGAGCACGATCATCGCCCAGCCGAGGGCCCAGAGCACGGTGAGCACCGTGAGGTGGTAGTCGAAGTTGAACTGCCACCCGAGACAGCGCACGACGAAGAGCTCGAGGAAGATGAGCCAGAGCCCGCGCGTGAGCAGGAAGCGCGACAGTCCGGGAATGGAGCGCCGGCGGAGGGCGAGGAAGGCGCCCGTGCCGGTCAGAAGGAAGAACACCGGCGCGCAGAAGTGGGTGACCCAGCGCGTGAAGAAGAGCGCTACCGTCGTGGTGGCCACGTCCGTCGGATTGACCGGCGCGCCGAAGTAGTCGCGCGTATGGTCGAGCGCCATCAGGATCATGATGACGCCGCGAAGCAGGTCGACCGATTCGATGCGGGCGCGCGCCGCGCCCGCCGTCACGATGGCCGGATCGGCCGCAGCGTATCGCGCTTGGCCGTGTCGCGCCGCGGCGTGACGTCGCGGAAGTTGAAGATGCTGTCCGTCACGCTCTGGATCACGCGCTGCGGAATCGAATCACGCGTCGTGCGCGATGTGCTCGAGCGTGGCTCCGTCGCTGGAGTCGCCGACGGCGTGACCGGGGCGACGGTGGTGGTGGTGACTGCTCGCGCCGGCGCCGACGCGCTCGATTCAGAGCGACGCAGCGGGTTCGCCTCGCGTAGAGAATCCATCCACTGCGTCGCGGCCGTCGTACGCGTGGAATCGCCTGCGCTCTCTGGTACAACCGAATCGGCTGGCGCGGCTACCACCACTGGCGCCGCGACGATCGGCTTCGCGGCTGCGGGCTGCCGAGCCACCGGCGCAGCGATGGTGCCGGCGCTGGTCGAGGTGACCCGCGACGAGTGTCGCGTGATGAGGGCCGCCGACACGCTCACCACCAGCAGGATGGCGAGGATGGCGGCCGACGCGATCGCCCACCGCTGCTTCGTCGTCGGGCCAGGTGGGCGCGAGTACTCGCTCACCTCATCGAGCTTCTCGTCCAGCTCCGTCGGCGGCGAGAAGTCCATCGGCGCGTCGCTGTGCAGCGGCGTGTCGTCGTTGAAGACCAGGGGCTCGAGCGGCGCGAGCGGAGGCGCCATGAATCGCGGCGCCTCGAACTCGGGTCGGTCCAGCACGGACTCGTCGTCCGTGATCTCCTCGAGCGCCATCTGGCGCTTCACCTCCACCTCATGCTCGCCGGCGCGCTTGAGCTCGGCGCGCAGCCGCTCGAGCTGGCGGCGATCCTCCTCCGCCGCACGTTCCATCGCCGCGCGCTGGTCGGCCACCGACTTCTCCAGCTCGGCGCGTGTCGCTGCCATCGCGGCGCGCTCGGCCTCCAGGGCGCGCTGCAGCTTCTCCCGCTCCTCGGCTGCTGCGCTCTCCATCCGCGCGCGCTCCTCGGCTACCGTGCGCTCCAGCTCCGCGCGATCGTGAGCCAGCTTCTCGCGCTCTTCCTCCATCATCCGCTCGAAGTTGAAGCGCGCCGTGGCAATCGCCTCTCGCTCGACGCGCTGCTCCTCGAGGATCTCGGCGCGGATGCGATCCCGCTCGCTCTCTCCCTCGGCGAGCGGGTCGGCCATGCCGATCATCGCGATGTAGGCGGCGACGTCGGATGGCGTGCCGGCGTGCTTCTCGGAAAGCAGCTCGTCAGTCGCCTCCCCAAGCCGCTCGGGAAGTCCGGGGCGGAGCTCGGCGAGTGTCTTGCCGTCGAATGACTGTGGGTCGGGCTGGCCGGTGAGCATCGCCACCGCGAGCCGGGCGATGGTGCGCGCATCGTCGTCCTCGGCCGAGTGCCGGATGCGGCGCAGCGCCTCGACGGCGAATGAGACGCGCACACGGTCCGTCTTCGGCTCGAGATAGATGTTGGCCGGCGTGACGGCGCGGTGCACCACGCGTTGCTCGCGCGCCCAGTCCAACAGGCCGTTCACGTCGCGCAGAATGGCGGCAATGCGTGGCGTGGTGAACGATTCTCCGGTGGAGAGCCGCTCGGCGAGCGACGGCTCGGCGACCCGACGGGTGACGACGGCATAGACGTCGTCAGCGAGCCAGCGGCCCTCGATGACCGGAATCAGACGTCGATGCGCGAGGCGTGCGAGCAGCTGGGTGTCTGCCGCGAGGTGCGAGAGCGCGTTGGCTTCGTCGCCCTTCGGCGTCGGGAAGATCGTGATGAGAACGCCCGGCTGGTCGTCGCGCCGCTTTGCCGTATCGCCCTTTCGCGTCGCCAGGTAGCGACGCATTCCATCGGCGCCATCCTGCTCGCCGACGATGTCGTAGTCGGCGTCGAGGGATGAGAGGTCGAATGCCTGAGTGGACTCCTTCATGATCGACTCGGGGAGAGGGCGTCTTGGCGCGTCATGCCAGATTCCATTGCGTGATTAGTGCCGCGGGCTCGGCTATGCAGGAAGCGGGCTCAGGACTGGACGCGGCGCGATCCGGCCAGCAGGTTGGCGAACAGCGATCCCGTCATGCCAGGAGTGGCCATGAAATTCCCGATCTCTCTGTCGAACGCCGCGCAAATCGTGCTCGGTGCGGTTCTTTCCCTCGCCATCACGGCGCCGCTCGGCGCGCAGAAGCCCGTCGTTCACCGGCTGGAAGCCACGCCGGGTACGGTGGCCTATGGCTATTACTGGGCCGAAGCCAAGCCGGCAATCCGGATCCGGTCTGGCGACTTCGTCGACGTCGAGACGATGCTCACGAACACCCCCACGGGCCTCGAGCGCATCGGCGTGAAGGCCGCGGACGTGCCGCAGCACCTCCGGGACATCGTGGCGACGGACACCGGCTCGCTGCGCGGACCGGGCGGGCACATCCTGACCGGGCCCATCTATGTGGAAGGTGCGGACTCCGGTGACGTGCTCGAGGTGCGCATCAGGTCCATCTCGCTGCCGATCGCGTACGGCTACAACGGATGCAGCGGGTTCGTGCGCGAGCTGTGCGAGCAGCGCACGAGTACGCTGATTCACCTGGACCGGAAGAAGATGACCGCCGAGGTGGCGCCGGGCATCGTGGTGCCGCTGCGACCCTTCTTCGGTTCCATCGGCGTCGCGCCCGCCGCGGAGCTCGGGCGAGTGAGCAGCAATCCACCAGGGCGGCACGCGGGAAATCTCGACAACAAGGAACTGGTTGCCGGTACGACGCTCTACATCCCCGTGTTCGTGAAGGGCGCGCTGCTGGAGATCGGCGACGGCCACGCGGCGCAGGGTGACGGCGAGGTCGATCAGACCGCGATCGAGACCAACCTCGAAGGCCGGATCCAGGTGATCGTTCGCAAGGACCTGAAGCTGGACTGGCCGCGCGGCGAGACGCCGACGCACTGGATCACCATGGGGACGGACACCTCGCTCGTCGTTGCGACGAAGACGGCGATCCGCGAGATGGTGAAGTTTCTCCAGGAGCGGAAGAGAATCACCCAGACCCAGGCCTATCAGGCGGCATCCATGGCCGCCGACGTGCACATCACCCAGCTCGTGGACGGCAATCTGGGGGTGCACATGATGATCCCCAAGCGATCGCTCGGCGGCCGATGAGGCCGCCGCTTACGTCGCTTCCGGTCGCGCCCTACTATTGATGGACGGTGCAGACGATCCGGCACCGCCGCAAACCCCAGCAGGAAGACACGCGATGATCCGCAACTACCGCACGCTGGCCGCGGCCACGCTCGCCGTGACGCTGGCGGGCTGCAGCGGCCCTGCGGCCTCCGCGGCCGGCCGGACCGCGCCCCAGCCCGCGGCCGACGCCGGCACGAGTGACGCCGCCTACATCGCCAGGGCCCGCGCCGACAGCCTCCGCAATCCATACGTGGAGGCCGACGTCGAGTTCATGTACAACATGATCGGCCACCATGCGCAGGCCATCACCATGTCGCGCATGGCGCCGACGCACGGTGCCAGCCCCGAGGTCCAGCGGCTGGCGAGCCGCATCATCAACGCGCAGCAGGATGAGATCGCGACGATGGAACGCTGGCTCCGCGACCGGCAGAAACCGGTGCCGGAGATTCCGGCCAATGGCGGCCCCACGATGATGCTCATGCACGGCGAGCCGATGCAGATGCTCATGCCGGGCATGCTCACGCCCGACCAGCTGAAGGCGCTCGACGCGGCGCGTGGCGAGGAGTTCGACAAGCTCTTTCTCAAGGACATGATCAGCCACCATCGTGGCGCGGTGTCCATGGTGAAGGACCTGTTCGGCTCGTACGGCGCGGCGCAGGATGAGCTGGTGTTCAAGTTCGCCAACGACGTCAACGTCGACCAGACGACGGAGATTGCTCGCATGGAGAAGATGCTCGCTTCCATCACGCTGGGGATCTCCCTGCCGTGACCACCCTTCACACGACGATGCCCATGACCCACTCCGCAGTATTCAGGCTGTCACTCGCCATCGGAGTGCTCTCCGCGGCGGCGTGCAGCACCGCCATCGCTCCGTCGGCCTCCGCGCCGGCAACCTCGACGTCTTCCGCGGCGAGCATGTCCACCACGCCGCCAAACCCGGATCCGCGCGTCGGCCTCAAGGCCGGATTGTTCAACGCGGGCGAGGCCTCGTGGAACCTGCAGGTCCTGTCGCAGACGCCGCCCCCGCCGAAGTTCGCCGGCATCACGAACTCCGACCTCGCCTTCACCGGCAACTACGCCATTCAGGGGAGCTACAACGGCTACCAGGTGTGGGACATCTCGAACCCTGCCAGGCCGACACTCAAGACGGCGTTCGTCTGCCCGGCGTCGCAGAGCGACGTGTCGGTCTACAAGAACCTCCTCTTCGTATCTGGTGAGGGGCTGAGCGGGCGTCTCGACTGCGGCACGGAGGGGGTGAAGGACACGGTGAGCGCGGCACGACTGCGCGGCCTCCGTATCTTCGACATCAGCGACATCGAGCATCCGCGCAACGTCGGCAACGTGCAGACCTGCCGCGGGTCGCACACCCACACCGTGCTCGTGGACCCGAAGGATCCGGACAACGTATACGTGTACATCTCCGGTTCGTCGCGCGTCCGCTCGCCAAACGAGCTGCCCGGCTGCGTCAGCGCTTCGCCCGACCAGGATCCGAACTCGGCGCTGTTCCGTATCGAGGTGATCAAGGTTCCGGTGGCGCATCCGGAGCAGGCGGCGATCGTGAGCTCGCCCCGCATCTTCAATGGCCTCGTGGCGCCGGCGCGTCACGGCGAGGCGCCAGCTGACGCTGCCGCCAACGCCAAGGCAGTGGCCGATGCGCACGCTCACGGTGGCTTCGTGGCAACCGTCGGCGGTGAGGAGCGCGTGATGTCGTCGCGCTTCATTGCGCCGATGCTGGACAGTGTGATGAAGGCACGTGGTGGCACCGGCACGCCGACGGCGGCCGACAGCGCCACGCTGCGCGCCAACCTGCAGCCGATGGTGGACAAGATGTTCGGCGAGGCGGGCAGCTCGCGTGGACCGCGTCCCGGCCCCACCCAGTGCCATGACATCACGGTGTATCCGGCCATCGGGCTCGCCGGTGGGGCGTGTGAGGGCTACGGCCTCCTGCTCGACATCAGCGACCCGGCGCATCCGACGCGCCTCGCCGCAGTCGCCGACTCCAACTTCTCGTACTGGCACTCGGCGACGTTCAGCAACGATGGCAGCAAGGTGTTGTTCAGCGACGAGTGGGGTGGTGGTGGCCAGCCGAAGTGCCGCGCGAGCGATCCGCGCCAGTGGGGCGCCGACGCGATCTTCACGCGCACGGGCACGACGCTGAACTTCCAGAGCTACTACAAGCTGCCGGCGCCGCAGACCGCGCAGGAGAACTGCGTCGCCCACAACGGATCCCTGATCCCGATTCCCGGCCGCGACGTGATGGTGCAGTCGTGGTATCAGGGCGGCATCTCGATCTTCGACTGGACCGATCCGAAGAACCCGCACGAGATCGCTTTCTTCGACCGCGGCCCGGTCGACTCCACACGGATGGAATCGGGTGGCACCTGGTCGGCTTACTGGTACAACGGCGTGATCGTCAGCTCCGAGATCGCGCGCGGCCTCGACATCTTCGAGCTCAAGCCGAGCGCGTTCATTTCGCAGAACGAGCTGGACGCGGCGAAGAGCATTCACCTCGACTACCTGAACGCGCAGGGCCAGCCGCACTTCACCTGGCCGGCGACGTTCTCGCTCGCCCGTGCCTACGTTGATCAGCTCGAGCGGTCGCACGGCCTCGGCGCGGGGCGGATCGCGAACGTGCGTGAGGCGCTGGCGCGCGCGGAAGCGGCATCGGGTGCGTCGCGGAGCAGTGCACTGAACCAGCTCGCGTCGTCGCTCGACAGCGACGCGAATGGCTCGAGCGATGCCGCGAAGGTGCGCATGCTTGCTTCATCGGTGCGCGACCTGGCGAAGTAGCGACTTTCAACCGCAGTTGACGGAGCAGGGGCGCGGGCAGAACGTTCTGCCCGCGCCCCTCGTCGTTTCTCCCGCCCGAAATCCCATGTCCCTGCCCGTCCTCCGGTTCGCTCCAGTCGCCCTGCTGCTCGCGCTGCCGATTCGCGCACAGCAGGTGAGCCTGCCACTGCCGATCGACCTCCAGCACTCGGCGGAGACGCGCTGGCTGGCCAAACCGGTGCTCGCTCGACGCGTCCTCGACGACCTGAGCAAACCCGGTAGCTGGCAGTTCAGCGGGACGGGGACGATGACGTTCGACACCGTGCGCACGGCGAGCCCCACCGCCGTGCTGCGCGTGAACGTCACGATGTTTCCGCACGGCGACGCGCCCACGCGCAACCACCTTTCCGCGGTCAATCTTCGCCGCCCTTTCGCCGGCGAGGACTGGAGTGCCTACAACCGCCTCTCGCTCCGCGTTCGACCGAAGCTGCGGGGCTTCCCGATGCTTCCGCTCGAGATCGTGCTGCACAACGATGGCGCCACGAAGGTGCCGGACGTCTACAATCGCGAGGGAATTCATTACGTGACGCTGCGCGACGGCGAATGGCAGCAGGTCGTGTGGGAGATCACCCCCCTCACGCGCGATCACGTGACGTCACTCCAGATCGGCTACTGGGTGAACAAGATGTTCGCCGCACCAGGTGACACGGTGGCATTCGAGATCGCCGATCTGGAGCTGCAACGCGTCGAGCCGGACAACTATGAGGGCTGGAGCCCGGCGCCGGGCCGGATCGCGTTCAGCACGAGCGGCTATGCGTCGGCTGCGAGCAAGTCGGCGCTGGCGAGCGACCTCGGCGCGCGCAACTTCACCGTGCTGCGAATCGACTCCAGCGGCCGCGAGCATGCCGCACTCACTGCGCCCGTGACACGGGTCTCGACTCGCCTTGGCAACTTCCAGGAGCTGGACTTCTCGAGCATTCGCCAGCCCGGCCGATACGTGATCCAGGCCGGTGCGCGCCGCACGCAACCGTTCCTGATCGGCGACGCAGCATGGCGCAGCACCGTGCTGAAGACGATCAACTTCTTCTTCGCCGAGCGATGCGGGTACGCCGTGCCGGGCTACCACGACGTGGAGCACAAGGACTGGCTCGCCACGCACGGCGATCAACAGATCGTGATGAACGGTGGCTGGCACGACGCGGGCGACTTCTCGCAGGGACTCGTCAACACCGGCGAGGCGACCTACGCCATGTTCGCGCTTGCCGAGCAGCTTCAACGCCGCGACGACGACCCGGAGCTGCTGCGTCTCCTGCTCGACGAGGCGCGCTGGGGGCTCGACTGGGTGCTCAAGGTGCGCTTCGCCGGCGGATACCGCATCGGGTTCGCCAGCAACAATATCTGGACGGACAATGTCATCGGCACGGCGGACGATCGCCGGCGCGAGGCCCAGAACAACCCGAACGTCAACTACATCGCCGCGGCGGCCGAAGCGATCGCGTACCGCGTGCTGAAGACGAGCGATTCTGCCCTCGCGGCGCGCAGTCTCGCGACGGCGGAAGACGACTGGCGCTACGCGGTCGCTGGTCACGAAGGGCCGGATACGTGGGCAACGCCTGCCTATGCCGCGACGCCGATCGAGCTCGCCGGCATCGGGATCACTGCCTCGCTCGAGCTCTACGACGCGACGCACAAGCAGCTCTACGCCGACAAGGCCGTCGAGCTGGCGAAGATCATCGTCGCCTCGCAGCAGCGGTCATATGTCGGCAGTGCATTTCCGCTTGCCGGATTCTTCTACACGAGTCCCGCACGCGACACGATCTTCCACCAGTTCCATCGGGCCAACGACCAGGCTCCGGTCGTCGCACTGGCGCGGCTGGTGGAGGTACTACCGGATCATCCGGACTGGATGAGCTGGTACGCCACGGTCGCGCGCTACGCCGAGTTCAAGAAGGCGAGCGCACGCGCCACTGCTCCGTGGGAGGTGCTGCCCGCGTACGTCTACCGCGACGACGAATACCTCACGGTGCCGGAGTCGGGTGGACGCTACCAGGCGACGCGCGAGGCGTTCCGTGCCCAGGTGTCGAGCGGTTTGCCGATGGGAGATGGCTGGTACCTGCGCGCTTTTCCCGTCTGGTTCGCGCGCCGCGGCAACTATGGCGTGCTTCTCTCGCAGGCCAAGGCGCTCTCTGCCGCCGCCCGGCTGCGCCACGATTCGGCCGGGATCGAGCTCGCGTGGCGACAGGCCGAGTGGGTGGTTGGACGAAATCCGTTCACGCAGAGCACGATGTACGGCGAGGGCGACAATTGGGCGCAGCAGTACAGCGTGTCCACGGGCGACATCGCCGGCTCGCTGCCGGTGGGGATGCAGAGCCGCGGCGACACCGACCTCCCATACTGGCCGTCGCAGAACACCTACGTGTACAAGGAAGTGTGGGTGCATCCATCGGCGCGGTGGCTGTGGCTGATGGAGGATCTCGTGGCGCCGCCCGACAGCACTCCGCGTGGCCACATCACACCGCAATTCCGCGTCAGCTCGGCACCGGCGCCGGGCGGGGGCGTACGTGTACGGCTCGTGGCTCGCGGCGCTGGCACGCACACCTTTACCCTGCGCGCCGACAATCTGGACATCGAGCGCCCTGCGCGACGCGTGGCACTGCGTGAGGACCGTGAGACGATAGTGGAATGGACGGTCCGTATCGCGCGGATGGACGCCCCGTGGGTGGTGGTGGTCGTTCCGGACGGGGACGTGGCTCACCGGCGCGAACTGTTCGGTACGCCACGGTAGCCCGGATATTGCTTTTGGAGAGGCCAGCAGACGCACCTCGCAGTCCCATCACCTTGGCGCTGCGACACCGCGAGCGTTCTCACCCTCGATGGAGGGGCCATCCTCGTCCACCCAAGCGTCACGATGACCGACGGCTCCGCTCACAAGCCATCGTACAACCTCGCGTCCTTCTCACTCGCGGACATGACGCGTTGCGGGATGGAGCTTCGGCGAATCGGGTCGGGCGCGTCGAGCATGGAAGAGGTCGCCGACCGGACAGTTCACTTTCTGTTTCAGCGGCTGCGCGATGCCGATTCCAGCATGCCCGCCTGTGCGCTCGTCCGCCTCTTCGTGACGATGCCGTTCGAGGAGCTGCAGCCCGAGCAGCAGCAGTTTGCTGAGGGCATTCTCGGCGAGTCGCCGCAGTTCTCTGGCATGAAGTGCCTGACGCTTCTCGCCAGCGCCGGAGTGGAAGACGCATGGAACTCGAGGCATCACTCCGCCGGCCACAAGGCGCTGCCGCTGCCGAGCGCGGAGAGCGTCGCGCGTTCCCCGATGATCGCGCAGCTCATCCGGCAGCTCGGCGTGGAGGTGAGGACGCTGCTGGCGTCGGACCAACGATTGATGGTGGAGATGGACCAGCACTCGTTCAACGTCTTCTACGTGCCAGAGGCCAAGGGCAGCCCATACATCCCGGCGCAG
>Ga0207657_10009017_pt1 | contig 10075 bp, 8 predicted proteins | sample KBSC33metaG_FD_184316 | JGI IMG/M metagenome (GOLD analysis project Ga0207657, IMG submission 184316) | Corn rhizosphere microbial communities from Kellogg Biological Station, Michigan, USA - KBS C3-3 metaG (SPAdes) (version 2) | ecosystem: Host-associated > Plants > Roots > Rhizosphere > Soil ... | reverse complement strand
TCTCCTCGCCGATTCTCGTCACCGAGGAGGTGCATGGCGGCGGCGAGGCGGGACCGGGAATCCAGACCATCGCCTTCAATCTGCCCAACGACGAGCGGGTGCGGGCCGCCAAAGGCGCCAAGAAGGTGATTCTCGCCAACGTGCTCGGCGCCAAGTACGAACGGATCGTCGCGCCGCTGGCGAGCCTGGTCTTCGTTCCCGACCAGGCCCGCAAGGTGACCAAGGCCTATATGACCCAGGAAACCCTGTTCCACGAGCTGTCGCACAGCCTCGGGCCGGGCATCCTCAATCTCGGCGGCCGGCAGACGACGGTGAATGCCGAGCTCAAGGACCAGTATAGCGCGATCGAGGAATCGAAGGCCGACGTGATGGGCGCGGTCAACATCCTCTATCTGATGCGCCGGGGCGAGCTCCCGATCGCCGAGCGCGACCAGCTCCTTTCGAGCTACATGGCGGACGTCTTCCGCCACCTCCGCTTCGGCACCGCCGACGCCCACGGCCGCGGTGCCGCGATGCAATACGGCTTCCTGAAGGAGCGCGGCGGGCTCGCCTGGGACCCCTCCGCCCGCCGCTTCCGAATCGACTATGACCGGCTCGAGACGGGTCTGAAGGCGTTGGTCGCCGAGCTCGTCCGGATCGAGGGCGACGGCGATTATGCCGGAGCCAAGGCTTTCCTCGACCGCTACGGCCGGCTCGATCCGGACGCGCAGGCCGTGATCGCGACGATGGGCGCGATCCCCGTCGACATCCAGCCCGTCTATCCGGCGCGGGTGTGAGCGCGATGGATTATCAGGCTATCCTCGACCAGGTGACAAAGGACGTGTCGGCCTATCGCGGACAGGGAACCGTCGCATCCTATATCCCCGCTTTGGCGCGAACGGACCCGAACAAGTTCGGAATCGCCGTCGCGCTCGAGGACGGATCGACTTATTGTGCCGGCGACGCCGAGGATCCCTTCTCGATCCAGAGCCTGTCCTACGTCTTCGCTCTCAACCTCGCGCTCCAGCAGATGAAATCGGCGCTCTGGAACCATGTCGGGCGGGAGCCGTCCGGCTCGCCGGTAAGCTCGATCATCCAGCTCGAGATCGAGCGCGGCCATCCCCGCAATCCGCTGACCAGCCCCGGCGCTATCGTCGTGTGCGACCAGCTGATCGGCCGCCAGCCTCGGGAGGAGGCGCAGGACGCGCTGATCCAGTTCCTCCGCGACCGGTCGGGCGACCAGGGGATCGGCATAGACGAGCGGCTCGCCATGTCGGAATCGCAGGCCGGTGCCTTCAACCGCAGCCTCGCCCATTTCATCGCCGCCTTCGGCAATCTCAAGAACCCGGTCGAGGAGGTCCTCTCCCTCTATTACCGCCATTGCTCGATCGCGATGAGCTGCCGCCAGCTGGCCCGCGCGGCGCTCTACCTCGCCTTCGACGGCACCGATCCGGTCAGCCGCGACGCCGTCACCACCCAGTCGCGCTCTCGCCGGATCAACGCTTTGATGCTGACCTGCGGCCATTACGACAATAGCGGCGACTTCGCCTTCCGGGTCGGACTTCCGGGCAAGAGCGCGGTCTCCGGGGCCATCCTCGCCGTCGCCCCCGGCAAAGGCAGCGTCTGCGTCTGGTCGCCGGGCCTCAACGCCGCCGGCACCTCCCTCGTCGGCGCGGTGGCGCTGGAGCATCTGGTCGAGGCGACGGGCTGGTCGATCTTCTAGGACGGAAGGGCGACCACGCGAGTCCCGGCCCAACCGTCACCCCGGACTTGATCCGGGGTCCACCTTCTTTCGCCCCCCTTTTAAGAAGGAGAAGGTGGATGCCGGATCAAGTCCGGCATGACGATCCGCGACCGTTGACGAATTGCATAGCAACTCTCGCCCGCAAGTGCATGCGCCGCACCCGTCGCGGCGCTAAAGTCAGGCGCGCACGGCGGCGGCCTGTGCTACGCGCGGGGCATGGCAGCCGGTGAGACCGCACTGATCCTGGCGCGCGCGCAGTTCGCGTTCACCATGTCCTTCCATTTCATCTTCCCGGCCTTCTCGATCGGGCTCGCCAGCTACCTCGCGGTGCTCGAAGGGCTGTGGCTGAAGACCGGGCGCGACGTCTACCTCGTCCTCTTCCGCTACTGGCTGAAGATCTTCGCCATCGCCTTCGGCATGGGGGTCGTGTCGGGGATCGTCATGTCCTACCAGTTCGGCACCAACTGGTCGGTCTTCTCGGACAAGGCCGGGCCGGTGATCGGGCCGCTCATGGCCTATGAAGTGCTTACCGCCTTCTTCCTCGAGGCCGGGTTCTTGGGAGTGATGCTGTTCGGGCTGGAGCGGGTCGGCAAGAAGCTGCACTTCCTCGCCACCTGCCTGGTCGCGGTCGGGACGGCGATCTCGGCCTTCTGGATCCTGTCGGTGAACAGCTGGATGCAGACTCCCCAGGGCTGGGCGGTGAACGCGCAGGGCCAGTTCGTCCCGGCGGGAAGCTGGCTTCCGATCATCTTCAACCCGAGCTTCCCCTATCGGCTCGCCCACACCGTCATCGCCGCCTATCTGACGACCGCTCTGGTGGTCGGCGCGGCGAGCGCCTGGCATCTCCTGCGCGGCCGGGACAATCCCGCCGTCCGCAAGGCCTTCAGCATGGCGATGTGGATGGCCGCGATCGTCGCTCCGGTGCAGATCGTCGTCGGCGACCTCCACGGACTCAACACGCTCGAGCATCAGCCCGCCAAGGTGCTTGCGATGGAAGGCGATTACGATCCCTCGCCGGCCGGCGCTCCGCTGATCCTGTTCGGCTTTCCCGACGACGAGGGCGAGCGGGTGAGGGCGAAGGTGGAGGTGCCGAAGCTCGGCTCGCTGATCCTCCGCCACGACCCTAACGCGCCGCTTCCCGGCCTCAAGGATTTCGCCAGGCAGGACCGGCCGCCCGCGCGGATCCTGTTCTGGTCGTTCAGGATCATGGTCGGCCTCGGGCTGCTGATGCTTGCGCTCGGCCTGTGGAGCCTGCTCGCTCGGCTGTGCCGCCGGCTCTACGATTGGAGCTGGCTGCACCGTTTCTCCGTTGCAATGGGGCCGGCGGGGTTCATCGCCGTCACCGCCGGATGGATCACGACCGAGGTCGGCCGCCAGCCCTTCGTCGTCTACGGCCTTCTTCGCACCCGCGACGCCCTTTCGCCGATCGGAGCGCCGGCGGTGGGCGGATCGCTGGTCGCTTTCGTGATCGTCTATTTCGCCGTCTTCTCGGCGGGCGTGCTCTACATCTTGAAGCTGATGGCGCACCCGCCGCATGAGGGGGAGCCCGAGGCGGCGCGCGCGCCGATCCGAAGCGCCGGGATAACGCCCGCGCCCTCGCTTCGCGGCGACGGCGCCGATTCCCGCCCGGATCGGACGGAGGAAGCGCGATGATCGCTGTCCTGAATCCTCTCCTGAAAGGGGAGGGGGACCATGCGCAGCATGGTGGAGGGGTATCAGCCTTTCCGTACACGCTGACACCCCTCCGTCGCGCCGGCGCGCGCCACCTCCCCTCGAAGGGGAGGATTTCAGCCTGATGGACCTTACAATCGTCTGGGCCCTGCTCATCGCCTTCGCCGTCGCCGCCTATGTGGTGATGGACGGGTTCGATCTCGGGATCGGGATCCTCTTCCCGCTCTTCATCGTCGGCAAGGACCGGGATCAGGCGATGAACGCCGTCGCTCCGGTCTGGGACGGCAACGAGACGTGGCTGGTGCTCGGCGGCGGCGGCCTGCTTGCGGCCTTCCCGTTGGCCTATGCGATCATTCTGCCCGCGCTCTACGCGCCGCTGATCGCGATGCTTCTCGGGCTCGTCTTCCGCGGAGTCGCCTTCGAGTTCCGCTGGCGCGACGCCGGACACCGCCGGGCGTGGGATGCCGGCTTCTTCGCCGGCTCGCTCGGCGCGACCTTCGCTCAGGGCGTCACGCTCGGCGCCCTGCTTCAGGGCATCGAGGTCAAGGGCCGAGCCTATGCCGGGGGATGGTGGGACTGGCTGACCCCGTTCAGCCTGCTGACCGGAGCGAGCCTCGTCATCGGCTACGCCTTGCTCGGGGCGACCTGGCTGGTCTGGAAGACGGAGGGGCCGCTGCACGGCGAGGCGCGGCGCTTCGCGCGGATTCTCGCTCCGGGCCTGCTCGCCGCGATCGGCGCGGTCAGCCTCTACACGCCCTTCCTCGAAGCCAAATATCACGAGCGCTGGTTCGACTGGCCCGGACTGCTCGTCACCGTGCCGATGCCGCTCCTCGTCGGCGCCACGGCCCTCGGCCTTTGGAGAAGCCTCAACGGGGGCAGGGACTGGCTGCCCTTCGTGCTTAGCCTCGGTCTCTTCTTCCTCACTCTGTGCGGCCTCGCTGTCTCGATCTGGCCCGACGTCATCCCCGGCCGGGTCAGCATCTGGGCGGCGGCCGCGCCGCATTCGAGCCAGCTCTTCCTCCTCGTCGGAGCGCTGATCCTCATCCCGCTGATCCTCGTCTACACCGCCTGGAGCTACTGGGTGTTCCGCGGCAAGGTCGGCGAAGAGGGCTATCATTGACCGCCCGGCGGCTCGCCTGGTTCGTCGGCCTGTGGGCGGCGGGGGTGATCTCGGTCGCCGCGGTGGCGGGGATCCTTCGGCTGTGGCTGCGATGAGCCGGACTCTCGCCGCCGGCGCTGCGCTCGCCGGGCTTGGAGTGGCGCTCGGCGCGTTCGGAGCGCACGCGCTTCGCATGCAGCTCTCGGCCGAGGCGCTCGGCTGGTGGCAGACCGGCGTCCAGTACCAGATGTGGCACGCGCTCGCCCTCTTCGCGCTCGGCCTCGCCGGGCGGGCGGGGACCCGGCTTCCGGCTTGGCTGCTGGGCGCCGGCGCCGCGATCTTCTCGGGGTCGCTCTACCTGATGGCGCTGACCGGCGCTCGGTGGCTCGGCGCGGTGACGCCCGTGGGCGGACTGCTGATGATCGCGGGCTGGCTGCTCCTCGCCTGGCGGGCGCTCAGGAGCTAGGATGGGGCCAGATGGCCCTGGCGACCTCGAACAGGATGCTCGACCGCTCCTCCACCGTGTCCTCGTTCCAGGCCTCGCTCTTCGCGGCTGCCTTGTTCAAGAAGAGCACGCTATGCTCCCGAAGCGCCTCGCGCTTCCCTCCGGCCCCCTCGTCCCCGCTCAGCCACGGCTTGTTGGACTGGATCGGATTGAGCTTGCCGTTGAGCAGCGTCAGGTTGCCTATGGTGTGGATGAGCCGGTTGCGACGAGACGCCGCCTCCTGCGCAGGCGCGTCGGCCGACAGCGGCCAGTGCGTCTCCCAACTTTGGGGCATGATATGCTCGACCGTCAGGTTCCGGGGCACTTCCATCGTTTCGGCGAAGTCGTTGCGGAGGCCGCATTCGAGCGCCTCCAGCAGGAGGCGCAGGCGCGGGCGAGTCAGGTTCTCGTAAAGCGGATTGGCGATCCATGACTCCCGGAACTCGCCGTCGTCGGGCCAGCGATCCACTTCGGCGGTGCCGCTCAGAAGGTGGCGCCGCACCCGCTCGTGCAGATCCGAGCTGCCCGAATCGAGCGTTCGGAGCAGATCGACGAAGAAGCGGCTGTAGCCCCGGGTGCTGAGTCGGCACACCATCCGCCTGACCAGGAAGGATTCAAGATCGACGAGCACCGCCAGGACCTGCCGCTCATCGTCTTCGAGCAGGTCGAACAACTTGATGAGGAACGGGTAGGAGGTCTCGAACCCCATCGTTGCGAGCCGCTCGAGGAACAGCTTCACGCGGGGCTGATCGTAGCCGGTCAGCAGGCGTTTGTAGATCTCGCCATATTTCTTGAAGGCCGCCATGCGCTCCAGCGCGCGTCCCGGTCCTTCCGCCTTCGCGAGATCCCGATAGGCGGCGTAGAGATGGGCCGCGGTAACCTCTTCGCTGGAGAGGATGGTCAGGGCGTGCTGCAGGAAAATCTCAATGCGGGCGCGCTGCGCGTGGCCGCGCCCGGTGAGCGCGCGCCAGAACCCCGAATCATAATCGAAGGTCTGCCAGTATTTCTGGTAGGCGAGCTCGGTATTCCCCTTCTCCCGCTCGACCTCGTTGAGAAGCGCGTTCTTCACCAGGTCGGCCGAAAGGAGGGGCGTGCCGCGGGCGTTGAGGGTCTCGAAGATGAGTTGAGCATCGTCCTTCTCGTCGAGGTCGATGACGACCAATCGGACGCTGTCGCGCAGGGTTCCGTAGAGGGCGCCGACGCGCAGCTCGAACTCGTCGCCGCCCGTATCGCCGAGCCACTCGGCGACCATCCGGTGGAAGAAGAGATAGGAATCGACGATCGTCCGGCCCACGGCGCGGGCATCGGCGCGGGCGCCATATTGCCTGGCCAGGGCCGCCCGCCCCTCGGCTTCCATGACGTTGGTGAAGTCTGCTCGGTCGGCATTTGTCGGCCATACCTTGAACCGCTCGTGCGGCTCGGTGCTCAAGGGATGATCGTTGCGCACCAGCTTGTCGATCGCCGCCGCGTAACGCTGATCCCCCCCGGCGCGAACGACGTCGCCGAAGGATTTCAGAAGGATCTGCAACGTCGTGAGCCTCTGCTGGCCGTCGATGAGGAGCCGGGATTCGATGTGGCCGGGAGGGACCGTGACGCGGTCCTGCACGCTGGCGCCAAGAAAATGGGCCCTCGGACTATGGCCGTCGAGGACGAGCTCGGCGATCCGACGGACGTCCTCCCACAGCGGCTGCCATTGCTCCTCCTCGTTCCAGACATAGGGACGCTGGTAAAGCGGCACCTCGTACAGGACGTCCTTCTCGAATACGTGCTGAACCGCCAGCGTACCTACCTGCATCCGGACCCCCCGCGCTTTGAACCGGGGGGACACTAATGGGCCGGCCCCAGGCGTAAACCGGATTTGCAGCCGAATCGGACCGAGCTGGCGGCGCTCCGCAGGGCGAGGGGAGGGGTGAGGCGAACCGGACCGGGAACTCGCCCTAGTCACGCCGCATTCCTGTGGCTATGGGCGATCCGAACCGAAAATCAGGAAACTTGAAATGAGCCTCCGCAACGTGGCGATCATCGCGCACGTCGATCACGGCAAGACGACCCTCGTCGACCAGCTGTTCCGCCAGTCCGGCACCTTTCGCGACAACCAGCGTGTCGAGGAAAGGGCCATGGATTCCAATGACTTGGAGAAGGAGCGGGGGATCACCATCCTCGCCAAATGCACCTCCGTGGAGTGGGAGCATGACGGCGGGACGACGCACATCAACATCGTCGACACGCCCGGCCACGCCGATTTCGGCGCCGAGGTGGAGCGCATCCTCTCGATGGTCGACGGAGTGATCCTGCTCGTCGACGCCGCCGAAGGGCCGATGCCGCAGACCAAGTTCGTGACCGGCAAGGCGCTCGGCCTCGGCTTGAAGCCGATCGTCGTGGTGAACAAGATCGACCGCCCCGACGCCCGCCCGGCCGAAGTGCTCGACGAATGTTTCGAGCTGTTCCTAAGCCTCGACGCGAGCGACGAGCAATTGGACTTCCCCGTCCTCTACGCCTCGGGCCGGGCCGGCTATGCCGGTCTCACCGACGACGTCCGCTCGGGCGACCTGACGCCTTTGTTCGAGACGATCGTGCGCCACGTCCCGGCGCCCGACGCCAATCCGGAAGGGCCCTTCCGGATGATCGGAGTCCTCCTCGACCGCGACCCGTTCCTCGGCCGGATCCTCACCGGCCGGATCGAAAGCGGCCGGCTCGAGGTCAACGCCCCGATCAAGGCGCTCGACGTCGACGGCAACGAGATCGAGACCGGCCGCGCGACCAAGGTCTTCGCCTTCCGGGGCCTCGAGCGGGTCCCGGTCGAGCGGGCCGAGGCGGGCGACATCGTCGCCATCGCCGGGCTCACCAAGGCGACCGTGTCCAACACCATCGCCGAGCCGGCGGTGACCCGCGCCATCGCCGCCCGCCCGATCGACCCGCCGACGCTCGCGATGAGCTTCGCGGTCAACGACAGCCCCTATGCGGGCCGCGACGGCAACAAGGTGCAGAGCCGGGTGATCCGCGACCGGCTGGAGCGCGAGGCCGAGACCAACGTCGCCATTCGCCTCACCGAAAGCCAGGAGAAGGACGCGTTCGAGGTCGCCGGGCGAGGCGAGCTCCAGCTCGGAGTCCTCATCGAGACGATGCGCCGCGAGGGTTTCGAGCTCTCCATCTCCCGCCCGCGAGTCCTCTTCCGCGACGGCCCGAACGGCCGCGAGGAGCCCTATGAGACGGTCGTCATCGACGTCGACGACGAGCATTCGGGAACCGTCGTCGAGAAGATGGCGCTCCGCAAGGCGGAGATGACCGACATGCGCCCGTCCGGCGGCGGCAAGACCCGGCTGACCTTCTCGGCCCCGTCGCGCGGCCTCATCGGCTATCATGGCGAGTTCCTCTCCGACACGCGCGGCACCGGGATCATGAACCGGCTGTTCGAGAAATACGGCCCCTACAAGGGCCGGATCGAGGGCCGGCAGAACGGAGTCCTCATCTCGATGGAGCAGGGCGACGCCGTCGCCTATGCGCTGAACGCGATCGAGGTGCGCGGAACCCTGTTCATCTCGCCCGGCGAGAAGCTCTACGAGGGCATGATCATCGGCGAGAACGCCAAGCCCCAGGACCTCGAGGTCAACCCGCTGAAGTCCAAGCAGCTGACCAACTTCCGAGCCTCCGGCCCGAAGGACGAAGGCATCCGCCTGACCCCGCCCAAGCGCATGACCCTGGAGCAGGCCATCGCCTACATCCAGGACGACGAGCTGGTCGAGGTCACTCCGAAGTCGATCCGGCTGAGGAAGCGGCACCTGGACCCCCACGAGCGCAAGCGTCAGTCGAGGAAGGCCGAAGCCGCCTAAATCCTCCCCTGCTTTTGCAGGGGAGGGGACCGCCCGAAGGGCGGTGGAGGGGCTCCTTCGGCGCCGACAGGACGCGTAGCGAGCCTGATCGACGTCACGGGATTCACTCCCGTGACGGCTGCACCGAGGTTTGGGTTCACGCTAAGGCGCGAAGGCGCGAGGAAGGTCGCCGTCGGCGACCGCCGGAGTAAGGTCTCTTGCGCCGGCTCCGCCGTCGCCGCCGGCCTCCGCTTTCGCGCCGGCTTGACCCCGCCCGCGCCGTGAGCGAGCCTCGCGCGATGACGCTAACGCCGCCCCGATGACCGACGAGGAGATCGCCGCGGTTCACGAGGCGGCGCATGCCGTCTTCGCTCGTGCTCGGCCCCTGGACCCGCCTCGCCGGTCCGGTCGCGCTCGTCCGCTGGGGCGAAGGCGACGTGGTGATGGGCACGGACGGGCAGGCGATCGGCCGGGCGCTCGCCGCCGATCCAGGCTTCGACCTCGACCTTCCGCGCCTCGACCTGGTCCGTGCGCTTCTCGCCGGGCCGGCCGCCGAGCGCCTGCTCGTCGAGCGCGGTCGAGCGGCGCTGACCGAGGCGGACCTCGCCGCCACCTCGGCCGGCGATTATGCAGTCGTCGCCGAGCAGCTCGCCTCGCTCCGGCGGCGGGGCCCTGACCTCGCAGCGCTGGAGCTTGAGGTCCGGCACCGGCTCGAGGAGCCCGCCCTGTGGTCGCTCGTCGAGCGCTTCGCGGCGATCCTCCTCGACCGCCGCTCGCTCTCCGTCGACGAGGCGGAGCGGGTGCTCGAGGCGCTAAGCGCAGGGACGTCCGCCCAAGCCGAAGTGCCCCCGAAGCGCCGCCCGCCCCGGCTCGGCCTCCTCGCCTTCGCCGCCTGGGAGGCCTGGTGGGGGTACGAATTCGTCACCGCGCCCCTTCCGGACGAAGAGATGCACACGGTCGCCGCCTTTCTGTTCGGTGCGGTCATTCCCGGCGCGGTGGCGGCCTTGCTGGGCGTTACGATCCTCGCCGTGCGGTTGGTGCGGTGGAGCCGGCGGGGCTGACGGCGCGGGTTCACGCGGAGGCGCGGAGGAGAAGGGGAGGCGCGGAGGCGGTTCTTGTTTCGCTTTCGGTTATCTTCAGCGTTGAATTCGGTTTTTCCATGCTATCTAACCTGAAATAAGCTTAGGGTCAGGACAAAGATCATGATCGTCGTCGGTGTGACGCAGGCGAAGCGTGACATGGAGCGGCTCATCGAGCGGGTGGCGGCCGGCGAAGTCGCCATGATCACC
>Ga0207657_10009015_pt1 | contig 10077 bp, 6 predicted proteins | sample KBSC33metaG_FD_184316 | JGI IMG/M metagenome (GOLD analysis project Ga0207657, IMG submission 184316) | Corn rhizosphere microbial communities from Kellogg Biological Station, Michigan, USA - KBS C3-3 metaG (SPAdes) (version 2) | ecosystem: Host-associated > Plants > Roots > Rhizosphere > Soil ... | reverse complement strand
GAGCACGCCTTCGACGACCAGGTTGTCGTACGAGCCCAATATTCGACGGAAACCAACCTGCGGGCCCGCAAAGCGCTATGGGACGACGCCGAGGGGGACGACCCCAAGGAGATCTTGTGGCGCACGCTCGAGGCGTGGCAACCGCAGCGCGTGCTCGAGGTCGGAGGTGGCGAGGGTGAGCTCGCAGAGCGGATCCAGCGCGAGCTCGGCGCGCACGTGTCGTTCGTCGACTTCTCGCCCCGCATGGTCGAGTTGGCGCGCGCGCGAGGACTCGAAGCACAGGAGGGTGATGTCCAACGGCTCCCATTCCCAGATGGCGCGTTCGACACGGTGATCGCGGCGTGGATGCTGTACCACGTACCAGACCTCGACGCGGGGCTCGGCGAGATCGCACGCGTCCTGACGAAGGGAGGTGCGCTGATCGCCGTCACGAACTCCGTGCAGCACATCGCGGAGCTCCGTGAGCTGCTCGCCTATCCCCCCGGGGCGTTCGAGATGTCGTTCAACAGCGAAAACGGCGAGGAGCACCTGCGGCGCCACTTCGCCCAGGTCGAGCGTTTCGACACGGTCGTTACGGCGACGGTGCGCGACCGGGAGAAGCTCGTCGCCTACCGGAACTCGGTCTCGGTTCCGGCCGCGGACGTTCCCGAAACCGTGGAGCTACCGTTCATCGTGCACGGGCGAACATCGATCTTCGTGGCGATGACGTGATCCGTCCGGCGGAGCTGATCCATCGCAAGCGCGACGGCGAAGAGCTGTCGCACGACGAGATCTCTGAGCTCGTCCTCGGCTACACCCGCGGCGACGTGCCCGACTACCAGATGGCCGCGTTCTGCATGGCGGTGTTCTTTCGTGGGCTCTCGCCGGCCGAGACGTTCGCGCTCACCGACGCGATGATCCGGAGCGGCGAGACGATCGATCTCGGCGCCGCGCTCGGGCGCAAGGTCGTCGACAAGCACTCGACCGGCGGCGTCGGTGACAAGACGTCGCTCTCCGTCGGGCCGATCGTCGCGGCGTGCGGCGTTCCGCTCGGAAAGATGAGCGGCCGCGGCCTCGGCCACACGGGCGGGACGCTCGACAAGCTCGAGTCGATCCCCGGCTTCCGCACGGAGTTGACGCTGGACGAGTACGTCGCCCAGGTGCGCGACGTGGGCGTGGCGATCATCGGCCAGACCGGCGACCTCGTTCCCGCCGACAAGCTCCTGTACGGGCTCCGTGACGTGACGGCGACCGTCGACGAGCGCTCGCTGATCGCATCCTCGATCATGTCGAAGAAGCTCGCCGGCGGCGCACAGGCGATCGTCCTCGACGTGAAGGTCGGGAACGGCGCCTTCATGCAGACGATCGAGTCCGCACGCGAGCTGGCTCTGACGATGATCGAGATCGGCGAGAACGCGGGCCGCGAGGTCGTGTGCCTGCTCACGGACATGGACCAGCCGCTCGGGGCGGCCGTCGGCAACGCGCTCGAGGTGCGCGAGGCACTCGACACGGTGCGCGGCCATGGCCCCGCGGACTTCACCGAGCTCGTGCTCGACGCCTGCGCCAGGCTGCTCGCGCTCTCCGACCTCGGCATCGACGAGGCGGAGGGTCGTCGCCGCGCCGAAGCGGCCGTCGCCGACGGGAGCGCGGAGGTCACCTGGCGCCGCTGGATCGAGGCGCAGGGGGGAACCGCCGACGAGTCCGCGCTCCCGACCGCACCGGTGGTCCACGAGCTCACCTCGCCGGTTGCCGGCTACGTGTCGAAGTTGAGCGCGATCGACGTGGGCAACGCGGCCGTTCACCTCGGCGCGGGGCGCCGCACCAAGGACGACCAGATCGACCACTCCGTCGGGATCGTCGTCCACGCGAAGCGGGGCGACCGCGTCGAGGCAGGGCAGACGCTTGCCGAGATCCACGCGCGCATCGAGAGCGAGGCACGTTTCGGCGCCGGCGAGGTGCTTGCTGCCTACGAGATCTCGGACGTCGCGCCCGCCGAGCGGCCGGTGCTGCTCGAGGTCGTCGGCTCGAGCCCCTAATCGTAGATCGCGACGCCCGTCTCGAGATCGAAGAAGTGGAGGTGCCTCGAGTCGACGACCAGCTCGATCCGCTCGCCCTCGCGCGCGGGCGTCGCGCGGTCGACCCGGGCGACGAAGGTGTGGCGCCGCTCCTCTTCCTCGGCGGCCTCCTCGAGCGCCTCCTTTACCTCGTCGCTCAAGACCGAGGGTGCGGGTGCGGGGAGATGCAGGAACACCTCGGAGCCCATGTCCTCGCGAACGTCCACCGTCGCCGAGAAGCGCGCACGCTCGGAGGCCCCGTCGACGAGCGCCGCGTCTTCGACGTCCTCCGGCCTGATGCCGAGCGCGACCTCGCGCCCCGCATAGCGGGCGAGGCCCGGGTGGGACGCCACCGTGGGGCCATCGACCTCGAGCATCGCATCGCCGAAACGGACAGCGAGACCGCCATTGCGCGCCTCGAGTGTCGCGCGCATGACGTTCATCGCCGGCGAACCGATGAACCCGGCGACGAAGAGATTTGCGGGCCGGTCGTAGACCACCTGCGGCGACGCAGCCTGCTGCAGCACGCCGCCGCGCATCACGCAAACGCGGTCGCCCAACGTCATCGCCTCGCTCTGATCGTGCGTCACGTAGACGGTCGTGACGTCGAGCGCTCGCTGGATGCGTGCGATCTCGGCACGCATCTGGATGCGGAGCTTCGCATCGAGGTTCGAGAGCGGCTCGTCCATGAGGAATACCCGCGGCTCGCGCACGATTGCACGGCCCATCGCGACGCGCTGGCGCTGGCCCCCCGAGAGTGCGCCCGGCTTCTTCTTGAGCTCGTCGACGAGCCCGAGGATCTTGGCCGCTTCGTTGACCCGCCGTGCGATCTCGGGCTTGGCCGCCCGCCGCATCTTGAGACCGAACGCGATGTTGTCGTACACCGACATGTGCGGGTAGAGCGAATAGTTCTGGAAGACCATCGCGATGTCGCGCCGCTTCGGGGGCAGGTCGTTCACGACCTCGTCGTCGATGCGGATCTCACCGTCGGTAACCACCTCGAGGCCCGCGATCATGCGCAGAGCGGTCGTCTTCCCGCAGCCGGAAGGCCCGACGAAGACCATGAACTCTCCGTCGGCGATCGTCAGGTCGAGCGCGCGGACGGCCTCCGTTCCGTCGTCGTACACCTTGGTCAGTTTGTCGAGTCTGATTCCGGCCATGAACTACGAGCTCCTATCTCCGGCAGTCGGTTGCAAGGACGTGCTGCACGCGCTCACGTGCTTCCGCGCACGACGAGTTCGGTGTCGAGCACGACCCGCTGGACCGGGCCGTGCAGAGTGCCTTTGATGCGCCTGACCAGCATGTCCGCTGCGCAGGTTCCGATGTGGTAGGCGGGTTGCGAGACGACCGATAGCGGTGGATCGGTGACCCGTGCCCATGGTGCATCGTCGAAGGAGATCAGCCCGACGTCGCTGCCCTGCCGGAGGCCGCGCGATCGCAGCTCCTCGAGCACGCCGAGCGCGAGCGCGGCGTTGGCCGCGAAGAACGCATCAGGCGGAGGTCGGCGGTCGAGGAGCTGAGCCGCCGCCGCGCGACCACCCTCGATGTTGTACGGCTGGTGCACGACGCGGCTCGTCTTTACGCCGGCCGCGCGCAAGGCGTCCTCGTACCCGAGGCGGCGGAGCGCTGCGGTCTCGGCGGACTTTGGTCCGACGATGCAGGCCGGCCGTCTCCAGCCCTGCGCGAGCAGATGCTCCGTCGCAATGCGTGCGCCTCCGCGGGAGTCAGCGGTCACGAAATCGACCGGGACGTTCAACGGTCGGTCGATCACGACCAGCGGAATCGACTTCTCGGTCAATTTCTCGATGCGCACGTTCGCGCTGTGCGGCGAGAGGATGACGCCTGCTGCCGACTCGGTCGCGGCGAGGCTGACATAGCGCGCCTCTTTCTTTTCGTCTTCGGCGGCGTTGCACAGAACGACAGAAAACCCGTTTCGCTGTGCGACGTCTTCGACTCCTCGCGCCACCGAGGTGAAGAACGGGTTCTCGATGTCGGAGATGATCAGCAGCCACAGATTGGTTCGCTGCAGCCGCAGATTGCGGGCGAGGGGATTGGGCGTGTAGCCGAGCTCGGTCGCGGACGCCATCACGCGGCGTACGAGCTCCGGGGCGACCCTGTCGTTGTTGTTCAAGACGCGCGACACCGTGGCCACCGATGTCCCGGCGTGCCGTGCCACATCGATCATTTTTACCATGCCGCCTCCGACATCCGATCTCCGGTCTTGTCTGGCTGCCGACCCGACGGTCGCATACTCAACGATTCGCCCGCAACGATCGAGACCGTTGTCGGAAGCAGGCACACCACCGACCCGTCGACGACGGCTGCGGTGGCGCCGTCCGCGTCGACATCGATCTCGCCTGGCTCCCACGGCGTGCGGACCAACGTCAGCGAGCCCACCTCGAGGCGGCCTCCGGTGCACTCGAGACGCACTTCGTCTCCATCCGCCACCAGCAGGCCCCAGCCGCGGCTTGCCAGGAACGGCAGTGATCCGGGCGCCGGTGGGTGGCGGAACTCGAGTGCTGCCCTGTGCGCATCCTCCCGAAAGCCGCTCAGCGCCTCGAAGACGGCCCAGCCGGCCATCGCCCGGGCGTAGTGGTCGCCGCACTCGATCTCGTTGTACGGATTGCGCCTGCTGCCGTCGTGCCGTGCCCAGAGCGCGCGCAAGATCAGCCACGCCTCGTCGTCCAGGCCCTCCCTGAGGCAGTGCGCCGCGACCTGATACTCGATCCCGGTCCACACCTCGTCGCAATAGCGGGTAGGCACCTCGGGCCGTCCGCCGTGCGGCCACGTGCACATCAGCAAGCCGGCATCGTCCTCGTCCGCGTAGACGCGGTACGGATGCACGAAGTCGCGGAAGCCGTTGCGGAAGTTGTTCTGCACGACTGCCCGGAGCGCGGTGCGGACGTGATCGCGAGGGAGGAGGTACCCGAGTCCCAGCTGGTGTGCCCACCACTGGCCGATCAACTGGTCGGAGAGACAGCCGTCGATCCATTGAAACTCGGTGCGGTCATTCGGCCCGAGCTTCTGCACGTAGTACTCACCGTTGAAGAGCGCCTGGTCGTAGGCGCCGCTCCCCCCTTCGAATAGCTCGTGGTATCTCATTGCCGTCGCGTCGTCGCCGAGGACGCGCGCCATCTCCTCGGCGGCGCGTAACGCCGCTAGCCACAGCGTGCCCATGAAGGTGTTGAGCCCGCACAGATCGATGTCGTGCGTGCTCGGTTGGACGCCCGTCAGCATGCCGCTGCCGTCGGTGTGCCATTTCCGCTCGACGTGATCGAGCAGCTTGACGACGTTCGGCCAGTACTGCGCCAACCAGTCAGGCCCGGCGCCGTTGCGAAACTCGCGGTAGGTCTTCAGGACGGAACCGAGCATGCCGTCGAGCGCAGGATCATCCGGGCCGCCGATGGCCTCTCCCCAGAGCTGCCGCAGATAGACCGGCGCGATCACACGGTGGGGGATGTAGCCCTCCGGCGCCTGCATGATGTCGAACTCGGTCTCGCGCATGCTGCGTTCGAGCGTCGGGAAGGTCTTCGCGAGCGTCTGCTCGTAGTTCCAAACGTGCGTGCAGTTGAGGGGACACGAGCCGCCGAACTCTCCCGCCGACATGACGGTCGACGCACCACGCACGCCCTCGAAGCCGAAGAAGCGCCCGTCTGCCGTCTGGAAGCAGGTCGGGCTACGGACGATCGAGAACTGGGCGGCGAGGTGACGGACGGTTTGGTCGTCGAGGCCTGACGCCTCGAGGGTCCCCGGCCAGCTCAACGACGCCGACCGAAGCTCGTCCCAGTCCCGCGCCACGCGCCGCGCGACCGCCTGCGCGTCGCCGTGCGTTGTGGCGTATCGATTGCCGAGCCAGAAGCGTGAACTTCCCCATTCCGGGCGCATGGGCCCGAACTGCTCGAAGTTGACGATGCGGTTCGGGAAGCACCAGCCGATCAGGACCCGGATCGACCGGCTCGCGCCCGGCGTCAGCTGGAAGCGGACGCCGATCCCTGTATTCCACGTCGAGCCGGACGGGCTTGCACCTTCGAACGAACGCGGCCCGTAGCGCTGCGGATCGGCGGACGCGCGATCGAGCTCCGAGTGCGCCTCGGCATTCCCCCACGATCGTGACTGGAGGAAGGCTATGAACTCGTCGGGATGCCGCCACTGACGCAGTACAGGTGCCAGCCGCTCGTCCACGGCGAGCACCATTTGCCCGGATCCCGGCGCGTCGTCGGGAAACGTGCTGTTTTCGAGCACGACCGACGTCCACGCGTCGTCTCGTGAGACGCGGTTCGTGTTTCCTCCGTAGCCGGAGCCGATCACACCGTCGATCGGGCTGATGCCGTCCCAGCCGACGGCGTTCTGCAAGGTCGCACCGAACGTGCCGTGGACAGGGAGCTCGTCGGTGTTCGTGATGCGAAACGTGAACATCGCAACCGGGATCGAGCTGGTGTCGACATCGAGCGGCACGAGCGGCGTGAATGCCTCCAGGCTGACGTCGACGGGCAGCTCGTCATCCTCGTAACGCAGGTGGGCGAACGGATACGTGTCCGAGATGCTCGTGCGCTGGACACCCCGGTGCCTTCGAAGCAGCTCCTGCTGCCAGTGCGGTGCGACGTCGTCGGCAACGAGGGGTGTTGCAGTGGACTCGGGAATGGGCGACGCCTGCAGGATCCGGACCACGTCGAGCGGCGGTTCCACCCGGCTCGCTCTCAATGCGAAGAACGTGTGCGGCAGCGCTCCGCTGTGGTTGCCGATGTTGTGCAGCTGCCACTGCCGGAGGCTTCCGTCGGAGCAGATTGCGACATTGCCGGTCCCGATACCGCCCAGCGGTAGCGCAACGTGCGGCGCAGCGCTCGAGGCGGTCCCGGCTTTCACGTCAGCGGATCCATCGGGGCACCCGACACTGCCAGGTCGTCCGCGTCGGGCAGGTCGGGCCGTGGCGCCGCGGGCCGATCGAGGTAGAAGTACGCGACGGAAGCAATGTCGTCCTGCAGCACCTGGTAGCGGTGGCCGGACTTCCACCCGAGCGCCTGGATGTTCACGCGCAGGTCCGAGTGGAAGTGGATTGGATCGACGAGGTGCCAGCGATACATGCCGAACCGCTGCTGGCTGTGGTACAGGCCGTCGGGCCGGAGCACCTGGTGCAGCCCGAGGTACGGGGTGGAGTACTCGGAGTACCCCTGGCCGGGCACGTCGAAGTTCCAGGCGCCGCCGAAGTAATCCTCGGTGCCCGTCCCGCAGATCGTCGGAAACTCGTCGTCGCCGTCCAGGAAGAACTTGATCTCTCCCTCGCCCCACCAGCCCGGGCGGTTGACGCCCCAGGCCATGTAGGTGCCGACGTATTTGCCGTGACCTTCGACGCCGTCGAGGATCGAATGCGGCGTTGCGGCCGGCAGCGGGTTGCTGCGCCGGAACTGTGCGTGGAGGTAGCCGGCGTCGACAAGCTCGACCTGGGTCTCATAAGTGATCTGGTAGTAGACCGTGGCGACGTCAGGCGAGAGATTCTCCAGGGTCAGTCGAGCCGATGCCGGGAAGGGCATCGGCCAGTAGGAGTTGAACCCGCCGTTCGAGTTCGCGGCGATCGCAGCTGAGCTCAGCTGCGCGAACCGGCACCAGCCTTGACCGAAGAAGTCGCCCAGCGGCACTTCGATCGCCGGCTCGTCGGACCCGTCCCAGTAGGCGCGCAGGACGAGCGTCCGCCAGTTGTTGCGATGTGTCGTGATCCAGATGTGCGTGATCACCGCCGGTCCCTCGATCGCGGCCAGCTCGAAGGTCGTGTTCCCGGCGATGTCGACGCTTGGCGAGACCTTCCAGCCTTGCCCGAGCTCTGCCGCGGGACCGGCGCCGGTGCCTTCGGTCGCGCGTCCGCCGCCTCCCTTGGCCCCGTCGAAGTTCTCGGGGCTGATCGATCGCGTCTGCGCGCTGCTGAGCGTCCCGAGCGAACGAAGATCCGCGTTCACCGTGCCACCGTCTCGACCTCGACGGAGTCGGTCGTCGCGACCACCGTCGCATCGCCGCAGAGGTGCACCGTGACGCCGAGGGCGTCGAAGAACGCGGCCTTGGCGGTGAGCGCGCGGTCGGCCGTCATCGCGTCCGGGGCGTACGCGACTTGAACATGGTTTGCTTTGTGCTTCGCCATCAATTGATTCCTCCCAACACCGTGGAGCACGGCGTGCATGATTGGCCACTCGGGCGACGTCAGCGACAGGCGCCGCTCGGTCTCGGCGGCGGGGAGATCGGCGACGTGACCGCGGCCGAGGTCGAGCTGCAGGGCGCCGTCCTCGAGGTAGACCCTCGACCAGACGATCTCGCCGGGCTTCGAGCAGCCGCTCAGGGTCCCACCGCCGAGCGGGAAGTACATCGGCGTCTGCCGGCGGCTGTACGACTTGTCATAGCCGCCGTTGTGCGACGCAGGGACCGAGCCGGAGATCATGAACGTCCAGACGAACTCCCCTGCGAACTCCTCTCCCCAGCGAATGTCGTGAAGTGTCGTCGCCGGGTCGAGCTCGAGCGCCTGCCAGATCCGGTTCGTCACCAGCGCATCGACTGCGACGCCTTCGTCCACCTCGTTGAAGTGCGGAAGCGCCTGCTGCGCATACAGCTCGCGGCTGCCGTCGCGACTCAGCACCGGGGGACGATCGACGTTGTTGAGCAGCCCTTCTGCGAGATCGCTCGCCGGTGCGGAGTCCTTGAGGCCTTGCTGATACTGAATGCCGACCGCGTCGACGCCGTAGTCGTCGGAGATCCGCAGCGCTGCGATGTACATCTTGAGCTGTGCGAGAACTTGTGACTCCGTGAGCTCGGTTGCCTCGTCGGTGCCGAAGTGGAAGGTGAGGCCCGCGCGGTCGAGCCACGTCTTCGCTTCGACTGCTTCGACGTCCGGAACGCGTTGCATTTCTGCAAGCAACGCGCTCTGCGAAAGCCGCTCCTTGTAGATCCCGATCGCGTTGAGCAGCTCGTCGTCGATGATCGCGTTGTACATCCCCATGCATCCCTCGTCGAAGATGCCGATGATCGCCTTGTCGCGAAGCAGCTCGACGGCGAGGTTTCGGCCGAGCGCGACCTCGGGCGCCCTGCCGTCGAGCGGGGGCAAGTCGCGCACGTGATCGATGGGATGGCGCAGCTCGCCGGTCTCGAGCCAGGTGCGCAACCCGTCGACGGCCCACGCGTCGGTGAAGTCGACGCTCCACAAGCTCGAGTACGGCACGCCCGCCTTCGTCAGGCTGCCGGCGAGGTTCAGCATCCCGACGAGCCCGGGGTAGGTGCCGTTCCAATTTGCGACGAGCAGGATCGGGCCACGGTGCGAGCGAAGGCCGGCCATCAGGTGATGGCTGTATTGCCAGACCGCCTCGACGACCATGAGCGGCACGTCCGGCGGGACGTCGTGAAAGACGTCGAGGCCGTGGCGCTGGCTGTCGACGAACCCGTGACCTTTGCTCTCGTCGAACGCGTGTGCGCGGACGACCCGCGCGCCGAGAGCGGTGAGCGCAGTCGTGACGTCGCGCTCGAGGCGCTCCTGCGCGGGCCAGCACTCCACATTCGCAGCACGTCGTAGGTCGCCGTTTGCGACGAGATACACCGGCCGCTCGTCCGACTCGGCGGGTGGAATGAGCGTCATGATCGAAGGGAGCCTTTCTCTGTGGGTGTTGCGCCGGGCAGCCGCGGCTGATGCTGCCGCGCTGCGAGGGCGTGGGCAATACGTTCGGTGGCCGGGTAGAGCTCGCGGTACAAGGCGTAGAGCTCTTCGTAGCCGTGCGCATCCTGGTCCGACGGCTGCACGGTTTCCGCAACCGGGTTCCACTCGGAGATCGACGGGCTGCCGACCGAAGAGGCAGCCAAGTAGGCGGCGCCGTAGCTCGCGCCGATGGTGTAGGTCGGCACCTCCTGGTCACGCCCGGTGACGTCGGACACGATCTGCGTCCAGAGTCGGCCCTGGGTGCCGCCGCCGACGGCGACGACGCGGTCGATCCGTGCTCCCGCATCTTCCATCGCTTCGATGTTGTGTCTGACCCCCAGCGCGATCGATTCAAGTGCAGCGCGGTAGATGTCTCCGCGC
>Ga0207657_10009013_pt1 | contig 10078 bp, 10 predicted proteins | sample KBSC33metaG_FD_184316 | JGI IMG/M metagenome (GOLD analysis project Ga0207657, IMG submission 184316) | Corn rhizosphere microbial communities from Kellogg Biological Station, Michigan, USA - KBS C3-3 metaG (SPAdes) (version 2) | ecosystem: Host-associated > Plants > Roots > Rhizosphere > Soil ... | reverse complement strand
CTCGCGATCGGCAAGGAAGGCATGAACGCGCGCCTCGCCGCGCGCCTCACCGGCTGGAAGATCGACATCACCTCCGACAGCGAGTTCGCGCAGCAGGAGGCAGAAGCGGCCTTCGGCGGCGAGGACGGCGAGGACGGCGACTTCTCCGGCCGCTGCGCGGCGGTGCTTTCGAACGGGAAGCGGTGCCCGAACGCGTCGCTGCCCGGATCGAAGTACTGCGGCGTGCCGGCGCACCAGGAGCTCTCGGCGCACGAGACCGACGACGAGGACAATCCGATCGTCGCGGAGAGCGAGCCCGAGCTCGAGGCACTCGCCGACGTGTCGGCTCCCGAGCCCATCACCGAGGACGCCGCGGCGTTCGGCAACCCCGAGCCCGAGGAGTTCGCGGCCGGGCCCGGCGACGCACCCGTTCCCGGAGACGACGAGACGCTCGAGACCGGGGCCGCCCATCCGCGGCATGTCGAGGACGATCCGGACGGCGGCATCCCCGTGGTTCACGAGGCCGTTCCTGACGAGTAACCCGATCCGCACCTGTGCCGGTTGCGGCCGCCGTGCACCACAGGCGGAGCTGCAGCGCTTCCACGCGGAGGCGGGGTCGCTGATCCCCGGCGCAGGTGACGGTCGCGGCGTCTATACGTGCCGGCGCCTGCCGTGCTTCGAACGGGCGCAGTCCAGGCGGGGGTTCAACCGCATCCTGCGCACGACCGTCCGCGTCGACCCCGTTCTCTCCCGTCTCTACACTGGTTCCTGACGCAATGGCCAACGGAAAGCCGAACAGACCGATCAGACCCCGCGGAGGCGGCCCGAAAGGGCGCCGTCGCGTCGTGATCGACGGCGGCGGTGGGCGCCCCGGTACCGGGCAGCGCCAGCGGCCGAGCGACCGTCCGGCCGACCGCGGGCCGCGCCAGCCGCGCGAGGTCGCGGCACCGACCGGTCCCGCGACCGTCGAGTCCGGCGTCACGCTGCGCGACTTCTCGCAGGCGCTCGGCGTCGCGATGCCGCAGATCATCAAGCTCCTGATGAACCTCGGGACGATGAAGACGGCGACGCAGTCGCTGACCGACGACGAAGTCTCGCTGATCGCCGCCGAGCTCGAGCGTGAGGTCACGATCAAGCACGCCGACGACGACGACACCGAGCCCGAGGTCTTCGAGGACGCGGAGGACACGCTCAAGGCGCGCCCCCCGGTCGTCACGATCATGGGCCACGTCGACCACGGCAAGACGACGCTGCTCGACGCGATCCGCCAGACGTCCGTCGTCACGACCGAGGCGGGCGGGATCACACAGCACATCGGCGCGTACCAGGCGGACCACGCCGGTCGTCTCATCACCTTCCTCGACACGCCCGGCCACGAAGCGTTCACCGCCATGCGCGCCCGCGGCGCGAAGGTGACCGACATCGCCGTGCTGGTCGTCGCAGCCGACGACGGCGTCATGCCGCAGACGAAGGAATCGATTTCGCACGCCCGCGCCGCCGAGGTTCCGATCGTCGTCGCGGTCAACAAGATCGACCTGCCGGACGCCAACGCGGATCGCGTGCTCACCGAGCTCGCGACCGAAGGGCTGCAGCCGGAGGAGTGGGGCGGCGACGTCCAGATCGCGCGCGTGTCTGCGAAGCAGGGCGAAGGCCTCGACGATCTCCTCGAGCGCATCCTGCTCGTCGCCGACGCCGAGCTCGACCTGCGCGCGAACCCCGATGCAGAAGCCTCGGGTCCGATCATCGAGTCCCGGCTCGACGTGGGCCGCGGCCCCGTCGCGACGATGCTGATCCACCGCGGGACGCTCAAGGTCGGTGACGCGATCGTCGCGGGCGACGCCTGGGGCCGTGTGCGCGCGCTCTACGACTACCGCGGCGAGCGGATCCTGGAGTCACGCCCAGGCGAGCCCGTCGAGATTCTCGGCTTCGACCGCCCGCCGCCTGCCGGCGAGCTCGGCCGGGTCGTCGAGACCGAGCGTCGTGCCCGCGATCTCGCGCAGCAGCGCGGCGAGCGGCTCCGGCGCGAGGCGATGGCGAAGCAGCGGACCGGCGGCGTCTCGCTCGAGAAGCTCTTCCAGCAGATGGGCACGGGCGCTGTGGCGGACCTGAACATCGTCGTCAAGGGGGACGTGCAGGGCTCCGTCGAGGCGATCGTGTCCGAGCTCGCGAAGATCCAGCATCCCGAGGTGCGCGTGAACGTGATTCACACGGGCGTCGGCGGGATCACCGAGAACGACGTCAACCTCGCCGCGGCTTCGAGCGCGATGATCGTCGGCTTCAACGTGCGGCCCTCCTCGGAGGTGCGCAGCGTCGCCGAGCGTTCGGGCGTGGAGATCCGCCTCTACCGCGTCATCTACCAGCTCACCGAGGAGATCGAGCAGGCACTCGTGGGGATGTTGTCCCCGGTCGAGACCGAGGCGATCCTCGGCGAGGTCGAGGTGCGTGCACTCTTCCGGGCGTCGCGCGTCGGCACGATCGCCGGCTGCATGGTCACGAACGGTGTCGTCCGTCGCAACGCGAACGTGCGGATCTTCCGCGAGGGCACGCGCATCCACGAGACGACGGTCGCGCAGCTGCGGCGCTTCAAGGACGACGTCCGCGAAGTGACGGAAGGATTCGAGTGCGGCATCCTGCTCGAAGGCTTCAACGACCTGCGCGAAGGCGACGTCTTCGAGGTGTTCGAGACGCGCGAGGTCGAGCGGACGTCGCTCGACGAGCCCGCTGAGTGAGCGACGGCTTCGTCGCGATCCTCACCGTCGAGCTCCACTTTCCCGAAGCGTCGTCGTTGAAGGAGAAGCGCCACTTCGTGCGCTCGGCCAAGGACAACCTGCGAAACCGATTCGGCGCCGCAGTCGCCGAGGTCGACCACCACGACCTCTGGCAGCGCGCGGCGTTGACGGTCGCGTGTGTCGCTCGATCCGCGCACGAGGCAGACAACCTCGCCGCCGGAGCGGAGCGCTGGCTCGCCTCCGGTGACTGGACACTCGTTCGCTGCGATCGTCTACTGATCTCGCCGGGTGACGAGGAGTAGCCGTGAGTGAACGGATGAGACGCGTGAACGAGGCGGTCCGCAGCGTCGTCGCCGAGGGTGTCCGGGATCTGAAGGATCCGCGGATCGGCCTCGTCACCGTCACCGGGGTCGTGGTGACGTCCGACCTGCAGGAGGCAACGGTGTTCGTGTCTGTTCTCGGCAACGAGAAGGTCCGCCGGGCGACGCTCTTGGGCCTCGCATCGGCGCACGGCGTGTTGCAAGCCCGGATCAACAGGGAGTTGAGCCTCCGCAGGACTCCCACGCTGACGTTCGCATACGATGACACGGTCGAGCGCGGCGTTCGGATGACGAAGCTGATCGACGAGCTTGCGGCGGACCTTCCCGAGGAGCCAGGATCGGCCGACGGTGACCGAGACGCAGACGAGTGACCTTCAAGCAGTTGTCGACGTCCTCCGCTCGCAGGAGCGGTTCGTGGTCGTCGGGCACGAGAACCCGGACGGCGATGCGCTCGGCTCGCTGCTCGCCGCCGCCCTGGGTCTGCGCGCGCTCGGCAAGGACGTCGTCATGTACCTCGCCGGAGGCGGCCCGACGCCGGCCGAGTACCGGTTCCTCGATCTGTCGGAGGTGACGCGCGAGCTTCCCGCCGACATCGAGGATCGAGTCCTGCTGGCAGTCGACTGCGCGAACGAGCGCCGCATCGAAGAAGGAACGCAGGCCGTCAGCCGCGCGCGGTTCGTGATCGACGTCGATCATCACCACGACAACTCGCGCTTCGGCGACGTCAATCTCGTCGTTCCCAGCGCGTCCTCGACCGCGGAGGTTGTCCGCGACATCCTGCGCGAGCTCGACGTCGGCCTGACGCCGCAGATCGCCGAGGCGTTGTACGTCGGCCTCGTGACCGACACGGGCCGGTTCCAGTACACGAACACCTCGCCGAAGGCGCTTCGCCTGGCGGCTGAGCTCGTCGAAGCAGGCGCGGACGTCCACGGGATCTTCCAGCACGTGTACGAGACGGTGCAGTTCGCGAAGCTGAAGCTGCTCGCTCGCGCGCTCGAGCGGGCAGCGTCGCTCGAGGGCGGGGGCCTGGTCGTCTCGTACCTGCTGCGCGACGACTTCTCGGAGGTCGGCGCCGAGGAGCCGTACTCCGAAGGGATCATCGACAGTTTGCGCGCGGTCGAGGGCTCGGAGATGGTCGCGCTCATCCGTGAGCCGCCGCGCGAGGAGGGGCCGACGCGGCGCATCTCGCTGCGCTCGAGCCACGACGAGATCGACGTCTCGGCGATCGCGCGCAAGCGGGGAGGCGGCGGGCATCCGCAGGCCGCGGGCTTCTCGTCCGAGGAGCCGGTCGAGCGGATCATCGAGTTCCTCCGACGCGAGTACGCGACCGTTCACGGCAGCGGTGCCGATCCCGAAGGCTAGGAGCCCGGTCGGGATCGCGCTGGTCGACAAGCCGGCAGGTCCCTCGTCCTTCGCGATCGTCGCGGCGCTCCGCCGCCGGACGGGTGCGCGGACCGGTCACGCCGGGACTTTGGACCCATTCGCCACCGGTCTTCTGGTCCTGTTGTCCGGTGCGGCAACTAGGCTTGCTCCGTGCTTTGTCGGCCTGGACAAGCGGTATGTCACCGACGTCGACCTGACCGCGACGACGACGACGGGCGATCCGGAAGGCGAGGTCCTCGGCAGGCATCGGGCGCCGGACCGCACCGCGGTCGAGGCGGCGCTCGCGCGCCTCCGTGGTGAGATCGAGCTGCCGATCCCGGCCGCCTCGGCGGTGAAGATCGGCGGCGAGCGCGCGTACAAGCTGGCGCGGCGGGGTGTCGACGTGGCGATGCCCCTGCGGCGGTCGCAGGTCCACGCGCTCGAAGTCATCTCCTATAGCGGCGATGCCACCGCAACCTCGTCGGTGCAGCTGTCCCTGCATGTTGGTTCGGGCACGTACGTGCGATCGATCGCGCACGCGCTCGGTGGACACTGCACGACGCTTCGGCGCACGGCCGTCGGTCCGTTCGACGTGAACGAGGCCGCGCCGGTCGAGGAGGCGCGGCTCATGTCGGCCGAGCAGGCGCTCGGGCGCCTGCCGGAGGCTGCGCTCGAGCGGGTCGAAACGGGTATTCGTGAAGGAGTGCTCGTGTTCGAGGCGCAGTCGTGAACGTGGCTCGTCGGCCGGGCGAGCTGGAGGCGCTTCCTCGCGCGGTCGCGATCGGCACGTTCGACGGCGTGCACACCGGCCATCGCGCCGTGATCCGCGCTGCGGTCGACGCGGGCCTTCGCCCGACCGTGGTCACGTTCGATCCGCACCCGCGCTCGGCACTCGGCAACAGCGTCGAGCTGTTGTGCACGCTCGGACGGCGCCTGGAGCTGCTCGAGACGTGCGGAATCGACGACGTCCTCGTGGTCGAGTTCACGCCGGAGACGGCCGAGCTCGCGCCGGAGACGTTCGCCCGGGAGGTCCTCGGTGCGATCGGCACCGAAGTCGTCGTCGCCGGGCAAGGCTTCCGCTTCGGGCGCCGCCGGGAAGGAGACTGCGAGCTCCTGCGGTCGCTCGGTCTCGACGCTCGCGAGGTCCCGCTCGTCCCCGGCGTGTCGTCGACGCGCATCCGCGCACACGTGAAAGCGGGTGAGATCGACGCCGCAGCCAGGTTGCTCGGGCGTCCGTTCGAGCTCGACGGCGTGGTCGTCGGCGGCGACCGGCGCGGCGGCACGCTGGGCTTTCCGACCGCCAACCTCCGGGTGGAGCCGACGCTGCTCGTACCTGCGTACGGGATCTACGCAGGCGCGGTGGACGACCGCCGGGCGGCGGTGTCGATCGGGGTCAACCCGCACTACGGCGGCACCGAGCGTCGCATCGAGGCGTACCTCCTCGACTGGGAAGGCGACCTCTACGGCGACCGGCTCGTCGTCGAGTTGTGGCGGCGTCTGCGTGACGAGCGCGCCTTCGAGGGCGAAGCGGAGCTGATCGCGCAGATCGCGCAGGACGTCGAGGACACGCGCGCGGCGACGCGCCCCTGAGCCCGGTGCCGAAGCTCATCCTCTTGAACGGTCCGCCCGGGGTCGGCAAGTCGACGCTCGCGCGGCGCTACGCCGACGACCACCCGCTGACGCTCGTGCTCGAGATCGACGTGGTCCGCGCACTGCTCGGCTCGTGGCTCGAGGAGTGGCAGCGTTCCGGCACCGTCGCGCGCGAGCTCGCGCTCGCGATGGCACGTACGCACCTCGGGGCCGGTCACGACGTGATCGTTCCGCAGCTGCTGGCGCGGCGGCCGTTCGTCGAGCGGCTTCGGGCAACGGCCGAGTCCGTCGGCGCGAGCTTCCAGGAGCTCGCGCTACTCGACCCACGAGACGTCGTCCTGGCGCGGCTCGAGCAGCGAAGCGAGCCCGAAGGCGCGTTCAGCGCGCGGGCCTTGATGGAGAAGCAGGGCAACACACCCGGCGACGCCTATGACGACTTCGTCGCCGGGCTCGCCGAGCGACCGGATGCGATCGTGATCGACGACCCGCTGTGCGACAGCGCCTACACGACGCTGCTTCGGCTCGTCAGTTGACCGGTGGCCCAGCCTCGACCAGCCGGAGCAGCTCGTCGAACGGGCCGCGCCGGTCATGGATGTCTTCGAGCCACCACGTCGTGCCGACAGCCTCGTAGGCGCGCGGATCGACCTGATCCGAGTAGCCGTGCACGATGACGTCGAAGCCGTCCCGGGCCGGAAGTCGAGCGGCGAGCTCCGCCAGCTCGTCGGGCCTCACGCTCATCTGTTCAGCCGTCGAGGTGTCTGCGAACCAGCCGTCGAATCGTGCGGCCCTGGCCCGCGCCCGTGTGCTGTTACCGCCGATCCAGACGGGAAGCGGCTGCTGGACCGGGGATGGGGCGAGGGTGACGCCGTGCACTTCGTAGTGACGCCCACGATGCTCGACGCGGTCACCGGACCACAAGAGACGCAGAACATCGAGCCCTTCGTCGAGTTTCTCCGCGCGGACCCGAGGGGCATCCTCTTCGCCGAACGCGGTGAACTCGGACGGGACTCCGCCGAGGCCCGCGCCGAAGACGACGCGTCCGCCGCTGAGGACGTCCAGCGTCGCAACCTGATGTGCGAGCACCTGTGGCCGCCGACGCGGGACCGGCGTGATTCCGGTGCCGACGATCAGCCTCGACGTCGATGCGGCGACCGCCGCCAGCGTCACCCACGGATCTGCTGCGGGCTGGCCCCAGACGAACCCGAGGTGATCCCAGATGAGCAGCGACTCCCAGCCCGCGCTCTCCGCCGCCCGAGCCAGTTGCACGACGTTGCGTGCATCCGAATATGAACCGAGGTTCGCGACGAGCAGGCCGTACCGCATCACCTGAGCATACGAACCGCTCCGCTCCGGCGCGGATCGGCGCCGGCGCCCGCGCGGCCGATCGCACTGACCCCGCCGAAGTAGTGGTGGAGTGCGGGCCACCGGCGAACGGCGCGGCCGTTCGCCTCGAGCGAGGACAGGAACGCCTCGTCCACGCCCGGCTCGGCGTTCACGAGCGGGCCGGCCGGATGGAACCGCGGCCGGTCGATCGCGTCCTGGACCGGCGCTCCGTCGTGCAGTACCCGGCCGAGCACGCCGACGAGCGCCGTGCGCAGACGAGTGCCGCCTGCGGCACCGAGGGCGAGCTCGAGCTCGGCGCCGTCGAAGACGACGGTCGGCGCCATCATGCTCGCCATGCGCTCGCCGGGCCGAAGCGGCTCGCGAACGAGGTCGGTCTCGCCGAGCATGCTGTTCAGGTGCAGGTCGAGACCGGGCAGGAAGTCGCCCGAGCCGAGACCGAGGCTCGTCGTCAGCACACACGCCGAGCCGTCTGCATCGACGACGGTGAGGTTCGTCGTGTGACCCGCACCGCTCGCGCCGTCGTCCAGCGCCGCGAGCAGCGCCGCGTCGCCGCCCGACGGTTCGAAGCGCGCGAGCGTCGCCGGCACACCGCTCAGCCCGGCGCGCGTGGCAACACGGCGTCCGGCGAACATCGCCTCGCTCGGGGCCGACCAGCGCGCCTCGTACGACTCGAGGTCGGAGCGCAGCAACACACCGCCGCGCTGCGCGACGAGCGAGACGAGCGCCTCGGCGATCGAGCCGCGGTAGACGGACGACGCGCCTTCGTCGCGGACGAGCTCCAGCGCCGCCACGAGGCCGGGCTGCACCAGGAGGTCGCCGGTCTCGAGCAGCGCGCCGCCGGGCGCGTAGATCGCACCGCCCTCGCGCATCGTCATCACCGGCGCGAGCATGGCGAGGCACGACGCGTGCGCGGGCGGCATCTCGACGCCGCTTCGCGCAACCCGCAGCGCCGGTTCGACGAGACGCCGCCACGGCAACCGACCGTGCGCGCGCCAGAGCGCGTCGAGCCCGGCGGGCACACCGGGCACGGCACAGGACGACGCCCCGACCGCGTACCGGACGAGCTCCTCGCCGAACGGCACCTGCAGCTCGTCCATCGGCGCGCCGTCGCCCGACGGCACCGCGACGAAGCAGTCGAGCAACTGCGCGGAGCCCGATGCCGCATCGAAGTAGATCCCGTGACCGCCGCCGAGCAGCCCGGTCATGACCGTCTCCGCGACGCACGAGGCGAGGCACGCGGCGACCGCAGCGTCGGCGGCCGAGCCGCCGTCGGCGAGGATCTCGGCGCCCGCCTCGGCGGTCGCCGGATGGCCCGCTGCGACGGCGGCGATCACGCGACGCGCGCGGCGAGCCGGCTGCCGAGCCGAACGAGCCCGTCGCGCGGGAAGTCGATCCGCTCGCGCACGTGCGGCCCGTCGGCGACCCTGAACCGTCCGTCGCCGAGCGGGCGCAAGAACAGCTCCTCGCCCGCGACCGTCAGGACGAGCCCGCCGTGCGCGGCGCGGATGTCCGCCGTCGCGTCGCTGTTCTCGTACCGCCCCGCATACGCGGCGAGCTGGTCCTCCACGAGCTCGACGAACGGCGGCAGGATGCGCCGTGCGCCGAGTACCTCGTCGAAGAATGCGTTCTCCACGTCGTAGAGCGCCTTCGCTCCGAGCTCCGCGTTCGTCAGGCCGACGAACACGGCCCTCGCGTCCGGCACGAGCAGCAGCTGGGTCTGGAAGCCGCCGTACGACCCCGGATGCCCCCACACGTCGACGCCGCCGACGCGTTCGCCGAAGAGCCCGAGGCCGTACACGCCGCCGATCGGCTTGCCGCGCGGCCGGCGCATCTCCGCGAAGAAGGGCTCTGTGAGGAGCCGCTGCCCGAACTTCAGCAGATCCGCGGCCGTCGAGACGAGACCGCCGGACGGGCGGCGCGCGCGGGGGTACGGGCCGGGGACGGCCAACGCCCCGGTGCCGTCGAGGTCGGGCTCGCCGAACGACGTGGCCTCGAGCCCGAACGGCGTGAGCACGCGGTCGGCCAGGGCGGCCTCGTAGCTCGCCCCGCTGCGAACGGCCGCGAGGTGCCCCGCGAGCCAGTACCCGGTGTTCGCGTAGGACCAGATCTCGTCGCTGCCGACGAACCTGCGCACCGACGGAAGCTCGTCGACCGCGGCGGCGAGCGCGTCGTCGCCGTCGCCGAGGCGCGAGAGGTCGCCGCCCGGCAGCTCGCAGTCGAACCCGGTCATCTGCGAGAGCAGGTGACGTACGCGCACGTCGGACGGCCAGACGCCGGTGGCGTCGTCGAGGTCGAGCAGCCCGCCGGCCAGCAACGCCGTGAACGGCTTCGTGATCGAAGCAGCGCGGAACCGCGTGTCGGGATCGCAGCCGAGTGCGACCACCGAGATGTCGCCCGCGACCGAGGTACCGACGGCCATCGCCGGCACGGACCACGCGTCCGCCGCGGACTCGCAAACGGCATGAAATGACGTATTCACGAGGAGTTCGCTACCCTACTGGCGACCCGGTCTCGGCCGTCTCGCGTTCTTCCTTCGCGGCGGCTTGGACCTGGGTGACCCGATTCGAGAGGAGACGCATGACCCTCACCAAGGAAGAGAAGCTGGAGCACGTCGCGAAGTTCGGCAAGAGCGAGAAGGACACTGGTTCGCCGGAAGTCCAGATCGCGATGCTGACCCAGCGGATCAACACGCTGACCGAGCACCTGCGCACGCACAAGCACGACCACTACTCGCGTCGTGGCCTGCTCAAGCTC
>Ga0207657_10009012_pt1 | contig 10078 bp, 6 predicted proteins | sample KBSC33metaG_FD_184316 | JGI IMG/M metagenome (GOLD analysis project Ga0207657, IMG submission 184316) | Corn rhizosphere microbial communities from Kellogg Biological Station, Michigan, USA - KBS C3-3 metaG (SPAdes) (version 2) | ecosystem: Host-associated > Plants > Roots > Rhizosphere > Soil ... | reverse complement strand
AAAATTACAAAGCAGAATTGTATCACTTGAATTTTTTTGTACTTAGCTGCAGTAATACTATATGGCTTTACTTGCGTCGCACTCTTGTACTGTTGAATCTGTCTTGTCCTAAAATAGTTTACAGTTTTTGTTCACTTTTAAACTGTAAATAAATGAGACAACCATTTAAAAAAGTATTTAAACCGGGAAAGACAAACGAAGTAAGAAAATCAACGCAGCCATATGATGTTAAGCTCAAGGCTAAAATCATTAATGAGTATTTAAAAGGAGAAAAAAGTTTTAGGATGCTAAGCAAAAAATACGGCATGCATCCTGGTATCATCAGTAGATGGGTAAGGGTGGTAAGATTTGGTCATCCTAAAAACGATAAGAAGATAAAGATTACTAAGTTTACAGGCATGAGGAAGAAAATTCAAAAAACAACAGAAGAACTTTTGGAACAAAACAAGTTACTCCGTAAACAACTGGAAGAGGAGAGACTAAAGGCGCTTATTTATCAAAAGGTAATAGAGATAGCAGAAAGAGATTATAAGCTGGACATCACAAAAAAGTATGCAGCCAGGCGACTCAAGAAATCAGGCAAATAAGTAAAGCATCCAAAGAAATCATTTGTCGGTTACTTGGCATTAGCAGAATGGGGTTATATAAAAAAGAAAAAAGAGAACAACAACAGATAATTGAAGCAGAGATAATTATTAATGAAGTAAAAAGAATTAAAAAAGATCAGCCTCGTATAGGAACAAGAAAATTGCAGGTGTTACTACAGGCAGAACTCGAAAAGCATGGCATTAAAATAGGCAGGGATGGGCTTTTTGACTTACTGCGGGAATTTGGATTGTTGGTAAAAATGAAACGCTATAAGTATTATACTACAGATTCAAAGCATGCGTTTTACAAGTATCCAAACAAGCTAAAAGGAATAACAGCAACGGCTCCAAATCAATTATGGGTAAGCGATATTACCTACATTGAAATAGCAGGGCGGTATTGTTACCTGTTTCTTATAACAGATGCATGGTCAAAGAAAATCGTGGGCTGGTGTTTATCTCCAAGCTATGCTGTTACAGGAGCAATAGAAGCATTAAATATGGCATTGAGCAATAATAAAATCATAGCCGGTATCATGCATCACTCTGACAGAGGTATACAATACTGCTGCAAAGAATACACCTCAATATTGATAAATAAAAAGGCAGTTATTAGTATGACAGAAAACAGTGATCCCTATGAAAATGCCATTGCAGAAAGAGTGAATGGTATTTTAAAAACAGAATTACTGCAAAAGAAATATTATGATGAACAGCAGGCAAAAAAAGCGATACAACAAGCAATTATTATTTACAATACCAAACGCCCCCATTTAAGCATCGGATTACTAACACCTGAACAGGCTCATAAACAGGAAAGAACATTTAAAAAACTTTGGAAAAATTACAAGCAAAAACAAAACATACAACCACCAGTTTATGTTTAGAATTACAATTCATATTAGAAAAAAATATTGTAAACCTATTTTAGGACGATACATTCTCTATTCAACATTACAAAAGCAAACAAGTTTATTGCAACATGAATTGTTGTATTCCTCAACTATCATTTAGAATAAATTACTTCGGTTTTGTAAATTTTGTCGTTTACAATTATTCTCACTAAGTATATTCCCTTTGTTACAGCAGGTGACAAAGAAATTATTTTTTGTAATGAACCTTTATTCACTTCCGCATTTTCTGATTGAATTGTTTTGCCTGTCATATCTATCAATTGAATTTTTGTTTTTGCATTTATTTTGTCGGCGAGATGCATCTCAACTACAAATTGTCCTTTTGTTGGATTAGGATACAACTTAAGTATTAAATTACCTACTTCGTTGTTGCTAACAGCACTGGTAATAACTGAAGCAGCACTGGCGATAACTGAACCGGAACAACTTGCTGATGTTTTAAATAAAATTGAGTTTGAGTAGGTGGTCCATGTTTTACCACACTTGGCACGGATACGCCACAAATATTCCTGATTAGATAGCAGCGAATTAATAGTTACAGAACGTATATTGCCTGTTAGCAAAGATGAAAAATCTATCCATGATGTACCCTTGGCATTTATTTTATATTGAACTTTCCATTGAACAGGATTAGGTATAGAAACCCAGTTTAGTTTTGCACTGTTGCAGGTAATATTGGTTGTACTGAAGCCGGTTGCATTCTGACAAACATAGCAAGGCTGCTCATCAACACGACCGTTACAATTATCATCAATTTTATTGCTGCATACTTCAACCGCTGCAGGATTAATAGCCGGATCATTATCATTGCAATCCTTATTGTTGCTTACATATCCCGCAGGTGCTAAACATGCCTGCACGCTAATAGCCGGATTGCCATAGCCATCTTTGTCGGCATCAGCATAGAACGTACTTGTTACACCTTCATCTGTTTGCCCGTTGCAATTATTATCCTTGCCATCACATATTTCTGCAGCACCGGGATGTATGTTAGCATCTGTATCATTACAATCTGTATTGCTTGCAACATATCCTGCGGGCGCTGAACAAGCTTGAACACTAATGGCAGCATTTCCATAACCATCACCATCGGCATCAGCATAAAAGGTACTTGTTACACCTTCATCTGTTTGTCCGTTGCAATTATTGTCTTTACCATCACATATTTCTGCAGCACCGGGATGTATGTTTGAATTTGTATCATCACAATCTATGTTGCTTGCAACATAACCAGCCGGCGCTGAACACGCCTGAACATTAATGGCGGCATTCCCGTATCCATCACCATCGGCATCGGCATAAAATGTACTTGTTACACCTTCGTCTATTTGTCCGTTGCAATTATTGTCTTTACTATCACATATTTCTGCGGCATCGGGATGTATGTTTGAATTTGTATCATCACAATCTGTCTTATCAGCTACATAACCTGGAGGTGCTGTACATGCCTGAACACTAATTGCGGCATCACCGTAACCATCACCATCGGCATCAGCATAGAATGTACTTGTTACACCTTCATCTGTTTGTCCGTTGCAATTATTGTCTTTACCATCACATATCTCGGGCGCACCGGGATGTATGTTTGAATTTGTATCATCACAATCTGTATTATCAGCGACATAACCTGCAGGTGGTGTACATGCCTGAACACTAATGGCAGCATTTCCATAACCATCTCCATCGGCATCAGCATAAAATGTATTTGTTACGCCTTCATCTATTTGTCCGTTGCAATCATTGTCCTTACCATCGCATATTTCTGTTGCACCGGGATGTACATTTGCATCTGTATCATCACAATCTGTATTGTTTAGTACGTATCCTTGTGGTGGAGTTTCTGTGTGAATGCTATCAACATTATTGCCATAACCATCTCCGTCATTGTCGTGATAAAATGTATGCAAAGAAGTTGAAGAGGAATCTACATTAAGAGCAAAATATTTTTTAAGAAGAATAACTTGAAGAGTGGTATCAGTTTCATACTGATCCAATTGCCTTATATTAGATACATTGGGTTTGGCATTGGTAAATGTGAAACCATACCACTTGTCTTGCGGAATTTCATTATTCCAACCTTCATATTGCCTGTAAGCATGGTTACACCAGCTCCAGCCATATTTCTCAAATATATTTATAGCATCACTTAGCCACCTGTTCGCAGACCAATTTGGAGACCAATCAATACAATCAAATTCGCTAACAAGAACCGGGACGTTATATTTATCAGAGAAAGACTTAAGGTTAAGTATCAGAGGCTCTTTTTTCATATTTGTAGAGTCATAGGAGCCGAGATAAGAAGGGTTATAGTAAGGAGAAGATGGGCTATTGGGATATTCAGTTCTTACACTATCACCGGGATTAATTCCCTGGTGAGTGATATGAAACGGCAGATAGAAATGCAGTTCGTACACAACATTGTCAAAAGCCAATGGTTCCGTGAGATTGAAAACATCTGTTGACACACCCGTCATAAAAGGAAACACGATAGTGCGGGTGGCGTCTATACTTCTTATCGCGGCTGTGATCGTTTGCGCAAACATTGCATATTCACCGAGGTTTCCCGTGGAGGTAGGCTCATTACCGAGGGAATAACAGGCAATTTCTATACTGTCTTTATATCTTGCAGCTACTTCCCTGCATCTGTCTATATAACTGTTTTTAAGAGAAGTGCTGCCCCAAAATTGTTCAGTTGTATTACTATCGGTGATAACAACATCAAGATATATTTTGTTGGCTCTGGCTCTTTGAATAAATACATCCAAACTATCTATTGCATGGCTTGTAAAACTATATGTGCTTCCATTACTTTGCAGGGTAACGAAAGCTCTCAGAAGATTAGCTCCATAATTTTTAAAGTCAGCAAAATCCTTGGGTGAAATAGTTTGATTCTTTCTTATGATGCTTCCGCTATTCCATCCCCTGAGATGACCGCTCATGAAGTGATTTGAATTAAGAACACCTGAACCATAAGAGGGTAGAGCCTGTTTAGTAATCAGCGAATAGGAAACCGGTACGTTAGAGATAGATTTGGTATTGGGGAAAATATACAATAAGGCCATAAATATTTTGAAAGTGCTTAAACCATTGTCGTTCGTAAACTGCATAGTAACCTTATGTTTTCCTGAAGTAACATTGATTAAAGCTGTCCATATAGAAGGCTGGGCGTTATTTACAACAATTGAAGCAGCTGTAACGCCATCTATCATGATGTCCATTGTAGGCCACACTTCGCTCACCTGGGTTCCTTTTCCTGTAAAGTCAAACCGATAATTTTGACCAGCAGGAAACACTACACTGTCCGAAACTCCTCCATTACAATTTTGTATATAATAATTGCCCTGTATGCTCCCGCATCCCACTTTTGTTGGCATTACGGAAGCTTGTAAAACTGCAATTGCAGTATCATAAGGATTATTTGCTCTTAGCTCTCCTCCTATTTTCAATGATAGAATCGCTGCAAGTAGAATGTATTTTTTCATGCTTCCCGTTTTATTTGTCGCTGCTTGTATAAGTATTTCCAACAAGCAACATTTGCAAGTAATGAGAAATCAATATAGCCGGTTGTAGTTTGTACAACCCGAATCGACCTTATGAAAAAAGATTATCACCGGTATTTTGTATCGGAAAATTGAATTTTGAGTAATCACATTACTTTGTTATTTAGTACACCGGGATTTATCATTTTATAAGTGTCAGATTTGGTGGAATATTCCGTTACGTTTGAACACCGGTGTTATCAAGGAAGATATTTCTAAGGGAGAATTGAAAGACAATATAGAAAGTTTTTTTTGTTTGCCAACTGATATACAATTAAAAAAGAATTGAAATAATTAAAACAGAAGAATATAGTTGAAGCAATACTTGTTTATTCTGTTCTCTGCTTATCATTTCAAATACGCATAATAATCGGTATTTCAACTGATGAAGCAATTGTATAATCCTTCTTTATTGTTTAAACCTATTGCAACGAATGGTATAAATATTGCGGCTGGCTGTTACATTGCTGACGAGTAAATTAATTTATGCTCCCTCAAAAGGATAAAAAAAATTGAGTAAGTAACAACGTTCTTGTAAACAAATAATTAATCACCACATGCAAGCTAACTTATGGGAAAGTGCCAACGATTGTATTTTCAAACGCACAAAAAAAGTATTCAAACCAACGTTTCTGTTACTTGTATTAAAAATGTTTCATTTGAAAAAAATGACCGGTGCAGGTATGCCTCAATCCTTTACTATAATAATTATGACATCTTTAATTTTTAGCAGTTGCCGCAAAGAGTTAAATGATCCGGTTCTTGAAAGTATGGCATCTTCTACTTCATCAGCAGCACACATGGGGCTAACTGTTGACGCCGGCCCGGTAAGGATGGTAGTATACCCGGACAATACTACGACAAAACTTTTGGGCGATGGATGGGGTCATGGTAAAATTACTTTTAAGTGGAAACAGGTTAGCGGTAATTCAACTGTTACAATTGATCACCCTGATGATAAAAATACCAAAATAAGTAACCTTAAGCCGGGCGTTTATACTTTCTGTCTGACAGCTACAGATAGAGGTGGTATTTCCCGTAGCGATACAACTTCAATTACGGTGCTCAAAAAGATGATATGGTATATTGAGAGCACTAAACGTGAAGCACTGGTACATTTTCCCAGCGGTTCGGGACCGGCTCCTGTGATATTTGCCTTTCACGGACACGGAGGCTCTAATTATGGGTTTGCAGAAAAAAGATTTGAACTTGCTTGGCCAAAGGCAATCGTAGTTTATCCCCAGGGATTGCCAACCAAAAGTCATCTAGATGAGGTAGGTAAGAAATCCGGTTGGCAGCATGAGGTTGGAGAAGTGAATAACCGTACCGGGGTTAAAGACCAGGATATAAAATTCTTTGATGCCATGCTATCAACCTTTGTAAAGAAGTATGATGCAAATGCAGATCAAATTTTTGTTCACGGCTGGTCAAATGGCGGTTCATTCATTTATGACGTGCTATGGCCCGAGCGAGGGAATAAAATAGCTGCAATCTCTTCTGCTGCAGCAACAGTACATTCAACAAAAGGGAAAAAGCGTTTGCCGGTAATGCAAATAGCAGGAAAAAATGATCCGCTTGTGAAATTTATTTATGCTGAAGAAAGCGTCAAAGAAGTTCGCAATTTAAATGAGTGTATTTCAAATGAATATACCTGGGCAGCAGGAAGTGATGGAATTTCAGGAACACGTTATTGGTCTCCTTTACACACACCGGTGATCTTTTTGCAATACAATGGAGGTCATGATTATCCCTCCTCAGTCGCACCTTTTGTTGTGAAATTTTTTAAAATGGTAGCATGGAGAACAAATGAATAGGAGTTTATGAAGATTTTCCGAAAAACCTTTTTAAAAATTTCTCGCTGTATATCGCGTTTCGTTCCTGACTTTTTCCTAAGATTACTACTATCTCCACCAACCTGTAATTGTTGTTACATTGGCTGCGTTTCCCGAGTAAGGCAATCCGTACATGTTCTCAATAGTGCGAAGAATATTGTAATGATTTATTATACCAGAATATGGGCTGCCCTTTACCATTGAACCACAAAAGATCGTAACAATATGGTTATTGTCTTTTTTATCATCTTCATCAAAAGTTAATACGAAAAGACTGTTGTGCGTCTTCGCCCATTGTATATATTTATCCAAATTATTTTTAAGCCACGAATCTCCCATGCTGATTGTTCCGTCATGCATATCATTGTCAAGGTCAGGTATAACAAAACTTACCGTTGGTAATTTTGTATAATCGGCAGGAAATGCAGTAAATGGTTGATTAGTTGTGGGAGGAATTTGATTTACTCCTGATCCCATCCAGTTTGCAGCGGGATTATGTTTGCGTGCATAAGCTCCGGCAATGTCGCCATTGTAACCAACAGCGGGCAAACTTTCAGAATAAGATACGAACGATTTTCCGGCATTGATCAGTTGTCTTCCAAGATTTGATGTAGTGAATGGTTCATTGCCGGAATGATCATCATTTGCTACACCTTGATCGGAACCGGAAAATAAATCAAGATAATTGGGTTGACTTGGATAAGTGATCGCATAAGAATTTATAAAGATTGCAGAGAATGAATCTGCAACAAGAGAGTTGATATAAGGTGCACTATCGGAACCAATAATTTGTGAATAAGCATGATTTTCCTCAATTGCAATCACAATGTGATCGGGTTTCGGCATTGAATTGGTTGTCTTAGGTAAAAGAGTGCCGGTGGGTATATTCGTTTCTTTATTACAATCTTCTGCAAAAAAAAGCAAAACAAAAAAAGCAAGCAGGATATTGATACGTCTATTTTTCATAGGATTTTTTTAATATAAATGACTTAATAAAGATCGGCTTAAGATATTCAGATATTAACCCACACAAAGGGCATACCATTTCAAAAATTTTCCATTACGACGCCCACTTCAAGAGATGTTTATTTAAAGCAAGAAATCAGAATTGAATAACGAATCCGAAATAATTTATCATAAAAAGAAACAGTACTAAACTTTTATCTTATTTATTTGTTACAGATTTAAAATAAATTTTTATGCAAGAGATTATTCAGTCATTACAACAGAAATTAGGTTTAGATGCAGGTAAAGCGCAGCAAGCAGTTGAAACAGTAGTAAACTTTATAAAATCAAAATTGCCCGAATCTATGCATCAACCCATTGATGCGGCCATTAGTGGCGGCAATGTTCAGGACATGATGAAAGATGCCGGAGGAAAGCTGGGTGGTTTCTTCAAGTGATTAGAAAAAGATATTTTAATTATGCCTCTGCATTGAGTGAGCTGTGCATGTTGCAATTCATGATCTGTTATTTGTGAAACTTTTTGGCGTGCACCAATTAAACTACAAACTGCATTAATTGATGCAGTTTGTAGTTTTCATTATGATTGTTTTTTCTTGCAATAATATCTTTCGTAATTTATCCAAAAAATATCAAGATCCCTTCTCAGCCCTTTGCTGCCTTTATTTTTTCATTATATCCTTAATCTTTCAACGAGCATTGCATATAAACCGTAATAGGTAGTTTGGACTTGTAAATTGATACCAGCAAATTCAAAAATAGTATCAGGTTAAATCATTCAGTGTCCATCGCTAAAATCATTACTTTTAAATTAAACTATCGTTTATGAGAATCATTCTTTGCATAGCGGCAATGTACTTTTTTACAAGTGTATATCCGCAAGCACAGCATCTGACCTCCGGCGGTAAATTAAAACCGGAACAGGCAATTATGGATGTCCGTCATTATACTATTGCACTCGATGTTGATATATCACATCAAAGCATAAGTGGCTATGCAACAATTGACGTTAATATGCTGCAACCTGCACGTGTGCTCATGTTTGATCTTCTTGATTCTTTCAATATTAAAAGCATAACAGTGAATGGCACAAAAGAATCTTTCAATTATGAAAATAATCTTATTACAATTAATCCTGCAAATGAGTTGCCCGCAGGAAAAGCATCTGTGACTGTTACTTATAATGGGAAGCCGCATGTAGCATTAAATCCGCCATGGGGTGATGGATTTACATGGACAAAAGATTCATCAGGGAATCCATGGGTATCTATCACAGCAGAAGGTACCGGTGGTAAAATTTATTTTCCGTGTAAAGATCATCCGAGTGATGAACCAAACGAAGGTGCTGAACTGATTATTACAGTGCCGAAAGGACTTGTAGTAGCGGGTCCGGGCTTGCTAAAAAAAGTAACTAACCAAAAAAATAAAATTACTTACGATTGGAAAACAAATTACACCATCAACAACTACAGCATTCTTTTCAATATCGGTAAATACAAAGTGGTAAGCAGAACTTACACAACGATAAACAACAATAAAGTGCCTTTGCAGTTTTATGTGTTGGAGGAAGACGCTGATAAAGCAGAACATCATCTCGATGTGTTTGAGCAAACCATTCACATACAGGAAAAATATTTTGGTGAGTATCCCTGGGTGAAAGAAAAAATTGCGATTGCAGAAACGCCGCACCTTGGAATGGAACATCAAACAATGAATGCTTACGGAAATAAGTTCAGGTATGAGAAAATAAACGGAAAAGATTATGATTGGCTGATGCATCATGAGTTTGGTCATGAGTGGTGGGGGAATAAAGTAACCGCAAAAGATTGGGCTGATTATTGGATCCATGAAGGCATTTGCACATTTGGCGATGCATTAGCACAACGTGAATTAGGTGGTGAAGACGCATACAATCAATTTTTTCAGAATTATTCATTATACTTTGAAAATAAGCAACCGATCGTACAGGGAAAAGATATAGATGAAGAAGCGGCTTACATCAATGATATTTACAGCAAGGGCGCTTTCTTTATGCATACCTTGAGATACGTGATAGGCGACAGTGTTTTCTTTCCTGCATTAAAAAAATTTGTAAATGATCCTGCATATACTTACGATAATCTTGTAAGCACTGATGATGTTGAACAGTTTTTCAGCAAACAGTCGGGCATTGATCTGCAACCATTATTCAACCTTTATTTGCGCACAACTGATAAACTGGAAATACATGTGAAGCGTGTAGC
>Ga0207657_10009010_pt1 | contig 10078 bp, 7 predicted proteins | sample KBSC33metaG_FD_184316 | JGI IMG/M metagenome (GOLD analysis project Ga0207657, IMG submission 184316) | Corn rhizosphere microbial communities from Kellogg Biological Station, Michigan, USA - KBS C3-3 metaG (SPAdes) (version 2) | ecosystem: Host-associated > Plants > Roots > Rhizosphere > Soil ... | reverse complement strand
GAGTTCGAGCGCTCGGCCGCCAGGTTGTAGTTGTTCTGGGGTTCGAGCGGGGATTGCAGATCGGTGGAGTCGTCGATGGTATGCGACCAGGTATAGGATGCCAGGAATTCGTAGTGCTGCCCGAAACGTTTGCGCAGGTTGGCGGTCAGGCCGTGATACACCGAGCTGCCGCTGGAAAAATTAGCCGGCGTATCGCTGAAGGGTACGCAGCCGCTCAGCGTGGTGGGATCGCACGCCGCGCTCAGACCATCGGCCGCGATGATCTGCTGCGCCAGTCCCACGCAACCAGCCGCGGGTGAGAGCAGCAAAGCCTGGCCCAGCGCGGGATTCAGTCCCGAAGGACGGAAGAAATTTGCCAGCGCCGCCGCCACCCAGGGCTGCCCGCTGCCGTTGAATCCGCAAGGATTTCCCGCCGCGCCCACTCCTTCCGGACCCAAAGTGGAAGCGCCTGATGTGGGATCACCCAGCGCGACCTGCCAGTTGGCCAACAGCGGCCCCGGTTTCACCGCGTTGGCGTTGATCGGCCGGTTCAGGTGACGTCCGCCATTGAAGTTGTAAGCCAGGCTGAATGAAAGGTCATGACCGAGGTCTTGCTCAAAGGTCAGATTGGCTTGGTGCGATACGGCGTATTGAAAGTTCTTCGCCGTGGGAAAACTGAAAGGCAAAAATGACAGCGGTACGGGCGCGGCGGGATTCAAGAACGCCTGTCCCACAAAGATAGAGGGCGCGTTCGGCGTGGGATTGAAACGCTGCTGGTTGGCCAGGTAGTTGAACGGCGCCGGCAGGCAGCCCAGCAATCCCTGAAAAGCATTCGTGGCATTCAGGTTTGAAAGGGTCGCGTTGCATCCGCCGGGTGCTCCCGGAGTCAGAACCAGTTGGGGTGCCTGGGATCCATCGGCCACGTCGGAATCGAAAGCCAGCCCTAGCAGCGGATGGTCGTAGAACATGCCGTACGAAGCCCGGACCACGCTCTTCCCGTCTTTGTGCGGGTCCCAGGCCAGACCGATGCGCGGCGCAAAATTATTGAAGTCGCGCGGAATTCCCTGGGTGATGCCGATCGAGTTTTCCGCCGCCTGCGAAAGCGCGTTGATCGCCCTGAACGTGGGAGTGAATTCCACGTCGTAGCGCACGCCATAGTTCAGCGTCAGGTTAGGCAACATGCGCCAGCTATCCTGCACGAAACCAGCTGCCGTGGTGTTGCTGAAGGAGTCGCGAGGATTGCCCACGCCCTGTATGAAATTCGACGGGATTCCCGCGCCGTAGGCCTGCACCGGGTTGAATGCCGGAAAAGGCACGCCCGGCGGAGGCGCGATGGCCGGGTTGTCGAATCCCAGGCTCTGCTGGCCGAAGTTGTAAATACCGCCGAAATTCACTGTGAAATCGGCCTGCAGCGGGATGAAGTTGCTGTCCACGCCAAACTTGATGTTGTGCGTACCCTTCGACCAGGAGAAGTTGTCGGTAAATTGGTAGCGCTCCTCGGTTCGGTTGACGAAAGAGAAGGGCTCGCGGCCAAAGAACGCGAACCCCGGAATGTTGACCGCCACATTGCTACCGCCGGCGGCACGCGAGAAGTTGTAGAGCAAGCCCCGGCGGGCGTATTGGAAGCGCAGTTCGTTAATCTTGTTCGTGCCGATGGTCCACTGGTCCTGCCCGGCGATGTTCCAGTCGTGATAGTTCTCCAGCGAAGTGCGCGAAAAGGAATTTTGCCCGAAATTCTGCGGGCCCTGCGCCTGCACTTGAATTCCAGTCTGGTCGCTCGGACTCACGCCCGCCCGCAGCGTGAGGCGGTTATTGTTGGTCAGGTTGTGGTCCAGGCGAAGCGAGTACAGATCGGTGCGCTGCGAGACCGGAAAGTTGCCGATCAGGCTGTTCAAGGGCACGAAAGAAGCCGGCACAAAGCAGGTCGAAGTGGGTGGCGGACACGACGTGGGGAAGCCGCTGAATCCTCCCAGACTCGCCGGCCACGCCCCCTTCAACGCCATGCCCGAAGACGATGCCGCCAGGGCCGTGTACTGTCCCACTTCCTGTCCAAAGAGGGGATTGAGAAACTCCTGCTGCAACACCGCCGGATTGGTCAGGAACCCGACTTGCTGCGGCGTAAGCAAAACCGTTCCGAAGGGTTGGCCGACCGTCGTTGTGTCAAACGGCACCAACCCGAAATTGTTGGCCCCGATCGAAGAGAACCCGGTCTCCTGCCGCCAGGTGCCTTCGTAAGAGAAGTAGTAGAAAGTCTTGTCCTTCTTGATCGCCCCGCCGATGGCCGCTCCCGCCTGCACTCGCGTGTACGCCGGATCGGGGACCGTGCTGAAGGGATTGACCGCCTGGAAGTTGCGATTCCGCAAATAGCCGAAGAGCGAACCGTGCAGATCATTCGATCCGGAGCGCGTGATGATATTCACCACTCCACCGGAAGCACGGCCGTACTCGGCTGCATATCCGTTGGTGATGATCTGAAACTCCTGCACGCCCTCTTGTGAAATCGTAGAGCGAATGCCGTTGGTGGAATTGTCCACCGCGTCGGCGCCGTCCACGTTGACCAGGTTGGCCCGGGCGCGCTGCCCGCTCATGTTGAGCCCGGAAGTGGGCGCGGCCCCGATGCTGGGAGCGGTGTCGCGCGCCAGGCGCGAATCGGTCAGCGCAAAGTTGATGTAGTTGCGTCCATTGATCGGAAGGTTGTCGATGCGGCGCTGGTCAATAGTGTCGGTGGATGAGGTGCGTTGCGTTTCCACCAGTTCCGCCGCCGAACTCACATTGATCACTTCCTGGCTTCCCGCGACCGACAAGACAATGGGAAGCTCCGCCATCTGTCCCACGGTGATGACTACGTTCGGTACCGTGGCCCGGGCGAAACCCGGCGCCTCGGCCGTGACCGTGTACTGGGCCGGAGGCAGCAACAGAATGTGATATTGGCCGTCGGTGTTCTCGCTGGTGGCGCGCTCCAGTCCCTTGGCCTCGTCCCGGGCCGTGACCGTGGCGTTGGTCACCAGGCTCCCCTTGGGGTCCCTGATGGTGATATGCAGGTCGCCGGTTGAGGCTCCCTGAGCGAAGCCCAGAGCAGCGAGCATGACAATCAGACACGCAACCGAGACCAGCTTTCGTACAACCATAGAAGTCATCTCCGTGAAAGGAAGAACCCTGAGTTCTCGCTGCCGGCAGCGATCACCCTTCGTAGGCAGGAATTGAACCAGCACGTTTTAAGACCCGCAAACGCCGCACGGTTTTTACATCAGGTAGGGTCCCGAAATCAAGCTAAATTACTGACCGGAATCGGCTTAGTTAGCCTGACAACAACTGGCACCTGTCAACTGATAACCGGGAACTGAAGTTAATTCTTTCGCTCGGTCCCGTAACTCTCATGCTTTGATGTCTTAAGCGCCCAAGCCATGCGTGGCGTGTTGTGGGCGATGCCGAAACGCCCGCGGGCGTCGAGCAGAATCATGCCGCCATGCCCGTCCACCCGGTCCTTGAGATAGTTGATGGCTTCGGCGGCCACCCACTCCGGCAGGCTGCCGGTTGCGACCCGGTCCGCCGCCCACTTGGCCAGCACCAGCTTCATGATCGGCTCACCCCATCCCGTGGTCGAGGCCGCCGCGGTCTGGTTATCTGCGTAGCAGCCGCACCCGATCAGTGACGAATCGCCCAGGCGCCCGGGAGCTTTGTTCAGCGTGCCGCCGGTCGAAGTAGCGGCCGCGATGTTGCCGTCGCCATCGAGCGCCACCGCGCCCACGGTGTCGTGAGAAATCGTGGGTGCAAACAGATCAATTCTGGCGTCGGCAGCCCGTGCCTGGAATTCCCGCAGACGCTCGACCTCCCGCGGAATGATCAGGTCTTGGTTGCGGCACAGAGGGATGCCATGCTCGGCCGCGAAACGTTCGGCCCCTTCTGCCACGAAGTACACGTGCGGGCTGTCGCTAAGGATCTTGCGCGCCGCGCGAACGGGATTGGCAATGCGCTCTACGCAGCCCACGCCTCCGCCGCGCAGGGTGGCGCCGTCCATGATGAAGGCATCGAGTTGCACTTTGCCGTCGCGATTGAGAAAGCTGCCGCGGCCGGCGTCGAAAGTCTCGTCGTCTTCCATGATGACGACCGCTTCCTCGACCGCATCGAGCGCCGGCCCGCCGCGTTCCAGTACCCGCCAGCCCGCCGCCATGGCGTTGCGCACGCCGTTGAGGTGAGCTTCCACCATGTCATCGGGGATGGCCCAGGCACCGCCATGAATGACTAGAACAGGATCGTGCAAGAAGGGTTGTCCTCAGGTAATCAGGATAGCAGGACAGAGAATGTGTGGGTCGGGCACTCCCTTCGACTTCGCTCAGGGCAGGCTCTGTTCAACGCTTTTGACTTTGATTTGGTTTTGGTGCCGTCTTTGGGCTATTGCTGTAAGCCTCTGTAGCGCCGCCGTCCCGGCGGCTGTCCGGCGGGCGTCACGCCCGCCGCGCCGAGGGCGAGACGCCCTCGGAGACAGCCGGCAAGATGCCGGCGCTACATCAAAGCGTCGGACAGAGCCTGCCCTGAGCGAGGTCGAAGGGAGCAAATTTACGCCGCCTGGCCGGCTTTTTGCGGCAATGCGTCTGCGCCTTCCGTCCGCGTGTAGGTATAGCGGATGCGATGGATTACCGTGATGGTGGACAGCACTGCGATCAGCCACAGCACCGGCGCCATGCGGTTGAACAGGGCACCGATGATCACCAGCACCAATCGTTCGGGACGTTCCATGAAGCCCACTCGGCAGGAACCGATCAGCGATTCTGCGCGGGCGCGAGTGTAGCTGACCATGATGGCACTGACCATGACGAAGGCGGTCAGCACAACGTAGAAGAAGCGATCGCCGCGGGCGAAGAACACCAGCAATCCAAAAAACTGGGAGGCATCGCTGTAGCGGTCAATGACGGAGTCGAAGAAGCCGCCGAAGCGGGTCACCTGGCCGCTGGCCCGGGCCACACGTCCATCCACCAGGTCAAAAAAACCGGAGCCGATGATGACCAGCCCGGCGTAGCGGAACATCCGCGCCTGATTGTCGCTGTTGGCGTAGCCGAACAGGAAGGCTGCGATGGTGTTCACCACCAGGCCGAGGAAGGTGAGCACGTTGGGATTGATCCGCGCCAGAGCGAGCCAGCGCACGATTGCGTCCAGCAGCACGCCGCAGCCGCGTCCGAAAGCGCTAGTCCAAGTCATGCAACCCCGTCATGCAACCCTGTCATGTGGCTGGTCATTTGGCTTCGGTCTGCTCGTGGATGGTGGTCAGGCTCAGTATTTCCATCTCGCGATTACCGTTGGGCGTAACCACGACCGCGCTGTCTCCCACCTTTTTGTTCAGCAGGGCGCGCCCAATGGGAGAGCTGGTGGAGATTTTGCCCGCAGTCACATCCGACTCTTCACTGGTCACCAGTTTGTATTCCACCTCGGAGTTCTTGGAGTTGTCATACACCCGGACGGTGGAGCCCAGCCCGACCTTATCTTTCGGGATATTATCCATATTGATAAGAGCCAGCTCGGCCATGCGCGCGCCCAGTTGCCGCAGCCGCGCCTTGACGAACTCCTGCCGCTGCTTGGCCATGTGATACTCAGCGTTTTCACTGAGATCGCCCAGCGCGGCCGCTTTTTTGATTTCCTTGGGAAGCTCATGAACCAGTTCGTGTTCGAGCACGTTCATCTCTTCCTGCAACTTCCTCTTGATCTGTTCAGTCATGCGCTTGAGGATTATAAACCCGGACTTCGGACCTCGGACGTCGGACTTCGGCCCCCAGACCTCAGGCTTCCAGCTGGCCTGATGGCCGAGGTCCGAAGTCTGACGTCCGAGGTCCGAGGTCTGACGTCCGCTTCTGGATTGCCTTTCGGCCCTGCCTGCGATAGACTGAACAGGTGCAGTTCCTCAGGTGGCCTGTCCTCGTGGGTGTTCCCTCATGATCAGCGCCGATGGTAATTTCCACATAGGCGATAAAGTCGTCTATCCCAATCATGGCGTTGGAGTTATCGAACAAATCAGCAGCCGCACTATCGGCGAAACTGTGGAAAAGTTCTACCTCCTGAAGATCAAAGCCAGCAGCCTGAAAGTGATGGTGCCGTTTCATAACGTAAACACCGTCGGCCTGCGGCGGGTGGTTAAAAACGGCGAAATCCAAAAAATCGTCGATTTCCTTACAGACGGCGAGTGTGACAACAACGCTGACTGGAAATACCGCTTCAAGGAAAACTCAGAACGGATGCGTACCGGCTCGCTGCTGGAAGTGTCCGCGGTCCTGAAGGGCCTGCTCCTGCTGAACCAGTCAAAGCCGCTGTCCTTCCGCGAAAAGAAGATGCTGGAACGCGCCCGCTACCTACTGGTCAGCGAACTGGCCATGGCCAAAAACTGCGAAGAAGTCCTAATCGAAGAGATGCTCTCCAAAGCCCTTTCCAAGAGCAAGCTGCGCTTTCCGGAAGCCTCGGATTTTGTGGCCTAGGCTCGGACTTCGGACGTCGGACCTCGGACCTCAGACCTCGGACTTCCACTGTTCTCTTGACCAATCAAGTGTGAGCTACGTCGGACTTGAGTGTGACGACTGCACTTGTGCGGCTTGATCCTGACCTGTCAGTCTCTCGCCTGGAGGCGACAGACTGTGGGAGCTTCTTACCGCGACTTGAGAGTGTGGCAGCTGGCCATGGAACTGGTCGTACAGATTTACGCACATACTCGAGCTTTCCCCAGGGAAGAGATTTACGGACTGACAAGTCAGATGAGACGGTCAGCCGTCTCTGTTCCAAGTAATATTGCCGAAGGCAAAGGACGATCCACAGATCGCGATCGCTCCGCCTTCTTCTGTCACGCGCGAGGATCTCTTCTCGAACTTGAAACCCAGATTCTCATCGCTCAAGAACTGGATTTTTTGGTTGCGCAAGATGCCGAGAAACTATTAGCGGTCTCCACACAACTCGGCCGCATGCTGAATGCGCTGATTGCGTCGCTAAAAAATCCAGAAACATCGGGGAAGTCCGCGGCCTGAGGCACTGACGAGGCGTGACTTCCAGGGTCTGAAATCAGAGCCCGGACGTCAAAGACCCGAAGTCCGACGCCCGACGCCCGAGGCCCGAAGTCTGACGCCCGAGGTCCGAAGTCCGACGTCTGACGCCCGAAGTCCGCCTCACTCCCCCATCCAGGCGCCGTACGGCTTCAGCGACTCAACGTGGTCGAAGACGATTTTCATGGCGGCGGTGATGGGGACCGCCAGGACCAGGCCCATCGCGCCCCATAGCCACCCCCAGACCAGCAGCGCCATGGTTACCGCCAGCGGGTTCAATTGCAGCCGGTTGCCCAGGAACTTGGGATAGAGCACGTTGAGCGCGACCAGGTGCAGGCCCAGCACGGTCATCATGATGACGACCGCATCTCCGGAACTCATGTGTCCCAGGCTGACGAAGATCGGCGGGCCCATGGCCAGCACAACTCCGAGGTAGGGAACCAGGCTCAGGAATCCGCTGATGAAACCAACGAAATAAAAAAACGGCACATGCAGAATCGCAAACGCGATGCTGCTCACCGTCCCGAGAAAGAGGCCGATCAGGAGATTTCCCACCATGAAGCTGCGAATCATTGCGGAAATCAGGCCCAGCGTGATGTACGCCGTGTTGCGGTTCTCCAGGGAGAAAAGCATTACCGTCGCGGAGCGGACGTGATGCTGCCAGCTCAGCATGAAGTACACCAGAAATGGCACGAACGACGCAGCCAGCAGGGCCTGCGAAACCGAGCCGAAGCCCCGGGTCAGGATTTCCTCCCAATTGGTGCTGGAACGGGGCTCTGCCTTGATCTGCCCCGCCGGTTCCGTGGAGCCCAGCGATTCCGCCCGTAGCCGGACCTGGGTAATTTCCTGGCGAATGGTTTCCGTGTAGTGGGACAAATCCTGAACAAAAATTATGGCCTGGTTCGAGGAGTAGTACACCAGACCGGTTAACAGTGTGAAGAGCAAGATCACGGCCACCGCCGCAGCCAGGCCGCGGGGCAGGTGAAGCAAAATGAAAAAGTCCATCACCGGGGCCAGAATGAAGGCCAGCAAAACCGACACCAGCATTACCGCCAGCACCAGTTCGCCCCAATAACAAAGGCCCAGAATGGTGGCGATTCCAATGGCCTGAAACGCCCAGTGCGGCTTCTGCGGCTTGGGCGGTGGCGCCGGCGCAGAAACGACTGGCGCGGGAAGGATGGGCGCTTCAGGCCGGTCGATTTCGGCCTCGTCAATGGCCATACGGGTATCGTAGCCTAACAGCAAAAAAGTGTATGCGACATATAATCGGCAGGTGCCTTCCCACCAAACCGATGCTTCCACCCCGCGTCGCCCGCGAGTCCTGGGCCTGGATGTAGGCTCGAGGCGGATCGGGCTCGCCATTTCCGACCCGCTGGGCATCACGGCGCAGGGACTGGAAACCCTCCAGCGGCAAAACAAACGATTGGATTTCACCCACTTGGAGCAGGTCGTTCGCGAGTATGGGGTGGCGGAGATCGTGGTCGGCCTGCCCCTGCGCATGACCGGCGCCGAGGGGACCCAGGCTGAGAAGATGCAAGCCTTCGCTGAAGAAATCCGCCGCCGCTTTCACCTGCCCGTCCACCTCTGGGACGAGCGCCTCACCTCGGTCCAAGCCAACCGCCTACTGCGCGAAACCGATATGTCGATCAAGCGCCGTGGCCAGGTGGTGGACCAGATGGCGGCAGTCCTGATTCTGCAGTCCTGGATGGACGCCAGGGCGGGGAGCTAGCGGCCAGTCAGTCGTCGGTCGTCAGTCATCGGTCGTCAGCAAAAGCATGGGGCCATAATTTTCCGCACGCGCGTCAATTGCGGTCTTGCCTTGTCCGTGTAAATCCGTGCAAATCCGTGGCCGGATTTTGCCCAGAGCCAACGACCAAAGGCCAACGACCAAAGGCCAACGACTGGCGTCCCATCTTCATCTAAACTATTACTAACTTGCGAAAGTTTCTGGCCATTCTGCTGCTTGCCGTCTTCGGAATTGGCGGCTGGCTGGCGTGGGTGCTGTGGTTGCCCGTTACGCCGGCGGGGCAGAAGTTCGTGATGTTGCGGCCGGGCTATTCCACCCGAAGGATAGCGGTCGAACTCCAGGCTGCAGGAGTGATCAAGAGCCGCTTTGCCTTTATCCTCTGGCATCGCTTCCACCGCCGGCAGTCGCTGAAAGCCGGCGAATACCTGTTCGACAAGACGGCGAGAATGTCGGAGGTCAACGACCGCCTGGTCCGGGGCGACATCTATGTGCACACGGTCGTGATCCCCGAAGGCTTCACCATGTTCGACATCGCGCAGGCCATTCAGGATGCCGGCCTGGGATCAAGCCAGGATTTTCTTGCCGTGGCGCAATCCGACCGCGAACTGATTTCCGACCTGGCCCCCGACGCCAGGAGTCTCGAAGGTTACCTCTTCCCCAATACCTACGAGTTCACCCGCACTCAGAGTATGAGGGACATTGCGGCTGTCATGGTCAGGCAGTTCCGCCAGGTAGCGGCCCAGATTGGACTGACGCCTACCGGCGCGACCCCGAACAGTCTGACGACGATCGGCCTGATCCCCAACGGTCCCACCCCAAGCGGCCAAGGGATGGATGTACAGAAGACGGTCACCATGGCATCCATTATCGAAAAAGAAACTGCCGTCCCCGAGGAGCGCGCCGTTGTGGCCAGCGTTTACTACAACCGGCTGGCGCGCAAAATTGCGCTGCAGGCCGATCCCAGCGTGATCTACGCCGAAATGCTAAACGGGAATTACTCCGGAAGTCTGCATCATGCTGACATGGGGTTTCAGTCCGCTTACAACACCTATGCTCATCCTGGCCTCCCTCCCGGGCCCATCGGGAATCCCGGCCGCACTTCTCTCGAAGCCGCCATGCATCCGGCCCAGACCGACTATTTTTATTTTGTCAGCGACGGCAATGGACACCACCGCTTCTCCCGCAGCCTCGAAGAACACAATCAGAATGTGGCCAAACTCCGGCAGGCGGTGCAGGGGAAGTAGCATCTTCTAACAGGTGGGGGGCGTGCCAGATGCTGATCTGACAACCCCCAGGGCCGTATGTCCGTGGTTTAATCGCATATACTTGACTTACT
>Ga0207657_10009006_pt1 | contig 10079 bp, 14 predicted proteins | sample KBSC33metaG_FD_184316 | JGI IMG/M metagenome (GOLD analysis project Ga0207657, IMG submission 184316) | Corn rhizosphere microbial communities from Kellogg Biological Station, Michigan, USA - KBS C3-3 metaG (SPAdes) (version 2) | ecosystem: Host-associated > Plants > Roots > Rhizosphere > Soil ... | reverse complement strand
GACAAGGGGCCGACCGGCTCCCCGGACGACGCCGAGCATTTCTTGCGCAATCTCGGCGCGCGCGATTGGGGCGCATCGCTCGACGTCGCGCTAACGCCGCGCAAAAAACCGAAGAAGCCTGCGCGCGAGGCCGCCAATGACCGCGAGCCGAAGCCCTCGCCAAGCCCCAAACCCCCGCCGAAGCCCAGCGAGCCGCCGAAACCCAAGCTGCGCGACGCCAAGCCGGGCGATGCACAGCGGCTGGTCGAGCTGATCACCTTCCTCGGGCACGAGGTTAGCGAGAAGGCAGTCCGCAAAAATCTGAACGCACTCAGGAAACTGGGGGAGACGCCGATCGTCGTGACGCTCGGCAAGACCGTCGTCGGATTCATCGGCATCCACCGGATGCTGACCATCCACCGCGATGCGCCAGTGGGCCGCATTCCGGTGCTGGTCGTCGCCAAGGAGGCGCAGGGTCTGAAGCTGGGCCGGCTGCTGGTCGAGGCAGCCGAGGCCTGGTGCCGGAAGCAGGGATGCAAGCTGATCGAGGTCACCAGCAACGACCGCCGGTCCGATGCCCACGCGTTCTACCGACACATGGGCTACGAGCGGACCAGCATCCGCTTTTTCAAGAAGCTCTAGCCGCCGCTCCGCCGCTCGATCGTCGCGCCGACGGCCGAGAGCTTGTCCTCCAGCCGCTCATAGCCGCGGTCGAGGTGATAGACGCGTAGCACCTCGGTCTCGCCCTCCGCCGCCAGCCCCGCGAGCACGAGGCTCATCGATGCGCGAAGGTCTGTCGCCATCACCTGCGCACCGGTCATCTGCTTCGGCCCGTGAACAACCGCCGAGCGCCCATGGACTTCGACCTCCGCCCCCATCCGGCGCAGCTCGGGCACGTGCATGTAACGGTTCTCGAAAATCGTTTCCTCGAGGTAGCTCTGCCCTTCGGCCACGCACAGCATGGCCATCAGCTGAGCCTGCATGTCGGTCGCGAAGCCCGGGAACGGCGCCGTCGAGACCGCTACCGGCCGCAGCGGCTGGTGCGCGCTCACGCGCATGCCCTTGTCGGTGAACTCGATCGCCAGCCCGGCCTGGGCGAGGACGTTGGTGGTCGCCAGCATTTCGTCCGGGCGTGCGCCGAGCAAATGTAGCGAGCCGCCGGTGATCCCCGCGGCGCAGGCGTAGCTGCCGGCCTCGATCCGGTCCGGCATTACGTCATAATCGCAGCCGTGCAGCGCCTCGACGCCCTGGATCGTGAGATGGCCGCTGCCGATCCCTTCGATTTTGGCGCCCATTGCCACCAGCAGGTTGCACAGATCGACGATTTCCGGTTCGCGCGCCGCGTTGAACAGCTGCGTGCGGCCTTTGGCGAGCACCGCCGCCATCAGCGCATTTTCCGTCGCGCCCACAGATACCACCGGGAAGCTGAAATCGCCCCCCGGCAGCTTTCCTTTCGGTGCGCTCGCTTTCACATAGCCGGCGGCCAGCTCGATCTCCGCACCCATCGCTTCGAGCGCTTTCAGGTGCAGGTCGATCGGCCGGTCACCAATGGCGCAGCCGCCAGGCAGGGACACGGTCGATTCGCCCATCCGCGCCAGCATCGGGCCCAGCACCAGGATCGACGCGCGCATCTTGCGCACCATGTCATAGGGCGCGACGGTCGAGACGATGTCGTCGGCGGTCAGGGTCATCTTGCGGCTGATCTGACCCTTCCGGGCACCCGCCACCTTGGTCGTCACCCCAAGCTCGTTGAGCAAATGGCCGAAGCTGTCGACATCGGCGAGGCGGGGCAAATTGCCGAGCGTGAGCGGCTCTTCGGTCAGCAAGGCGCAAGGCAGCAGCGTCAGGGCGCTGTTCTTCGCCCCGCTAATCTGGATATCGCCTTCGAGGCGCTTGCCGCCCTGGATCCAGATGCTGTCCATTGACGCGCTTTAGCGCTCGCGCGACAGCGCGCAACTGCCGCTCGGCTGCGCGATTTGGCAGCGTGGGCACGTCGGGCCTAGAGCCCAACCATGCTTACCATCGCGCTCCTTATCGTCTCCAACATCTTCATGACCCTGGCCTGGTACGGGCATCTCAAGTTCCCGCACCTGCCGATGGTCGCCGCGATCCTCATCGGATGGGCAATTGCGCTGGTCGAATACAGCTTTGCGGTGCCTGCCAATCGCATCGGCTACACCCATGGCTTCAGCGGCAGCCAGCTCAAGATCATCCAAGAGGTAATCACCCTCGGCGTCTTCGCAATCTTCGCCGCGCTGGTGCTGAAAGAGCCGATCGGCTGGCGCTACATCGGCGCCTTTTGCTGCCTGGGCGGAGCGGTCGGCTTCATGTTCGTGGGGCGCTAGGCCTCACGCCTTCTCCAGCGTGCATTGCAGCGGGTGCTGATTCTCGCGGGCGAAGTCGATCACCTGAGTCACCTTCGTCTCGGCGACCTCATATGTGAACACGCCGCACACCGCGACGCCCTGCTGATGCACCTGAAGCATCACCCGCGTCGCGTCCTCGATGCTCATCGAGAAGAATTGCTGGAGGACGAGCACGACGAATTCCATCGGCGTGTAATCGTCGTTGAGCATCAACACCTTGTAGTTCGACGGCTTTTTCGTCTTCGGGCGCGTGCGAGTGGCGACACCGGTCTCGATCTCGCCGAGGTCGTCGTCGCCGTCGGGTCCGGCCATGGTGATCAGTCGAGGAATCATTGCATTCCAAAATATGGCAAGCCGCGGAAACGCGGCAACCCGCCTCTTAGCAGCAAATCGCGAAAAAAAAGGCGGCCGCCCCGACTGGGGGCGGCCGCCGACTATCGTTGCCCTTCCGTTAGGAGGGGAGAGGGTCAGGCAACGAGGGTGTTGAAACGCTCGGCATTGGCCGACGCGCGGTTCGACAGCGGCTGGAACGCTTCGCCGGCCAGCTTGACCAGTGATTCGGTCAGCTTCGAGCTCTCGCTGACCGCGCGGTCGAACGAAGCGCGGGCGAGTTCGCCCTGGAGCTGCAGATATTCGGTCGGCGACTTCGCTTCGGCGAGCGAACGAATCGCGTCCGCGGCCTGCTCGAAGCTGCTGCGCTGCTTGGCAACAACGTCCTGGCCGAGCGAGCGAGCGCCTTCGGTCGCGACGCGGCCGGCTTCGACCATCGCTTCGACGTTGGCACGGGCCAGATCGGCCAGCTCTCCGGCGACCTTCTGGCTGCGCTGCGCCAGATCCTGGCCGCGCTCGTTGGCGTCGGTGAACAGCGTCTGGAAGGGCGCAAACGCGGGGACGGCGTCGAAGCCGTTGAAAATGTTCTTGGTCATGGTCTCAATCCTTTCCTGGGCCGCAACGGCGACCTTCGCCGGCTTGCGGGTGTTGCGAGCGCCGCGGCCAACGGCCGGCTTGCTCGCGCGCTTGATTGCAGTCTTCGTGCTCTTCTTCGCCACGGCGGCGCGCTTGGCGCGGCGAGCCGTGGTCGCACGGGTACGCTTGGCGGTCTTGGCGCTTTCGTCGGCAACCTTTTCGATCGTCTTCGCGACCGTCTCCGCAATCTTCGCGGGGGCTTCGGCCGCGGCCTGAGCAGCGATCTTGGTTTCGTCGGTCATTGCAACAATCTCCAAATATGTTGCAGTGCACAATAAGCATTGCATCGCACCATTTCAAGAGATCTTTTGTGCACTGCACCATTGCGGCGCTTGACGGGCACGCTTCACCCGAAGCAAGAACGGCCATGGACCAGCCCAACCGCCAACGCCGCGGCCTTCTCATCGTGCTGTCATCCCCCTCAGGAGCGGGGAAATCGACCATTGCCCGGATGCTGCTCGATGCCGATCCTGAGGTTACGATGTCGATTTCGGCGACCACGCGCGCAAGGAGGCCGGGCGAGGTCGATGACCTCGATTATCACTTCGTCGACGACGCCCGCTTCGAGGAATTGGTCCAGGCGGGTGAGTTCGCCGAATGGGCCTATGTCTTCGACCATCGCTACGGCAGTCCCAAGGAACCCATCAAGGACGCGCTGAAGGTTGGTCGCGACATTCTGTTCGACATCGACTGGCAGGGGACGCAGCAGCTCCGCGGCGCCTTTGGCACCGACCTGGTCCGGATCTTCATCCTGCCGCCGTCGATGGAGGAACTTGAACGCCGCCTGCGTGCGCGCGGCACGGATTCCGAAGAGGTGATCGAAAGCCGGATGCGCCGCGCCGCCAGCGAGATCGGCCACTGGGGCGAATATGACTATGTCCTCATCAACCAGGACATGAACCATTGCCTGGCGGAAGTGCAGTCTATCATCGACGCCGAGCGGCTGCGTCGCGATCGCCGGCCTTATCTCTTCGATTTCGTCCGCCGCCTGGTCGAACGCCCGAATTACTGATCGAGCAAAGCGAGAAACGCCGCGCCGGCAAGGAAATCGCCGCGGCGCAGATCGAGCGCCGTTTTGGCTTCGGCATCGGCGCCCCATTGCTCGAGCTGCCAGCGTTCGTCGAGGCTGACCGCCTCCCACGCGGCTTCCGTTGCGACCGCCTTTTCCAGCACCGCCAGCGCCGCGACCAGCGAGCCGCCAATGGTTACCAGCGGGGATAGCCCGGCTAACCGAAACCGGTGGAGCGCCGCCACGGCATGCCCCAGCCGCTCAACGGTCGCGGCAGGCTGGGGGACATGCATCACGCCGTCGGTGACCACGAAGTCCACATCGTAGCGGCGCCGCGCCCAGGCAAGCAGTGGATCCCAGGTCTCAGCTTGGCGAGCGGCCAGCGGTTGCGGACCGTCAGCCCGGTAACAAAGGAGGTCCGCTTCCGCATATCGCGCAAGACCAGCCGCGAAGGTTGCCGGGTCCGCGGCCACCCGGTCGATCGCCGCGTTTGCAAGTCCGGTCATCGGCATGGCGCGCGGATCGATCGTCTCCCCGACGGCCCGCCATTCTTCCGCGATTGCCCCGGCAAGCTTCTCGTTTGGCACGTCGAGCGCGGCTCGCGCGGGAGTCTTGACCGGACGGCCGTCGAGCTGGACCGTCCAGCCGCTCTCGCTGCCTTCGACACTTACGGACTTCCAAAAGCGCTTCACGGGCGTTCGCGACGCCATTTCATGCGAAGGGCGTAGGTGACTCCGACCGACGCCAGAACCGAGACAATGCAGATTGCCGCGCCTAGCTGCGGCCAGCCGCCCGGACGGAGCAGGCCGGTGTACATGATCGCGATTCCGAGCAGGAAGGGCGCGAAGGCCCCTAGTCGCAGCGCCGTCAGCAGCCACAGCCGGCGCTTGGCCAGATCGTCATCCATCCACTCGTTCCCTTAGCAGTGCGAGGACATCCGCCGGCCGCTCGGCGACGGCGACGGCGCCCGCCTCGATCAGCTCCTCGGCTTCATGATAGCCCCAACCCGCGCCGATCCCCGTCGCGCCGCCGTTGACGGCCATCGCCATGTCGAAACTCGTATCGCCGATCACAAACGTCGTGTCGGGCGTAGCCCCGCCATCCGCGATCGCCTGATCGACCATCGACCGATGGGGTTTCGACGGGTGCCGGTCGGCCGTCTGCAGCGAGACGAACCGCGCATGCAGGCCATGGGTCTCGAGGCAATGGCGAAGGCCGCGGTCCGACTTGCCGGTGGCGACGGCCAGCATCCATCCCTCTCCTTCGAGCGCGTCGAGTAATTCGAGGATGCCGTCGAACAGTGGCTCATCGACATCGCCCGACGCCCGCAGCGCGATGAAGGCCTGCCTGTAATCTTCGGCGAGTTGGGCGTGCTGATCCGGCGGCGCGGCTGGCAGAAGCGCGGCCATGGCTTCCATCAGACTAAGGCCAATCACGCGACGGGTGAGATTCGAAGGCGGTACGGCAAAGCCGTTCTGCTCGAGGCTGGCTTTCAACGCGCTGTAGATCGGCCCGCCGCTGTCCACGAGGGTGCCGTCGCAATCGAAGATCGCCAGCTTGTTCACCGCCCCTTGGTTTTCCCCGGCGCGCCGCGTGCACGGCGTTCGCCACGCCGCTCCCGGCGCCGGGCCTTGGCCGCGGCGGCGACCTTGCGCTGGGGTGCGCCGGGCGCTTGGGCTGGCCTCGCGGGTTGGGCCTTGCCCAGGGCAAAGTCGAACCCCAGCATTTCCAGGCTCTCGGCAAAATGCGGCGGCAGCTCGGCCATCACGTCGATCTTCCCGCCTTCCAGCGCGTCGATGCGGATCCTGCGCGCATGCAAGTGAAGCTTGCGGCTGATTCCGCCGGTCAGGAATGCGTCCGGCCCGCCATATTTGCCGTCACCGACGATCGGATGGCCGATCGACGCCATGTGCGCGCGAAGCTGATGCGTTCGCCCCGTCAGCGGTTGTAGCTCAACCCAGGCCGCGCGATTGCCGGCACGGTCGAGAACCCGCCAGCGCGTCTTCGCGGGCAAGCCATGCTCTTCGCTGATGTGCATCTTTTCGCCACCCGTCCCCGGCTGTTTGGCGAGCGGCGCGTCGATTTCGCCCTCATTGGCATCGGGCACGCCAACGACGATCGCCCAATAAACCTTTTTCGCCGTCCGCCCCGAAAAAGCCCGCGCGAAATGCGCCGCCGCGCGCGCCGAGCGCGCTACCAGCAGCGCGCCCGACGTATCCTTGTCGAGCCGGTGCACCAGCTTGGGCCGGCCGCGCTCGTCGCCGATCCCGTCAAGCAGGCGGTCGAGATGCTGCGTGGTCTTGGTGCCGCCCTGCGTCGCCAGCCCCGGTGGCTTGTTGAGCACGAACGCATGCTCGTCCTGATGGATGACCAGGTCGCGCACATATCGCTCTTCCTCCTCCGTCAGCGGGTCGCGCCGGACCTCACGGCGCGCCGGCTTCGCCGAAGGCTCGACCGGAGGCACGCGAATCTCCTGCCCCGCTTCGAGCCGGTCGCCGGGAACCGCGCGCTTGCCGGCGACGCGCAACTGCCCCGTCCGCGCCCAGCGCGAAACGAGGTTGAAGCTGACATCGGGCAGGTGCCGCTTGAACCAGCGGTCCAGGCGGATACCGTCGTCATCCTCGGTGACAGTGAAGGTGCGAACGTCGCTCACGCCAGCGCGATTAGCCGAAGCTACGCCTCGCGTCCCGCCCAAAACTCGAACGCCTGCTTGTGCAGCTTGCGGACGAGTTTCGCGGCTTTGGGCCCTTCCCATAGACCGGTGAACCCGTGCTTGGGCGCACCGCCGACCCACCAGCCCTGCCCCGGCAGCCCGTCCGACTGGCGAACGACCAGCACCGCGAGTTCAGGCTCGCCGCGCGCTTCCGCCTCGTCGTCGACGTAGGCGAGCACCTTGCACAGCGCCCGCATCTTGGGCCGCGTGAATCGATGACCGAGCAGGCCGAGAACTTCGGCATAAGTGATGCTTTCGCCGGCCTGAGCTGTCGCGACCAGGATGGCGCGGACCTCGACCGGGTCTGCCAGCAGCCCGGCTTCACTCACCAACGGATCACTGCGGCTGCTTGGTAAAGTCCACCGGCGTCAGCTCGAACACGTCGAGCTTGGACGTGCTTTGCGGCCACGGGATCACCAGCCGCCAGCGAAATGGACCGATCCGTTCCAGCGTGCCCGCCATGTCGCGTTTGGGGTCGTCGCCATAGGCCACCGGCGTCGTCTCGTCGCCGAGCGCCAGGCTGCCGAGGAAAATCAGCCGCTTGGGATCGTCATCCGCCCACAAGCGCCCCGCGGGCCGCTGACTGCCCGTCTGCTTGACGATCGTCAGCAAATTATCCTCGACCTCGACGTAGCAGAAGAACGGCTTGAACGTTTCGTACGCCTTGCCCTTGGGCGAAGCCTTGCCGAGCTTGATCAGCCGGCAATTGTAACTGCCCGGGGTGGGATCGGGTCGCGGCAAGGCGGAGCGCGGCAGCAGCAGCCCGCCTTCGCGATTAACGTCGGCCGCGTTGCTTCTTTTCGCCTCGTCCAGCGCCTCCTGCCAGGCCAGCCCCAATCGCGCGAGGCGATCTTCGTCGGCGGCGGTCGCGACCGCCTTCCATGCTTCCGACTTGAGCGGCGCGCCGACCTCGACGCTGGGATGAGCGCCGCCGGGAGACTTCCGCGTCGTCTCGCAGCCCGCGAGAGCGATTGCCGCCATGGCGATGATTGCGCTGCGGTACGTTGTCACTTTCTTCTGGCGCTCCCTAACCAACCGCAACGGCTAAGTGACAGCCGCGGACCAAGGTTTCAACCAATGCCGCGCTCACCATTGGCTTTAACCTTGCGCAGACCACAGCTAGGCGCACGGGGGATGAACGCCCAGCGAACGCACCACGACCGCACAGGCTTTGCGCTCGGCCTCAGCGCGTACGCCCTCTGGGGCGTCCTTCCGCTCTACTTCACAGCGCTCAAGGCGGTGCCCGCCGTGGATATCGTCGCGCACCGGGTGCTTTGGTCCCTGCCGGTATTGGGTGCGCTGATCGGTGTTTCGCGCGGCTGGGGCCCGGTCAGGCGAGCGATCCGCGACAAACGTACGATCGGAATTCTGCTGGTGACAGCAATCCTGATCGGGGTGAACTGGCTGCTCTACGTCTGGGCAGTCACCCATGGCCACATCCTGGCCGCGAGCTTCGGCTATTATCTCAATCCGATCGCCAACGTCCTGCTGGGACGGTTCGTGCTGCGGGAGCGGCTGTCGCGGCTGCAGTGGACCGCCGTCGGCATCGCGGCTGCCGGCATTTCGGTGCTGGCGGCGGGCGCCTTGTCGCAATTGTGGGTCAGCCTCGCCCTTTGCGTGAGCTTCGCCCTCTACGGCCTGCTGCGCAAGATCGTGACGGCGGATGCGGTGACGGGCCTGGCTGTGGAGACGGCAATCCTGTTTCCACCGACCATTGCCTGGCTCGCCGTGCAGGCGTTCGCGGGTCAGCCGGTGATGGGCGTCACCACCACCGACACCAGCCTGCTGGTGCTGGCGGGGATCGTGTCGACAACCCCGCTGCTGCTGTTCACGGCGGCGGCCAAGCGCCTGCCCTTATCGACGATGGGCATGCTGCAGTTCATCGCACCGACCCTGCAATTCCTCATCGGCGTCGCTTATGGCGAGCATCTGACTGCCGCGCACATCATCGCGTTCGCGGCGATCTGGGCTGCACTTGTCCTGTACGGCATCGGCCTGCTGCGCTCGCCCCGCCTGCCGCAACCTCCGGAATAATGATAGGACCCGCGCCATGTTCAATCTCGCCTCAATCATCATCGGCATCGTTGCGCTCATCGGCGCGGTGGTCGCCTTCCTCCCCCTGCTCGGTTGGGCCAATTGGCTGATCATCCCGCTGGCGATCGTCGGCGCCGTGGTGGGGATGCTGTCGCGGTCTAACGGCGGACGAAACCTCAACCTCTTCGTCATCGTCGTCGGGGTGGTACGCCTTATGCTCGGCGGCGGCATTCTGTGAACTTAGAGCCGCGGATCGACGCCTACATTGCGAAGTCGCCGGCATTCGCACAGCCGATCCTCAACCGGATCCGTCAGGAGGTGCACGCCGCCTGTCCTGACGTGGAGGAAGACATGAAGTGGGGCTCTCCACATTTCATGTACAAGGGCATGCTGTGCGCGATGGCGTCGTTCAAGCAGCACGCCGCGTTCGGGTTCTGGAAGGGGTCGCTCGTCGTCGGCCCCGCGGCCACGGACATGAAGACCGCGGGCTGGTTCGGACGGCTGACGAAGGCGTCGGACCTTCCGCCGCAGAAGGCGCTCGCGGCGTACGTGAAGAAGGCGATGGCGCTGAACGACGCGGGGATCACCGCGCCGCGCAAGCAGAAGCAGCCGGCCAGGGCGATCAAGGTGCCGGCAGACCTTGCAGCCGCGCTGAAGAAGAGCAAGAAGGCGAAGGCGGTGTTCGAGGCGTTCTCGCCCAGCCACAAGCGCGAGTACATCGAGTGGATCACGGACGCGAAGAGCGCCGACACCCGCGCGCGACGGCTGGTGCAGGCGGTCGAATGGATCGAGGGCGGGAAGTCGCGAAACTGGAAGTACGAGCGGAGGTAGCGCGCCGCTACTGTTTTGGCCGCTCAATCAGCACGATGTCCGAGTTCTCTCGGGTGCGATCGAACACGAGCGCCTTGCCGTCTGCCGACCACTCCAAGTCGCTGTTCTCGGCGACGTACCTGATGACGGTGTTCCCAGAGGCACGCGTGCGGTTCTTTGGCGACGTGCCGGCCCGAGATCG
>Ga0207657_10009005_pt1 | contig 10081 bp, 7 predicted proteins | sample KBSC33metaG_FD_184316 | JGI IMG/M metagenome (GOLD analysis project Ga0207657, IMG submission 184316) | Corn rhizosphere microbial communities from Kellogg Biological Station, Michigan, USA - KBS C3-3 metaG (SPAdes) (version 2) | ecosystem: Host-associated > Plants > Roots > Rhizosphere > Soil ... | reverse complement strand
CCGAGCCCGAACTGGGCGGCGACCCGTCGCTCGTCGACCTCGTCGGGCTGAATTATTACCCCCACAACCAATGGTACTTCGAAGGACCCACGATCCCCATGGGGCACCACGAATACCGTCCGCTCGCCGACATGCTGGTCGAAATGGGCGAGCGCTACGGCAAACCGGTGTTCCTGTCGGAGACCGGCGCCGAAGGATCCGGCAAGCCGTCGTGGCTTCATTACGTGTGCAGCGAAGTGCGCGAGGCGATCCGCTGTGGTGCCGATCTGCGTGGCATCTGCTGGTACCCTATCACGGCTTACCCCGGCTGGGACAACTCACGGCATGCGGAGACGGGGCTGTTCTCCACCATCGTCGCCAACGGAAGCCGGCACGTCGACCAGCCGCTGCTCGCCGAGTTCGAAATCCAGCGGGAGGCGTTCGACCGCATGCGACCGGACGAGCGCAAGGTTGCTGTAAGCGCGCGGCACTGAGACCATCGCCAGCCTTCAGAGGGCCGGCCGTTCGTCCTTCGCCCACTCGGCTGCATATTTGCGGACTTCGTCCAGCTCCACTCGGCCCCATTCCTCGCCGTAGCCGTCCGGCTCCACATTGGCCGGCTGGTCGAGCAGCTTCTGCCAGTGCCGCAGCTCTTCGATGTACGGATCGCACGGCAGCCGTTCGAACTGCTCTTTGTCGGCGACGTCATAGATTCCGATCTTCGCCCACTTCTGCGTCCACCAGTCCGGCACATCGACGAACGGGTAGAGGCAGACGCCGTGCAGATCGATCCCGGCATTCAATGCCTTGAGGCATTCTTCCATGGTCATGCGCAGCCATTCGGCGCGGTTGTCCTGGAATCCGCTTGTTTCGCCGATGATGACCGGGCGCCGGTAACGTTGCCAGACCAGTTGCAGCAGCTCGCTTAGCGGTTTGCGCCGCGGGTCCTGGGGGCCGAGGATCTCGCGGCTCTTGTCGGCTTGCAGCTGGACCTGGCTGTAGTGGTAGATATTCACGCCGACGATATCGAGGATCTCGGGTGAGCCGCCGAGCTCCGGCGCAAGGCGGCCGCTGAGCATGTCGAAGGCCTCGAAGTCTTCCTTGCGCTCTTCCTGCTCGGCTTCATCGGCAAGATCGGGTCGATCGGCCGGCGCGACCGCGTTCACGATCGGGTCGACGTGGACCATGCGCGCTCCCCGCTCGACCTCGCGAATCGCTTTGGCGCCTTCGATCGCCATGTGGCACAACGCGCGCTTGAGCTCGGCTTCGCGGCCCTTTGCGAACGGATACATCCAGCCAAGGTCGCTCGCCGCCGCCGAGAAGAAGGTGATCTCGTTGATCGGCGTGAAGAAATAGGGCCCGTCCGCCGTGCTCGTGACGAATTGTGCGGCGGCGCGGCAATAATCGACGAAACGCTCGCGGCAATCTTTCGAGAAAGGATCGCAGCCGTCAGGAAAGCCGTAATGGCAAATGTCCCAAATGGGCGTGATCTTGCACTCGGTCGCGGCGTCCTGCACGGACTTCACGCTCGACCAATCGTACTGCCCGTTGCCGAGGTCGACTTGGGGCCAGCGGATCGCTTCACGTACGGCACCGATGCCGAGATCCATCGCGGCGGCGTAATCCGCTTTCAGGTGCCGGTCGTGCCCGGTCGCCTCGACATAATCCTTCCGCTCATGGTCCTTCCACACGAAGGTCGAGCATTCGAAGCCGCCCATGAAGAAGGTCGGAAAGATCGACCCATCCGATCTCGACTCCCGCTTGTCGTGGATGGATTGGCGGGGCGAGCGGTGCAGGTCCATCGATGACGAACTCACATCGCTAATTGTTGTTCAACGGGCTACGATCGCCGCATCCATCGACGAAGTCAGGTGATCGGCGCGGGCATCGGCTCGTTGGACGGCGTTCCGACGTGCGGCCAGCCGTCCTTCCACTGGATGCGGTCGATCAACAGGATGCGGCGGCTGTTGATCTCGTCCTGCTGGCGCTGGCGCGGGCGGTTCACGTCGATCGCATGATAGACGATCCACACCTCTCCGGCGTCGTCGGTCACGATCGAATTGTGGCCGGGAGCAAGCCAGCGCTCGCTCTTGAACAGCATCAGGCTGTGCGGCACGCCCTTGGCCTGCTCGAGAGTCTCGTATGGCCCGGTGGCGCTCTGCGATCGTGCGACCATGACTCCATATTCGGCATCCGGTCCGCAGCAATTGTCGCCCGAATAGAACAGATAATAATGGTCCTCGTGGCGATGCACCCAAGACGCTTCGACCAGCCGCGGAAAGCTTCCGTTCTTGCCGTTTGGCCAGATCAGCTCGACGGGTTCGCTGCCTTCCGCGAACGACATTCGGTCGGGTCCCAGCTCCTGGACCCGGATCGGCTGAAAGCCCGAGCCCCAGTAAAGCAGGCGCTTGCCCGTCGCCGGGTCGTCGTACGCCATCGGGTCGATATATTCGAACCCTTCGCCAAGCAGCAGCGGCTTGCCTGAATCGACGAACGGGCCGGCAGGGGATGTGGACGTCGCAACGGCAAGCCCGTGGCCGCGCTCGTGCCGATGGTACAGGTCGGGCGTGGCGGAATAATACATGAAGTAAGTTTCGCCGTCGAAGATCACGCTCGGCGCCCAGAAGTCCTGCGTCGTGCGCGCCCAGTCGGGTTTCTCGGGGAGTGCATCGCCGAGCTGCTCCCAATGAACGAGGTCGTTCGACCGGGCGAGCTGGATGTTGATCCATTGACCCTCGCGCAGCGTCTGCGTGGCGTAGGCATAATAAAAACCGTCGTCGGCGCGGATCACGGCCGGATCGGGAAAGTCTTCATCGAGCACCGGGTTCACATAAGTCACCGGCACTGGGTCGCTGCGCATGGCCGAGGCGTCGGCCGACGTGCCCGGAAAGTTCACGTCGTCAGAATCGAGGGAAGTTCGCATTGAGCGGACATATGGGGCGTCCCGCTGTTGTGGAAGCGTCATTAACCGCTCGATCTCGATTTGGGAGTGGGCGAACACCGACACCATAAGCGGCTTTTGCTAACGACTGCTTTGCGCGCGGCGCGGCTTCGGCGCGTGACACGCGCGCGCTCCATCTGATAGCCGCATGGGCCAATGCCGCAGTCCGCCGCCACCTCCGCCCGCGAGATCCTGACTGGTCTCCACGCCGTCATGGCCAGGCGCGGCTCCGCCCAGTCCAAGCTCGACCAGGTGGTCAATCTCATCGCCGACAAGATGGATAGCGATGTCTGCTCGATCTATCTGCTCCGCGACAATGTCCTCGAGCTGTTTGCGACGCACGGCCTGAGGAAAGAAGCGGTCCACGTCACCAAGCTCAAGATGGGCGAGGGGCTGGTCGGAACCATCGCCGCCGAAGGCCGGGTCCTCAACCTCGCCGAAGCCGCCGAGCACGCCGCGTTCCTTTATAAGCCCGAGACCGGCGAAGAGCATTTCCACAGCTTCGCGGGCGTTCCAATTGTCCGGCTCGAAAGCCAGATCGGCGTGCTCGCCGTCCAGCATGCCGATCCGCGCCGCTACGAGGATGTCGAGATCGAGGCGCTGCAGACGGTTGCGATGGTCCTGTCGGAAATGATCGCCGGCGCGCGCCTGGTCGACGGCGCCCGCCGCAGCCGCCTGCGCAGCGCCGGCCCGCTGCGCTTGTCCGGCCTAAAGCTGGTGGCCGGGATGGCCAAGGGCCAGGCCGTTTTCCACGAACCCCGAGTGGTCGTCGAGCATACCGTTGCCGAGGACGTCGAGGCCGAACGCGAGCGCGTCTATTCGGCTTTCCGCAAGATGCGCGAGCAGATCGACAATATGGCGCGCGAGGCGGAGTTCGGTACCACCGGCGAGCACCAGGAGATCCTCGAGACCTACCGCATGTTCGCCTACGACGAGGGCTGGTCGCGGCGGATCAATGCGGCGATCGACAGCGGGCTCACCGCCGAGGCGGCGATCGAGCGAGTGCAGCAGCGCACCCGCGCCCGCATGCGCGAGATCGACGATCCCTTGCTCCAGGAGCGGATGCACGACCTCGAGGACCTGTCGAACAGGCTTTTGCGCATCGTCTCGGGGCGCATGGGCACCGCCGCGCAGACCGGCCTGACGCGGGATGCGGTGCTGATCGCGCGCAACCTCGGGCCGGCCGAGCTTCTCGAATATGACCGCCGCCGGCTGAAAGCCGTGCTGCTCGAGGAAGGGTCGCTGACTTCGCACATGACGATCGTCGCGCGCGCCATCGGCGTGCCCGTGATCGGGCGGCTTCACGACATCCGCCATAGCGTCGACGAGGGCGAGACGGTGCTGGTCGACGGCGACAACGGCAGCGTCATCGTGCGCCCCACTCGACAGTTACTGTCCGGCTTCGAGCACCGCATGACGCTGAGCCAGAAGCGTCGCGCGGAGTTCGCGGCGGTGCGCAACCTGCCGGCCAAGACCATCGACGGGGTGCAGGTCAGCGTCATGGTCAATGCCGGCCTGGCCGAGGATGCTGCCGCGCTGCCGATGACCGGCGCCGACGGGATCGGCCTGTTCCGCACCGAGTTCCAGTTCCTGGTTTCGGCGACGCTGCCCGGCCGCGACCGGCAGCTCCGCCTCTACACCAAAGTGCTCGAAGCGGCGGGCGATCGGCCGGTCGTGTTCCGCACCGTCGACATCGGCGGCGACAAGGCGCTCCCCTACCTCACCGACGAGGCCGAGGAGCAGGCAGAAAATCCATCGATGGGCTGGCGCGCGCTCCGCTTGTCGCTTGACCGATCGACCTTGATGAAGGCGCAGGCGCGGGCGCTGATCGAGGCGACGGCTGGCCGGGTGCTTCGGGTGATGTTCCCGATGATCTCTGAGCCGTGGGAATATGAGCAAGCGCGCAGCCTGTTCGAGGAGCAGATCGAATGGGCGCGCAAGGGACACCGCAAGCTGCCCAAGCGGATCGAGTTCGGCGCGATGCTCGAGGTACCGAGCCTCGCCGAGATGCTCGACCAGCTTCTGCCGCGGATCGATTTCCTGTCCATCGGCACCAACGACCTCACCCAGTTCCTGTTCGCCGCCGATCGCTCGGACCCGCGACTCGCGCAGCGTTATGATTGGCTGAGCCCCGCGATCCTGCGCTTCCTCAAACGCATCCTGGACCAGGCGCGCGCCGCCAATGTGCCGGTGCGCGTATGCGGTGAAATGGCCGGCCGGCCGCTGGAGGCGATGGCGTTGATCGGCATCGGCGCGATAAATTTTTCGATCACGCCGGCGGGCATCGGGCCGTTGAAGGCGATGACCCGGTCGCTCGACGCCGGCGCAATTCGCAGCCGCATGGAGCAGCTGCTCGCGAAGCCCCCCAAGGACATGCGCAAGGCGCTCGGCGATTGGGCACGCAAGCACAATGTGACAATCGGCTAACGTGCGGTTGACACTCGCGCGCTTGGCCTTGAACAAGGGCCATGGCCAAGCGCGACGCTGAAATCGAGCCGCCCGAAGACGAGCCGGTCGAGGCGGAAGCCCCAACCGTGGGAGAGCGCCTGCGTGCCGCCCGCGAGCAAAAGAAGATCAGCCTCGAGGAAATCGCGGCCCAAACCCGGATCCCGCAGCGGCACCTCGCAAGCATCGAAAATGCCGAGTGGGACAGCCTGCCCGCGCCGACCTACACAATCGGGTTCGCCAAGAGCTACGCCTCGGCGGTCGACCTCGACCGGACCGAGATCGGCAACCAGTTACGCGAGGAAATGGGCGGTCAGCGCTTCGCCAACACCTCGTCCGATGTGTTCGAGCCGGCCGACCCGGCGCGAACCATGCCCAAGTCTTTGGTCGTCGGCGCGATCATCGCGGTTGTCCTGCTGATCGCTTTGATGAGCTGGCTCAACAAGCGCTCGCTCGAACAGCCGGCGGCAACCAACGGCCCGGCCGTCGCGGAGACTGCCGCGCCTCCTCAAGCCGTCGCTCCCCCGCCGGCAACGGCCAGCGCCGCGCAAGGTCCGGTCGTGCTTACGGCGACCCAGCCGGTGTGGCTTCAGATCAGCGAGAAGGGCGGCGCGAGCCTGTACTCAGGTCTGCTCCAGGCGGGGCAGAGCTTTACCGTTCCCGCAAACGCGGCGGCGCCGGTGCTCAAGACCGGCAAGCCAGAAGCACTCAGAATCAACGTCGGCAACCAAGTTGCCGGACCCGTCGGTCCTGCTGCGACCACGGTATCGAACGTCAGCCTGCTCGCAGCCGACCTCCTCAAGACGCCGCCCGCAGCCGCGCCGGCAGCGCCGCCCGCAACGGCAGCGCAGGCGCCTGCGCGGCGGCCAAGCGTTCGGCGATCCGCTCCGCCGCCCGCCGCCTCGCCTGACGCGCAGCCGGCGCCGACGACACCGACCGAAACCAACACAGCCCAATAGATTCATCGCCGCGCAAGCCGCGGCCATGCAGAGTGACGCCCGAACTTGAAGCGTGGGGAAAACCAAGTGACATCTCGCCTGATCACCGCTCTTGCGGCAAGTGCGGCAATCGCGCTCGTCCCGTCGCTCGCGACGGCGCAGCGCCAGCCTCCCCCCAATCCCGAGCAGCGCATCGAGCGGCTCGAACGGCAGGTGCAGCAGATGCAGCGTCAGGTTTTCCCCAAGGGCCGTCCGGCAGACACCGCGGGCTTTTCCGACGATCCGGCGGCGACGCAGTCGTCCTTCATCACGCTCTCGCAGCGCCTCGACGCGCTCGAACGCCAGGTGACCGACCTCGTCCGCCAGTCGGAAGAGAATGCGAACCGCCTGCGGACGGTCGAGAGCGGCATGGGCCAGCTCAAGGCCGACCAGGATCAGCGCATTTCCGCGCTCGAGCAGCGAATGAGCGAAGCAGTGTCGGTCGCACCCGCGCCGCCGCCCGAAAGGCCGGGAGCGGCAACAATCGTCCCATCGGTGCAGAAGCCGGCGGCACCCAAGACCGCTGCGCCTCCCAAGACCGCAGAAACTGCCGCGGCGGTCAGCGAGGCATCGAACGATGCCGCCGCGAGCGACCCTGGAGAGGACGCCTACAGTCAGGGCTTCCACCAGTGGGAAGCCGGCCAATACGACCAGGCAATCTCCACCCTGAAGGCGTTTACCGCCGCTTACCCCAAGCATCGCCGGATCAGCTACGCCAACAACCTCATCGGCCGTGCCCAGCTCGACAAGGGCGATGCGCGCACCGCGGCGGCAACCCTGCTCGCCAACTATCGCTCCAACCCAGGCGGCGAGCGGGCGCCGGACAGCCTCTATTATCTCGGACAGGCGCTGATGAAGCTCGGCCAGCCGGGCCAGGCGTGCAAGGCCTATGGCGAGCTCGACGCGGTCTATGGCGCGAAGGTTCGCCCCGACCTCAAGAAGCTGGAGACCGACGCCAAGGCCCAGGCGCAGTGCAGCTGATGTGCTAATGCGGGCGGGATGATTCCCGAGCCTGCAGCTGTCGAGCGATTCCGCAGCGATCTCGACGCGCTGATCGGTCCCGGCGCCCGCGTCGGGATCGCCGTTTCGGGTGGGCCCGACAGCATGGCACTTCTCCTCCTCGCCGCGGCGGCGAGACCCGGCGCAATCGAAGCCGCCACCGTCGACCACGCATTGCGCGAGGGCAGCCGCGCCGAAGCCGAGATGGTCGCGAGGACCTGCGCCGCGCTCGGCGTGCCGCACGCGATTCTCACCGCCGGGTGGAAGGAGAAGCCCGCGACGGCAATCCAGGAACGCGCAAGGGGCGAGCGCTATCGGTTGCTCGGTTTCTGGGCCGAAGAACGCGCCCTCGACGCGCTCGCGACCGCTCACCACGCCGATGACCAGGCAGAGACACTTCTCATGCGCCTCGGCCGCGGCGCGGGAGTTCGCGGGCTTGCAGGGATGCGCCGCCGCTCGGTCGCGCCGGGGACCGACGTCCCGCTGCTGCGGCCGCTGCTCGGCTGGCGCAGAGCGGAGCTGGAGGAAATCAGCTCCAATTCAAACATCGTCCCCGCGCTCGACCCAAGCAACCAGGACGAGAGTTTCGAGCGGGTTCGGGTCCGCCGCGCGCTTGGCGAACGCGATTGGCTCGACCCGGCGGCGCTAGCGCGTTCGGCGGCGCACCTCTCAGACGCGCAGACTGCGCTCGAGTGGGCCGCCCGGCAGGAATGGAAACGGAACGCACGCGAGCGGACGGGCGCGATCCACTATCGTCCCGACGGCGCGCCGCATGAAATCCTGCGCCGGATTGCGTCCCGCGCCGTCCGCAAGCTCGCCAGCGAAGGCGATCCGGAGCTACGCGGCCGCGAGCTCGACCAGCTGCTGTCTGCGCTCTCGTCCGGGGGGCAGGTGACGATCCGCGGGGTCCTCTGCTCAGGCGGCCCCGATTGGCGCTTCACGCAGGCGCCCCCGCGTCGCTCCTGATCGGAGCGATTCCTCTCCATTTCGGCCACGTTGCACCATTGGCGGCGGGCGTTGCGCCTGCGACTCTCCGCTACAGGAGCACTGTCGGGCGGGTGCCTTCAATGGGGCCAAACCGATGCTGCAGCTTGCCCTTTGGAGATGCGACTTGCAGCCCCAGTCCGATAACCGTTCGCAGCTCCGATCCAACGTGTTCCTTGCGGCATCGCTCGTGGCTGGCGCGGTGCCGCTGCCGGTGCGGGTGCGCAACCTGTCCGGCCGCGGCGCGCTGGTCGACGGCGGCTCGCTTCCACCGGCCGGCGCGCGAGTCCGCCTGCTGCGCGGGGAGCTGAGCGCCGAAGGCCAGGTCGCGTGGAGCGGACAAGGGCACGCAGGCGTCCGCTTTGCACGGGAGATCGATGTCGGTGAATGGGTCAAGCGCCTCGGCCACCCCGGCCAGCGCCGAATCGACGAGGCGGTCGCGGCTTTGCGCCGCAACCAACCGGTCGGGCAATCGGACGCGGACCCCTCGCCGTCGCTGGACGAGATCTGCAACGCTCTCGATGCCATTTGCGAGCGCCTCGCCGGATCAGCGGCGATGACCGTCGAAATGGCCGAAGAGCTGGTGAAGCTCGACGCATTGTCGCGCGCGCTCCAACAGCTAGCTGCCCCGCCGCCTTGACTGGCTCGCGGGCTTCACGCGCCGCTCGCCGCTGATTAGTCTGCAGCCCTTCTCCAGGAGGGTCAGCATGCGTCAATTGCGTAACTTTCTCGTCGCCGGGGCAATCGTCGCGGTCCTGCCGCCAACCTTGCTCGCCGCGCAACCGGCACCGGCGAGCGCTGCGACGAACCTGGAAGACGCGCGCCTCACGACCTTCCTCGATGCCGAATTCGCCCAGGAAGTGAAAATGCGCCCGCAGCTCGCCACTCGGCTGGGCCTCAAGGAGAATGAGGACAAGCTCGACGACATCAGCGACGCCGCCGCGCTCAAGCTGCTCGAGTGGCGGCGCGGCAGCGTCGCGCGGATGAAGGCCGCGTTCGACCGCGCGAAGCTCTTGCCCGCCGGCCAGACCAATTACGACATCTGGGCCAACGAGCTCGACCGCGCCGAGCTCCAGTACAAATATCGGCGCTACCAGCCGCCCTTTTATTCCTTCCTCTATTCGGTCCACTCGCAGCTGCCGAATTTTATGATCAACACGCACACGGTCAGCGATGCTGCCGACATGCGCGCCTACAATGCGCGGCTGCGCGCCATCCCGGCCGTGCTCGACACGGCGATCACGGAGAGCCGGGCGTCCGATGCCGACGGCATCCGCGCCCCCAGGTTCGCGATCGAGCGCGTCATCGACGGCAGCAACACGATCGTCAGCGGCGCTCCGTTCGACCCGGGCAAGGACTCGCCCTTGTGGGCCGATGCCAAGGCCAAGGTCGCCAAGCTCCAGTCCTCGGGCAAGGTGACGCCCGCCGAAGCCAGTGCCCTGCTGGCCGAAGCGCGAACCTCGCTCCTGTCGATCAAGCCCGGCTATGAGCGCGTCATCGCCTGGGCGAAGTGGGAGCTTCCCACTGCGCCGAGCGGCCGCGTCGGCGCCATTTCGCTCCCCGGCGGCGCCGAATATTACGCCGCGGCGCTGAAGCTCAACACCACGCTTCCACTGACCGCCGAGCAGATCCACCAGACCGGCCTCGATCAGGTAGCTCAGCTCGAGGCGGAGCAGGATACGCTCGCCCGCTCGGCCGGATTCAAGGACCGCAACGCGTTCTACGCCGACCGCGCCAAGCGCTTCCCGCCGCAGCC
>Ga0207657_10009003_pt1 | contig 10082 bp, 13 predicted proteins | sample KBSC33metaG_FD_184316 | JGI IMG/M metagenome (GOLD analysis project Ga0207657, IMG submission 184316) | Corn rhizosphere microbial communities from Kellogg Biological Station, Michigan, USA - KBS C3-3 metaG (SPAdes) (version 2) | ecosystem: Host-associated > Plants > Roots > Rhizosphere > Soil ... | reverse complement strand
ACCGCGAATTTCCTGCGCCAGCACGCAGCCGAGGAAGACGAGCCTGCGCCGTTCATTCTGCTGGTCATGCTGGCCGCCGTCGCGACGTCGGCGATCTCCCTGTTCCTCGTGCTGCACAGCGGCGCCCGCATGCCCCTGCAGCTGGGGTTGGGCGCGCTCTCGGTCGTCCTCGGTTGGTTTGCGGTCCACACCATGTGGGCCATGCACTATGCGTTCGAATACTATCAGGTGCCCCAGGAGGAGCAGGGCGGCGGGAAGCAGGTGCGGCGCCCGGGAAAGGTTCAGGCGGGGCTGGTCTTTCCGGGCGCCGAAGAGCCGAGCGGCATCGCCTTCTTCTATTTCGCCTACGTGATCGGCATGACGGCGCAGACCTCCGACACCGACGTGACGTCCAATGGAATGCGCCGGCTCGTGCTGGTTCACGGCGTATTTTCGTTCTTCTTCAACACCGTGATCGTCGCGGCGGCGGTCAATATCGTCGTCGCACTCTCCCAGTGAGGATCGTTCCGCTTGCTCGCGCGTATTTGAAAAATACCGTGACTTGCCACGAAGCGGTCACGGCGACCACGCAGTTCTTGGTGTAACAACTAGCGGGAAGGGCCTCGCGGAGGGCCCAGCGAACAAACGTTGCGACCGAAGAGGATGTCCCCATGCAGATCAAACTGATTGCCGGGCTGCCAATTGTTTTGGCAGCGAGTCTCATGCTGAGCGCCTGCGGCGGCGGAAACGCCCCGTCATCAAGCGCCCCCAGCTCGGCAAGCACCGCGACCGAAGCGTCCGCGGATCAGGCCGCCGCCTCCTCGGCAGCCGCGTCGAAGGCCGCGTCCGAGGCCTCCGCCGCCTCCGAAGCGGCCGCGTCGAAGGCGGCGTCCGAGGCCGCTGCATCCTCGTCGGCCGCTGCGGCATCGGCGTCAGCCGCTGCGGCGTCATCGTCCGCTGCCGCGGCGTCCTCCTCTGCGGCACCGGCGACGTCTTCCGCCGCCCCGTCGTCCTCGGCCGCGGCGTCTAGCGCCGCCGAAGCCTCCTCATCGACTCCGGCATCGACGGCTGCCGTCGCATCGTCGTCGGAGGCCCCGATGATGGCCGCCCAGGCCTCGTCATCGGCCTCCGAGATCGCCTCGTCCGCTGCCGCCCCGATGGTCGCGGAAACCTCCTCGTCCTCCGCGGCCGCCGCGGCCGAGGTCGCCTCTTCATCCAGCGCGCCGGCGAGCTCGTCGGAGGCGCCCGTCATGGCAGCCGAAGCGTCGTCCTCGTCCGCTCCGGCACCAAGCTCCGCGGTCTCGTCGTCGGAAGCGCCCATGGTCGTCGCCGAAGCCTCGTCGGCGTCCATCGCGCCCAGTTCGTCGTCATCGGCGGTGGCCGCCAGCTCGCAGGCCGCAATTGCGTCCTCGTCCGAGATGGCCCCGAGCTCCTCGTCCGCAAGCTCCTCGTCCGAAGCGGCTGTCGCATCCTCCAGTTCGGAGAACCCGGCCGCAGCCGCAGCAAGCTCGCTGGCCGCTGCCTCGGTGTCCTCGTCCGAAGCTCCGGTCGTATCGTCCTCCGAAGCGGCGCCGAGCTCCTCGTCTGTAGCGGCCCCGGTGTCGTCTTCGTCCGAGATGGCAATGAGCTCGTCGTCTGAGGTCGCCATGGTCCCCGCTTCGTCCTCGTCTTCCGAGATGGCGGCCATGACCATGTCCTCCTCGTCGGAGATGGCGCCCATGTCGTCGTCGGAGATGGCGGCAATGTCCTCGTCGGAAGCGCCGTCCTCGTCTTCGTCCGAAATGCCGGCGATGGCGGCCTCTTCGTCTTCGGAGGCGCCTGTTGCCGCGTCGTCTTCGGCGATGGCAATGAGTTCGTCGTCGGAGGAACCGTCCTCGGTGACGCCGTCCTCCTCCTCGGAGATGGCGGTGAGCTCCTCGTCCTCGGCGGAATCGCCTGCCGTCAGCACCGGTAAGCTGTCCGCCGCCGCGCTCACCGGTGACGTGGCGATCGCCGCCCCTGGCTCCAAGGCCGATGGCTTCGGCTTTGTCGGCGTGTGGGCCAAGGACGCTGCGGCGTGCGCCGCCATCGGTAGTGCGTCGGAAGCCGATTTCGCGGTGATTACCACCTCGACGTTCCGCGATGGTCCGAGCGCCGCTTACGGCAACTTCAGCGCCCTCAAGGACGGCAAGGGGACCCTTGCCGCCGGTGGCGCAAGCGGCCAGCGCTCGATCGCCGTGGAGCAAGCGTCATCCGATGCGCTGACGATCGACGGCAAGCCCTACATCCGCTGCTCGCCCTGAGACGCGGACGCGACACGAATAAGCAGGGCCGCGGTTCGCCGCGGCCCTTTGTCTTGAACCTTGATCTAGAACCGCCGTTCAGCCGCGCGCCGTTGTCGCTGCATAGAGCGCAATCGCTGCGGCGTTGGAGACGTTGAGCGACTTGATCGGCCCCGGCATGTCCAGCCGCACCATCTCGTCGCAGAGTTCGCGTGTGCGCTGCCTCAGCCCCTTGCCTTCGGCGCCCAGCACAATGGCCAGCGCTTCCGTGCCGCCACGCGGCACCAGCGGGGAGGGCGCCTCCGAATCGAACCCCAGCACCCGCATGCCGCGCGTCTTGAGCAGCTCCAGCGTGTCGCCGAGATTGCGCACTTCGATCAGCGGCACGAGGTCGAGCGCCCCGGATGCCGCCTTGGCCATCACTCCGGTTTCGCGCGGCGCGTAGCGCTGCGTCGTTACCAGCGCGTCGGCGCCGAAGGCGCAGGCGGTCCTGAGGATCGCCCCGACATTGTGCGGATCGGTCACCTGGTCGAGCACCACGACCAGCCTGAGCGGGGTGATATCGTTGAGCCCGAAGCGGTTCACCGGCTCGACCTCGAGCGCCACGCCCTGGTGCACCGCCTCGCCGCCCAGCAGCCGGTCGAGTTCCTTGGGCGTCACCTCGCGCTGCTTGAGCTTGCCGATCGGCCCGGTTTCCTTGAGCCGCGCGAAGGCGTTGGGCGTGGCCAGCAGCTCGCGCTTTTCGCGACGCGGATTGTCGAGGGCCGCCCGTACCGTATGGAGACCGTAGAGATACACCGGTCCGGCGTCCGGATCGTATTTCGGTTTCGGCGGGAATTTGTTGACACTCATGGACTTGGCCTAGTCAGTTTACCCGCCATGGGCAAGCCGAGCGGCCCGGAACGACGCGCCGGCAAAGCCACGCAATTGCTGTTGACAGCTTCCGGTCCCGTCACCATAAACCCGCTCGCGCTCCGGCCACTTTGCCGGTTCGTGTGGCCGGTGGCCAGCGGTTCCTCGTGGACCGGGAGAGTGTCCCGAGTGGCAAAGGGGGCGGACTGTAAATCCGCTGGCTAAGCCTTCGTAGGTTCGAGTCCTACCTCTCCCACCACCCGACGCTGCAGAGCAGCATAGGGCGGCGGGCCGATGCGTTGACTGCCGACGGCGGGCGCGCCCGCCGAGCTCCGACGGAGCACAGGCGGGTGTAGCTCAATGGTAGAGCAGCAGCCTTCCAAGCTGAATACGAGGGTTCGATTCCCTTCACCCGCTCCAGCCTCCCAACCGGCTACGTTTTGATCTCCGTGGCGATCCAGTCGCGGAAGGCCTTGATCTTGGGCACGTTCCGCCGGCTTTCCGGGTAGGCAAGCCAATAGGCATCGCCGTCTTCGCTCAGCGTCTCATAGGGCGCGATCAACCGCCCGGCCGCGATTTCGAGCTCGAAGAACTCCGGTGTGAGCAGGGCCGCCCCGGCGCCTACCATCGCGGCGCTGGCGGTAATCGTCTGCAGTAAAATGCTCGGGGCGTTCTCGCGATCGAGGGCGCTGAGCGGCAGTCGATGCGCCTCGAACCAGCGGTCCCACCAGGCATCGAGCGGATCGAGCAACGGCACCTTGAGCAGGTCCTCATGCGTCTTGAGCCCGCCGACCCTGGCCGCCAGTTCGGGCGACACCATCGGCGTGAAGCGGACGTCGACCAGCTTGAGGGTCGCAAGCCCCTCCCATTTGCCCTTGCCCGAGCGAACCACGACGTCCACCTCCTCGCGGGCGAAATCGACCAGCCGCTGCATCGTCTCCATCCGCACCGCGATCTTGGGGTGCTGGAGCTGGAATTTCCCCAGTCGTGGCGAGAGCCACTGCGAGGCGAAAGTGTGCATGGTGTTGATGATGAGCGTCGCCTGCTCGCGTTCGCCGAAGCGGGAATAGGCCTCCCGCAGCGTGTCGAACGCCTCGGTCGTCCGCGGCGCCAGCCATTGGCCGGCTTCCGTCAGTTTCAGCGCCCGGGGCTGGCGCAGGAACAGCGGCGCCCCGAGCCGCTCCTCCAACACCTTGATCTGATAGCTGACAGCGGCCTGGGTCATCCCGAGCTCGGCCGCGGCACGGGTGAACGACAGATGTCGTGCCGCGGATTCGAACACGCGGATTGCGGCGAGGGGCGGCAGGAGATCGGTCATGGATACAAGTCCGGCATAAGTCCAGCTTATGCATGCTAACCGATATCCGATTGGATTCCGAGCCCCGGAAGGCGCATCTCAGGATCACCGAATGACCACAGGGTGATCGAAATGCTCTATCAGGATAAGGCTTTGGGACGTCCGTCGTTTGCAGTCCGAGCCGCCTCCGCGCTGCGCGCAATGTTCGGCGGCAAGCGGCAGGCCGATCTCGATCTTCTATCGGTCAGCCCGCACCTGCGTCGCGACCTCGGACTCGAGAACGACCCCGTTTTCACCTCGGGCGAGATCTGGCGCAAATGAAAATCGCCCCGGCCATAGACCGGGGCGACCTGCGTTCAGCGGCTGCTGAGCTTACATCTTGCAGTCGTAGAGATGACCGGCGCCGGCCGCAGCCTTGGTGCAAGTCGGCATCTTCGGCATGGTCGGGGCCGCGGGAACGGCCACCGCGACTTTCGGTGCGGCCTTCGGAGCCGGGGTCACCTTGTGCCAGAAGGCGTCGCTTTCGTTCTTCCAGGCCGACAGGCAGTCGGGCAGCAGCGGCAGGACGTAGCAGATCGGCTTGGGCGCGGCGGCGGCGGCAGCCGGAGCATCGGCGGCAAACACGGCGGACGGCACGGCGGTGGACGCGACCAGAGCCGCGGCAATCAGGATTTTTTTCATTGGTATCCCCTGGACGAACCCGCGCTGAGCCGCGGGTGCGGGCGGCAAGCTAGTGCAGCCGCCAAATGCCGACAATTGGATGTGTTGCAAATCGGCACAGTGCGGGGATTCGGCAACACTGTGCAGCGCGCTGGAACAGCTTGCGTGCCGCCGGCTTTGCGATTAGACGGAGCACCGCCTCGGAGGGGTATAGCTCAGTTGGTAGAGCATCGGTCTCCAAAACCGAGGGTCGCGGGTTCAAGTCCTGCTGCCCCTGCCAGGCGAAATCATTGACATTGCTGCTGTTCTTGTTGCGCGAGCGGGCATTGCCGCGGCTGAGCATCAGACCGCGAGGAAGCCGGCGTCGATCGGCAGGGTCACGCCATTGATCATCGAGGCGGCGTCGCTGAGCAGGAAGAGGATCACCTCGGCGACCTCATCGGGCTCGATGAACCGTCCCATCGGCATGCGGGCCAGCATCGGCGCCGCTTTCGCCGGATCGCTCCAGGCCTTGACCGCCATCGGCGTCAAGGTCACGGCCGGATTGATGCAGTTGACGCGGATGCCGTGTCGGCCGAGCTCGTTGGCCATCACCCGGCTCATCGCATCGAGGGCGCCTTTGCTCGCGCAATAGGCTGTATGATCGATGAAGCCGGTCGTCGACGAGACGCTCGAGACATTGACGATCGCGCCGCCCCGGCCGGCCCCGATCACATGGCTTGCATAGATCTGCGATGCCACGAGGACCGAGCGGGTATTCACGGCATGGATGAAGTCGAGATCCTCCGGCGTGGTGTCGAGGAACGATTTGAGGATGGTCGTGCCGGCGCAATTGACCAGCAAATCTGCCGGCAGGGCGGCATCCATCGCCCGCCGCGTCTCGCCGACGTCCGCGAGGTCGACGGCGATGCCCCGGGCATCTAGCCCTTGAAGGTCCGCGGCAGTGCGGGTCAGCGCCACGACCTTCGCGCCGCGGCGGGCCAGCATCTCGGCCGTGGCTCGTCCGATTCCCTTGCCCGCGCCTGTCACGATCACGGTCTTGCCGTTGAGTTCGCTCATTGCCGCGTCCTCCTCATCACCTCCGGACCTTGGCACGCGGCGCTGTGGCCAACCAAGGTGCCTGTCTCGCCGCGCGTCTGAATCTTGCTAAGATGGTCAGCCTGGGCTGAGGGGAAATCGATGAAGGTAACGCTCGATCTGACCGACCTGGTCGCCAAGGGGCAGATCACCAGGGACGAAGCCGATCGCCTGGCGCGACTCGGCTCGGCCGACACGGGCACGCTGGGGAGCAACATCCTGCTGGCTTTCGGCACGGTCGCCGTGGCGCTTGGGGGCGGCTTCCTGTTTCCCACCGCGCAGTCGGTGATCGTGCTGGGCGCGATCCTGTTCGTCCTTGGACTGGCGCTGATCCTCAGCCGGGCCGTCAAATGGACTGTGTTTGCGCAGTTCTGTGTCACACTGGGCGCGCTTGGGATCGTCGGGGGCGTCAGCTACATCTCGGATGGGTCGCCGCTCGTGGGCGCCGGGCTCGTCGTCGGGCTGGCGGTCGCCGCGGCCGTGGCGCAGTCCGGGTTGCTCGCGGCTTTGGCCATCCTGCAGCTTGCCCTCGTGCTGGGGGCTGGGACCGCCTACTGGCACGCCAGCTACTTCTTCGGTGCTGACCGCCCCGCCGTGACGATCGCCGCGCTGGCGGTGGTGACGCTTGCGCTGTTCTTTGTGTCCCTGCGGGTGCCCTCGGCCTATGAGCGGATCTGCCTCATCGGCGCGCGCACCGCGATCCTGCTGATCAACCTGGTCTTCCTGATCGGCTCTCTGTTCGGCGACTCGACCTTCGCCGACCGTGGGCTGGTCATTTCCGCCGGAGCTTTCACCATCGTCTGGGCCGTGCTCCTGCTCGGCGTCGGGGTTTGGGGCATCTATGTCAATCGCCGCTGGGTGGTGAATGCCGCCGCGGTGTTCGGTGCGATCCACTTTTACACGCAGTGGTTCGAGTATCTCGGTCCCAACCCGTTCGCGGTGCTCGGGGCGGGCATCCTGCTGGTCGGGTTTGGGCTGCTGCTGCGCTGGATCAACGGCCGAATCTCCCAATCGCCCGCCTCGGCACCGGCGGCCGCTTGAAGACGGCACAGGGCGGACCTATCTAAGGTCACCCGTCCAAACGCCACGTGATCGACCGGCGACGTACTGGCGTCGACGGTCTCAGCCCGGATTCTCTGTTGCATTTCGGCAGACAACTCATTAGATAACCGCCGCTCAGCCGCCGGGGAGACTCGCGCGGCACTTTGGTATTGGGCAAATCGCCCCGTTGAAAGTGACCCCGATGGCCGCCATGAACCCCATCAAATTCCTGCAGGAAGTTCGGCAGGAAGTCGGCAAGGTGACTTGGCCGTCGCGCCAGGAGACCTTGATCTCGACGGTGATGGTTCTGGTCATGGTTGCCGCGGCAAGTGTCTTTTTCCTCGCTTCCGACCAGATCATTGCCTGGGTCGTGCAGTGGGTTTTGAAGATCCGCTAGTCGGATCCAACGTTAGATTTCGGAGACTAAGCGCGGCATGGCCAAACGCTGGTATATCGTTCAGGCGTACAGCAACTTCGAACGGAAGGTTGCTGAGGACATCCGTCAGAAGGTGGCGCAGAACAAGCTTCAGGACTTGTTCGAGGACGTGATCGTACCGACCGAGAAGGTCGTCGAGATGCGTCGCGGCCGTAAGGTCGACGCCGAGCGCAAGTTCTTCCCGGGCTATGTTCTGGTGAAGATGGACATGACCAATGAGGCGTTCCATCTGATCAAGAACACCCCGAAGGTGACCGGTTTCCTCGGTTCGGGCGACAAGCCCATGCCGATCTCCGAGAAGGAAGCCATGGCCATCCTGCAGCAGGTGCAGGAGGGCGTGGAGCACCCCAAGCCGTCCGTCTCGTTCGAGGTGGGCGAGCAGGTGCGCGTCGCCGATGGCCCGTTCGCGAGCTTCAATGGCGTCGTCGAAGAAGTCGACGAGGAGCGCGCGCGGCTCAAGGTGGAAGTTTCGATTTTCGGGCGTCCTACTCCGGTGGAGCTCGAATACGGTCAGGTCGAAAAGGTCTGACCAAATCTGTGGGAGAGGCGCCGGCCGCCAGCCGGAGCAACGTCTCCCTACCACAGCGTCTAGCCGCCGGGTGACACCGGCAACAGGAATGAAGGACGTAACATGGCAAAGAAAATCACTGGGTACCTGAAGCTTCAGGTCCCGGCCGGTTCGGCGACCCCGTCGCCCCCGATCGGTCCCGCACTGGGTCAGCGCGGTCTCAACATCATGGAATTCTGCAAGGCCTTCAACGCCGCCACGCAGAACCAGGAAAAGGGCGCTCCGACCCCGGTCGTCATCACCATCTACGCCGACAAGAGCTTCTCGTTCGAGACGCGTCTGCCGCCGGTGACCTACTACCTCAAGAAGTCGATGAGCCTGAAGTCCGGCTCCAAGCTTCCCGGCAAGGAATCGGCCGGCACCATCACCCAGAAGCAGATCCGCGAGATCGCCGAGGCCAAGCTCAAGGACCTCAACGCCTACGACGTCGACTCCGCGATGAAGATGATCGCCGGTTCCGCCCGTTCGATGGGCCTGCAGGTGGAGGGCTGATAAATGGCTGGCAAGCGTACGACTGAGATTGAAAAGGGCATCGACCGCAAGAAGCTCTACGCGTTGAACGACGCGGTAAAGATGGTCAAGGAGCGTGCCAAGGCCAAGTTCGACGAGACCGTCGAAGTGGCCATGAACCTGGGCGTCGATCCGCGCCACGCCGACCAGATGGTCCGTGGCGTCGTGAACCTGCCCAATGGTACCGGCAAGACCGTTCGCGTGGCCGTGTTCGCCAAGGATGCCAAGGCCGAAGAGGCCCGCAAGGCCGGTGCCGATATCGTTGGCGCTGAAGACCTCGTTGCCGAAGTTCTGGCCGGCAAGCTGGACTTCGACCGCGTCATCGCCACGCCTGATATGATGCCGCTCGTCGGCCGCCTCGGTAAGGTGCTCGGCCCGCGTAACCTGATGCCGAACCCCAAGGTCGGCACGGTGACGCCCGACGTCGCCGGTGCGATCAAGGCCGCCAAGGGCGGCGCCGTGGAGTTCCGCGTCGAAAAGGCCGGCATCATCCACGCCGGCGTCGGCAAGGCCTCGTTCACCGAAGCCGCGCTGCTCGAGAACATCAAGGCGTTCACCGACGCCGTGACCCGCGCCAAGCCGACGGGGGCCAAGGGCACCTACGTCAAGCGCGTCGCCGTAAGCTCGACCATGGGCCCGGGCGTTCACGTCGATCCGGCCTCGCTCACCGCGCAGGCCTAAACGTTACGAAGAATTCGGGACGGGTTCGCCCGTCCCGGAATGCCGCTGGAAACAGGGGCAAAGTCCTGTCCGAGACTGCAAGGTGGGCGTGAGCCCTTAATTCCCCAGACCAGCGGGGGCCTGCAATAGACGGGGTAAGGACCGAGTTCTCGGTTGGGCCATACGGCCCGCCGGCCGCGGTTCGAACCAGGCCAGTTGCCGCCGAAGGGGCATTTCGCCCTCGACGCGTCGGCTCGGTTGACAGGCATCAACCGCTGACCTCGCGCAATCGAGGGCAGCAATTGGCAGACGGCTCGGGGCAACCCGGGCCAAATGTGGAGACTAAGAGTGGAAAGAGCGGAAAAGCGTGAGGTCGTCGCCTCGCTCCAGTCCTCGTTCGCCGAGGCTGGATCGATCGTCGTCGCGCGCAACGCCGGCCTCACCGTCGCCGACCTGGAGACTCTGCGTGTGCAGATGAAGCAGGCCGGGGGCAATGTGAAGGTCGCCAAAAACCGCCTGGCCAAGCTTGCTCTCAAGGACACCAGCACTGCGGACATCTCGGGCCTTTTCGAAGGCCCGACGGTCATCGCCTTTGCCAAGGATCCCATGACGGCGCCGAAAGTGGCGTCGGCCTTCGCGGACAAGAACCAGAAGTTCGAAGTCCTCGGCGGCTCGATGGGAATGACGGGTCTCGACCCGGCCAAGGTCAAGGCGCTCGCCACGATGCCTTCGCTCGATCAG
>Ga0207657_10009002_pt1 | contig 10083 bp, 8 predicted proteins | sample KBSC33metaG_FD_184316 | JGI IMG/M metagenome (GOLD analysis project Ga0207657, IMG submission 184316) | Corn rhizosphere microbial communities from Kellogg Biological Station, Michigan, USA - KBS C3-3 metaG (SPAdes) (version 2) | ecosystem: Host-associated > Plants > Roots > Rhizosphere > Soil ... | reverse complement strand
GCAGCCCGACGGCGAATGGAGCCGCGCCGTCGACGAATTCTTCGATCTCGTGCGCCTGCGCCACGAGATGACCCTTTCATTCCAGGAGCCCGCATGACCTCCACCCCTTCCGTCCTCCGCCAGCACGCCGAGCAACAGTACGCCGGCGAACTGGAAGCGCTGATCGCTTTTGACACGCGCCAGCGCCCGCCCCGCTGGAAGATGTCGCCGTGGGCCGTCTCCACGTACCTGCTGGGCGGCCAGCTGGAAAACGGCGTGACGATCAGTCCCAAATACATCGGCAATCCGCGCGTGATCGAGATCGCCGTCGCCACGCTCGCCACCGACCGCGCCCTGCTGCTGCTGGGCGTACCCGGCACGGCGAAGTCCTGGGTGTCGGAACACCTGGCCGCGGCGATCAGCGGCGATTCCACGCTCGTCGTGCAGGGCACGGCCGGCACCAGCGAGGAAGCGGTACGCTACGGCTGGAACTACGCCCAGCTGCTGTCGAAAGGACCGTCGCAGGACGCCATCGTGCCGAGTCCCGTCATGCGCGCCATGCGCACGGGCCGCGTCGCCCGTATCGAGGAACTCACACGGATGCCGGGCGAGGTGCAGGACAGCCTGATCTCGATCCTGTCCGAGAAGGTTCTGCCGATCGCGGAACTGGACGACGAGGTGCTCGCGCAGAAGGGCTTCAACATCATCGCCACCGCGAACGATCGCGACCGCGGCGTCAACGAGTTGTCGAGCGCCCTGAAACGCCGCTTCAACACCGTCGTGCTGCCGCCGCCGCGCACGGCCGACGAAGAAGTCCGCATCGTCGAGTCGCGCGTGGCCAGCATCGGCCGCGCGCTCGAACTGCCGGCCGAGAAGCCGGCGCTCGAGGAGATCCGGCGCATCGTCACCGTGTTCCGCGAGCTGCGCGAAGGCGTGACGGGCGACGGCAAGACCAAGCTGAAGGTCCCCAGCGCGAGCATGAGCACGGCCGAGGCGATCTCGGTCGTCACGCACGGCATGTCGCTGGCGGCGCACTTCGGCGACGGCGTGCTGCGCGGGGCCGACCTCGCGGCCGGCATGGTCGGTGCGATCGTCAAGGATCCGCTGCAGGACCGCGTGGCCATGCTCGAATACCTGGAGACCGTCGTCAAGGAGCGCGACGGCTGGAAGGATCTGTACCGCGCCTGCCGCGACGTGATGGCGTAACGCGCGATGAGCGTCCACCTGTTCGGCATCCGCCACCACGGCCCGGGCTGCGCGCGCAGCCTGGCGCAGGCACTGTCCGCGCTGGCGCCGGACTGCATCCTCATCGAGGGTCCGCCGGAAGCGGACGCGCTGGCGCAGTACGCCGGCCATGCGGACCTCGTGCCGCCGGTGGCCCTGCTGCTGTATGCGCCGGCCGATCCGCAGCGCGCCGCGTTTTATCCGTTCGCGGCGTATTCGCCGGAATGGCAGGCGCTGCGCTATGCCAGCGAACATGGCGTCGACGTGCGTTTCTGCGACCTGCCGCAGGCCCAGCGTTTCGCCCTGCGCGCCGAGCGTAAAGAAGCGGACGCGGATGAAGACCAGGACGAACTGCAGGTGGACCCGCTGCGCTGGCTCGCCCGCGCGGCCGGCTACGGCGACACGGAAACATGGTGGGACCACCTGGTCGAGCAGCGCAGCGACAGCCTCGGCCTGTTCGCGGCCATCGCCGAGATGATGACGGCGCTGCGCAACGAGGCCGGCCCACCGACCGACGAACTGGAGGCGAAGCGCGAGGCGTGGATGCGCACGACGATCCGCCAGGCCGTCAAGGAAGGCCGCGAGCGCATCGCGGTCGTGTGCGGCGCGTGGCACGTGCCCGCGCTGGCAGTGCTGCCCAGCGCGAAAAGCGATGCCGACATCTTGAGGGGCCTGGCGAAGGAAAAGGTCGCGGCGACGTGGGTGCCATGGACGCACGGCCGCCTCACGTTCGCCAGCGGCTACGGCGCCGGCGTGACGGCGCCTGGCTGGTACCACCACCTGTGGCACCACCGCGAGCGCGCCAGCCTGCACTGGCTGACGGAAGTCGCGACCCTGCTGCGCCGGCACGACCTCGACGCGTCGTCCGCCCACGTCATCGAAGCCGCGCGCCTGGCCGACACGCTGGCCGCGCTGCGCGATCGTCCGCGCCCGGGCCTGGACGAATTGATGGAAGCCGTGCGCGCCGTGTTCTGCTACGACAGCGACGCGCCGCTGCGCCTGATCCGGCGCGAGCTGCTCGTCGACGAAGCACTGGGCACCGTGCCGGACGACGTGCCGGCCGTGCCGCTCGCGCAGGACGTGGCGGCGCAGCAGAAGCGCCTGCGCATGCCGGTGCGCGCCAGCATGACGGAACTCGACCTCGACCTGCGCCAGCCGGCCCACCTGGAAAAGAGCGTGCTGCTGCACCGCCTGGCCCTGCTGGGCGTGGCGTGGGGACGGCAACAGACGGTGCGCGGACGGACCGGCACCTTCCACGAACAATGGCAGCTGGCCTGGGAGCCGGAGTTCGCCGTCGACCTGATCGCCGCCAGCCGCTGGGGCGGCACGCTGGAGAACGCAGCGACGGCGCTGGCGGCCGAACGCGCGGCCCAGGCGCAGACACTGCCCGAACTCACCCGCCTGATGGAGACGATCCTGCTGGCCGACCTGCGCGCGGCCGTCGATCCGCTGATGGCGCGCATCCAGGAAGTCGGCACCCTGACGCCGGACGTCGGGCTGCTGCTGGCCGCGCTGCCGTCGCTCGTCAACGTGCTGCGCTACGGCAGCGCGCGCAACGTCGATACGCAGGCCTTGGGGAGCGTCGTCGATGGCCTCGTCGCCCGTGCGTGCATCGCGCTGCCGTACGGCCTGCGCGGCGTCGCGGACGATGCGGCGGCCGCGCTGCTCGGCCAGATCATCGCGGCCGACCAGGCCGTGCGCCTGCTGCAGGACGAGACCCATGCGGCGGCCTGGTTCGAAGCGCTGGAGGCGGGCGCCACGAGCGACCTGTCGCACCCGCTGCTGGCGGGACGCTGCGGGCGCATCCTCACCGAGCAGGGACGCTGGGACAGCGAGCGCGCCGCGCGCCAGCTGGCCCTGCGCTGCTCGCCGACCGTGCCGCCGCTCGTCACCGCGCACTGGCTCGAAGGTTTCTTGCAGGGCAGCGGCGCCCTCCTCGCGCACAGCGACCCATTGTGGAACATCGTGAACAGCTGGCTGCTCGCCCAGCCGGACGACGTGTTCACGGAACTGCTGCCGCTGCTGCGGCGCACGGTCGCCACGTTCAGCCCACCGGAACGGCGCGCGCTGGGCGAACGCGCCGCGCACACAGGCGGCACCACCGTCGGCGCCGTCGCCGCGACGGCCGTCGATATGGATCGGGCGCAGCGCGTACTGCCCATCCTGCACACGCTGTTCGGCACGCGGCCGGAAAAGGAGCACGTCGATGTCGAATGAAAAAGAAGCCGCGCGCCGCTGGCGCCTCGTGCTGGGCCAGGACGCGAACGAGTCCCTCGCGCTGGGCGGCGCCGATGCCGCCATCGACAGCGCGCTGGATGCGTTGTACGGCAACGGTCCCGATACGCGCAGCGGTGGCCTGGGGGGCTCGGCGCCGCGCGTGGCGCGCTGGCTGGGCGACATCCGCCAGTATTTTCCGTCCAGCGTCGTGCAGGTGATGCAGAAGGATGCGTTCGACCGCCTGGGCCTGCAGCAGATGCTGTGCGAACCCGAGATGCTGGCGGCTGTCGAGCCGGACGTGCACCTCGTCGCCACCTTGCTGAGCCTGAACCGCGTGCTGCCGAACAAGACGCGCGCGACGGCCCGCGCCGTCGTCGCGAAGGTCGTCGAGGAACTGGAAAAGAAGCTGGCCGCACCGATGCGCCAGGCGGTGTCCGGCAGCCTGAACCGCGCCGCGCGCAACCGGCGCCCGCGCCACCAGGACATCGACTGGCTGCGCACCATCCGCGCCAACCTGCGGCATTACCAGCCGGACTACCAGACGATCATCCCCGAGACGCGCATCGGCTTCGGCCGGCGCGGGCGCTCGCTGCGCGACATCGTGCTGTGCGTGGACCAGAGCGGCTCGATGGCGCCGTCCGTCGTGTACGCCAGCGTGTTCGCGGCGGTCCTCGCGAGCATCAAGGCGGTGACGACGTCGGTGGTCGTGTTCGACACGGCCGTCGTCGACCTGACCCCGCTGCTGCACGATCCCGTCGAGGTGCTGTTCGGCACGCAGCTGGGTGGCGGCACCGACATCAACCGTGCGCTCGCCTATTGCCAGGGCCTGGTCACACGGCCGCAAGAGACCATCTTCGTGCTGATCAGCGACCTGTACGAGGGCGGCAACAATGCCGAGATGCTCAGGCGCGCGGCCAGCCTCGTCGGCAGCGGCGCGCAGGTGATCGCGCTGCTCGCGCTGGACGACAGCGGCGCGCCTTCCTACGACCGCAACAACGCGGCGAAAATGGCCGCGATGGGCATCCCCTGCTTCGCCTGCACGCCGGACCTGTTCCCCGACCTGATGGCGGCCGCGATCCAGCGGCACAGCCTGGAGCAGTGGGCGTCGCAGGCCGGCATCGTGCACGCCTGACGGGCACGCAGCGTCAATCGTGCGGCCGGTTGAAGACGGCCGCGTTTGGCGCTACTGTCGTGCCATGGACGACCAGGATTCTCAACAAAAAAAGAACGACCAGGAAATGCGCAACATCATCGAGGAAGCGCGTTGCATCCTCCCCGGTCTGCAGGCGGTGTTCGGTTTCCAGACGATCGCCGTGTTCAACGAACGATTCAACGATCTCGCACTGTATGCACAGTCCTGCCACATGGCCGGCCTGGCGTTGATGGTGATCGCGATGGCGCTCCTGATGACGCCGGCCGTGTACTACCGCGCGCAGCACGGGTACGCGACGTCGCATATGGTCAATATCGCACGCAAATCCATCCGTGGTGCGCTGATGCCACTGGCAATCGGCCTGTCGCTCGACATGTTGACGGTCGTGTCGCTTGCAACCGACAACCTCACGCTCAGTATCGTGGCGGCGGTTGCTTCCCTCTTCCTGTTTGTGGGACTCTGGTATCTGATCCCACGCCACGATCCGGTCCAGATCGACGAACCGCCGCGCTGACGCAAACGTTGCCACAGCTGTGTTATGTGAGACGCCGAACAGATGAGGTACTTGCAACTGGATAAGATGCATTTATCCACTGCGAGTGGAAGCGAGGATTTTACGAACTGGGCAACGCTGGCCGACCTTCAAGTTCCGATATCGGGGGGAGCGCAGACGGTGGCGGGTGTTTGTCCAGCCGTTCACACGGCGGCGAGCAAGGCGATGACGCGGGAAGTCCTGCGCCGCCGTGCGGCCTGTCGTGACGGCTGAAGGCGGCGTGCATGCAGTGGCGGCACGCCGCTCATCCCAAGGAGGAACGCATGAGCCTGATCCTCACCTCGCCCGACTTCACACCCGGCGGCCCCATGCCGGCCATCCACACATGCGATGGCGCGAACACGTCGCCTGCACTGTCCTGGTCGGGCGTCCCACCCGACACCCGCAGCCTCGTCCTCATCGTCGATGACCCGGACGCACCGGACCCGGCCGCACCGAAGATGACCTGGGTCCACTGGGTCCTCTACAACCTGCCTCCACAGACAACCCACCTGCCCGCCGCGGTACACGAAGCGGAATTGCCGAAGGGCGCGCAGGCGGGCATGAACGACTTCAAGAAGACGGGCTATGGCGGTCCGTGCCCTCCCATCGGGCGGCATCGTTATGTACATAAGCTGTATGCGCTCGATACCGTCCTGCCTGACCTGCATCATCCGACCAAGGCCCAGCTGGAAAAGGCGATGCAGGGGCATGTGCGGGCGCAGGCGGAGCTCGTCGGTACCTATCAGCGCGGGCACTGAACGGCCCGCCTGGAGCGTGCGGGCCTCGCCTCAATACTCACGAATTGTCGCGATCAACACGCCGCACCCGCTGATCCGAGTGGCGCAATAAGTTGGTTCTTTGTCTTTTTCACCACACATGACAGCGTCATGTGTTGGAAAAACGCACGCATTCTCACGAATTTCAGAAACACAGTAGTATTTACAAGAAAGGTAGCGCTAACGCTCAGAAATATTTACCCAGATCAATTAGCATGAAACTGACACGCAGCAACTCTTGCGCTGTGGTTGCGATCCGGCAGCGGGATGGCGTCCCGGTCCTGCCAACCCTTCTTACAGGAGATAGTCTCATGCTCACCAACATGAAAGTCGGAACGCGGCTGATCGCCGGTTTCCTGTTCATTGTCCTTCTGGGTACCGTCGTGGCGGCGATCGGCATCGTCAACCTGGACAGGATGAATGAACGTGCCAAGGGAATGTACCAAGAGGAATTACTCGGCCTTTCTTATGCCAAGGAAGCCAACATCGACCTGGTCTATATCGGCCGTGCGCTGCGCAGTGCGTTGCTGGCCTCGAGCGACGCGCAGCGCACCCAGATGCTGGGCAAGGTCGAAGAGTCCCGCAAATGGATGCGCGAGAACCTCGACCAGGCCCGTCCGCTGTTCAACAGGCCTGAAGGCCGGCGCATCTTCGCGGAACTGGACGCCCGGTTGCGCCAGTACGACAACGACCTCAACGACCTGCTCGGGAAGATCAAGAACGAACCGCTGGAACAGCAGCGCGCCACGGTCGACTACCTGTTCACGACCTTCCTGCCGCGCGCACAAGTCATCGATGACCAGATGACGGATCTTTCCAAGCTCAAGGAAAACAATGCGCGCACCGCCAACCTGGAGAACAAGGAATCGTACGAAACGAGCCGCACACTGATGATCGTGCTGGTCATCCTGAGCGCGCTGTCCGGCGCCGGACTCGGGGCGCTGATCACCCGTAGCCTGACACGCCAGTTGGGCGGCGAACCCCGCTATGCGGCCGAGGTGGCTGAACGTATCGCGAATGGCGACCTGCACACGGAAGTGGCGCTGAGGGATGGCGATCAGTCCAGCCTGCTGTATGCGATGCGTTGCATGCGCGACCGGCTGGCCGCCATCGTCGCGGAGGTGCGCAGCGGCACCGATGCCATCGCGTCGGCATCGCAGCAGATCGCGGCCGGCAACCTGGATCTGTCGTCGCGCACGGAAGAACAGGCGAGTGCACTGGAAGAAACGGCGTCGTCGATGGAGGAATTGACGTCGACCGTCAAGCAGAACGCGGACCATGCCCGCCAGGCCAACACGCTGGCCGCATCCGCATCGAACGTCGCGGGACAGGGCGGCACCGTCGTCGCCCAGGTCGTCGACACCATGGCCGCCATCGACGAAGCATCGCGCAAGATCGTGGATATTATCGGCGTCATCGATGGCATCGCTTTCCAGACCAATATCCTGGCCCTGAATGCCGCCGTCGAAGCCGCCCGGGCGGGCGAACAGGGTCGCGGCTTTGCAGTCGTCGCCAGTGAAGTGCGCAGCCTGGCCCAGCGATCGGCAGCCGCCGCCAAAGAAATCAAGCAATTGATTGGCGACTCAGTCAGCAAAGTCGAAGCGGGTAGCAAGCTGGTGAACGAAGCGGGCGGCACGATGGGCGAGGTCGTCACCAGCATCCAGCGCGTGGCCGATATCATGGGCGAGATCGCATCGGCCAGCCACGAGCAGACGGCGGGCATCGAACAGATCAACCAGGCCATCGTCCAGATGGACACCGTGACCCAGCAGAATGCAGGCATGGTCGAGGAAGCGGCCGCAGCGGCGGAAGCCTTGCAAGCGCAGGCGGCCAAGCTGGCCGACCTGGTCAGCGTGTTCAAGGTCGGCGGCCAGGCGATCGTATCGGAGACAGTGTCCGAGGTTGCGGCAGCAAAGGTGACGGCGCAGGTCGTGGCGAAAGCTGCGGGACGCCCGGCCGTGTCCCGGCCCGCGCAGTCCTCGCTGCCTGGAGCGGCGCGCAAGTCCACGCCGAACCTGAAGGTGGTCAGTAAAGTGCCCGCCAACCAGGACGATTGGGAACACTTCTGACCCATGGTTGGTGCCCGCTGAAAAGCAAAAAGCCCGCCCAGTGTCGTACCGGGCGGGCTTTTGCGTATACCTGGCCTGACAACATCCTGGCCCCCCTTATGTGCGCGCACAGGTGAGCTTGTCGGCATGTATCAGCGTGGGCACTGATCGGCGCGAATGAAATCGACGAAGGCGCTCAGGGGCGCCGGGACGAGTCTGCGCCCCGGATAGTAGAGATACGGTCCGGAAAAGCGTGGCCACCACGGTTCCAGCACGGGTTCGAGTTGGCCGCGTTCGATGTGCGGGCGCAGCCAGTCTTCGAACAGGTAGACGATGCCCGTGCCGGCAATGGCGGCATCGATGGCCAGGTCGAGGGCTCCGCCGATTTGGACGAGCAGCGGTCCGGACGGATCGATCATGATTTCCTCGCCGTCGCGCTCGAACGTCCAGCGCGTGACCACGCCGCTGGCAAAGCGGGCGCGCATGCAGGCATGGTCCAGCAGGTCGCGCGGATGCTGCGGCCGGCCACACCTGGCGAGGTAATCCGGTGCCGCGGCTGCGGCCATGCGCTGGACGCGCGGCCCGATCGGCACGGCGATCATGTCCTGCTCGAGCCTTTCCTCGTAGCGGATGCCCGCATCGCAACCGGCCGCGAGCACGTCGACGAAGCTTTCATCCGCGATCACTTCGAGGCGGATTTCAGGATACGCGGCAAGGAAGCGCGGCACGATGGACGGCAGCACGAGCCGGGCCGCACTCATCGGCACATTGAGCTTGAGGGTGCCAGTGGGCGTATCGCGAAAGCCGTTGACGACGTCCAAGGCACTCTCGATCTCATTGAGCACAGGGTCGAGGCGCGCAAGCAGGCTGCGGCCCGCTTCCGTCGGCACGACGCTGCGCGTGGTGCGGTTGAGCAGGCGCACGCCAAGCTTCGCTTCCAGGCGCCGCACTGCATCGCTGAGGCCAGACGCGCTGCTGCTCGTGGCGCGCGCGGCATCGCGGAAGCCGCCGGCGCGCGCGACGGCGACAAAGGCGGACAGGTCACCGAGATCGACTTTCATTTGTCTTCATTGTTCGTTTTAACGTACAACCCATGCAGACTATATCGGATTGTCCTGCGATCGGACCGGATATATCGTGGATGCACTGTTTACTGTTCACTGTTCATTCAAGGAGAGTCTCATGTCTACCATCGATCGCGCCGGCACGTATCAGCTCGGCGACAACACTATCCGCCGCCTCGGCTATGGCGCCATGCAACTGGCCGGCCCCGGCGTCTTCGGTCCGCCGAAGGATCCTGCCGCGGCCCGTGCCGTGCTACGCGAAGCGGTAGCGCTCGGCATCAACCACATCGATACATCCGATTTCTACGGCCCCCACATCACCAATCGCCTGATCCGTGAAGCGCTGCACCCTTATCCCGATGACCTCGTCATCGTCACCAAGATCGGCGCGCGGCGTAATGACCAGGGTGCGTGGCTGCCGGCCACGTCCGCACAGGAACTGCGGCAGGCCGTGCACGACAATCTGCGCAATCTCGGCCTGGACGTGCTCGATGTCGTCAATTTCCGCAGCATGCTGGACGCTCATGGCCCAGCAGAAGGATCGCTCGAGGCACAAGTGACGGCACTCGCGGAACTGAAGGAGGAAGGACTCGTCAAACACATCGGCCTGAGCAACGTCACGATCAAACAAGTCGAGGACGCACGGCGCATTGTGCCGATTGCGTGCGTGCAGAACATGTACAACCTCGTTCACCGCAATGACGATGTGCTGATCAATGCGCTGGCGCGCGACGGTATTCCCTATGTGCCGTTCTTCCCGCTAGGCGGTTTTACGCCGCTGCAGTCGGATGCGTTGTCGGCCGTCGCGACCGGACTGGATGCGACGCCGATGCAGGTGGCGATCGCGTGGCTGCTGCAACGTTCGCCGAACATCCTGTTGATTCCCGGTACGTCTTCAGTTTCGCATTTGCGTGAGAACCTCGAGGGGGCCGATCTGGTATTGCCGGAGGAAGCTCTGGTCAAGCTTGATCGTATTGCCGGCAGCTAGAAAGCAAAAAGCCCGCTCAATCGATATTGAGCGGGCTCTTGCGTATAACTAGCCTGACGATAACCTACTTTCACACTGGTTGCAGCACTATCATCGGCG
>Ga0207657_10008998_pt1 | contig 10085 bp, 9 predicted proteins | sample KBSC33metaG_FD_184316 | JGI IMG/M metagenome (GOLD analysis project Ga0207657, IMG submission 184316) | Corn rhizosphere microbial communities from Kellogg Biological Station, Michigan, USA - KBS C3-3 metaG (SPAdes) (version 2) | ecosystem: Host-associated > Plants > Roots > Rhizosphere > Soil ... | reverse complement strand
ATTCCGATCGTCGTGTTCAACATCCGCCAGCCGGGCAACCTCGCCCAGGTGATCGAAGGCGGAGGAACCGCGACGGTCGTCCAGAACGGAGAGTAAGCTCATGGCCACGACCGTCAGTACCGCCGATCTCAAGCGCCGAATGCACGGCGCGGTCGAAGCGCTGAAACACGACCTCGGCGGGCTTCGCACCGGGCGTGCTTCGGTTGCGCTCGTCGAGCCGGTCCACGTCGAAGTCTATGGCTCGAACATGGCGCTCAATCAGGTCGCGACGGTCTCCACGCCGGAGCCGCGGATGCTGTCCGTGCAGGTGTGGGATCGATCGAATGTTAACGCGGTCGAAAAGGCCATTCGCAACGCGGGCCTGGGGATCAATCCGATCGTCGACGGACAGGTCATCCGCTTGCCAATCCCCGAGTTGACCGAGGAACGCCGCAAGGAGCTCGCCAAGCTGGTCGGCCAATATGCGGAAAAGGCGCGGATCGCGGTACGCAACGTTCGCCGTGACGGCATGGAGCATCTCAAGGCCGACGAGAAGAAGCACGAGATCAGCGAGGACGAACGAAAGCGGCTCGAGCACGAGGTCCAGAAGCTGACCGACGATACGATCAGGGACATCGACGAGGCCGCCGCGGCGAAGGAAAAGGAAATCCTCGGCAAGTGACCTCGGCACCGGCCCCGAGTGAGGGCGCGGCCGGGCTCGGAAGCGGCAGCAGGGTTCCGCGCCACGTCGCCATCATCATGGACGGCAACGGCCGCTGGGCGCAGCAGCGCGGCCTGCCGAGAGCCGCGGGCCATAAGGCGGGCGCGGAAGCCGTGCGGCGAGCGCTCCAGTCCGCCGCCGACCATGGGGTGGAAGTGCTGACGCTTTACGCTTTCTCGTCGGAGAACTGGCGGCGGAGCACCGAGGAAATCTCGGACCTCACGGCGCTGATGCGCTTCTACCTCGAACGCGAGCTCAAGACCCTTCAGAAGGAGGGAGTCCGACTGAAGCTCATCGGCGACCATTCGGCGTTCGGAGGGGAGCTTTCGGAGCGGCTCGAGAAAGCGGTCGAAAGGACGGCAGCCAACACACGGCTGACATTAGTCGTCGCGCTCAGCTACGGATCGCGGGCGGAGATCGCGGCCGCTGCGCGTAGTCTCGCCGCGAAAGCCGCGGCGGGCGAGATAGAACCGGGCACGATTGACGAGTTGCAGCTCGGGGCCGAGCTGCAAACTGCCGACCTCCCCGAGCTCGATTTGCTGATCCGCACATCGGGTGAGGTGAGGCTCTCCAATTTCCTGCTTTGGCAAGCCGCTTATGCCGAACTCCTGTTCGTCGATACGCTGTGGCCCGACTTCGACGAGGCATGCTTCGCCGACGCGCTCAAAACCTACGCCGCGCGCGAGCGGCGTTTCGGCGGCCGGTGAACGAGCTCGCCATCCGGACGCTGACGGGGGCGATCATGATCATGGTTGCCTTGCTGGCGGCCTATGTCGGCGATGATCTCTTCGCGATCCTCATCGCCGCCGCCGCAACGGCGATGTTCTACGAATGGACCCGAGTCGTGCGCGGGTGGGGCGGGGGCTGGTACGTGGCGGGGTTCGTCTATGCCGTACTGCCCGCGCTGGCACTGCTATGGATTCGCGAGCGTGACGCGCACGGGCTCGCGCTGCTGCTGTGGGCCTTCATCGTGACTTGGTCGACCGACATCGGCGCCTACTTCGCGGGGCGCCGTTTCGGGAAGCACAAGCTTGCGCCGTCGATCAGCCCGAACAAGACGCGGGAGGGGCTTTACGGCGGGATGGTCGCCGCGACGCTATTTGGCGGGGCCTGGGCGCTTGCGGCCGGACTCGGGAAGCCGCTTCTCTCCTTTCCGCCGCTGTTCGCAATTGCCGCGCAGATGGGCGACCTGTTCGAAAGCTGGATGAAGCGCCGCGCCGGGGTCAAGGACAGCGGCAACTGGTTGCCGGGGCACGGCGGCGTCCTCGATCGGCTTGACGGGCTGGTGCCGGTGGCTGTGCTGACGGCGGCCGCCCAGCTAATGGGTTTGACGTGACGCGCAAGCTTGCGATCCTTGGAGCAACCGGCTCGATCGGCACCTCGACTCTCGATCTGATCGCGCGCTCTCCGGACCGGTTCGAGGTTACGACGGTGACTGCGGCCACCAACGTCGAAGCTCTGGCTGATATCGTCCGCCGGACGGGGGCGAAGCTAGCGGTAGTCGCTGACGAAACCCGCTACACCGACCTGGCCGAGCTCCTCGTCGGGACTGGCTGCCGGGTTGCCGCCGGCGAGGACGCCTTGGTTGAGGCCGCCGCCGGCGATGCCGACCTCGTCATCGCTGCAATCGTCGGTTGCGCGGGGCTGCGGCCCGTCATGGGCGCGGTCGAGGCCGGCAAGACCGTGGCGCTCGCCAACAAAGAGGCTTTGGTGACTGCGGGTGCCTTGATGACGGATGCGGCCGATTCTTCCGGCGCCACACTTCTCCCGATCGACAGCGAACATAATGCGATATTCCAATGCCTTGCCGGAAGTCGCTCGGCAGAAATCTCAAGAATCATCCTGACTGCCAGCGGCGGACCGTTCCGCGCCGCCTCGGCCGCGACCATGGACGCGGCGACGCCAGCGCAGGCCGTGGCCCATCCCAATTGGACGATGGGCGCGAAGATCTCGGTCGATTCGGCGACGATGATGAACAAGGGGCTCGAGCTGATCGAAGCCCATTATCTGTTCGGATTGCCGTCGGGACGGATCGACATCCTCGTCCATCCGCAGTCGGTGGTCCACTCGATGGTCGAGTTCGTCGACGGATCCGTGCTGGCACAGCTGGGGAACGCGGACATGCGGATCCCGATCGCTTATGCTCTCGCCTGGCCGGAGCGGATGGAGACGCCCGCCGAGAAGCTCGACCTGGCCGCCATCGCCCGGCTCGACTTCGAAGCGGCCGACCTCGATCGCTTCCCGGCGTTGCGCCTGGCGCGGGAGGCGCTGGAAGCCGGCGGCGATGCGCCGATCGTCCTCAATGCCGCCAATGAGGTTGCCGTCGCCGGGTTCCTGGCCGGCAAGATTGCGTTCCCCGACATAGCGCGCGTCGTTCAGGAATCGCTTATCGGCGCCGATTACGATGCGCCGCGTTCAATCGGAGACGTTCTTGAGATCGACCGCATGACGCGCGAGCGCGCAGAAGCGATGATGAAGGCGAGCTGCCCCTAGATGCTTCCCAACCCACCCTTGTGGCTCGTGCTTGTCGCATTCGTCTGCGCGCTGGGCCCGCTCGTCTTCTTTCACGAGCTTGGCCACTACCTGGTAGCGAGGGCGTTCCGCATTCCCGCGGAGACATTTTCGATCGGGTTTGGGCGTGAGCTCATTGGCTGGACCGACCGGCAGGGAACCCGATGGAAGGTCGGCTGGCTACCGATTGGCGGCTATGTGAAATTCGTCGGCGACATGTCTCCGGCGAGCGAGCCGGCGGACCTTGAATCGGTACCCCCGGAATTGCGCGACCGGGTCTTTCAGACACGCCCCGTTTGGCAGCGTTTCTTGGTCGTTCTCGCCGGCCCGGCGGCGAACTTCCTGCTGGCGATCGTGATCCTGTCAGCCTTCTTCTCGCTGATCGGCACACCGCAAACGAACATCGTCGGGAGCGTCCTGCCCAACAGTGGCGCCGCCACGGCGGGCATCCAGCCGGGGGACCGCATCCTGTCGGTCGCGAACCAGGGCACCTCGACCTTCGACGAGGTCGCGAGGGTGGTCCTCATCCGGCCGGACGAGAGGATTCCCATCGAGATCGATCGGGGCGGCGTCACCCGCACGGTGCGGGTCAAGCTCGGATCGAAAATGACCCCTGACGCTACCGGACGAAGCTTCCGCGCCGGCGTCCTCGGCATCCAGTCGACCACCGCAGTCAGCCGGCCGGTCCCGCTGGTTCGGGCGGTGCCGATGGCGATCCAGCAAACCGCCAGCATGACCCGGACCATTGTCGATGGCCTCAGCCAGATTATCCGCGGCCGCGTTTCGCCCAAGCAGCTCGGCGGGCCGATCACCATCGCCCGCGTTGCTGGCAGCGGCGCGGAGCTCGGGGTGCTGCCCTTCATCGGTCTCGTCGCGCTGCTCTCAATTAATCTCGGATTCATCAACCTCTTGCCAGTTCCGATGCTGGATGGAGGCCACCTGTTTTTCTACGTCATCGAGGCCATTCGGCGTCGCCCGCTCAGCGCCGAGGCGCTGGAGGTTGCGTTCCGCGGCGGGCTTGCGCTCGTCTTGGCGCTGATGGTCTTTCTGACGATCAACGATTTGGGCTCGCTGGGACTGTGGGACCGGCTTCAACGCTTGATTGGCTAGGACGCTTGGGGCAGGGCAGTAACCGGGGCTCGCGGCGAAGTGCGCCGCAGGACCTTTTCGCACACAAGGCGGGGACGAGTGATTTCAAGGTCGAAGACTAATAGCCGCCGTACCGGCGCATTGCTCATGGTCGGGACGATCCTCGGCGGAATGTCAGCCCCGCTGCTCGCGCAGGTCCCGCCGGCGGCTCCGCCTCAGCGACCGGCAACGGCGACGCCGGCGCCGACTCAGCCCGCGGCGGGAACCGCCCAGGCGCCAGCAACCGACGCGACGCCCGCGCCCGCGGTCCGCACCATTCAGTCGATCGCCGTGCGCGGCAGCCAGCGCCTGGAGCCGGAAACGATCCGCGCCTACGCCAATCTTGCTCCCGGCCAGACCTACACAGCGGCGACGCTCGACCAGGCGCTGAAGGCTCTCTACGCGACCCAGCTGTTCGCCGACGTGACGATCAGCGGCGCCGAGAGCGGCAACCTCGTCATCAACGTGCGCGAGAACCCGGTCATCAACCGCATCATCCTCGAGGGCAACAAGCGCCTCAAGGACGACAAGATCACGCCCGAGATCAAGCTCGCCCCGCGGCAGATCTTCACGCGGAGCGCGGTCCGCGCCGACGTCGACCGGATCCTCGAACTCTATCGCCGCCAGGGCCGATTCGCCGCGCGGGTCGATCCCAAGATCGTCCAGCTCGACCAGAACCGCGTCGACGTGGTGTTCGAGATCTATGAAGGCGACCTCGCCAAGGTCCGCGCGATCAACATCCTCGGCAACACGCATTTCCCCGACGGACGCCTGCGCAAGGAAATGTACACTCGGCAGGCCGGCGGTCCGCTCGGCTTCCTGAAGTCGAACGATACCTACGACCCCGACCGGCTTGCCGCGGACCAGCAGAAGCTCCGCGCTTTCTACCTGACGCAGGGCTATGCCGACTTCCGCGTCGTCTCGGCGCTTGCCGAGCTCACTCCGGATCGACGCGACTTCGTCATCACCTACGTCGTCGACGAAGGCCCGCGCTACAAGTTCGGCACGGTCGAGGCGGACAGCGCGCTTCGCGACTTCCCGAATGCGACCGTCCTGCAGCTGGCCAAGATCAAGCCGGGCGCCTGGTTCAACGCCAAGCAGGTTGAGGACACCGTCACCAACCTCAACGAAGCCGCCGGCAATCTCGGCTACGCATTCGCCGATATCCAGCCGGCCTACGACCGCGATGCCGAAAAGAAGGTGATGAACCTCACCATCAAGGTCGGGGCGACGCCGCGCGTCTATGTCGAGCGCATCGACATCACCGGCAACACCTCCACCCGCGACAAGGTCATTCGCCGCGAGTTCCGCATCAACGAAGGCGACGCGTTCAACGCGCTCAAGGTCAAGCGCAGCAAGGACCGGATCCAGAGCCTGGGCTTTTTCCAGGACAACCTGGAGATCAAGCAGACCGAGGGCTCAACCCCCGACCGTGTCGTGCTCGGGCTCAACCTGCAGGAGAAGCCAACTGGGCAGCTGTCGCTGTCGGGCGGTTACTCGAGCCTCGAAAAAGCCGTTATCCAGCTCGCGGTCAGCCAGAACAATTTCATGGGGAAAGGGCAGTCACTCGACGCCTCGGTCAACTGGTCGGTCTATTCGAAGTCGGTCACCCTGGGCTTCACCGATCCGTACTTCCTCGACAAGCCGATCCTGTTCGGCGGAAGTATCTACCGGCAGGACTACCGCAACTTCAATTTCATCGGCGACCAGCGCAACACCACCTATTCGCAGGTCACAACCGGCGCCAACCTCCGCATGGGCTTCCCAATCACCGAATATTGGAGCTTTGGGGGCCGCTACACGCTTCAGACTGACCGGATCTCGCTCGACCCGCTGACATTCTACACCGATCCCGACGGTACCGGGCCACTTCCCGCTGCCTGCGATCCGCTCAAAGCCGGCATTTACCTCTGCGATCAGCTCGGAACGCGGTTGACCTCTGCATTCGGCTTCTCGACCCTTTATGACGATACCGACGGAATCCGACCGACCCGTGGGCAGCGTTTGACCTGGTCCGAGGATTTCGCCGGTCTCGGGGGGGATGTCCGCTATCTTCGCTCGAGCGTCAACGCGACCAAATTCAAGTCGATCGGCGGCGGCTGGGTCGTCTCGGCCCATGGCGAGGGCGGTCTTGTCGTTCCGCTTCAAAAGCCTCCGGCGGCGGGCGTCGATGCTGTCCGGATCACGGATCGCTTCTTCGATATCGGGCTCCGCGGCTTCGATATCCGCGGCATCGGGCCCCGAGTCCAACGCATCGCCTACAAGAGCGATGGAACGCTGGATCCGACCCAGGCCATCACGACGGACGCGATCGGTGGGCGAGCCTATTACATGGGGCGCCTGGAGCTTCAGTTTCCGACGAGCGCGGGGCTCAAGAGCCTCGGGCTAAGGCCATCGGCGTACATCGACGCCGGCTCGATCTTTAAGATTACCACGCCGCCTTTGCTCAACATCGTCGCCAGCTGCTCGCGCGCAGCGACCGATACGGTCCCGGCAGATACGATCATCATTCATCCTGGCGACAATCCCATTACATGTCCGACCGGCTACACCAGGACAAACGGCTTCCAGGAGTTCTTCGTCGGCAATTCCGGCAAGCCGCGCCTGTCGATCGGCATCGGCGTCAACTGGGTTTCACCCTTCGGTCCGCTGCGCATCGACCTTGCCAAGGCGCTGCTCAAGCAGAGGGGCGACGAGACAAAATTGTTCAGCTTCAATGTAGGAACGCAATTCTGATGAAAAAACTGCTCATTTCCGCTTCGCTTGCGGCTTCGGTCGCGCTTCCCTCGGCCGCTCAGGCCCAGGCGATCCCGGCGGCCATCGTCGCCGTCGTCGACCTCGAGAAGGTCACCAGCGACTGCAACGCGTGCAAGACCGCGACCGCCGCGCTGCGCTCCCAGGTCCAGGCTTACCAGAGCCGCGAAAGCGCGCTGGCAGCACCGCTGCAGACCGAGCAGAAGGCGATCCAGACCGCGATCGATGCGCTGAACGGCAAGGAGCCGGACGCCGCATTGAAGGCACGGGTCACGGCCTTCCAGAACAAGCAGCAGCAAGGCGCAACCGAGCTCCAGCGCCAGCAGGAGCAGATCAAGCGCAACCAGCAATATGTGCAGAAGCAGATCGGGGACAAGCTGGGCCCCATCTACAGCCAGGTGCTCCAGAAGCGCGGCGCGAACATGTTGCTTGAGCAGGGCACAACCCTCGCGACCGCCCAGTCGCTCGACGTGACCAACGATGTGATCGCGGCCTTGAACACCGCGCTGCCGACGATCCAGACGACCGCGCCCGCTGCGCCCGCGAATACCACGCAGGGGCGCTAAGCGCGCATGAGCGACAGCGCCGCCGTCGGCCCCTTGGACATCAAGAGGGTGATGGCGGCGCTGCCGCACCGCTATCCGATGCTGCTCGTCGACCGGGTCGAAAGCCTCGATCCGGACAAGGGCATCGTCGCGATCAAGGCGGTGTCCATCAACGAACAATTCTTCCAGGGTCATTTCCCGGGAAGGCCAATCATGCCCGGCGTGCTGCAGGTCGAGGCCCTGGCGCAAGCCGCGGGCGTGCTTGCGGTCGAAAGCCTTGGCCTCGCGGGGTCAGGCAAGCTCGTCTATTTCATGTCGATCGACGGCGTGAAATTCCGCAAGCCGGTCGAGCCCGGCGTCCTGCTCCGCCTCGAAGTCCAATTCGTCCAGAAGCGCTCCCGCGTGTGCAAATTCGCAGGGCGCGCGATGCTCGGCGACGAGGTCGCCACCGAGTGCGAGTTCACGGCGATGATCGCCGACCCTCCCAGCACCTGATTTCACCGCGCGCTGAGCCTGACTCCGGCATAAGCGGCCCTCGGTTCAGTCCGGTAACTGAAGACGTCCTCGTACCGCTGATTGAATAGGTTCGACCCGCGCACGAACAGCTCGATGCCCGGCCGGAGCTTGTACGACGCGCGCGCGTCCGCAAGCCAGTAGGAGCCCAGGGTGACCCGCGCGAACGGATAGGTATCGCGATTGTCGAGGCGCGATCCGACGAAAGCCAGCGAGGCGCCATAGGTGAACGCGCCGGCGGAACCGTCCAACGCAATGGACCCGCTGTTCCTGGGCCGGCGGGTCTCGGTTACCTGATGCCCGGTTGGATCCGGCTGCGTGGCTTTGAGGTGCGCGTAATTGGCAGACAGCCTGAGCTCGTTTCCAATCTTCCAGTCGATCGCAGCTTCGATGCCGAAACGCCTGCTGGTTCCAGGAGCATTGAGGACGCTGGTGAAGGTCGCATTGTCGACGATCTCATCGTGGAGCCGTTGCCGAAAGGCGGTCAGCGAGGCGCCCAGCCGCTCCCCGCGGTAGCGCAGGCTCGCCTCGAATCCGCGCGAGCCTTCCGGCTTGAGGTTGGGATTGCCGACGAAATCGCCGGGGAAGAAGCCGTAGAGGTCGAAGAAGGTCGGCTGTGCGATGCCCTCGGCGTAGGAGCCCGCCAGGGAGAAACCCTCGCCGATGTTTGCAAGCAGCGATGCCCGGACGCTGGTGGCGTCCTTGAAGCGGTTGAACGAGTCGTGCCGCATTGCGACATCGCCGGAGAACGGCCGGGCATCGACACGCCACTCGGCGGTAATCGACTCGTGGCGCCGCGAGCGGTCCTGGTCCGTGAAGCCGCCGAAAGCCTTGTCCCGCGCGCGGAAGGTCTCGCGTTCGGTGTCGCCGGCCACGATCACGCGATGCTCGACGCTGCCGGTCGCGAACCGGTGTTCGACCTGCGCCGCGAGGTTGCGCCGCGTGCCCCGGGTGCGATTTTGCTCGACGTCGGCAAGGAAGTTCGTGTTCGACGAGTCGAGCAATGTCCCGGCGATTTGGGCGCGCCACGCAGAGTCGTCGGTTCCGACCCTGGCCCAGATGCGGCCGGCGTCGAGGCGATTGCGGCTGCTGTCCAGCGTGTCCGTATGCGCTCCCGTCAGCAGGTCGAACCCGTCGAATTCGGTCCGAGCCGACAGCGCGATTGCGGAAAGCCCGACTTCCACATCGCGGCGAGGGCGCCACGTGCCGCGGAGCCGCCCGGACAGGTTCCGGTAGCCGTCCCGGTCACCCGGGCCCGCGACGCTGTTGATCCCGGTCGCGCGCTGATAGCCGACCGCGCCCGACACGGTTGCGCGCTCACTCGCGATCGAGGCCGACGCGCTGCCGCGTTCGAAGCCGAACGATCCGGCTTCGCCGCTCGCGGCATGGCCCGGCGCATCGTCGAGGCCGTTGACGGCAATCACGCCGCCGATCGCTTCCGATCCCCACAAGGCCGATTGCGGGCCGCGAACCACCTCGACGCGCGAAGCGAGGTCGGCGTTCAGGATCTCGTAGCGTGGCGTGTCGCCCGAGGCCGGGTCGTCGATCTTGATGCCGTCCACGAACAAGAGGGTATGATTGGCTTCGGCGCCGCGGATGCGAATTTCAGTAAGCGAGCCGGCCGGGCCCGAGGTGGTGACAGCCGCGCTGGGCGTGAGGCGCACCAATGTGCTCAACAGCGGCTCGTCGAGGCGCTCGATGCGCTGTCGGTCGATGATAGTGACGCTGGCGGGCGTCTGCGCCTCGATTTCCGGCGCGCGCGAGGCGGTGATGACGATCTGGTCGGTGGTCGTTGGCAATGCGAGCATGGGATCCTCCGTTGACGAAGTCGTCACGGAGGGCTGCGCGGCACGAGTGCGAGCGAGGCCCACGCCCCGCGGCTGGACCCGGCCGAGGAAACGGACGACGGACCAAGGCAGGTTCCTGACTTCGCC
>Ga0207657_10008996_pt1 | contig 10085 bp, 13 predicted proteins | sample KBSC33metaG_FD_184316 | JGI IMG/M metagenome (GOLD analysis project Ga0207657, IMG submission 184316) | Corn rhizosphere microbial communities from Kellogg Biological Station, Michigan, USA - KBS C3-3 metaG (SPAdes) (version 2) | ecosystem: Host-associated > Plants > Roots > Rhizosphere > Soil ... | reverse complement strand
CGAGCTTGCCCACGCCCAGGGTGATCAGGATGTGGAGTATCAGGAGGTTCGCGCCGAGCGCTGCAGCAGACACGACGAGAAACTGGATCCCCTGCACGCCGACATGACCTCGCCTGTCATGGAACGTCCAGAGACGGTTCCACGTGTAGTTGCTCGCAGCCGCGACGAGGAACGAGCACGTCCCCGCCAAGAGGTAGTGCAGGCCCTGGTGGATCAGCACCCAGTAGACGGCAAGGTTGACGACCACGCCGCTCGCACCGACGACGGAGAACTTCGCGAGCTGGATCCAGTTGCCACGATGACGCAGCGCGGCGTGCGCCCGGCGGCGGTGGGACATGGGCGCGAGCGTAGCTACGCGGCGGCGCGCGCGGGCACGGGCGTCGCGACGAGTGTCCCCTCGCGCTCGACCTCGAGCTCGGTCACGTGACCGGTCGCGTCGAGCGTCACGTCCCGCAGCGTTCCACCCCCGAGCTCGGTTCCGAGGAGCGAACGAAACGACACGCCGCGCCGCTCGTAGAAGCCCGCGTCTTCGAGCAGCATCAGCGCAGAGCCGACGGCGATCGCGTCGTCGGTGACGACGGCAGCCGCGTACGGCAGGAAGCGGCGCGACTCGTCGCCGCAGAGGACCACGAAGCCGAGGACGTTCCAGCCGTCCAGATCGAGCAGGATGTCGACGGGCCGTCCCAGCTGGATCCCACGAAGCTGCACGGGAAGCTGGAGCGAGTCCGCAGCTGAGCGCGACCCCATGTCGGAATGGTGTCTAACCGGGCGGATGCTGCGCAAACTTCACCGTTCCGAGACAAGCGGCACGAACCGGCACCCCACGGTCTTCGTGACGGCTCCGTCGCGGTAGACGTGCAGCACCTGGTGGCGCGGCGGCCCGATCGGGATGACGAGGCGGCCGCCGGGGGCGAGCTGCTCGAGCAGCGGTGCCGGGGGCTCGGCCGCAGCCGCGGCGACGACGATCGCGTCGAAGGGTGCGTGCTCGGGCCAGCCTTTCGTCCCGTCGCCGATCTTGACGTGCACGCTGCGGGGCAGGCGTGCGCGCGCCTGTTCGGCGAGCGCCGGGACGCGCTCGATCGTGTACACGTCCGCGCCGAGCTCGGAGAGGATCGCGGCCTGGTAGCCCGAGCCCGTGCCGACGTCGAGCACGCGCTCGCCGCCTTCGAGCTCCAGCTCCTCGAGCAGGAGCCTGACCATCGTCGGCTGCGAGATCGTCTGGCCGTGCCCGATCGGCAGCGCCGCGTCGTCGTACGCGCGCATGCGCAGCTCGTCCGGCACGAAGCGCGCGCGGTCGACGCGCTTCATCGCCTCAGGTACGGACAGCGCCGAAGTGCGCAACCGCCGCACCCTTCACATCGGTGATGCGCTCGATCTGCGCATCGATGCCGATCGTCAGAACGGGGACGATCGAGTCGCCCTCCACGAGCGAGCCGTGCGAGCCGCCGCCCGCGTGATGCCGCCCGCCGAGATCGGCGAATTCCCAGCCTGCCGCGGCGGAGACGAGCAGCTCGCCGGCATTCGGATTGGCGAGCGCAGCGCCCACCCGGTGCGCCGCATCCGGATGCTCGAGCTCCTCGAGCGCGCAGTCGACACCGTCACGACGTGCGACAGCGCGTCCGTCCTCGAGACGGAACGTGAGCTCGACCGACGCGACGCCGTCGAGCGCACGCGCGAGGTCTGCCGCGTCGACACGCGCGCCCGGCAGCAGGTACACCTGCGCCGCGCGGTTCGATGCAGTGACGACGATGTTGTCGGCGAAGCGCGTCAGCGACTCCTCCAGCTGCGCCACGTGCGCCACCCGCGTCTGACCGTGATCGGAGAGGAGGACGACCGCGTACCGGTCGAGGAAGTCGTCGAGCCCGCCCGCCGCGTCGACGAGGGCGCGGATGTGCCCGTCGACGCGCGCGAGCGCAACGTCCTCCGCGCCGGTCGGGCCGTGCGCGTGCGATGCGTAGTCGAAGTCGGAGAGGTAGTACGCGAGGAAGTCGAAGCCGTCGCGCGTCACGAGCCAGCGGCCGACAACGGACGCGTACGCGTCGATCGACCCCGCTGCGCGGTTGCGCACCGCGAGCGGCGCGCCGGTCTGATCGGACTCGAACAGGCTGTAGTAGAAGAAGCGCTTCGGCCCGTAGGCGGGCTTCGTCACCCACGGCAGCGTCGGCAGGTACTTCGTGCCGCCGCGGTAGCACGTGATGTTGACCGCCGCCGCCGTCAGTCCTTGCTCTTCGAGCGACTCGTAGATCGTCGACACGTCGCGCGAGAGGTGCTGCTGATTCATGTTGTAGATCGTGTCGGTGATCGACTGCGCCATCCCCGCGGCGCGCAGCGCGGCGAAGGAGGAGCCGTACTCGACGATCCGCCGCTCGGTGCGATGCCACCAGACGAGATGCGGGATGTGGTGCGCGTCGGGCGTCGTGCCGGTTGCGATCGACGACAGGCAGACCGGCGTGAGCGACGGGAACACCGAGGTCGCGCGCGTGTAGCTCCCGTGCGCCGCGAGCTGTGTGAGGGTCGGTGCGCGTGCACCCTCGACGGCTCGCTCGAACGTCGCGGGCGTCATCCCGTCGACGACGATCAGGATCAGCTTTTTCATTTCGCGAGCGTGCGCAGCCCCGCGTACCGCTCGGGCTGGCGCCGGCGCAGGCGCGCGGCGAACGCGGGCAGAGCGAGTGCTTCGAGGTAGCCGGCGACCGGCACGAAGGCGAGACCGGCTGCGACGAGCGCGGCTCCTGCCACGAGGATCGCCGTGCCGCCGCGCGTGCCGCCACGCCGAAGCGCGCCGCGGACGATCACCGCCGCACCGAGGCCTGCCAGGGCACCGCCGAGCGCGGCCGCGACGATGTCGCCCCAGCTCCCGGGCTGCCACGCGTCGATCGCGTAGCCGATGCCTGCCCCGAGGAGCAGGCCGGCGACCGCGGCTCCGCGGGCGGCGAATCCGGCGACGAGCACGCCGATCGCTGCTCCCAACCCCGCGCTGACGCCGATCCAGTACCAGGCGCCCATCGCCGGGCAGCGTAACGGCGGAGGCCCTTCGCGCGTTCAATCAGTGGACAGATGTCTGCCGATCGCCCTCTCCTGGTCTTTTTCACCTCCCAGCGCTCCGGGCCCGCCCGGCGGATGGAGAGCCTCCTCGCGCACATTGCGCGCAAGGAGCGCGATTCGCTGCAGGTGAAGCTCGTCGACGTCGACGAGCGTCCCGACCTGGCCGAGAAGTTCCGCATCTCGGAGGTGCCGTCGCTCGCGCTCGTGATGGGGAAGCGCGTCGTCGCCCGGCTCGAGGGGCGCGCCACCGCGCCCAAGATCGAGTCGATGCTGGACGAGCAGCTAGGCCGCGCGGCCGCTTAAGCGGGCGATAACCGCGAGGCCGAAGTCGGCGGCGCGCTTGCCGTCGATGACGCGATGGTCGAACGTGACGGAGACGTTGCCGATCTTGCGGACGACGATCTCGCCGTCGCGCACGGCCGGGCGATCGCCGATCCGGTAGACGCCGAGGATCGCGACCTGCGGGTGGTTGACGAGCGGCGTCGTGAAGAGGCCGGCCGACTTGCCCGCGCTCGTCACGGTGAAGGTGCCGTCGCGCAGCTCCTCGGGCTTCAGCGTTCCTGCGTGCGCCGCCTCGGCGAGCCGCTCGATCTCGCTCCGCAGCTCGTCGAGCGACTTCGCGGCGACGTCGCGCACGACCGGGACGACGAGGCCCTGCTCCGTCTGCACCGCGATGCCGATGTCGTAGCGGTCGAGGTACACGAGATCGCCGCCGTCGACGCGCGCATTCAGCTCCGGGTACTCCGGGAGCGTCGCCGCGACGGCCTGCAACGTCAGCGGCAGCACCTGCCTGACGTCGACGTCGGTGAAGTCGCACTCCTCGACCCAGGTGACGGGCGGGATCTCGCGATGGGCGCGGGTCAGGTGCTCGAACATCTGCCGCTTGACGCCGCGGATCGGCTCGCGCCGGCCGGCGCCCGCGCCGCCCGAGGCGTTGCGCACGTCGTCGTCGGTGACGCGGCCCTGCGGACCGGTGCCCGTCACCGACGCGAGGTCGACGCCGAGCTCCTGCGCGAGGCGGCGCACGAGCGGCGTCGCCTGCACCTTCTGCGCTTGTGACGAATTGTCACGAGCTTGGACCTGGCCGTCGCCGCCGATGACGACGATCACCTGACCGACGGGGACGATGTCGCCTTCCTTGGCGAGGATCTGCGAGACGAGGCCGGCGGCGGGCGACGGGATCTCGACCGTCGTCTTGTCGGTCGCGATCTCGACGAGCGGATCGTCCTCTTTGATCTCGTCCCCTTCGGAGACGAGCCAGCGCGCGATCTCGCCCTCGGTCAGGCCCTCGCCCAGGTCGGGCAGCTTGAACTCGTACGCCACGGCGCTGCTTTCTACCTGAACGCGTCGTCGCGGAGGACGGCGTGCACGCCCTTGACCTGGTTGACGATCTGCGTCACCGCCAGGTCGACGCCGATACTCGAAAGCGCGAGCGCCTCGTTTCGCGCCACGCCGAGCTCGCGCTCCATCAGATCGAGCATCGTCGCCATCGCATGCTCGGCGGCACGGTCGAGATCCTCGTCGAAGCCGAACGCGAGCCAAGCATCGTCGGTGCGCGCGATGGGCGAGCGAAGCTCGAGGTCGCTCAGCTCGAACGTCAGCTGCGCGCGCTCGAGCGGACATTCGATCGCCGTGCCGCTGACCTCGCCGTCACCCTGCGCGCCGTGACCGTCGCCGGACATGAGGTACGCGCCGTCGACCGGGATGGGCAGATAGAGCGTCGTCCCGGCGACGAGCAGCTTGCAGTCGATGTTGCCGCCCCACTTCCGTGGCGGGATCGTCGAGTGCTCGCCCTGCTCCGGCGGCGGCATGCCGATGACCCCGAGGAATGGCGCCGAACGCACACGGTGGTCGCCGAGGTGCCACGACTCGCCTTCGAGTCGCCACACGAAACGCTCGCCGTTCGCCCACGTCTCACCCCACGCCCGAGGTGTCACCTCGTCGATGTGGACGAGAAGCGTCTGCCCCGCGCGGGCGCCGCGCACCTCGAACGGCCCTTCCAGCGCGTGGCCGGCGCCGTCGGGGCGCTCCGTGACGTCGACCGGATCCCACTTCCAGCCGGCGTTGCGCGACTGGAAGACGACGGCCTCGCCGGGGTCGACGGTTGCGGCGGGGTCGTACTCGTGCGAGAAGAAGCCCCTCATGCGCGCGGCTCCTGCACCCACGCATCGGCAGGTGCGAGCAGGACGCGCAGGCCGATGCGCGCGCCGTTCTCGTCGCGAAACTCCCACAGCGCTACGGCCTGCTCGTCGCCGCGCACGGACGGCGCAACGTCGGCGGGCACATAGCCCGCGTGCAGGCGCCGCTCCGCGTCGTACACCGCGACCGCGTTCGGATCGTGCTCGTTCTCGGGCTCGCGCACGAGCGCAAGGCGTCGTCCGGGCGCGAACGCGTCGTCCTGCAGCGCCTCCGCACGGTACGACGCGCCGGCGAGCTTCACGACGCGCACGCGCGGATCGTCCCAGCGCATCGCGTCGCCGGTCGCGGCGTCGCGCAGCCAGTAGCCCGACTCGCCGGGCTCGAGCCAGATCCGCAGTCGTTCAGTATTCGAGGAGCTTTCGTGCGGCATCGACGACCCGCTCGACCGAGGGCATGTACGCGTCTTCGATCTTCCAGTACGGGTACGGGACGTCGTAGCCGGTGACGCGCAGCACCGGCCCGCGCAGGTCGAGGATCGCCTTCTCCGCGAGGATCGCGGCGAGCTCGCCGGCGAAGCCGTTGACGCGCGGCGCCTCCTGCACGATCACGACGCGTCCCGTCTTCGCCGCGGACGCGAGCAGCGCGTCCTCGTCGAGCGGCTTCAGCGAACGGATGTCGAGCACCTCGATCGATGCGTCGAGCTCGTCGGCGGCGCGCTCGCACAGCGGCACCATCGCGCCGTAGGCGACGAGCGTGAGGTCGGTTCCCTCGCGGGCGAGCCGCGCCTTGCCGAGCGGCACGACGTGCTCGCCGTCCGGCACCTCCTGGCGCTCCGCGCGGTAGATCAGCTTCGGCTCGAGGATGACGACGGGGTCAGGATCGCGGATCGCCGCGGCAAGCAGCCCCTTCGCGTCGGCCGGGGTCGACGGGATCGCGACCTTCACGCCGGGCGTGTGCACGTAGTACGTCTCCGGCGAGTCGTCGTGCAGCTCCGGCGCGCGCACGCCGCCGCCGTACGGCATGCGGATCGTCAGCGGGAACTCCATCTTCCCGCCGGTGCGCCAGCGGTAGCGGCCGACGTGCGTGATCAGCTGGTTCAGCGACGGGTACGAGAAGGCGTCGTACTGCATCTCGACGACCGGCCGCCAGCCCGCCATGCACAGGCCGACCGCGCCGCCGAGCAGGCCGGCCTCGGCGAGAGGTGTGTCGACGCAGCGATTCGGGCCGAAGCGATCGAGCAGGCCGGCGGTCGCGCGGAACACTCCGCCCGCGCGCCCGACGTCCTCCCCGAGCACCATCACGTCGTCGTCGCGCGCGAGCTCGGTGTGCAGCGCGTCGTTGACCGCCTCGACCAGCGTCAGCTCAGCCATTGCGCATGTTCTCCGGCGGGTCGACGTAGGCGTGCGTGAAGACGAGCTCGGGATCGGCCGGCGGCTCGGCCTCGGCCGCCGTGATCCCGGCGCGCATGAGATCCTCGGCGTCCTTGCGCGTCGCTTCCGCGCGCTCGTCGGTGAGGACGCCCGCGTCGAGCAGCAGCCGCTCGAAGCGGCCGACACATTCGTTCGCTCGCTCCTCCTCGACACGGGCCGGGTCGATGTAGGCACTCGGATCGTCGGCGGTCGCATGCGGCGCGGCCCGGTAGTGCACGCACTCGATCAGCGTCGGCCCGCCGCCGGCACGCGCGCGCTCGACGGCTTCACGCGCCGCGCCGTAGACGGCGAGCACGTCGAGGCCGTCGACGGTCACACCGGGAATGCCGTAGCCGACGGCCTTGTCGGCGAGCGACTCGGCGCGCGTCTGCGCCTCCAGCGGCGTGGAGATCGCCCAGTGGTTGTTGTTGCAGACGAACACCGCCGGTGCGTTCATCACGGCGGCGAGGTTGACCCCTTCGTGGAACTCGCCTTCGCTCGTGGCGCCGTCGCCGAAGAACGCCATCGCGACGGCGTTCTCGCCGCGCAGCTGCTTGCCCCACGCGAGGCCGGCCGCATGAGGCACGTGACTCGCGATCGGCACCGAGATCGACGCGACGTTCCAGTCGGCGGGGTTCCACCAACCCGATGGATGACCGCGCCACCACTGCAGGATCGTCTCGGCGGGCAGCCCGCGCACGAGCCCGATCGCCGACTCGCGGTACGAGGGGAAGATCCAGTCGTCGTCGCCGAGCGCGAACGTCGCGCCCGCCTGGATCGCCTCGTGGTTCCAGAAGATCGCGTAGGTCCCGATGCGGCCCTGCCGGTGGTAGACGACCGAGCGCTCGTCGTAGGTACGAAGGAGCACCATCCGGCGGTGCAACTCGAGGAGGTCGGCGTCGGCGAGCCCGCCGAATCGAACGTCGCTGCGCGTGTCCGTCGCCATGCGCCGGGAGGCTAGCTCAGACCAGAACGGCGACCGCGTCGCGGTGCGCCTCGAAGACCGCATGCTCGACGTCGCCGAGGTCCTCACCGTCTGCCTGCAGCGGCAGCGGCCGGTCGCAGCGAACCTCGATCCGGTCGAGGTCGAGTCCCGTCATCACGTTCTTGCCGTAGGGGCGGGCCGCCGTGATCGCCGCGACGAGGCGCGGCATGTCACGTCGCCGCACGCTCTTGGGCGCCGCGAACGCGAGGCCGTCCTCGAACCGCGCACCCGGCGTCACATGCAGTGGGACACCACCGGCGAAGGAGTACGGGTCGCAGTTGCCGACGAACACGAACGCGGCTCGCCCGACGCCGACGATCTCGAGCGCGGGGCTCCAGCGGCCGCGCCGCTCGAAGGTCATCCGCGCGAGCATGCGGCCGAACGCAAAGTCGCCGGGACGCGCGCCGGCGGGGTCGCGGCCGAGCTGGTCGAGCAGGCGCACGGCCTCGGCGTCGAAGCCGATGCCCGCCGAGAAGCTGAAGCGGCGGCCGTTGACCGTCCCGAGGGTGATGCGCCGAAGCCGCCCTTCTGCGAGCGCTGTGCCGACGGCGCGCGCCGCTTCGGCAGGGTCGCGCGAGAGCCCGAGCGCGCGGGGCAGGACGCTGGTGCCGCCGCCGGGCAGGAACCCGATCGGCAGCGCACCGTCGGCGCCGTTCAACGCCTCGTTGTAGGTGCCGTCGCCGGAGAAGATGACGATCGCGTCGACCGCGTCGGCAGCTGCGGCGGCCGCGAGCTCGGTCGCGTGACCGGGGTACTGCGTGAAACTCGTCTCGACGTCGACCTGCTCACGCAGCGCGCTCTCGACCGCGGTGATCGAGGGCCCGGTCACCTGTGTCGAGTACGGATTGACGATGAGGAGCGCTCGCTTCACCCTTGCCGGGACGAGCATGCCACGGACCGCCCTGATCGTCGCAATCCCCGAAGCCGAGCCTGCCGTCGGCGCGTTGCGGCTCGAGCACGACTGGTCGGCGCCGCTCGGCGTGCCGGCGCACGTGACCATCCTCTTCCCGTTCGCCGCCGTTGCCGAGATCGACGAGGAGGCGATCGCGGAGGTGGTCGCCGGGTTCCCCGCGTTCGACTTCGAGCTCGACCGCGTCGGCCGGTTCGAAGGCGGCCCCGTGTGGCTGCACCCGGAGCCGTCGGAGCCGTTCACGGCATTGACCGCGGCGGTGTGGCACCGCTTCCCCGACTACCCGCCGTACGAAGGTGCACACGACACCGTCGTCCCGCACCTGACGGTCAGCTACGAGCCGATCGACGTCGACATCAAGCTACCGATCCGCGCGCGGGCGCATGCGGTGACGCTGATCGAGGAAGCGGCGGACGGGCGCTGGTCGGTGCGCCGCGTGTTTCCGCTTCAGGGCGTTGCATAGCCGCGCATGCCGTCGAGCAGCGCCGCGTACATCCTGTCGGCGAGCTCGTCGGTGCGAGCACCGGGGCGGAGCCACGTGTAGGCCCAGTTCGCGGCCGACAGGAAGAGCAGCGCGGCTGTCGCGACGTCGAGATCGGTGCGCAGCTCGCTGCGCTCCACCCCGTCGCGGAAGAGGTCCCGGACGCGCTCCTCGTAGCGACGGCGCTCGGCGACGAAGCGATCACGGCGCTCGCCGGCCAGGTATCGCCACTCGCGTACGAACACCGTGGCCACGTCGAGTTGGCCGGCGACGACGGCGAGGTGCGCGCGAAGCGCGAGCCGGATTCGGTCGGTCGCGATCGCGTCGGCGGGCACGCCGTCCAGGCCGGCGTGAAACGCCTCGGCCCCGTCCCACGCGACCTCCCAGAGCAGGTCTTCCTTCGAGTCGATGTGGTGGTAGAGCGACGGCTTCTGCAGGCCGAGCGCGTCGGCCAGGTCGGCGAGCGACGTGCCCTGGTAGCCCCGCTCGGCGAAGAGGCGGGCGGCGACGCGGGTGAGCTCCTCACGTCTCGCGGACATCTATGATGCGTAGCCTAACGATCGGTAGGTAGGGAGGCCCGAGTGGACGCGCGCACACAGGAGTTCCTGGCTTACGTGCAGGACGGCGGTCAGGTCGAGGCGACGGACTGGCTGCCGGACGAGTACCGGCAGAAGCTCGTCAAGTTCATCGAGATGCACGGGAACTCGGAGCTGATGGGCGTGCTCCCGGAGCGCGAGTGGATCCTCCGTGCGCCGACCCTCCAGCGCAAGCTGGCGCTGACGGCGAAGGTGCAGGACGAGGTCGGTCACGCGCAGCTCATCTATCGCGTCGCGGAGGACCTCGGGAAGCCGCGCGACCAGATGCTCGCCGACCTCACCTCGGGCAAGGCGAAGTTCCACAACGTGTTCCACTACCCCACGAAGACGTGGGGCGACGTCGGCGTGATCGCGTGGCTCGTCGATGCCGCGGCGATCATCAGCCAGAAGGCGCTCCTCAAGTGCTCGTATGCCCCCTACGCGCGGATCATGAAGAAGATCTGCTGGGAGGAGTCGTTCCACATCCTCCACGGCCGCGACGTGATCCTCGCGATGGTGACCGGCACCGACATGCAGCGCG
>Ga0207657_10008995_pt1 | contig 10086 bp, 11 predicted proteins | sample KBSC33metaG_FD_184316 | JGI IMG/M metagenome (GOLD analysis project Ga0207657, IMG submission 184316) | Corn rhizosphere microbial communities from Kellogg Biological Station, Michigan, USA - KBS C3-3 metaG (SPAdes) (version 2) | ecosystem: Host-associated > Plants > Roots > Rhizosphere > Soil ... | reverse complement strand
GATCGTGGTGTGCGGCATAGCGACGGCGACGGGCAGCGAGACGGGCGCACGCGAGAACGACGCGAGTGCGCTGACGATCTCCGTGCGCGCACCCCCTCGGTCGAGCGTCCGCCCCGACGAGCCGCCGGCGATCGTGATGTGCAGGCCGCGCCGGACGAGCTTGGCATCGCGTGCCGGCGCGTCGACTGCTTTCGAAATCAGCTGGAGCTCGTAGTCGAGCCCGGCCTCGTAGGCCTTCGTCGGCGGCGCCACGTCCTTCGGGAACAGCTCGAGCGACAGCCGACGGTAGCCGCGGACGATCCCAACTCCGCCGCCGTCCCGCATCGCGCTGTCCACGGCCGCGCCCCAGTCGGCGACCACACCGAGCTGCCTGGCGGTCAACCGGAACTGCCTGCCGCCGGCGGTGAAGGCGACGGGCACGGTCGCGAGCCGGGCCGCCTGCGACGCGAGCTGCGACTTCGCCTGCGCGGCGGTGAGCCCCCCGACGTCGATCCCGCCGATCCGCGTTCCCGCCGCGAGCCGGTTCTTGGAGCCGGCGAAGAAGAGCGGCAGGACGAGGACGACGAGGATCGCGCCGATGCCGACCAGGCCGAGACGGGTCCACAGCCTGGACCGCGCGGGCGCGCGACGGCGAACGGCCGGGGACGAGGCGGCCACGCGGCTCAGGGTAGCCGACTAAAAGACGAACAGCTCGACGCCGCCCGAGACGTTGAGCTCGATGCCGGTGATGTACGCGGCGAGGTCGGAGCAGAGAAACGCGATCGCGTTCGCGATGTCCTGCGGCTCGCCCGGGCGCTTGAAGACCGTCCGGTTCGCGATCCGCTCGTTCATCGCGGGGTTTGCGAAGTGAAAGGCCTCGGTGCCGATGATCCCCGGGACGATCGCATTCGCGGTGATCCCGTGGCGGCCGCCCTCCATCGCGAGCGTCTTCGTCAGGCCGAGCAGGCCGGCCTTCGTCGTCGAGTAGGACGCCTGCCCGAAGCCGCCGAGCGTGCCCGCGACCGAGGCCATGTTCACGACTCGCCCCCACTTCCGCTCCTTCATGTGCGGCCACACCGCCTGCGCGCAGTTGAACGCACCGGTCAGGTTGACCCGCAGGTCGCGCTCCCAGAGCGCCGGGCTCTGGTCGTGGAACTGGCCGACGTGGTCGAGCGTGCCGGCGTTGTTGACGAGGATGTCGACGGAGCCGAGCTCCTCGAGCGCGCGGGCGACCGCGGCTGCGACCTGGTCGGCGTCGGTGACGTCGCACTTGACGGCGAACGCGCGCCGTCCCATCGCACGGATCTCCTCTGCAGCGGATTCCGTCCCGACCAGTCCCTGCGCCCGCGCGACGGTGGCGAGCGGCCCGTACTCGTCCGTCGCCTCGGACAGGTCCGACTCGACGAGCAGATCGGCGATCACGACGTCGGCGCCGGCTCGTGCGAGTGTCAGCGCGTCCATCCGGCCGAGCCCGCGAGAGCCGCCGGTGACGAACGCCACCCGTCCGCTGAGATCGATCTCGATCGCCATCTAGTGACGTGGAACGAAGATTTCCTTCGCGATCACGAGCCGCTGGATCTGGGACGTTCCCTCGTAGATCTGGAAGAGCTTGGCGTCGCGCATCAGCTTCTCGACCGGATACTCCTTCATGTAGCCGTACCCGCCGAACACCTGCACCGCGTCGGTCGTGACCTTCATCGCGGTGTCGGCGGCGAAGCGTTTCGCAAACGACGAGTAGAGCGTCGCGCGCTCGCCCTGGTCGAGCATCCACGCAGCCTGCCAGGTGAGGAGTCGCGCCGCTTCGATCTCGGTCGCCATGTCGGCGATCATGAAGTTGACGCCCTGGTGCATCGCGATCGGCACGTCGAAGGTGACGCGCTCCTTGGCGTAGTCGACAGCCAGCTCGTACGCGGCCTGCGCGACGCCGACCGCGCCGATCGCCGTTCCCGGCCGCGTGAAGTCGAGCGTCTGCATGGCGATCCTGAAGCCCTGCCCTTCCTCGCCGAGTCGGTTCGCGGCCGGGATGACGACATCCTGGAGCGCGAACGCGGACGTGTCGGTCGCGCGCTGCCCCATCTTGTCGAGGTGCTGCTCGATCGTGACGCCCGGCGTGTCCATCGGGACGACGAACGCCGAGACACCGCGATGGCCCTTCGCGGGGTCGGTCTTCGCGAAGACGACGGTCCAGTCGGCGTAGCCGGCGTTGGTGATGAATGTCTTCGACCCGTTGAGCACGTACTCGTCGCCCTTGCGTGCCGCGGTCGTCTTCATCCGCGCGACGTCGGAGCCGGCGTCGGGCTCGGAGAGGCCGAAGGAGCAGAGGATCGGTGCGTCGAGGAGCGGCGGCAGCCAGGCCGACTTTTGCTCGTCGGTGCCGGCGATGATCACCGGGCCGGCCCCGAGGCCGTTCGCCCCGAGCGACGTGCCGATCCCGGAGCAGCCCCAGTTCAGCTCCTCGCCGACGAGCATGCCGTCGAAGGCGTTCAGGCCGAGGCCGCCGTACTCGACCGGGACGTGCAGGTTCGTCAGGCCGAGCCCGTGCGCCTTGGCGATCAGCTCGACCGGGTGGCGCATGGCGACGTCGTGCTCGGCCGCGACGGGGCGGATCTCGTTCGCCGCGAACTCCCGCGCGAGCGCGCGCAGCTCTCTCTGCTCGTCGGTGAGGGCGAAGGAAACGCCGGTCGCGGTCGTTGACTGACTAGTCAATCAACGAAGGGTAGCGGCGCCGGCCGCCTCTCGGCAAGCCGGCGCCGCGCCCGATCAGGGCAGGAAGTACATCGGGTTCGGGACCTTGAACGTCTGGTCCGCGAACCCGCCGTTGAGGTCGCTGAACTGGTCGCCGAAGTTGGCGACGATGTCGAAGCCGAGCGACTCGATGTGCTCACGTGTGAGCGACTTGTACTGCGTCGTCGAGCACGTCGGGGCGCAGGACGAGAGCCAGGGCTCGGTGGTCGCGTTCGCGTCCTTGAGATACACGTTGGCGTCGGTGACGTCGTAGCCGGCGGCCCTCAGGTTCGCGAGCGTCCCGGGCAGCTGGTTCGCGCCGGTCGTCGGGTTGTTCGGACGGCCGGTGAGGAAGAAGACCGTGTAGCCGTGATCCTCGGCGAACTGCTCGAGGCCGACCATGCCCGGCGTCGCCGGGAACACGCAGCCGGTCGTGAGACATGCGTTGACGAATGCGGCGTTCGTCGTCGGGTTGAACACGAAGTTGCTGTAGATCTCGTAGCTGTACGTGTTCAGTGTCGTGTCGTCGACGTCGAAGAGGATCGCCTTCGTGCCGGAGAACTTCTTCCCGTTCCCGCTCCCCGGCGGGTTGTTCAGGTACTTCTCGGCGTCGGAGACGAGGCCCGCCATCTCGTTCGCATAGGCGCTTGTCGGAGAGAACTGGTGCAGCGCGACAGTTCCGCTGACCGGATCGAGTTGTGTCGTCGTCGTGTCGCCGTAGTAGCCCTTGATCGCCGTCTTGACCTGGTCGATGTTCTGGATCTGATCCGCGCTCGTCGGGTTCGCGGGCGGGGCCGGAACCGAGCCGGACAGCGCGCCGGCGAGGCCCGCCGCCACGAGGGCCACGACCACGGCAGCCCCGAGGATCGCTAGCAGTTGACGCATGAAGGACACCTCTCTCCCATCGGTGAACGAAATTGCGGCGCGAACCTACAACAGCGCGAGCTGCGCTGCTTCGGTGTGCCGCATGGGTAGTGTGTTGCCGCCATGGACTTCGAGCTCACCGACGAGCAGCGCCTGATCCAGGAGACCGTCCGCAACTTCGTGGACGAACGCGTCCTACCGGTCGCCGTCCAGAACGACATCGATCACAAGCTCGACATGGAGCTGATCGAGGGGATGGCCGAGCTGGGGATCCTCGGCATCGTGATCCCGGAGGAGTACGGCGGCGCCGGGCTGGACTACGTGGCCGAGGCGCTGTCGTGCGAGGAGATCGAGCGCGGCGAAGCGGCGTTCCGGACGCTGATCTCGGTTCACGTCGGATTGAACTCGCTGTCGCTCCTCAAGTACGGGACGGAGGAGCAGAAGCAGCGCTGGCTGACGCCGCAGGCGAAGGGCGAGAAGCTCGCGTGCTTCGGCCTGACGGAGCCCGGCGCCGGTTCCGACGTCGCGTCGATGCGCTCGACGGCGCGCCGCGAGGGCGACACCTACGTGCTGAACGGCCAGAAGAACTGGATCTCCTACGCCACGGTGGCCGACCATGCGCTCGTCTTCGCGAAGACCGATCCTGCTGCGGGGCACAAGGGAATCAGTGCATTCGTCCTCGAGAAGGGAATGCGCGGCTTCACCTCGGTAGACACCGAGAACAAGCTCGGCATCTGGGCGGGGTCGACGGGCGAGCTGTTCTTCGAGAACGTCGAGCTACCGGCCGAGAACCTGATCGGCGAGGAGGGCCAGGGCTTCGAGATCGCAATGCACTCGCTCGACCAGGGCCGGTTCACCGTCGCCGCGGGCGCGTGCGGCGTCGTGCGCGCGTGCCTCGAGCGGTCGGTCGCGTACGCGCGCGAGCGCGAGACGTTCGGTCAGGCGATCGGCAAGTACCAGTTCGTGCAGGACATGATCGCGACCATGGTGCTCGGCTACGAGACGTCGAAGCTGCTCGTGATGCAGGCCGCGTGGATGAAGAACCAGGGGAAGCGGAACACGCGCGAGACGTCCCTGGCGAAATGGCACGCGACGGAGTCGGCGTTCGAGGCCGCGCATCTCGCGATCCAGGTGTTCGGCTCGTACGGCTACTCCGGCGAGTACGGCATCGAGCGGTACTTCCGCAACGCACGCGCGCCGATCATCTACGAGGGCACGACGCAGATCCACAAGATGATGCAGGCCGAGCATGCACTCGGCTATCGCCGTCTGAACGGCAAGGGCGGCGACGCGTCGCCGATCTGCTCGTGGGCTCCGGCGCTGTCGCCGGTGCACGCGTCCGCCTAGCCGCCGCGCGAGTCGCGCCACCGCAGGTCGCCGAGGATCTCTCCGCCGAGCCACGGCCAATCGTCGCGGGCCGAGCACAGTCCGGCGCGAACCGGGTTGTCGATCACGTACGCGCACGCTGCCACGAAGTGCTCGTCCGACGCGATCACGTAGGAACAGAAGCGCCCTTGGAAGAGATGACCGGCCCGCCCGTGCCGGTGGTTGAACGACTGGGCGTAGCGGAAGTTGAGGAGATGCATTCCACGCGATAGACGTTCGAGGTCGCACGTGACCACGATGTGAAAATGATTCGGCATCAGGCAGTACGCAAGAACGTGCCATCGCCATCGTCGAGTCGCGAGCCGGAGTAGCGCGCAAAACAGGGTGCGATCGTCGTCGTCGCGGTAGATCTCCTGCCGAGCAACGCCGCGGCACGTGACGTGATACGAACCTATGTCGGGCAAGAGCATGCGCGCGCGCCGCGGCATCTCATGAGCGTACGTGCGTCGACGTCCCTCCGCATCGGCGCTCCAGGCCGCGTCCAAAGCCTCCATGCCCAGGGACTGTCCCTGGCCGTGCCTTACACCGCCGTGTCCAGGGACAGTCCCTGAAGACAGTTCCCTGAAGATGGCCGGTTCGTCCATGCCTAGGGACTGTCCCTGGGCATGGCTCTACCGGCCACAGGCTTGGTCGCCGAGACAGCGCGTGGGAGCTCGCGGCGCTGCCACGGATACGCGTCGCGGCCGTTGCCGGACGGTGGTGCTGCATGCTCCGGTAGCTGCACCACTTCGACCGGATCGCCGATGCGGGCCACACCCGGCTCTTCCACCCAGCAGTCGAGCGCGACCCGGCCGTCGAACGATCGCACCACGTGCAGGAGCACCAGCGGATCCTGCTCGAGCGTGTCCGGATCGAACGTCGTCATCACACACCGTGACCGCCGGTTCCGAACGCCGATCAACGCGTCGCCGATTCGCAGCCCGTACCCCGCCCACTCGAGCTCCGCCCCGTCCGGCGCGCCGGCGATCAGCACATTCGGACGAAAGCGGCGATGGTCGTACCCCACTGCACGCGCCATCGACTCCGTCAGCACCGTCAGCGGCAGCACGTCGAATCGCTGCCCGAGATCCTCGCCGTCGAACCGCACCAGCTCCGCGCGCGGCTCCGTCACCGCGCGAACGCGGGCGAGCGCCGCCGCGGACGACCACGGCTCGCCGTCGACCAGCGGTTCCCCGTTCGTGTCCAGCGTCCCGGCAAGACCCAGGAGCCCAGGACGGAACCGCGACGTCGCCACGCGGCCCGACGACTCGCGCACGTGCACGATCCGGTCGCCGACGATCCCGTCGCGGTGGATCTCGGCGACGTCGACCCGTTCGCCGCGAAGCGACTTGACCGGGTACCGCCAGAGCTCCGACACGTGCACGACTCGTGGAACGAGCCGCGCACGACGACGATTCCCCCTAGAGCTCGCCCTCGAAGTAGTCGACGGCGTCGTCGAGCCTGAAGAGCTTCCCCGGCGGCCAGGCGCCGACCTTGTTCGAGTCGGGGTAGATGCTCGTGCCGGGGGTCGACCGGTTCGACCAGATCAGGATCCGTGCCGGCTCGTCGCCGTGGTTCGTCACCTTGTGCGCGCCCGCTTCGCCCGCCGGGCAGAACACGCAATCCCACGGGCCGAGCTCTCGTTCGCCCTCGGGTGTGCGCACGGTCGGACGGCCGGTGAGCACGACGATCCATTCCTCTTCCGTGCTTTCGTAGTGGTAGGGACAGACGCTCTGCCCAGGCCCCATCTCGAAGACGTTGAACGCGACCCGTTGCCCGCCGAGCTCGGGCGCGAGCCGCCGGTACCAGGTGTTGTACCCATCGGGGTCGCCGTCGTCCTTTTGCAGCTCGAGGTCGAAGAGGTTCACGGCTCGCGCTCCCAGTATTCGAGCGACACGTCGAGCGGCACGATCTGGGAGAACCCCGGCCCCTCGATGTACACCGTGTTGCTGTCCGGGCGAACCGCCACATACGCGCGGCCCTCCGTTCCGGCCGACGCCATCATGAATCGCACCGGCGCAGCCGAGTCGTTCCACATCTGGTGCGCACCCTCCGGCCCGACCGGGAAGCAGACGATGTCGCCCCGGCGAAGCGTTGTGTTGCCGTCCGGCCGCCGCACGACGAGCTCGCCGTCGATCACGAAGAGCCACTCCTCCTCGGACAGCTCGTAGTGATACGGCCACGCCTTCTCGCCGGGCTGGAGCTCGTAGATCGCGAACCCGGTCCGCGTCGCGCCTGCCGGCTCGCCGAGGAACAACCGCCGAAAGCGATGACCCTCGTCGTCACGCTGAGGGAGCTCGGCGTCATGCAGGTTGACGATCACGGCGCTAATCCTGCCGAAGCGACCGCGACCACCGTCGCAATTGCCCGCTCGACGTCCTCCTCCTCGCGCGGCAGCTGGCCGAGCACCCAGCCGGTGAGGATCTCCTCGAGCGCGCCGTAGACCGCCCACGCGGCGAGGGTCGAATCGCAGTCTGCGCGCACCTCGCCACGATCGCGCGCGACCTCGATCATGCGCGCGAGCGCACGGAACACACCTCCGATCTCGTCGACCGTCTCCCCCACCTGCGGCGACCGCGCGATCTCGCGCACGAGGACGCCGATCAGCTCCGGCGTCGCGAGCCACGAGCCGAGGTAGATCCGCGCGAACCGCCGGAGCTGCTCCGGGAGCGGCGCACCGGACTCCTGGATCCGCTCGGTCTCCGCGACGAGCAGCTGCCACGTGTCGCGGAAGATGGTCTCGAGCACCTCGTCCTTCGAGCGGAAGTAGTGGTAGAGCAATCCGTGCGCGACGCCGGCCTGCTCGGCGATGTCACCGACGCGCGCCGCACGGAATCCCTTGCGCGCGAACACCTGCACCGCCGCGTCGAGAAGCTCCTGCCGCCGGTCGGCCATGGGGCGCGCAGCATAATCCGACCTCGATGCCCGCGCTCGACGGCCTGACAGTCGTGGACTTCACGCGCCAGCTTCCCGGCCCGTACGCGACCCGCGAGCTCCTCCGCCGCGGCGCGCGCGTCGTCAAGATCGAGCCGCCGGAGGGCGACTCGACGCCGCTCGAGTGGTACCGGGCGTTGAACGACGGCAAGGAAGTCCTGACCTGGGACGCGCGCACTGCCCCGCCGCCCGCGGTGGTCGCGGAGGCGGACGTCGTGCTCGAGGGGTTCCGGCCCGGCGTCTTCGAGCGCCTCGGCGTGCCGGTCGGGGATACCGCGATCCTCTGCTCGATCACCGGCTTCGGCGTGAGCGGCCCGCGCGCGGGCGACGCCGGCCACGACCTGAACTACCTCGGGTACGCAGGTGTGCTGCACGACACCGCGCCGGCCGTCCCGCCGGTGCAGATCGCCGATCTCGCCGGCGGCGCCCAGACCGCGGTGATCGAGATCCTCGCCGCGTTGATCGAGCGTGCGCGAACCGGCCGTGGCGCGCGAATCGTCGTCTCGATGACACACGAGGCGCACGCGCTCGCGTCACACCGGCTCGCCGGCGAGCCGCTTCCCCGGCTGCTCACCGGCGGCGCCGCCTGCTACCGGATCTACGAGACGGCCGACGGGCGCCATCTCACGGTCGCGGCGCTCGAGCCGCGCTTCTGGCAGAACCTCTGCGACCTGGTCGGCCGGCCCGATCTCGCCGGGCGCGCGTTCGAACCCGATCTGCCCGAGCTCGCGGAGGTCTTCCGAAGAAGGACGCTCGACGAGTGGCGCGCCGCGCTCGAGGGCAAGGACACGTGCGTGGGACCGGTGCTGACGCTCGCCGAGGCGGCACGAGAGCTGTGAGCGGCACCGCGGCTCTCATGTTCGCGCTCGCGGGGATCCATGTCGGCGCGCACAGGGTGCTCCCGGTCGGCTACGCACCCGCGTGGAGCCCGGACGGCGCGCGCATCGCCTACGTCACCAAGGGCGATCTCTGGACGGCCGACGCCGACGGCAACCATGGGGCGCGCCTCGTGAAGGGCGCCGACCAGCCTGCGTGGTCTCCGAACGGACGGCGACTCGCCTTTACACGCGGCGGCTCGGTGTACACGATCCGAGTCGACGGCGAGGACGAGCGGAAGCTCGCGTCGGGCGAGCATCCGGCGTGGTCGCCGAACGGCGCGCGCATCGCCCTCGACCGAGACGACACGATCGTCACGCTGCGCTGGGACGGCGGGGGCGTGCGCAACGCCGGCACGGGCAGCGACCCCGCGTATGCGCCGGACGGCCGCCTCGCCGTCGTGCGCGACGGGGAGGTTGTCGCAGGCGGCCGGATCGTCGACGAGGGAACGGAGCCTGCCTGGTCGGCCGACGGCAAGCACGTCGCCTACGTCCGCGACGACACCATCTACGTCGACGGGAAGGCACTCCGCCGCGGCGAACAGCCGGCCTGGCAGCCGGCGAAGCGCGTTCGGGAACTGCTGCCCGACTTCGATCAGCGTCCTCCGGCCGACCTGCGAATCGCCGGCGGCACGGGGCGCTGGCTGCTCGGCTTCACCTCACTCGTCGACAACATCGGGCTCGGCCCGGGCATCATCGAAGGCGTGCGCCCTCCGAGCGCGAAGCGCATGAGCGGAACGCAGCGCGTCGTGCTCGCGAACGGCAAGAGCCGCACCTACCGCGACGTCGCGCAGATCCGCTACACGAACTCGCCGCCGCACCATCATTGGCACCTGATGCGCTTCGACTCGTTCGAGCTGCGCACGCTCGACGGCCGCACGCTCGTGCGCGACCGCAAGAGCGGCTTCTGCCTCGCCGACCACTGGGGCGCTGCACCGGGGCACTGGCCCAACCGCAAGCCGCACTTCCTCGGCGACTGCGAGCAGTACCACCCGGACGCGACGCATGTGTTGATGGGGACGACCCCCGGCTACACCGACCGCTATCCCGCGTTCTTCCACGGCCAGAACGTCGACGTCACCGGTGTCCCGGCGGGGATCTACGACCTCGTCCACCGCGTCAACGAGTCGATGCTGCTGCGTGAGCTGCGCTACGACAACGATGTCGCGTCGGTGCGCATCCGGCTGCGATGGGTCGCCGGCGCCCCGAAGGTCACCGTGCTCCGGAGCTGTACCGCAACCGCGATCTGCTGACGACCGCGCCTTGCGCGTGCCACGCGGCGAGCGCGAGCACGAACATCGCACCGGCTGCGATCAACAACGCCTGAGCGGCGACTCCGAACGCG
>Ga0207657_10008994_pt1 | contig 10086 bp, 8 predicted proteins | sample KBSC33metaG_FD_184316 | JGI IMG/M metagenome (GOLD analysis project Ga0207657, IMG submission 184316) | Corn rhizosphere microbial communities from Kellogg Biological Station, Michigan, USA - KBS C3-3 metaG (SPAdes) (version 2) | ecosystem: Host-associated > Plants > Roots > Rhizosphere > Soil ... | reverse complement strand
GCGACGGGCCGGGGCCGGAACAGGGCAATGGAGTCGAGCCATCCCATCAGACGCGCTCCTCCCGTGGAAACCGCGCGAGATTGCCGACAAACGCCGCCTCATCTTCGAGACAACGCAGATCGAGCACGAAAGCGTCGTCCTCGATGCGGCCGATCACCGGCATCGCGAGGGCGCGAAACGCCGCGACCAGCGAAGTCAGCGCCCGGCCGCCGCCGCGCGCGCCGGCAAAACGCATGGCAATGCCGGCGCTCGGGATAGTTTCCAATGGCAACGCACCGGAGCCGATCTGGCTGGCGCAGTCCGTCATCGACACCGCGAAGCGCGGCCCGATGGCCGCGGCGACCGCCGGCAGCACGCGCTGCACCAAGGCTTCGATGTCGGCCTTGGGCCGTGCCATCATCCGGATGGTCGGCAGCCGTTGTGCGAGCTTGTCGGGATCGCGATAGAGCCGCAGCGTCGCTTCGATCGCCGCGAGGCGGATCTTGTCGACGCGCAGCGCGCGCTTCATCGGATTACGGTTCAGCTTCGCGATCAGGTCGCGACGGCCGACGATGAAGCCGGCCTGCGGACCGCCAAGCAACTTGTCACCGGAGAACGTCACCAGATCGGCGCCCTCCGCGACCGCCTCCATCACCGTCTGCTCGTGGGTGAGCCCGAAGCGCGCCAGATCGACTAGCGTGCCGGAACCAAGGTCGTTGAGCAGCGGCACATGGCCGGCGCGCGCCAGCATCGCGATCGCCTTCGCCGGCACCGCCTTGGTGAAGCCCTGGATGCGATAGTTCGAGGTATGCACCTTGAGGATCAGGCCGGTTCGCGCGCCGATGGCCGCGGCATAATCCTTTTCGTGGGTGCGGTTGGTGGTGCCGACCTCGACCAGTCGGGCGCCGGCGCGCGCCATGATTTCCGGCATCCGGAACGCGCCGCCAATCTCGATCAACTCGCCGCGCGAGACGATGGCGTCCTTGCCCTTGGCGAGCGTGTTGAGCGCCAGCAGCACGGCGGCGGCATTGTTGTTGACCACCGTCGCATCTTCCGCACCGGTCAGTTCGCAGAGCAGGTCGCGGACAAGGTTGTCGCGATCGCCGCGCTTGCCCTGCTTGAGATCGAATTCGAGCGCCAGTGCATTTCGCATTGCCGCCGTCGCCGCCGCGATCGCCGCATCGGCCAGCACTGCGCGGCCGAGATTGGTGTGCAGCACGGTGCCTGTGAGGTTGAACACCGGGCGGGCGTTGAGCTGGGAGTCGGCCTCCAGCCGCTCCACGGCCGAGAGCGCAATGGCATCGGCACCGGATGGCATGGCCGCACCATCGCCGGCGGCCTTGCGCGCGCTTTCAGTACTGTGGCGGATCGCGGCCACCACCGAGGGGCGGCCGAAACGATCGATGGCATCGGTCGCCGTCGCAGTCTTCAGCACGTCATCGACGGACGGAATTCGACTGAGATTCGAGGCCCGATCACCCACGTCGACCTCCTAGTAGCCGATCAGGAACGGATTGACGCCACCGCGGCGGAAGCCGAGTTCACGCACCAGAAGATCGAGGCCAAGGGTCGCGACATCGTCGGCGACCGGATCGAGTGCAGCATCCTTTTGCTGGTTGAGGATTTTCATGTAGCCGTGACAATCGTCGCAGGTCTCGGCCTTGATGTGGCCGGCGCCCTCGATTTCCTGGAACAGGATCTTTCGGGTGGAGCCGCACATCGTGCATTTGGTCCGCACGTAATTCCACAGCGTGCCGCATAGCGAACACGAGCAGTATCGCGCGCCGGGCGAACGCGGCCAGTTGACGATCACCGTCGAGGTCGGCGCCCCGCCGCAGCACGGACACACGCCGTCGCCGACGGTTTCGAGCGTCTTGACGTCGAGGCGCGATGCAAGGCGGGCGAAATGCACCTGCAGCGCCGCGGCGACAAACACGTGCTCGGCCAGCGTTTCGACCGGAATGGCTTCGGCCAGCACGTTCTGCAGCATCGCCTGACGCACGGCGGCATCCGCCGCCATCACCCGCGACAGCGCGTCGCGCGCCGGTGGTGGCATCTCGAGATGTGCGGCGCCGGAAATCAGGCGATCGAACGTGGCATCGAACGCCGCATCGGCGACGAAGCCACCACGGTCGAGCGGCGGCATCTTGTGTTGCCGGGCGCGCTCCAGCACCTCGGCAGCGATGACGGTGGGTTCCGGCAGGCCATCGATGATCGACGCCTGCACTTCGCACAATCCCGCCAGTAGCCGCAGATAGGCGGCCAGCTCATGCTCTTCCGCGAGCGTCGTGAAGCGCGCGGCGCGGGCGGTAAATAATTTGATGGGATCGGGGAGCCGTGCAAACGACGGCGTCGGGATGTTGCCAATAACTGACGGATCGGGATCGGTGGTATCGACTCGAGACATCATTATCCCTCACGAACCCCACGGGCCACGTGGATTCACACAAGGCGTTCTCAAGCAACGCGGACCACCGTCCGCGAAAAGAAAGCGCCTCAAACCAACCGTTGAACCGGCGACGGCACACATTGCCGCCGCCGTAACGCAACCTCAGTTCTTGCCAGTGACCAGATCTCTCAGCCACTTGCGATGGTGCCGCCACGCCCAGCCGCCAGTGACCTGGCCGCGCGTCATGGCGCCGATGGTGCCGCGCACCCAGATCGCGGCATAGACGTGGACGATCCAGACGCAGATCGCCACGATCGCAGTGACGGAATGCACCAGCACGGCGACACGCTTCTGGTCGATGGTGAAGTAGTTGGAGAAGTACTGATCCCAGATCACCACGCCACTGGTGATCAGAACCAGGATCAGCAACGACATCGACCAGAACACCATCTTCTGACCGGCATTGTACTTGCCGACTTCGGGCAGTTTGCCCTCGTCGTTGGCCAGAACGTCGCGCAACCGGCTGAGCCAGACATTATCGTTCCGCTCCCAGAGGTTCAGCCGGTAGAACCGGAAGAACAATCCCATGAAGCTGACGAACAACACGACGCCGATCCACGGATGGATCATGCGCGTGGTCGCACCGCCGCCGAACAACCCCGTCAGGAAATAAAGTGCGGGGGTGAACAGCGCGAGGCCCGACAGTGCCAGCAGGACCAGGCTTGCGGCCGTGATCCAGTGGTTGACCCGCGCGCCTGCGGAGTACCTGTCGACAATGACGGGCTTGCCACGATGGACCCCGTCACCCGGATCGACTTCTGATCTGCTCATGGCTACTTACCCTCCGTGAGCCGTTCGGCGTTCCGCTCATCCTCTTCCGAAACCCGGTTCGCACCGGCGACGGCATGATGGAGGAAGCCGATGGCGGCGAAGGCACCGATCGCGGCGAGACCCGCATACTTCGTCACGCCCTTCCAGATCTCGACGATCGGACTGATCGTCGGGTTGTTGGGCAGGCTGGCGTAGATTTGCGGCTTGTCGGCGTGCTGCAGCACGTACATGACGTGCGTGCCGCCCACACCCGGCGGATCGTAGAGGCCCGCATTCTTGAAACCTCGCGACTTGAGGTCCTTGATGCGGTGATCCGCCCACTGCTTCATCTCGTCCTTGGTGCCGAACACGATGGCCTGTGTCGGACACGCCTTCTGACATGCAGGACCCTGTCCGACCGCGAGGCGGTCGACGCAGAGCGTGCACTTGTAGGCTTTGGAATCGGCCTTGGAGATGCGCGGGATATTGAAGGGACAGCCCTTCACGCAGTAACCGCAGCCGATGCACTTGTCGTGGACGAAATCCACGATGCCATTGGAGTATTGCACGATGGCGCCAGGCGCCGGGCAGGCCTTGAGGCAGCCCGGATCCTCGCAGTGCATGCAGCCGTCCTTGCGGATCAGCCATTCGAGATTGCCGGATTCGGCATTCTCGTATTCGGTGTAACGCATCAGCGTCCAGGTGTTCTCGGTCAGGTCGTGCGGGTTGTCGTAAACCCCGACGTTGACTCCGACTTCCTCGGTGAGGTTGTTCCACTCAAGGCACGCCACCTGACATGCCTTGCAACCGATGCATTTGGATACGTCGATCAGCTTCGCCACTTCCGTCTGCCGCTTGGCAGGCGGAGTGACGCTCGAGGCCGAACGACGGATCAGGTCTTGCTCACCAAACAGAGCCGGCGTGGGCTTGGTGGTGGGGTTTGCAACTGGCTTGAACATGCTGATGCCTCCCCTTTAAGCCACCGGGCCCGCGATGGGCTCGACATTGACGAGAAACGCCTTGAATTCAGGCGTCTGCGAGTTCGAGTCACCGATCGCTGACGTCAGCGAGTTGATCGGTGAGGCCTTCTTGGTTTCGCCGATGAAGCCGAAGTTGAGCGGCAGTCCGACCTGATGCACCGGCTTGCCGTCGATCATGAACGGCTTGAGGCGCTTGGTCACAACCGCTTTGCCTTTGACTTCGCCACGGTTCGACCAGATCCGGACCGACTGCCCGTTCCTGATTCCCTTCTCCTTGGCGAGTTGCTCGGACATCTCCACGAAGAACTCCGGCTGCATCACCGCATTGGCATGCACCATCTTGGTCCAGAAATGGAAGTGCTCGGTCAGTCGATAGGTGGTCGCAACGATCGGGAAGTCCTTGGCATTGCCAAGCGCCTCCAGATCGCCCTTGAACACCCGCGCCACTGGATTGCCCTTGAGTTTCGGGAACACCAGGTTGGCCACCGGAGATTCAAACGGCTCCATATGCACCGGGAACGGACCGTCGGCCATCAAGCCACGAACCCAAAGGCGCGAAACGCCCTCCGCGTTCATGATGAATGGTCCCACCGCACGGTCCGGCGGAATGGTCGGCACATAGTCCGGCACATCCGGTCCGGTCCAGCGTTCGCCGTTCCAGTACATGTACTTCTTGGCTTCGCTCCACGGCTTGCCGTCCGGATCCGCCGAAGCGCGGTTGTACTGGATGCGCCGGTTGGCGGGCCACGAGAAGCCCCAGTTGCCGTACACACCCAATCCTGACGGATCGCTGTTGTCGCGACGCTGCGCGTTGTTGCCGGATGGACCATAGACTCCGGTGTAGATCCACATGCAGCCGTCGGTTGACCCGTCGTCCCGCATTTCGCCAAAGCTGGCCAGCCGTTGCCCTGCGGCCCGGATGACCTTGCCTTCGCCGTCCTTGACGTCACCGAGGGCCTTGCCGTTGAGCTCGGTCAGAAGCTCATCGACGCTCGGATGGAGCGGATCCTTGTAGCTCCAGTCCACCGCGAGGATCGCGTCCTTGCCCTTGCCGCCATCCTTTTCGTACATCTTGCGCATGCGCACGAAGAGGTCCGAAAGGATTTCGGTATCGGTCCGCGACTCGAAGTACGGATCGGCCGCCTTCCACTTCCACTGGATGACGCGGCTGGAGTTGGTAACACTGCCTTCTTCCTCGGCAAACGACGTCACCGGGAGCATGAACACTTCGGTCTGAACCTTGGCGGGATCGATATTGTTGAACTCGCCGTGGTTTTCCCAGAACCGAACCGTATCGGTTTCGATCGGGTCCATGCTGACCAGGAACTTCAGCTTCGAGAGCGCTTCGCGACTCTTGTTGGAGTTGGGAATCGCCATCAAGGGATTGAAGCCCTGACAGATCAGGCCGTTGGTCTTGCCCTGGTGCATCAGGTCGAACATCTTGATGCAGTCGTAGATGCCGTCGAGCTTCGGCAGGTAGTTGTAGCCGAACTCGTTTTCCTTGGTCGCACTGGCGCCGAACTGCGTCTTCAGGAAGGAGACGTAGAACTTCCTGTAGTTCTGCCAGTAGCTGGTCTGGTTGGGCGTCAGCGGCTTGAAGGCGCGCTTGCTCAAGTGCGATTCCAGCGTCGGTTCCTGCTCCGTCGGCAGCGCCAGGTAGCCCGGGATTGCCGCCGTCAGGGTGCCGACATCGGTGATGCCCTGCACGTTGGAGTGACCGCGCAATGCGTTCACGCCGCCGCCGGGGATGCCGATGTTGCCGCACAGCAGTTGGATCATCGCGGCGGTGCGGATGTTTTGCGCGCCGTGCGAATGTTGCGTCCAGCCCAACGCGTACATGATGGTCATCGCGCGTTCGCCGTTCGCAGTCGACGAGACCCATTCGGCCACCTTCAGGAACTTGTCCTTCGGTGTACCGCAGACCCGTTCGACGAGTTCAGGCGTATATTGCGCGAAGTGCTTCTTCATCAGCTGGAACACGCAACGCGGGTCCTGCAAGGTCATGTCGCGAATGGCGAAGCCGTCCGGACCGAACTTGTACTCCCACGTGCTGCGATCATACGAACGCTTCGATTCGTCGTAGCCGGAGAAGAGTCCTTCGTTGAACTCGAACTCGTCCTTCACGATGAATGCGGCGTTGGTGTAGTGACGCACGTACTCCTTATGAATCTTGTCGTTGGAGACAAGATAGTTCACGACGCCGGACAGGAACGCGATATCCGATCCGGAACGAATCGGCGCGTAATGATCCGCCATAGCCGCCGAACGGTTGAACCGCGGGTCGACCACCATCAGCTTGGCACCACGTTCGGCTTTCGCCTCTGTGACCCATTTGAAACCGCAGGGATGTGCTTCCGCTGCGTTACCACCCATGATCCAGACGACATCGGCGTTCTTGATGTCGGTCCAGGAATTCGTCATTGCACCGCGACCAAATGTGGGGCCAAGACTGGCCACCGTCGGTCCGTGTCAAATCCTTGCTTGGTTCTCGATCTGCAACAACCCGAGGCCACGCGAGACCTTGAATGTTGCCCATCCGCCTTCGTTGGCGACCGAACTGCCGGCGAGGAAGGCTGTCGTAAGCCAGCGATTCACCGTCACGCCATCGCGATTTTTCTCAACCCAGTTGGCGTCGCGATCGTCCTTCATCAACTTCGCAATGCGTTCCATTGCGAAATCCCAGGTGACGCGCTCGAAGCCGTTGCTGCCGGGCTTGCGATACATCGGATACTTCACGCGCGACTTCGACTTGATGTAGTCGAGTGCGCCGGCACCCTTGGGACAGAGCGTTCCGCGATTGACCGGATGGTCCACGTCACCCTCGATATGGGTGACTTCCATCTTGCCCTTTTCTTCCTTGCTTTCGGCCGCGAAAATCATCATTCCGCAGCAAACTGCGCAATAAGGACACTGGCTGCGAACTTCCTTGGTCTGCGCAAGTTTGAAAGGCCGGATCGTCAGTGCATGGGCCGCTTCGATTTCACCAAATCCAAGTGCACCAAGACTCGTTCCCGCCAATCCCGCGCCGGCCCCGATCATAAACGAGCGCCGCGAGAGCTCCATATTCATGGAACGCTTCCTCCACGTATGGCCCCCCACGGGGGACGCCCCAAACTTTAGAGTTTGTCAAAATAAAAAGTAGAGTGAGTTCAATCGACTGTCAAAGCCATGTATCTGTCGCAACACGATCTAACGCACGGAAGCAAAAACACTTTTCGCGTTCGCGGCGATGCATCATCCCATTGCATCTGCTGATCTATTCATTTGAAATGCATCTTCAAAAGATTCTGGATGCATCGACGCGCTCGCGTTACGTCATTTCGTCGCAGCGAGAGTCGTTGACGGAAATCATGACGCGCCACACACTGTCGATGTGGCGGCATGTACCGCTCCCGCGGGTCGGGGCCGACGAATCATACAACACGAGCACGACCCAAGCGCGCTGCGGCGACGCACAACATATCTATGTCCGATACAATTAACGCCGCGCCGACCGTCCGTCGTTGAACGTGGTCCCAGCCGTCATCGCCGCATCATGACGCTGTCGGCAATCGGCATGGTGGCATGGCTCGCGGCATTCGTGCCCGCGACCGCCGCGCCGGCGGATTCCCCGGCAAACGATACTGCAGCATCCTTGCAGGTTTCGACCGAAGCTGAGAAACCCGCATTTCTGCTGGATAACTTGCATGGCGAGCCGAGCGCCTTGCAGGCCTTCAAAGGCAACGTGGTGCTGGTGCACTTCTTCGCGACCTGGTGCGAGCCATGCGTGCGCGAACTCACCTCGCTGCAAAAACTCGCCGCGACGACGCGCGGCAAGCCGCTCGCCATCGTCGCGATCGACGTCGCGGAAGTCGATCTGAGGGTGCGCGCTTTCTTCGAAAAAATTCCGGTCGACTTCGCCGTGCTGCTCGATCGCGACCGCGCGGTGAGCAAGGCGTGGGGCGTCAGCGCGCTGCCGACAACGTTCGTGCTCGACGCGAATCTCGCACCGAAGCTTTTTGTCGAAGGCGACCTCGATTGGTCGCACTCCGACATTCTCACGACTCTCGAAGCTCTCTACCCAACAGAAACGTCCAACGATTCATCGCACCCGGTCCGGCTGCCGATCCGCATCACCACACAATCAATCACCCATCCACTGAAGGAGACCCCAAAATGAACCGACGCGAATTTCTGACCGGCACTGCCGCATTGTCCCTCGCCACGGCACTGCCCGGCGCGGCCTGGGCGCAAGCCGTGTTCGCACCGAAACCCGGCGCATGGCGCGCGGTCGACCTCGTCACCAAACTCGAGATCGACGGGCCGGAAGGCAAGGCGCAGGCGTGGATTCCGCTGCCTTCGGTCAACGAAGCGGAATGGGTTCGTCCCGGCGAGACGAAATGGACGGGCAATGCTGCCAAGGTTGAGCGCGTGCGCGACCCGAAATACGGCGCCGAGATGCTGCACGTGATCTGGAAGGATGACGAGTTCGTGCCGTCAATCGAAGTCACCAGCCGCGTTGCGATGCGCGACCGCGCGATCGATCTCAGCAAGCCCGGCAACGCCGCGCCGCTCAGCGCCGCCGAGCGCGCGCTCAACCTCGAAGGCACCGAGCTCATTCCGGTCGACGGCATCGTCAAGCAGACCTCGGACAAGATCGTCGCAGACGCCAAGGCCAAATCCGATATCGAAAAGGCCCGCGCGATCTACGACTGGGTGATCGAGAACACCGTTCGTGTCGCCGCGACACGCGGCTGCGGCATCGGCGACGTTGCCGCGATGCTCAAGAGCGGCAACCTCGGCGGCAAGTGCGCCGACCTTAACGCACTCTATGTTGGGCTGGCGCGTGCGGCGGGCATTCCGGCGCGCGACGTCTACGGCATCCGCGTCATTCCCTCGCAGTTCGGCTACAAGAGCCTCGGCGCCGGATCGGCCAACGTCACCAAGGCGCAGCATTGCCGCGCCGAAGTGTTCCTCGACGGCTTCGGCTGGGTGCCGGTGGACCCTGCCGACGTGCGCAAGGTGATGCTCGAAGAGCCGCCCGCCAACCTTGCGATCAACGATCCGAAAGTCGTTGCCGCGCGCAAGGCGTTGTTCGGCGCTTGGGAGGGCAACTGGGTGGCCTACAACACCGCGCACGATGTCGCGCTGCCGGGCAGCAAACATCCGAAGCTCGGCTTCCTGATGTATCCGCAGGCCGAACGCGCGTCGCTGCTGCTCGACTGTCTCGATCCCGACAAGTTCCGCTACGCGCTGACAGCGAAGGAAGCGACCGCGACCTGACCGATCTTCCGCAATGGGCGCTGCGGTGGCAGCGCCCATTCTCATTGCAGAAAGCACGCATGGCGATCTATCTCGATCACAACGCCACCACGCCGATCGCGCCGGATGTGCTCGACGCCATGCTGCCGTTCCTGCGCGACGAGTTCGGCAACCCGTCGTCCAGTCACGCGCTGGGCCGCCGCGCCAAGGACGCCGTCGACATCGCACGCGGCCACGTCGCGGCGCTGATCGGCGCGCAGCCGAATGAGATCATCTTCACCAGCGGCGGTACCGAAGCCAGCAACATGGCGATCCGTGGCATCATGCATGGCGATGGCAACCGCCGCGTCGTCACCAGCACCATCGAACATCCCGCCACCGAGGAGCCGTGCAACCTGCTGGCACAGCAAGACCACGCGATCCACCGCATTCAAGCGCGACCTGACGGCCGCATCGACCTCGACGACGCGCAACGCGCGATTGCCGCCGGCGCGCATCTCGTCACGCTGATTCATGCGCAGAACGAAACCGGCGTGCTGCAGCCGGTTGCAGAGGTTGCGGCGATGGCGCGGCAGCGCGGCATCCCGCTCCACATCGACGCCGCGCAGTCGGTCGGCAAGATCGCCATCGATGTCACGGCGCTGGGCATCGACCTGCTGTCTATCGCCGGCCACAAGCTCTACGCGC